>Ga0137394_10002411_pt1 | contig 13831 bp, 11 predicted proteins | sample czobulk116metaG_FD_108278 | JGI IMG/M metagenome (GOLD analysis project Ga0137394, IMG submission 108278) | Vadose zone soil microbial communities from Angelo Coast Range Reserve, California, USA - czobulk1.16 metaG | ecosystem: Environmental > Terrestrial > Soil > Vadose zone | place: USA...
GCCTCTGCTGTCGGGTGTTCCCGATAGGAACGCAGGTAGCCAGCGTCTGAGAGTTTGCGCAACCGCTTCTGGACGGCGTTCAAGGTTGCTTCGGGAAAATAGAGCCGCCGAATCTGCCCCGTGGTGAGCCAGCGGCAGATGGCGCATTTCACGAGCATCCGCAGATCGCGATCGGTAAGTCGAGCGTTCATTCATGAAGCCTCGGGGAGTTTCGTGGTTACCCCGCACCGATGGCAGCGCACGACACACGGTATGGAGTAGCAGACCGGGCAGAGCCGTAGCAGATGTCCCCGGTACGTGAACCCGCAGCCGCATCGCCAAAGACCCACGAGAGAAACCGTCGAGCCGCATTCGCACACCATTGCCGGCTGCATCGCGAGCCGAAAGAAGCGGTAACGATGGAGTCCGCGCCGCACGGCGAGGATCAAGAGAATGGGACTGGCAAGGACGAAGAGCGTTACGTCGAACCAGAAATACCTCACGCCTGCCATGCGCTGCGTTCCTCCGCATACTTTTTCTCGAAGCGCTCTATCGTGCTCAATTCCTCTTTCATGTCGAGCCACTCGCGATCCCGTTCCTCGATGAAGCGTTGGTACTCTGGCAGGGAAAGACGGCCGCCCAAATCCGTCTCGCGGATGACTTCTATCCTTCGACGAAACTCTTCGCTTTCCGGCAAATCGATTGGCCGCGTACGGAACTTCACCGCTTCCGGCGAGCGCGTCTTGAGCCATAGGTAACCGGTGCGATCCGGCAGGTTTGCGATGCCTTCCAAAGCCAGTGAGCGTTCCTCTTCCGGCGAACAGACGGTTCGTTCCCGAAACGGATGCGGTTCTGGCCGCAGTCGCCTTCCCGTGATAGGAAGCGCGGCCCGGAGGAACTGAGCATCGCGCGGCGTGCCGCGCAGCGTGAGCGACCAGCGGATATTCGTGTGCAGTTGCTCAAGAAAGCGAGTGTCCGGAACAGCAGTCGAGATGTTCTGGCAAAGAAAACAAAAAAACGCGCCGAAGGACCGCGCCATCGTGAGAATTTCGGCCATGTCTTCCTGCTGCTGACGCGTCAGAAAAAAGTTCTGCGCCTCATCGGCAAGCCAAAGGTAGCTCACCGGAGGATTGTTCGGTCGGGCGAAGATGGCCTGGCGGATATCGGAAAGCACGAGGCCCTGGAGAAGCAGACGCACACCGCGAGAGATCGAAGACCCGGCGCAATTAATGAGTACTATCGAGCCCTCATTCATCAATCGGCTGAAGCTAGGCGCGGTGGAACCCGAGAGCGCGAGTCGTACGCCATCTGAGGAAAAAAGTGATTCCATACGTGTGCGAAGTGCGGCAATCGTCTGTTTCCCCTCTTGCACGAAGTGGCGTGCGAAATACAGACGCGTTTCAGGATTTTTCGAACGCGTGAGTAGTTTCGCTCGCAATACGTCCGATTCGAGCGCATGGTTCAGATACGTAAGCGGCAGCCCGAATTCCGAGAGGAGCGCGAGCAGGTGTTTGAGCACCGCTGCGCCTCTGAGCGAAAGCTTTTCGCCCGATGGCAGGAGTTCGCGCAGCGTCTCAAGGCGGCTGTTGATGAAAAAGTCGTGCTCCGTATACGGCCAGCGCGAAAGGATGTTGTACGGACTCACCGCTTTCGGTGAAGAGAAATCGATGATGACGATGCGGTTCTGCAACTCTTCACGCGCTTTGCCGTCGAGCTCTTGAAGTCGGGCGCTCAAAAGATAGAGCGCCCGTTCAAAAAGTTCTCCTTTGGCGTCGAGCACGCCGAAACCAACCGAACGCGACTGCGGTAATTGTTGGGTGAGAGCCTCGATCACAGCGCACGCGGCCATGGACTTTCCCGCGCCAGTTCCCCCAGTGACGATTCCACAGGCCTTCACGAGTTCTGAGAGAGGAACCATCACATCTTCGCCCCACTCGGTCTCGCCAAGGTGCGCATGAGGTCCGGGCTCGCTCCGCAACTTCGTGAGCATCTCGCGGACGCTACGCTCCGAGACACGGATGGGTTCACGGACGAGCGAGTCAAGGTGACGAGTTGTCTCTCGCCCGATGCGCTTTTCCGAGAGTTTTCCGGCAAGCCACGCAAGTCTGCTCATTCAACCTCCTCGCCCGATGGAAGCAAGGGCGTGCGTTCGGCGCCACGCCTCGGTCCTGGCCGTTGCTGGTGTCCTTGGCGAATCCGGCGGATCAGATAGGCAAGCGGGCTGAGCAAGATGAAAACGCAAAGCATCGCAAATTCTCCCGATGGAGAGGCTTGCTGCAAAGCGCATGCAACACACTGGAGGAAGACCGACAGGAGGATCAAACAGACGGCGAGCTTCATCAAAGCTGAGAACGCCCGCACAGGGTTGAACAAATCACGAAGATGCATTCATTTCTCCAAGTATAAAAAGATATTGTCGGAGCTTGATAGCCCTTTGTCTCAAGACGACACTAAACGAGAGGAAGCGACAAAGAAGCGGCGAAAAAAACGAAATTCTTTTGGGTCACCTACCGTAGGCGTGAAGCGTGAAGGCAGTCCCTACCAAACTTTGCTCCGACGGAATTATTGAACCAGGGCTGTATCAGGCAATTCCCGAAGGATAGAATACTTCTGAAGGCGTGCCCCGACCTGACGAAAGTATTGAGTCCAGAAGTCCCGCAAACTGTTCCAATAGCTGACCGCCTTCCCGGCTGAGTCGACCCCGAGCACATAAACCTCGACGCCGTGAAGGTCTGCGAGCAAGTGATTTTTGTCGGCCTTCGCGAGGAAACGTTCCGCTGAGATGACGGCGGGGCTTTCGAGATTGACCGCAGCGGTCTCATGCCGCATGTCGGAGAGGATGACGAGCACGTTCTGCGTCTGAGGCGTCTGTTTGAAAAGCTCTGAGGCGACGAGCAATGCGCCAAAGACGTCCGTGTGGAAAGATTCAGGGCTCAAACGGAGGCATCGTTTTCTCCAAGCAACTACGACCTGGTTTCTACCTGCAGCAAGCCGTTCCTTGAAGAACCCCTCGTCTTCGTCGAGACGGGCGTTAAGCAGTAGATATGGCTGCGCAAAACTGTCCGCAGTGATGCCGAGCACGGTCACTCGTGCGCCCGTAGGCGCGTGTGCTATAAGACGACTGATCGCTTCGAGATTCTTTTCGAACTCAGCCTTGTTGTCTCTGCTCTTGATCGCGACTGACCTGCTCAAATCGAGGGCGACGACGAGATGGACGCGCTCCGCAGCAAAAGCGAAGTCCGGCCGGATGATGAGAAAGAAAATGAGGAGCAGCGAAAATCTTTTCAGCGCGCTGCGCGTGGCGCCGTTGAGCAGCGCACGGCGGAAATCGCGCCAGAATTGCGCCACGAACGCTTGCGGCGCGTTCTCCAAGGCAGCGAGCAAGCGGATATGATCTACCATTTCGCGACAGATCGCGTCGCGCTTTTGGTTCAGTTTGTCGTAGTCTTCTCCGGAATCTGCCCACAAACGCCGCGCATCGCGAAGCGCAAGCCCGGCGCCCACCTCCATCGCAAATGCGAGAAGCATCATCGTGAGGCGCAAGTACGGCATGGTGGCATCGAAGAAATTGCTCTGTGGCGGAAGAGACGCAGTGGCCTCACCGTCCATGATGACCGCAGGGCTTGCGCTTTGAACGTATTCTGCGAGTACGTTCCCGCGGATCACGGCGAGCAAAACGAGACTCGCAAGCGCCGCGAAACACGCAGCCGCGGCCAAATATTTTATGAGCTTGGGACTGACGCAGCTTTCAAGGAACTTGTCGACGAGGTAGGGACAGATGATGGCAACGCCCATCGAATACAAATACCCTTTCCAGCCTTGCCGGTACGGGTCGAACGCCATGAGCGAAAAGAAGAAGCCCGCCACGGCAAGGAAGACGACGACGCCCCACGAGTAGCGACTCCGCCGCCGGCGGTCATGGAGGTCGCCCGGAGACGGCGCGTGCCGGATACGTTCCTTCAGGTCCTGTTCTTTCTCCTTGAGAAGCGCAAGTTCGGCGCGAACGGCGAAAATCTCCGGCCGATTGACGGTTGCGATGCGCATCTGCTCGCAGTCGCAATAGTCTTCGGCCCCCTTCACGACATGCTCAACGGCGTCATAGCCGACATCTTTGCCGATGTACTCACGGTCTTTTTGCATTTCTTTCTCCCCCTACCGATCGCAAGGGTTACGGGCCGAGTCGCCAGCCTTCGCCGATTGCGACAAGCTGGGTAGATAGTCGTCATACCACCATTGCCTGACACTTTTTGAAAGCCGGGTCTTCTGATTGAGAACGTCAGCGATATGTCCCAGTCTCTGGCGTCCTTTGGAGATATACCCTCCTTCGTCGATTAAATATCTATATCTGTTTCTCATTTGAACCCTCCAAGGGGAATGTTTAACGAAGTTTCTGACTACTGTTTTTTAGTTGGGCTCAAGACGGCATGAGCACCATCCTTACGCGCGGGAACGTGCCATTATTCGGATGCTGCACGCAAGGACAGGAGACGGACAAAAGAGGACAAAACAGGACAAGCCTAGCCCCTGGGGCTTGCTGTGGCCCGAATAGAGGTTTATTTTCTGTTACACATCGAAGAGAAGTAGGGTGTCGGCACGATAGTGTCGGAAATGGCTCGCCATGAAAACCTATGTTCCCTTGAGGTAAGCAGTGATGTCCGGAAAGATTGCAGGTGCGCGACGATCTCCACGGTGGTCCGAAGCTGGCCGCACGCTAAAGACTATCCGGGAAAGGCGAGGCTTGAAGCAGCGCGAGGTGGTTGTGGCGGCCAAAGATAAAGACGACAAGGCAATCTTCAGCGAAGAGCGAGAGCTCCGCAGGGTCGAAAAGGGAGAGACACGAGTAAAGCCTCGCCTCGGGCTCATTTTTCTGCTGGCAAAGGTCTATGAGCAAGAGGACGTTGCGGTTTTTACCTATGTCCTCTCGAAAAGTGGATACGACAAACTGAGTCAAAGAGAGACCGACAAGTTCTCCCTCAAAAAATATCGCGACGACTCTCAACCCGGACACTTCATAGAACACCCATCATTCGATCCATTGAATATACAAAAGATGACGAAAGTTCAGCCGGAAACAACCATTGGTCCGCCCCAAGGGCTTATTGGGTATTATCCTCTCAATGGTAACGCAGAGGATCAGAGTGGGAATGCGAATCACGGAACCGTCCATGGGAATCTTCGTTTCGTTCGCGATGGCGTGCGACAGGTTGCGACATTGGACGGCTCCAGCGGCTATGTGTCAATTTCGGACTGTCCGTCCCTGAGACTTGAGCAATTTACATTAGCCGCGTGGGTGTACCTGAGGAAGACGAAGGGTCGCCGCAGGATCATCCAAAAGGGAAAGTCATATTACTTTTTCATGTACCACGATAGACCGCTGGTCGGCCTCTGGAATGAAGAAGGCATCTTCGATCTCACTGCTTCGACGCAGGTGAAAATGCGCGAGTGGCATTTCATGGCGGGAACGTTTGACAATCGAGTCCTGAGATTCTATTTGGACGGTAAGTGCCTGGACATGCGCGACTTTCCGACCGACACTACACCTAAAGACAACCGAGAACCGCTGATAATCGGATGGAAATACAAAGGAAGGAGAGAGGATTATTTTGCTGGCAGGATGCGCGATGTCATGATCTACAATCGCAGTTTAACAAACCGAGAAATATATGACTTGTGCGGGGCGGGTCGTTTGGACAGCGGAACATAATCGTTTGGGCAATTTGCGCTTCTTGGTGCGAATCGCAGACCCTCACGAGCGCTCCCGATGAAAAATCTATTGAGAAAGCGTGTAGGCTGTCGGGCTAACTACATGCTCGCCGCCCGGCTGAAGATATAATAAACGAGACGCCGGGAAAGCCTGAGATGGATAAGATTTCCAAAAAACAAAGAAGTCATTTGATGTCCCGCATCCGCGGGAAGGACACGACCATCGAGGTCACATTCCGGAAATATCTTTGGGCGATGGGTGTACGTGGATATCGTGTACGCGGAAAAGTCCCCGGAAGCCCGGATGTGTATTTCCCGAAACTGCGTTTCGCCGTATTCATCGATGGCTGTTTTTGGCACAAATGCCCACGATGCTTCCGTAAGCCGAAATCGAATTTGCGATATTGGAATACGAAGATCAGGGATAATGTCGCCCGCGATCAGCGGACAAACCTTGAGTTGCGCCGCAGGAAAATAAGATATGTGCACATTTGGGAGCATGAAATAAAGAGGAATCCGGACGTGGCATATAGGAAATTCCAGAGGAGATACACCGCTTCCCAAACAGCATGGAATGATGCAAAATAAGTCATATGCCCAAACCTCAAGTGGTCGATTTTTTCTGTGGAGCAGGAGGTTTTTCCGAGGGGTTCCGGCAGCAGGGATTTCAGGTCGTGATGGGTATCGATAACTGGCGCCCCGCCGTCGACACTCATAACCTCAATCACCATCTGGAGGATGTTCCAAGGGACGTCCTTCAGTTCGCACATTCGACGGAAGCGATAGAAAAACTACCCGATACCGAAGTGATTGTGGGTAGTCCACCGTGCTTCCTGTTCTCGATGTCCAATAAAGGCGGCAAAGCCGACAAGTCTCTTGGCATCAGATTGATCGAAGCCTACCTGCGGGTCATCGCAGTAAAAAAGCATAAGAAGAATTCCAAACTCCGTGCGTGGTTCCTCGAGAACGTGCCGAATTCCCGCAAGTATATCCGACCGCGATATACCTTCCGCCAACTCGGCCTCGCGAAGTGGGCCCGAAGCATGAAGAAAGATCCGGATGCGATAGCCCTCGAGATATCGGACAACAGCACAATCCTCAATACGGCAGACTATGGCGCCGCGCAAAAGAGAGAGCGATTCGTTTGCGGCGAGGTAATAACAATCGGAAAGTTCGTAGTTCCAGAGAAGTCGCAGAAGGTATACCGAACGCTTGGCGAAGTGAAGAACGGTTTGCCGAAACCGAACTCCCAAAGGAGCAGAAGAGTCTGTGTCGATCCGAATTATCCCAATCTCCGCCTTCAGGCCGAGCAGATCACGGATCAATTCTATGACACAGGGATATACGAGATGTATTGGAGGAATGCGAAGGACTATAAGCTCAATCACCCGTATATGGGCCGCATGTCATTCCCGGAGGATGAGAGCAAACCAAGCCGCACGATAATGGCGACGAGATCCTCGAGTTCAAGGGAATCTCTGATCTACAGGTCCGAATACAATCGACACGGAAATGGCGAATTCAGGACACCGACAATCCGTGAAATCGCCTGCCTGATGGGATTCCCAATCGCGTACCAATTCACCGGAGGAGAATCGACGAAGTGGCAACAAGTCGGCAACGCAGTACCCCCATTCCTGAGTGCCGCTTTAGCCAGAACCGTCCGGCTCGCGTTAGGCTTGAAACCGATACCATCCAGTAAGGTGAGTTTCGCTCCGCTCCTGGTGAATCACGGCAAAGTGAGTCGCCTCGATACATACGCACCGAAGAAGTTCAATAAGCCTCCGAAGCGAAAAAATCTCTCCCGATTCCGGAAACATCCGTTCAAAGTCGGGAACATGACAGTAGCGTTGACGAATTACGATCCCTCGGGCGAAGTGAGGCGCGGCGGCACACGGTGGTTCAGCGCCGTTTTCTACAGTACGGGAAAGGACTACGCCGTGGAAGTCCTGGAGCCGAAGCAATTCAAACGCCTCAAAAAGATCATACTCATGAACCAAGGCGATCAAGGGAAGCGTTTCCTCCGCGAATTCGATTCCCATTTCCAGGAAGCTCTCGAGAATGTCGATCGCATGCAATATGCCTACGAGAACCCCTCTTCCTCCAATAAGGCATACGATCCTATCTGCCTCATAGATGACATAGCGGAGTTCATACAGCGGCATGATCGCGCTGAACAGCCTATCTACAATCGTCGGCCCATCGCCGGCCGAACGCTCTTGCCATTGAAACAGCTCTACGCAATGTATGCCATAAATAAACTCGTATCTCAGCAAACGGCATGAACAAAGAAACCAGGATAAAGAAGATCTCGGAGATCATCGACCGGGACAAGGCAAACCCCTACGGCAAACAGGACATCCCCTGGGAAGACGTGCTGAAGCCGATGGACGTCTATAAAATTCCCTTAGATTACTTAATTTATAACAAATATAACGGCCGCATATTGAGCCGTACAAAATCGCTCGAAAGCCAAGGTCGGCAGATAGACGCAGAGACAGTAACAGGCAAGGAGCTTGTCGAGAAACTGCTGACGGAGTCGAATCCAAGCAGGAACAAGCAGACGCTCGAAAGCATAACGAAATTGGGGCAAGAGAAGGTCGGCATAATCACCAAAGACGGCATCATCATCGACGGCAACCGCCGTGCGATGCTCTTGAGGCAGTCCGGCAAGTATGACTACTTCAAGACAGTCGTCTTGGATGTCACGCTCGAGGAGAATCCTACCGAAATCGAAAAGCTCGAGACCATCTACCAGATGGGAGAAGACGAGAAGCTTGGCTATAACCCTATCGAGAAATACCTGAAGGCAAAAGGCCTCCGTCAGAGAAATATCGCAGTGGAGAAGATCGCCGATTGGATGGGCGAAACCCAGGGCACAATCGAGGAATATCTCGCGGTGATGGAGACGATGGACGACTACCTCGATTACCTGGGCTACAACAGGGTCTATACCCAATTGGACGGCCGCGAAGACCTATTCATCTTCTTGACAAAGTGGACGGAAAATTTCTACGGAGAGGAGAGCGTGAAAGCATTCGATGGCTATCGGGATACCGATGTGGACGATCTGAAGCTCATAGCATATGACTACATCCGTGTGGTCCGATGGGCCGAGTATAAAGGCAAGGAATTCCGCATAATTGCCGACGGATTGAAGGAAAACCATTTTTTCGGGAATAAGGCAATTTGGAATGACTTCCGCGACTTCCACTTCTCCCATGTGCAAGCGGCAAAGGATTCAGAGGGACGAATCGATCTCGGGTCAGAGAATCTGAAAGCATACCTCGATGATCGCGATAAGAAGTTTTTCGAGAAAACGACGGACGATAAAGACAGAAGTTTCCTGGATGACAATCTCGACGCGCACCAACAGCAGCTCAGATACAAGAAGTCGGCAAGTGAGCCGATGAAGCTTGCCAATGATGCAGCCGGTGCATTGGATGCTATCGATCAGCGGCACAGGGCGGCGTCAGCTCCGGAAGTATTGGACAAGATCACGAAAATCAACGAGAAGACCTTCGAGATCCTACGCCAAAAAGCTCCCGCCCGATTGCTCGATCGTGTGGTAGAGATTCTCAAGTCTATTGAATTCAAATCGAAGCAGGAAGAGGAAGACCGGCTGCTCGCGAACATAAAAGAGATCGAAAGTCTTGCCTACCGCCTCGAAAAAGAACTGAAGAAGTCCCGCTGATCAATACAATGACATGCCAGCGCACCCAAAGATCGAAATCGGGAAAAAGGATTCGAACTTCCTCCTGAAGGGAGATATCAATGCCCTACTCACAAATCAGAGACTCTATTTTTCATTGAAACGTTTGGGATTCGAGCGGATTCCGGAAGGGCTCGTCGTACCGTTCGAACCGCAGACAGAAATACGGACTCTCCAGGATGTCCAGGATATCTTACGAAAATTCGGATTCGAGGATGATCTCTCTGTCGAGATCCGAGACGACCGTGAGAATTTCATCCGTGAGCAGGAGAACTTCCACGGATTCTCGGAGAATGCACGCCTCATAAGAAACGATGAATTCAAGGGCAATCCGGAGCTCATCGCAGCTTTCAGTTCGTTCCAGGATGTCATTGGCCGGAAGCTCGTAAGGAAACTCTATCCGCTCCAACTGCTTTCCGCGTTCCACATGGCATTCGCCCAAAACGCTTGCAACTTCGCTGTTCCTGGGGCCGGCAAGACTTCGATTGTCTACGCGGCCTATGCCTATCTGAAGAGTCTACCGAAAGATGATCCACGGCATGTGGATAAATTAGTTGTGATTGGCCCGCTCTCCTCCTTCGCTCCTTGGGAGAAGGAATACAGCAAGTGCTTCGGTGAAGAACCCGACTCGAAAAGGCTCTCCGGAGATCATAAGATGTCGCGCAGCGAGAAGGAGGAGCACCTATTCTCAGGGGAACCGGCAGAGATAACTCTCATCTTCCACGGAGGCGTCGAGGCGCTCCAGAACGAGATCATGGCCTTCCTGAAAGCGAACAAGGCGATGGTAGTCGTCGACGAGGCCCACCGCATCAAGAACCCTGAAGGCGTATGGGGAAAAAGCATCGTGGAGATTGGGAAAGAGGCGCGGTCCCGGATAATACTCACGGGGACGCCCGTTCCTAACGGCTACGAAGATCTGTTTAATCTGTTCCAATATCTCTACCCGTTTCGGTATAAGAACATCCTCCATTTCCATTACGGCAATCTGGTCGAGATGACAAATTCCGCCGACTTGGACGCTCCTCGAGTGAAGGAGCTTACCGACAACATCAGCCCGTATTTCATCAGGATCAAGAAATCGGACCTCAAGCTGCCCCCCGTAAAGGATAGGGTCATCGAGGTCACGATGGGAGAACGCCAACGGGAAATCTATGATTATGTGGAGACAAAATATCTCCGCTCCTTTTCCCAGGACAGCTCCGCAACCATTAAGGATTTCCTGAACAAGGCTAAGTTGATTCGCCTGCGACAAGCCGCCACGAATCCGACACTCCTCCTACAATCGATTCAGGCCACGCTCGAGGACGAGGATTACGAATCGCGCATCCGAACGTATGGCGTTGTGCCGGAGGAATTCCAGGATGACTCAGGAATCCTGAAAAAGATCGCAGATTATGCCAAGCTCGAGATTCCCCAGAAATTCGTCGCGGCCAAGAACCTCATATCCGACTGCCTGGCTCGTGGAGAAAAGGTCATCGTTTGGACTATTTTCATCCAGAGCGCAAAGGGACTGCAGCTCCATCTCGCCAATCAAGGTATAAGATCCGAGCTTCTGATCGGAGAAGTCGAGCAGAGCGATCGCGAGTCCCTGATTGATGCCTTCAACGATCCGGAAAACAAATCTCCTCAGGTCGTCATAGCCAACCCGTTCTCAGTTGCCGAATCCATCTCGCTCCATAAGGGCTGCCACAATGCCATATACCTCGAGCGGGATTACAACTGCTCGAATTTTCTGCAATCCAAGGACCGGATTCATCGCGTCGGCCTGCTGCCGGATCAGGAGACGAATTACTTCTATCTGCTATCGAAGGAATCAATAGATGGCGTCATAAACGAAAAGCTCGAGATGAAGGCGAGGAGGATGGAGAAGATCATCGATAGTGATATACCGCTTTTCGCGAGGATCAATGACTCTGACGAGACGGATTTGATCAAAGCCCTTATGCAAGACTATGCTCAGAGAACTTAGCCGGTATGAGAATCTCGGCACTCCAGGATTCTTTTGGGAAATGCTGCAGCGGCTCAGGGAGAATGATACCCGTTGGACGCCAGATGACCTGACAGCCTATTTTTTCAATAGGATCGTAGATGGCGAGGCGGTATTCGATGGCTGCCTACCTATGGCGAAAGCGATAGGGATTATCCGCTCGGATGAGCGGAGTGTTCTGGGCATCGATTCGGGATTCCTGGATTTCCTGGCGAGCGAGAGCTACATGCGGGCCAAAACGCTCGAGAGAATCCTTGTTGCATTCGGCAATGATGATGAATTCCTCACCATATTTTCCCCGCTATATCTCTCCTACGATATCGTCTACAGCCTGATCCAGATCGATCGCTCCGCCTTCGGATTCAGATATGCCAATCTCAGGAAGTTCCTGACCAGTTTCGGATTCATAAGCCCGCATCCGGACAACAAAATACGGAAGTTCATCATCAATCCGAAGCATCGGCGCCTTTTCGATATGCGCCTGCTCCCGGAAGTGAAGCGACGGAAGATCGGAATCGATAATCTCGAAGCGGCTCTCGAGCAGAAACGCATCGCTGGCGCAAACGCCGAGGAGTTCGTGGTGGTTTTCGAGAAGAGAAGGGTGGTTACACATCCGAAACCAGAATCAATCCAGCGAATCTCCGATTACGATGTAGCAGCGGGCTATGACGTGGTTTCCTATGATGGTCCGGATTCAGTCTCTTATGACCGCTTCATCGAGGTGAAGTCGTGCACCATTGACCGGAGATTTTTTTGGTCCAAGAACGAGATTCTCCAAGCCAAGATAAAACGTGCACAGTATTTCCTCTACCTTGTGAATCCAGAGGATATCCGCGATGCCGCATATGAGCCTATGATCATCCAGAACCCCTACGAGAACGTGTTTCTGGACCAGTCATGGGCCAGGGAAGCGCAATCCTGGCTCTTTTCGAAGGATTAGAAACGAAAGCAATTCAGAATTAAAGCAGCCGGGCTTGGAGGAAACTACGAACTACTTCTATGTTCGCGGATCAAATCATAACTGACAGCGAGTTGTTGGCCCACGTGAAGTCCTGTGCACACAATCGGTTGGTTGTCCAAACGTCCGAATACAATTCTTGCTTCATCGTCTGAATCATCGACGAGTACCCACATCCATTCAGATTCATGTTTCTCATCGTCGGTGAATTCAGCTTTGATGTAGTCTCCTTTCACGTACTTCCCCACATCCGCCTCCTTCCCATTTGTTTTGCATCCCATCCTAGGCTGACGAAAAAGACCAAAGGCACATAAAAAAACGACAAGCCGGAAAAGACTTGTCGTGTAGTTTGATGCGCTAAGTTTCTTTCGCTAGGTCCCGTTCCCAGTCGCGGGTATACCCGATCAGGGTCGATTCGAGTGCTTGCTTAGTATTCTCCGCATCGGGATCGACCCGGAGAAAGTAAGCCTTCTGCGTTGAAGGGCAAACGACCTTTAGGAAAGCGAGGGCGAGCGGTACGTCAGTCCATCTGTCGTTCTGCCAATGTCCCCTTGTTTCTGCGGTATTGACCTTGAGAAGAGAGCTATCGCGAAACGAGTCCACCTCACGAAGCTCGGCTTCTTGGACGAAATGCTCGACACCCATTCGCTGGATGAGCACTTCTCGTTCAGTTTGATTCGTTTCCTTGAGAATGCGTTCGGCCGTGGGTTTCTCCAGGACAGTTTTTTTCGATACCTGCCAGCCGTGCCAGAAATAGAATTCGCTATCGCTGTACACGACCGCTGGTCCGTCGGCACGATGGGGTCTCCATCTGCCGGTCTGCCGTTCCGCCCACACGTTCCCGACAAGGAAGACGAACCCGTGAATGAGGCAGAACTCCGCAGCGAGCGGGAGATTGGGCTGAAGTTGTTTTCGCGTGCTCTTCGAGATGTAGCTCAGCCACCTGGGAAACGGCTGCCCGCGAACTTCCCAAGGAAGTTGCGCGACCAATTCTTCCCGGATGGTCCGGGAGCGGTTGTCTGATTCACTCCCCACCGGAAGGCTGAGCGTCCGGCAGGAGTGTTGATGTCGCTTGAGTTCTTCAACGGAGCCGACCAGTGCGAAGCGCCAGCCCTCTTGGGCGAGCGCTTCGCGGACGGCTCTGCGATTCGCAGAGATGGCGCGCATGGTCAGTCGAGCACCTGCCGCCAACGGAGACCGTCGAATTCCCGCTGAGGAACGACGGCGTATGATCCTGCAGGAAGCGCAATCGGGCCGTGTTCGTCATGCACGATCGTGGTACCTGCTTCGGGCGAACGAAGGAACATTGAGCGGCCGATAAGGCTGAGCAGTGCTCCCTGAGCCATGGATGATGCCAAGACGCGGTGCGCGTGTCCCGTGGTCTCACCCTTGGCGATGATCCCGTTCTTCACGGGTACTGCATCGGCAGAGTTGATCTCCTCGTCGAGTTTCACGAAGTAGATGTCCCCCTGCCGCCAAAACGGTTTGTTAC
>Ga0137394_10002412_pt1 | contig 13831 bp, 14 predicted proteins | sample czobulk116metaG_FD_108278 | JGI IMG/M metagenome (GOLD analysis project Ga0137394, IMG submission 108278) | Vadose zone soil microbial communities from Angelo Coast Range Reserve, California, USA - czobulk1.16 metaG | ecosystem: Environmental > Terrestrial > Soil > Vadose zone | place: USA...
ATCCCATCCCTTTAGAGTCTCTTCTCCCTAAGACAGGGGGTCACGATGTTCCGGGGCGCGCCGATATTACGGGGGAATTGCTCTTTACAAACCTGGCATCGCGGCCTTAGAGTCTCGAAAAAGACACGTAATCTATGCGAAACAGCTTGTTACTCCTTTCTGCTGTGCTTTCGGTTGCCGCATTGGGGACCGGTTGCGCCAATGTCGAAAGAAAATTTGGCCGGGGCATGGCTAATGCCCACGAGCTTATCCGGGCCGGCGAGTTCCGCCGCACCATGGAGCAAAGCGCCCTGTTCGACACGCCGGATCAGACCTACACGGTTGGTTTTATTCGCGGCATTAATCGGACGTTTGCGCGGACCGGGATCGGAATCTATGAGATTCTGACCGCCCCGTTTCCGCCTTATGGGCCGGTAGCAACCCGTTACCTGGCGCCAGAACCGGTGTATCCGGACAACTACAAACCAGATGTAATGGCCGATTCGCTGTTTGAAACCGATACGCATATCGGATTCAGCGGCGGTCCGATTGCGCCGGGTGTGCCGGGGAATCGCTTCAGCGTTCTGAGCGGCCAATAGTCGACACCAGTTCTTTACCGCGCCAACGTTTTTGTTGGCGCATTTTTTTTGCGGCGCAACACTGGAGAATTCGTTTGCAAAAGCAATCGCCCTGCAAGGTCAATCTGCTGCTGAACATTCTCGGCAAGCGAGCGGACGGCTTTCACGAGTTGGAAACCGTGATGTACCCAATTCGGCTCTTCGACTCTTTGGATCTCACTCGCAATGGCGCTGGAATCGAATTGACGTGTAGCGATCCAGCTTTACCGACCGATGGCAAAAACCTGGTGTATCGCGCTGCGGAAGCTTTCTTCAACGCCGCAAAAATCCGTGGTGGAGTGCGGATACACTTGGAAAAACGGATTCCGCTTGCAGCCGGATTGGGTGGTGGCAGTGGCAACGCCGCAACGACGCTGCTGGCTCTTAACGAACTTTTCGAATCGCCTTTGACCAGCGCCCAACTGCTAAATATTGCCGCGTCACTGGGCTCCGACATTCCGTTCTTCCTCCAGTCGAAGCCGGCGCTGGCCACAGGGCGAGGCGAAGTCATAACTCCGCTTGAGTCATTTCCGAGCCTGAGCGGGAGCGCTTTTTTGCTGATTCATCCGGGCTTTGGCATTGCCACCAGTTGGGCTTATCAGGAATTGGCCAAATTTCCTGAGGCGCTAAATGGCCGCGCCGGGCGAGCTCACGAGCTCATCGCCAGTCTTGCCGGGCCGGATTTGCGCGGCGCAGCGAGGCATTTCTACAATTCGCTGGAAGCGCCCGCATTACGAAAATTTCCGATCCTCGCCGTATTCCAGGAATTTCTTCGTGAGCACGGGGCGCTGGCCACACTAATGTCCGGAAGTGGTTCAACGACTTTTGCAATCACGGAAAACGAACAAAAGGCGCAGATTCTGGGCGAAAGCTTCCGGAGCAAATTCGGGAAAACGAATTGGACTGCGGTCGTAAGCGCGTAAAAAGACTGTTCAGGCCCTCCGGATCACTTTGGCGACTCCCCAGCCGACGAGCACCAGTCCCGATATCACTTTCCAATCGTACGTCACGGGAAAGTGATAGCTGAGCATCAACACGACCACAGGCAGGACGATAAAGGTATTGTGCTTTGATCTTGCCTTCGCGCGCTTCGCTTCTTCCTGATCCGGCTCTTTTCCAGCTTTAAGGGCCGCAACCATTCTGCGTTGGGCGGGCAGGATGCGCATCCAGACATTTGCGACCATGATCGTGCCGAAGATGGCCCCAAGCTGAATGCATGCCGCGCGAGCACTGAAAATCCGGAACAGTCCGTACGCGCTGGCGACGACGAGGCCGTAGCAAACGACAACTCCTACAAGCTCGTTTTTGAACAGCTTCGAACTCCACAGGAGATCATAAACCAGCCATCCCACGATGAGCGACCCAAGACTGACCCAGAGCGCGGCGTGAGGGCTGATCGCCGCGTCTTCGGGTGGGACCAATTGCCTTCCATGATAATACACCAAAGCGAGCAGTAGAAAGCCGCTCAGCCAGGTAAGCGCAGCTTCCCAACGGAACCAATGCAGCTTTTCAGGCATCACATTGGGAACACGCTGCTTTTCGACCAGATAAAAACCGCCGCTATGGACCATCCAAACGTGTTTTTCAGGCGCTTCTCCTGGTTTTGGAGCCGATCCACGCGCCCTGGACTCCAATTCTGAGAATCGCCCATCCAACCAGGTAAAATAATACGTCGTGCCGACCCACAAAATCCCAGCAAAAACATGCGTCCAACGAATGACGAGATCAGTCCAATTTATGATATTAGGACTCATGAATCATGAATTGAGCGCGATAGTAAGTGCGTGGTCTAAAAGATGAAGCCTAAATTGCGCTTTGACCGTGCATCCGAATGAGCTAAACTACGTGTTCAATGGTTCTTAAGTCTCTCGGCCCTATCTCACTGCTTGCCGCTGCTCTAATAAGCGGCATTGCGGCGACGTCGCTCTTGGGGCAGGAGAATCACAGTTCTTCACCGGCGGCAGGCTCAAGCCAATCATCGAATCAACAGACCAATTCCGCGAAGTCCCTTCAGAAATCCGACGGACTGCGGGACCTGGAGCGGAGTCTTTTCCGGCCGTTACATGAATTTGAACCCGAAGGCTCGCTTGATGGGGTTATCAATTCCGGGCCTCAACGGCCTGCGCCGGTTCCAAACAAGCGGTTGAAAGAGATGATGGAGCGGCGAAAGAACTGGGTGTTTATGAGTCCCGAGGAAATCGTCACTGGCAAGAGTATGCAGGAAACATTGGATTTCCAGGGGGTAACCAAAGAAGACGATCAAACCAAACTCCTCTCTCCGATGGAGCGCTACTTTATGAAGGAGCTGCAAGGTAATGATAAACACAAGACCAGGACTGCTCCGGGCGCACGTAAGGAAGATTCCTTTTTTGGTTCGACTAAGCCTTTTTCTTCAATGGACGATGCTGAAGGGCAGGACGACTCGATGAGTGGACTACCCGACTCTGCGCGCGAAGTTCAACGCAATCTAAAAAAGAGCGCCGAAAACGCCTCGAAAAAAGATGGTCCTTTCGCCCATCGCAGCAGCCCGGGTTTCTTCTCTGATGTTTTTGCCTTGGAACGAGCGAAACTTTCGTCGGAAGATGAGCGGGCCGAGAAGGCTCTGTTGGAAAAGTACAAAAGGTCGCTTGGACTCGATCCTACGCCGACCTTTGGAGCGACATTTTCTCCTCTCTTCGCAGACCCGAAGGATCCTTATCGGATTTCTTCTCCGCCATCCCTGATGGATTCGATGTCCAGTTTGCCGCAAGCTTCGGCTCCGGCAGCTCCGGCTACGACGTTGTCTGGTTCCAACCCATTGCTCGATTCTCCGTCGAGAAGCCTGACCCCTTCCAGCCTTAGTCCCGCCCTGCCGAAGATGGATCCGCCCAGGTCTTCGCTGCCGCCGCAGCCAACGTTTGCCGCGCCAAGAAGAGCGTTTTAATTCGAGGACGAGAACGAGAACGCCGACGAGGAGGATTAGAGCCGGGGTCAGACGTTAAATTTGAACAACAACACGTCGCCATCTTGCACTTCGTACTCTTTCCCTTCCATTCGGTATAAGCCTTTTTCTCGCGCCGCTGCCACCGAACCGCATTTGATGAGATCATCGTAGGCCACGGTCTCGGCCTTGATAAATCCCCGCTCAAAATCACTGTGAATCACACCCGCCGCTTTGGGCGCAGTATCCCCGGCATGAATTGTCCAGGCGCGGACCTCCTTTTCCCCGGCGGTAAAAAACGTCTGCAAGCCAAGCAAATGATAAGTGCTGCGAATCAAAGCACCGATGCCGGATTCCTGCACACCCAAGTGGCCCAGAAATTCCTTCGCTTCTTCCGGCGACAAGTCGATCAAATCGCTTTCGATCTGCGCGCTGATCACCACTGTTTCGCACGCAATATGTGTCCGCGCGTACTCCCGAACCTTTTGGATGTGCGGATTTGAGTCGGCAGAGGCGAGGTCCGATTCCTTTACGTTGGCTGCAAAAATGGTGGGCTTGTCCGTAAGCAGAAAAAACCCGCGCGCGATCGCCTTCTCTTCGGGCGACAATTCAAGGGTGATAGCCGGTTTGCCCGCGTTGAGGTGCGGTTCGAGACGGCCAAGAACCTGCGCTTCGGCCATTGCAGTCTTATCCCCGCGCTTGGCATCTTTGGCGCCCTTCTCGCGGCGTTTCTGCACGGTCTCCAGGTCGGCCAACACTAATTCGGTGATGATGGTTTCGATGTCCCTCACCGGATCAATTGCGCCAGCCACGTGATGAATATCCGGATCTTCGAAGCAGCGCACCACCTGCACCACGGCGTCCACTTCGCGGATGTGCGTCAAAAACTTGTTCCCCAACCCTTCGCCTTGCGACGCGCCCTTCACGAGACCGGCAATGTCCACAAACTCGATCGCCGCCGGGATGATGACCGGTGTTTTCGCTATCTTCGACAAGGGTTCGAGACGCTCGTCGGGAACCGTCACGATGCCGATGTTGGGATCGATGGTGCAGAATGGATAATTGGCCGCTTCCGCCTTGCGCGTGCGAGTGACCGCATTAAACAGCGTAGACTTCCCGACATTTGGCAATCCGACAATTCCAGCCCTAAGCATCTCTCAAAAAAGCATAACGTCCCAGCCTGATGCCACTTCAATTTTGCGACAAGAGACTGGACGGCAAATTATTTTGTGGCAGCTTATCTCCGCGACTTAACCAAACGCAGTCAATACAACGATTATGAAGAAACTAATTGCTCTAAGTGCCGCAGCCTTATTTGCCCTGTCGATTTATGCCGGCGAATACCCGGACATTTCGATGAGGGAACTCAAATCCGACATTTCGGCCAAGAAGGTCACTCTGCTCGACGCCAATGGCACGGAATCATGGCAAAAGGGCCATATTCCCGGCGCGATTGATTTTGAGTCCAGCCAGCAAGAATTGGCGAAGGTCCTGCCCAAAGACAAAAAGGCCTTGATTGTTGCCTACTGCGGAAATCCAAAGTGCAAGGCGTACCAGGCCGCCGCCAAAGCTGCTGAGAAGCTTGGTTACAAGAACATCAAGCATTTCAGTCCAGGGATTGCGGGCTGGAAAGAAGCCGGCGAGCCAACCGAAGCCGCTAAATAGCCCAGTTCAACACATTTAATCAGTGACGCACGATTCTAAACGGTCGTGCGTTTTTCTTTTTTTTGGCCTTCATAATTCCAGATTCCTGCCCCATTCTCGAAACTTGCTAACAACCGACCACTCATTAACTACGGACAACTGACTACTGACTCACTACCACGCACCACGTAACACGTTCCACACCCCCATGTCCCTTTTCCGCCGAAAACCTCTCGACCAAGTCCTCGGCGAAACCGCTGAGCCGAACCGGCAGCTCAAGCGCGCGCTGGGGCCAGTCCAACTCACGGCTCTCGGTGTGGGTGCTTGCGTTGGCGCTGGCATTTTTTCGAGTATCGGCAGCGCTGTAGCAGGAGCGCCCGATTATCCCGGCGCAGGTCCCGCAATCATAATTTCGTTTCTTCTAGTTGCCGTCGCGTGCGCTTTGGCTGGATTTTGCTATGCCGAGTTTGCGGCGATGGTGCCGACTTCCGGTTCCGCTTACACCTACGCCTATGCGACGCTTGGCGAACTGATTGCCTGGGTCATTGGCTGGGATCTTATCCTCGAATACGCCGTGGGCAATATCGCCGTGGCGATCTCCTGGTCAGGATATTTCCAGCAATTATTACACGGCGTGGGAATCCATTGGCTGCCGGAATGGCTGTGGCTCGACTCTCGTTCCGCTTTCCTGGCCGCTCAGGAACTCGCCAAACTTCAAGCCGGGCACGGTGACTTGGCTATACTCAGTGCCGATGTGCGACACGCCGCTGAAGTATGGGCCAGTGCTCCTCAGATTGCAGGATTGCACATTGTCTTCAATCTTCCCGCGTTCCTCATTGTAATGGTGCTCACGGTGATTCTGCTATTGGGCATTCGGGAAAGCGCCTGGTTTAATGCAGCGATGGTCGCAGTAAAAATCGTGATTATCATTTTCTTCCTGATCGTAGGCGCTTTCTACATCCAACCCGAGAATTGGACTCCATTCGCGCCGAACGGCTTCAAAGGCATTACCGCAGGCGCAGCAATCATTTTCTTTGCCTACATCGGCTTCGATGCGGTTTCGACCGCTGCCGAGGAAACGCGCGATCCACAGCGCAACATGCCGATTGGAATATTGGCAAGCCTGGTCGTGTGCACGATCCTGTACATCTCAGTCGCCGTCGTTTTGACCGGTCTCATGAAAGCGAGCGCGCTGGGAACGGCTGAGCCATTAGCTACAGCTTTCTCTTCCCGCGGCATAAATTGGGCGGCCAATATCATTTCATTGGGAGCGGTAGTGGCGACAACGTCCGTACTTTTCGTCTTCCAACTGGGCCAGCCTCGTATCTTTTTCTCCATGGCCCGTGATGGCCTGTTGCCAAACTGGGCGGCCAAAGTTCATCCACGATTCAAGACTCCCTGGTCTACCACGATCCTGACCGGCTTGTTTGTTGCCGTCCTGTCCGCCGTCAGCAATATCACGGAGGTGCTCGAGGTGTGCAACATCGGTACTCTCTTTGCCTTCATTCTCGTTGCCGCGGGAATTATCGTGCTTCGCGTGACGGATCCTCAGCGTCCGCGTCCCTTTCGCACTCCTTTGGTGCCGTGGGTACCGCTAGGAGCTATCGGCACCTGCATCTGGTTGATGGTGCCGCTGCGGTCATTGACGTGGTGGCGTTTCTTCATCTGGCTCGCGCTGGGAATGATTTTTTATTGGGGCGCAGGGATGGATGAGAGCAAACTGGCCGAAACAAAACAGCCCCGAAAGCAAGAAGCTGGTGTGTTATTGCTGGGAGGGCTTTTGCTGAAAATAGTGGGTGCTGCCCTTGCCGCAGCGGTGTTTCGTTTTGCTTACGCAGCCGAGAAAGACATGAGCTGGAGCGTCAGGATCGGCCTGGCTCTGGCAGGATTTATCGCCTATACGGGGCTCGTGCTGTGGGTGCGTGGGTGTGGAAAGTATGCGATGTCGAAGGGCTATTCGTCCTGGTGGGGTTGTGGGATTTTTTTGGCGGCTTTCGTTCCAGCGATTCTAATCGCTTTCTCGAAAAGTTATTCATATACAGGGGCGGTTTTTGGTTTTTTGGAATTTGGCGGCCTGGCAGTCTTGTTTTTGTTGCGCAATCATCGAGCCCAGCCGCAGTCAAGGTAAAGGTAACAAGGCTCAATCTTTCGGTTTTGGTTCGCCAACCCGTCTTGTCCTGATTTAACTCGTTCAACCTGTTTAACTGGTTTTGATTCCATCATTCGTTTTGCGCCTGTGCCCCCTTTGTGCCCTCACTCCACGCTGCGTTTCGCGGTCTGATTTGCCCTTTACTCCGCCCCTGTTGCGGCCTACCTTCTCTGGGACCGGTAACGGTCAACTATGAATACAATGTTAGCTGTCTTTGGGCTTGGTGGCTGGGAAGTCGTGCTTATTCTGGCGGTTGTCCTCGTGCTGTTCGGGGCCAGGAAGCTGCCTGAACTCGCTAAAGGTCTTGGCCAGGGCATCAAGGAATTTAAAAAGGCCACGCGCGAAGTTACCGATGAGCTTAATTCGGCCATGGAAGAGCCTCCTCCTTCGCCTCCCAAACGTTTGCCTCCCGCTGACGCTCACACCGAACCGCAGCAGACTGTCTCTGAATCTTCTCCGGGCACCAAAGCCTGATCCGCTAAGCGGCTCCAGCCATGGTGGATGACCCCGGGACGGAACACCCTGATCCAATCGAGGAAGAAGAGGGCGGACCTGTAAAATCCTTCCTCGAGCACCTCGAAGACCTGCGTTGGGTGCTCATCAAGAGCCTCGTCGCGCTCTCTGTTGGCATGCTCATTTGTCTGATCGCCGCCAATAACGTCGTTAAGATACTGAGATGGCCTCTGGATAGAGCCAAGGTTTCTTATCCGGGCACCAACCAGATCGTGACCGCTTATCTCGGCACAAACCAACTCGGTATTTTTAAGCTAAGCCCTGAAGATCAAAACCGGTTTAATCTCGGCACGAACCGCTTTGTCGCCGTTCGCATTGAACCCACAACCATCGGCACGAACCAGGTGTTCGCCTGGAGAGTTGACGACGATCCGGCGCTGGTCGAATCGGCGCGGCGGGTGAATACAATCCTGGTCAATCTCGGTCCCGCGAATGCTTTCTTTGTGGCGTTCCAGGTCGCCATGTACGGCGGGATGGGGCTAGCTTCGCCGTTTATCTTTTATTTCGTGGTTGGCTTTATCTTTCCAGCGTTGAAAATGCGCGAACGGCACTATGTCTATCGGGGACTATTTTTCGGCATCGGCTTATTCCTGACTGGTGTCGCCTTTTGTTACTTCGCGTTGATGCCCGTGGCGTTGGCCGCTTCTCAAATGTATTCGCAATGGCTGGGCTTTTCGGCTTTTCAATGGAAAGCGGACGAATATTTCAGCTTCATCTGCAAATTCATGCTCGGTATGGGGCTGGGCTTCAAAATCCCCGTCTTTCTACTGACACTCGTAAAGATAGGGTTTTTAAACTATCAAATTCTCAGCAAGGCCCGCCGTTACATGATCGTTATTAACCTGATTCTTGGCGCCCTGCTGACAACGCCCGAAGTGATTACGCAACTGCTCATGGCTCTGCCCTTGCAACTGCTTTACGAAATTAGCGTCTGGATTGCCTGGTATTGGGAACGGAAGGAGAAGAAGGCGCAAGAGTCAGGAGCCGGGAGCCAGGAGCTTTAAGCTTTACTTCGTCTCCTACAACCTGAATTGGCTTTCGCGGCAGATTCTGAATAGTTACTTTTTACTTCATGTTCAAACCTGCGGACCTGTTCGATCTTGCTCAAAGCGAACATGCTCGCATTTTTGAGGGCTGCGAATACGCCTGGGAAGCGCTCTCAAAAATCCAGACTTACCTGAAAACAAATCTCCGTCGAGAGCTTCACAATCGTTGCGAAGGCGTCGCATACGTTGGTGAACAGGTCTTTATCGGCGAAGGCACTGTCGTCGAAGACGGCGCGATGATCAAAGGGCCGGCTATTATTGGCAAAAACTGCGAGATACGTCACAACGCCTATATTCGTGACAATGTGATCATCGGCGACAATTGCCTGGTCGGCAATTCGTGCGAACTCAAAAGCGCGCTGCTATTCAACCACGCCGTCGTTCCGCACTTTAATTACGTCGGCGACTCGATTCTCGGATTCAAAGCGCACCTTGGCGCCGGCGTGAAGCTTTCAAATTTCAAGGTCACATCAGGCAGTGTCGCCGTCGAGGTGAACGGAAAACGCCTTGATACAAAGCTTCGCAAATTTGGCGCGTTGCTTGGCGACAACACGGACGTCGGCTGCAACGCAGTGCTCAATCCCGGCAGCATCATCGGGCGCGGCTCCGTGATTTATCCGAACATCAATTGGAGAGGCGTGCTGGCCGCGAACATGATTGCGAAGAACATAGGTTCCCTCGAAATAGTCGCCAAAAGGTGATCTCATCCATGAATTATCCCGCTCACATTGCAGGAGACGACCGCTCGCCCCCTTCCGCGGTGGTAAGGAGGCTCAAAACTTCAAGAAAGAGCAGCAGAGGGCCCATTGGGCCGGCTATCGAGACTTCTGATTACTTCGGAAGCGCTCGAAATCACAAAAACGGCAGAGGACTGGCCGCACTCCATGACGCTGCCGCGCAACCCGGGGCTTTTCGAAACTCCGCCAGGTTTTGGAGTGCGGCCAGTCCTCTGCCGCTTTTGCTTCGACCGTTCATTGGCAGACTCCACGAATTGCGCATTTTAGTTTTGGAGCTTGGAATTTGGAGTTTCTCTGGAGTTTGGAGTTTGGGGTTTGGAGTTTCGGCAGCGGTGGCTGCAAACCTCCGTCTCCCTGTACCATCGATACGTTCTCTCCGGACATGTGCGATCCTGAATTTGTGACCGCTGCCGCATGATCAGTTCGATTGACGTTCAGCCTGCCGGCCCGGAGACAGATCTCGTCAAAAGGATCGAACACATCTTTTCCGATAAGGGCATTCTATCGCGTTCGAAGAACTTCGAGTTTCGTCCGCAACAACAACAGATGGCCATGGCCGTTGCACACGCGCTTGAAACCCAGGAACACCTCGCAGTCGAAGCAGGCACAGGCGTCGGCAAGAGTCTGGCTTATCTGATTCCGGCGATTTTTTTTGCTGTCGAAAAGAAAAAGAAAGCGATCATTTCGACCCACACGATCAACTTGCAGGAACAGCTCATCGAAAAAGACCTGCCGATGCTCCAGCAAATCCTGCCAGTCGCATTCAATTTTTCCATGCTCAAAGGGCGGGCGAATTATTTGTGCACCCGGCGATTGCACAAAGCCCGGCAACAGTCGGGAAATCTATTTACGCTTTCAGAAGGCCAGGAACTGATGCGCATCGGCGAATGGTCGAAGCAAACCAAAGACGGCAGCTTATCGGATTTCGAAATCGAGCCGGACGCAAAAGTCTGGGCCCAGGTTTGTTCGGAACGCGGCCTCTGTTCGCCAAAGGTTTGCGGACCGCAATCCGAATTTGGCAAACAGAACATCCCTTGCTTCTACCAACGCGCTCGTGAGCAGACCATGGCCTCGGACGTGCTCGTCCTGAATCACACCCTGTTTTTTACGTTGCTTGGAATCGCCGCCGAGGACGTCAAAGGCGGCATTCTCTTCCGGAACGATTTCGTCATTTTCGATGAGGCGCACACGATGGAGCATGTGGCCTCGAAGCACATCGGCGTGAGCGTCTCGACAGGCCAGGTGCGTTTCGCGCTGCATCGCCTTTGGAATCCGCAGACCAGGAAAGGCCTGCTGGCCACCGTCCTCGACGAGAAGACGGTCAGGCTGGTCGAAGAGCTCTTCCACCAAACGGACGTATTCTTTGGCCATGTCGAATCCACCTGTTACGAAATTCGCCAGGCCGCCAAAAGCCGCAGCTTTGGAAGCGAACGCGGCGCAATCCGTTCGCGCGAGTGGACTGAACTGCGGATTCGCCGGCCCGAATTGGTGCCCGACAATATCACTTTGCCAATCCAGCATTTGCGCGAGGCAATCGCTGAACTGATCAAAAAGAATGAGGACAAAGACATTGGTTCAGAACTGGCGGAGTGCAATCGCCGCCTCGATGAGCTGCGGGAAGGCGTAGCCGTTTTCCTCAGCCAATCCGCGAAGGATTACGTGTATTGGGTCGAGCGAACCGGACGCACTCAGCGGAATATCGCGCTGAACGCCGCGCCTATTGATGTGGCCCAATATCTGAGGGGCAGGTTGTTTGAGGCAGACACGTCAGTGATCATGACCAGCGCGACCTTATCCATCAAAAATGAGCCTGCCGCCTTGAATGATCTAAGGGCCTCAACGGATTTTTCGAAAGCGAAGCGGGCCAAAGGCGCCGCTGCGACCGATAATTCCGGCCTCAATTACTTCGCCCGGCGCATCGGCGCCGAGGAAGCTCTGTTGCTGCAGGTAGGAACTCCGTTCGATTACGAAAAGCAGATGAAATTCTTTGTCGTGCGCAAAATGCCGGATCCGAAAGAAGATGGTTATCGCGAAGCGCTCGTCCATTGGATTCAGCATTTCATTCGCATGACGCACGGCAAGGCCTTCGTCCTGTTCACGAATTTCAAGCTCATGCTCGATCTCGGCGAGACCATGCAGTCCTTCTTCAATAAGCTTGGCTTGGCCTGTTTCATCCAGGGAACCGGCACGCCGCGCTCTTTGATGCTGGAGAAGTTCAAGCAGGATGTGGATTCGGTGCTGTTCGGCACCGACAGCTTCTGGCAGGGCGTGGATGTTCCGGGCGAAGCCCTCTCGAATGTAATCATCACCCGGCTGCCGTTTGCCGTTCCTGACCATCCGTTGATCGAAGCTCGCATCGAGGCCATCGAGGCGCGCGGCGGTGACGCTTTCCGCGAATTTTCCCTGCCTGAAGCCATTCTGAAGTTCCGTCAAGGCGTGGGCCGGCTTATTCGCGCCAAAACCGACACCGGTATCATCGCCGTCCTCGACAACCGGATCCTCGCCAAGAACTATGGCAAAGACTTTATGAATGCCGTGCCGAAATGTCCTGTGGAAGTATTGTGACTTCAACGCCGTAGCGGCCGAACAACGCAGTTGAAAACCACTAATGGACACGAATTCACACGAATACCGGCAAGGTTCGACGCCGGTTTTCATTAGGGTTCATTCGTGTCCATGCGTGGTGGAACTGAATCTCCGATTCTGCCCCCTCAGTATTGGATATGTTCGATGTTCGGCCTCCCCCGATTCGTCATCCCGCATCCCCTCTTTCGCCTCGTGCGAGCGCGGGTTTCCCGGCTATTATCAACTTAGCAGAAATTCTTTCCTGCTGATAATATAGTTGGGCCGCTTGCTATGCCGCAGATTTCGGCGAACAATTTGGCGGCCAACGAGCTCTTGAGGATTGAGAACGCAATTACCAACGCACCGTTTCCTACGACATTTGACAGCGAAGTTGAGCTTGCGCGAGCCGTACTCCGGCTGAGGTTCCCGGGATACGGCTGTGGTGGCCGGGGTGCTTATGCCCAGTCCGACGGCTCTACCCGCTCGGTTTTTTCAGTTGAGATTCCGATGCTCGAGAAGGAGCGTTACTTTGTAGGACGCACATCCGGAAAACAGGTCACGGTTATTGATGATTTCGTGATGAGGTCACCTACGAATCAAGTGAAGCAGGTGAAGATCGATGGTACGCAGATTCGATACTACGATGAGAAGGGAACATTGCTTCGCGAAAAGCAGATGTGAGTATGGATGGCAACCAGCCGGCTTCAGGCAACGGCGCGACGGCGCTTTCGTTCCATAATGGACGTCCAGAGCGCGCCGTACCGAAGCGGCACCGTTAAGCCAGCAAACCGAAGAATCTCCAAATTTCTTGCACGAAGACCGCTTGCGTCGGTGTCTATTAAATATGAAGACAAAAACTGCAAGGTTGGGTGTTTTGGCGATGGTGACACTCGTAGCACTTGCGGCAGCAGCCATCTCTCTGGCGCAGTCCCCCGCTCAGTCGCCGGGTAGTGCGTCCAAGCCTTCGTTGAATCAGACTGAGTATTACAACCGTCTCAGATCCGGCACCTTGGCCAGCAACCTTTCAGATGCTGAAACGGGCGCTCTCATCAACATTTCCCTCAAGACCAACGCGGCCGTTCAGCTTTGGGCGCGCATGCATTTCAGTCTCGACGAAGGGGCACGTGCTGCGAACGTTGCCCAGATGCTTGGAGTCCTCGCCAGCCTGCGAGAAGGGCGCACGAACGATGCTATTCGCAAGCTCGAATTCATGCTGGATAGCGACCTCTACACGCTGCACACGGATCTGACCCTGGGCGAGTCGGAGCCAGTGTTAAAGCTTGAGCCCCGAGCACGGGATTTGGACGTGCTGCGAGAAGCGCGGGAGTATCGCCTCAAGTATGGTCACAAGTCCAAAGACACAAACCTGGAGGCCGGCGTGCAACGGGCCTTTTCGCTGCTGGAGAAGAAATAGAATCGCCATGAGGCTTAACAAAACGAATGCACCGAACCCGGCAGCAGCGAGTCCGTTCCAAATCCAACGCGATGGCTGTTGGGTCGGTGATCTGTATCGTTGAGAATTGTGCCCGCGCTTTTACTTCTCGCGTTATTGGCTATCGCGGCAGTAGACGTGTGGGCGAGCATTGCCGTGATGTTCAAGCCAGGTTGGCTCGGTGCTTCATTTTGGATTGCCGCCGTTCTCGCGTTAGTTGCGGCCATCG
>Ga0137394_10002413_pt1 | contig 13830 bp, 13 predicted proteins | sample czobulk116metaG_FD_108278 | JGI IMG/M metagenome (GOLD analysis project Ga0137394, IMG submission 108278) | Vadose zone soil microbial communities from Angelo Coast Range Reserve, California, USA - czobulk1.16 metaG | ecosystem: Environmental > Terrestrial > Soil > Vadose zone | place: USA...
AAACCGTTCGTCTTTGTGGTCAATGTCTCGCAGCCGACGATGACGGTCTATTCGCCGAAGGGAACGAACACGGGCGTGGCGGTCGTGGTGTTTCCCGGCGGCGGTTACACGAGCCTGGCCATGGATCTTGAGGGAACCGAGATTTGCGACTGGCTGACGTCCAAAGGCATCACGGCGGTGCTCTTAAAATACCGCGTGCCGGTCAACAAAGAAGGACCATATGCGGAGTCCCCGGCGGCGTTGCAGGATACGCAGCGGACGGTGGGACTGGTGCGCTTTCGCGCCGCTGAGTGGCATATCGATCCGCATAAGATCGGAGTAATCGGCTTTTCCGCCGGGGGACACCTGGTGGCGGCAACGAGCACGCGTTTTAACAAACGATCGTATTCTGGGGTTGATGCGGCGGACAAGGAAAGCTGCCGCCCGGATTTTGTGATAGCTCTTTATCCGGGCCATCTGTGGTATGCAGACAAGGCCTTTGTGTTGAATCCCAATGTTCCTGTGACCACCAATACGCCGCCGACGTTTTTGGTACACGCGGAGGATGACCCGATAAACCACGTGAACAACTCGCTGGTTTACTACATTGCACTAAAGAAAGCCGGAGTTCCTGTGGAGATGCATTTGTATGCGCAGGGCGGACATGCGTTTGGGCTGCGGCGCACAAAGTTTCCGATTACGGAATGGCCTTGGTTGGTGGAGACATGGCTGGGAACAATTGGTATGACTTCAAAGTAGGTGAAAATGATGCCTAACCAGGCGCTGCAGCGAACCCGGCCATCGCGCTCTGGTTGCAATTCACACGTCCCGTCGCTGAGCTCGGGTCGTTAGCCCATGTCACCCCACGAAATTCTCAGGCGTGAGTTCGATGCCGAAGAAGGGTCGTTTCTTCTTCAGGCGCGGGTGTGGCTCAAATGGGATTGGGATGCCTTTCGTAGATTGACCAGTGCGATGTATGACGTCGCTGACGAGGCCAAGGGGCAGCCTTCTGTTGAGACTTGGATCGCGGAGGGTTTCTGGTACTGCGATACATTCATTAGGGATTGGACGAGCCACCCCGATTTCCCGCGACCGCCGGAAGATGCCTATCGAGATGCCATCGAGCTTGTCCACAACTTAGCGACCCTCCTGTTTTTTGGCGAGAGCCCCTATAAAGATGACACACTGCGCAAGAAGGCCAAGGGCTAACCAGTGCGCTGCAGCGAACCGCCGCCCCGCTGGGCAGTTTGGCGGTGCGGATAATTTGTCAGCGATTGTTGCAGTCGACCGGGCGTTTCCGGCGGCGGTCGCTGAGCTTGGACGTTAGGCCGCACTGCGCGCACATGGGTTACATCATCGCCATCATACTTGGTTGTGTGATTCTCGCGTTTTTCTTCAAGCCGATAGTCGGACTCATCGGCTACAAGCGAGACCCCAACCGCTTCTTTTGGAGCGAGTGTTCTGGCGCCCCTTTCCAGGGTGCGTAAATCGCTCGTCGGACTCTGACCGGGGTGTCGCGGACTAACCCCCGGCTATGTTCTGTCAACCCTTCGCGTCGCGAAGTGGGAGCGACGGCGAACAAAAATGAGCGACGAAAGTGTTTTACGGCAACGTAATAGGTGGATAAGGTGCCGATTGACGAGGGCGAAAAACCTTGAAGCAAAAAGTTGAGTGCTTGCGTCTAACAGAACGGATTATGGAACCGCGGCTACAACGTTGGAGCAATTGGCTGATCCTGAAACGCTTTTTGCGAGGCAGAAGCGGCAAGGCAAGGGCCTTTACGTTGATTGAATTGCTGGTGGTAATCGCCATCATTGCCATCCTGGCGGCCATGCTTCTGCCCAGCCTGGCGCGCGCCAAGGAAGCCGCGAAACGGATCGCGTGTGCCAGCAATATCAGGCAACTGGCGTCGGCTGAAATCATGTATGCGGACGAAAATGACGGCCAATTTACGCCGCGCATGCTGCCATTCTGGCCGGAGCGGCTGCAGCCTTACTACACTGTCAGCAACCTGCTGCTGTGCGCGTCAGACCGTGACACGGTGGTGCCTCGCAGCTATCTCTTCAATGGTTGGGACGATTGGTTCGAGTCGGTGCTGACGGCGGCCGATTACCAGAAGTTCAAAGACCATCTCTGGGCGGAAGGCATGAAGGAATCGGCCATCCGCGAACCTTCAGAAACGCTCCTTTTCGGCGACAAGGTGAGCGTCTCGCGCAATTACCACATGGATTTGATCAATAACGATCATATCATCGAAATTGAAGGGAGCCGGCACAATGCCAATCCAAACGGCAAGGGAGGCGTATCGAACTTTGCCTATGGTGACGGGAGCGTGCGGGGCCTGAAAGATCCGAGGTCCTACACTCCCATTATTTTGTGGGCGGTGACAGAAAAGTGGCGGACCAACCTTTCCGCGGGTGCATCGGGACCTTAGGAAAGTAAAAACGCGTATAATTTGTGTGGCAAGCGCTCCCTGCCTCGATAATAATGTACGGCGCAGCCGTGACCAGCGCCACAAACAAGAAACAGCCGTATTCTGCCGCCCTGAGCCTCGTCCTGGCCACTGCTTCCTGGATTGCACTCACGTGGATTAGCCCCGCGGCTTTTGCTTGCGGACTGGTTTTTGGCCTCGGAGCGTTTCTGCTCGGGCTAACCGGGTATAACTCCGCGCGGGCAAGTGGAAATCCCTTTCGACCGGCATTTCGATCGTTGACCGGGGCGAGCTCCGGAGCGGTCACGGCCGTGTTGGCGGTGGTATTGTGGGCGTTGGTGTGGCCCGAAGTGGCGGCCCGCCAGGTGCAACAGGAGAAGGCGCACTCGTTGCTCGCAACCATCCTCAGCCAAACGAACGGCACGGTGGCAACCGCCGCGCCACAATTTTCCAAACCGGGCGGGGTCTATGTTGATTCCATAAAATTCTCTCTCAAAGGTGAGGGGACAAATTCCATTGTTTGCTACACCACCGACGGCTCGGAGCCGACGGCCCGATCTGCCGTTTACACCAGCCCCATTTGGATCAATCGAGCGATGATGGTCAAAGCCAAAGCTTTTCGCCCAGGATATCTGCCGAGCAGCACAGCCAGCGAGAGCTACGTCCTGGCGGAACGTGACCTGACGAACTTCACTTCGAATTTGCCATTGGTGGTGATCGATACCTATGGCCGCCATCTCATGCGCGAACCCAAGACTCAAGTGTTCGCGCGGTTTATTCCTCCGGCCAATGGCCACAGCCAAATTTTGGGGCCGGCCGATTATAGCGGCGGAGGAGAAATGCATCTTCGAGGCTCCAGCACGTTGCGCTTCCCAAAACGTTCGTTGTCTTTCACTCCGACCAGCGGCTCCGATAAGCAAAAAGTGTCGATCTTCGGACTGCCGAAGGACTCCGATTGGGTGCTCTACGCGCCTTATCAGGACAAAACGCTGATGCGTGACGCGCTCGCCTACGAATTGAGCCGCAACATGGGGCATTATTCGGCCCGAACGCGCTTTGTGGAGGTCTTCATGAATACTGGGAATGGCAAAATTAGCCGCGGCGATTACATAGGCGTCTACGTGTTCATGGAAAAGATCAAACGCGGCAAAAACAGGGTCAATGTCGAGGAACTGACCAGGGAAGATAATTCGGAACCGAAGATCAGCGGGGGTTACATCTTCAAACGGGACCACAACGACAGGAATGAACAACCGTTCTATACGCGAGGCGGACCTTACGGAGGCGGACCTTACTATTATGTCTACCCCAACGAAAGGACCATCACACGCGCCCAAAAACAGTGGCTGCAGAATTACATGAACCGTTTTGAAAGTGCCCTTTACGGCCCGGATTTCATGGATCCATCGACGGGTTATCGCGCCTACCTCGACGTCGATTCATTTATTGACCAACACTGGTTGATCGAGCTTTCGAAAAATGTGGACGGCTTCCGTTACAGTTGCTTTCTCCACAAGGACCGGGGAGGAAAGCTCAAGCTGGAGCCGCCCTGGGATTGGAACTTAAGTTTTGGCAACGCCGATTATTATGGCGGCGCCTACACCTATTCGTGGTACCATACTCATCTGCGGCCAAATGAGATCTCGTGGTATCGACGGTTAAAGCAAGATCCCGATTTCGCGCAGCGCTGCGCCGATCGCTGGGCGCAACTTCGCAAAAAAGAGTTTTCCCCTGACAGAATTCTCAAGCGCGTCGATCAAATGGCCGAGGAGTTGCAGGAGGCACAAGCCCGTAACTTTAGCCGCTGGGGAATTATGGGACAACGGGTCCATGCGAACTCCTACGTTGGCCGCACCTATCGCGACGAAGTGAACTGGATGAAGCGTTGGATCAAAGACCGCATCGCCTGGATCGACAGCCAACTCCTGCCCGCTCCGAAAATATCGGTCAAGCAATCTCCCGATACGGCACGAACGCTGATCCTGGAGGAGAGCGCCAAAGGAACGGTTTATTACACGATTGATGGCAGCGATCCGCGCAGCCCGGGAGGGAGTGTGTCACCGCAGGCGACGGCTTACTCCGGTCCGGTCTCGATCAACGCGACTGCGCAGATCTGCGCGCGCGCATTTCAATCCCAGACCTGGAGTTCACCGACGACCATTCCAGGCGCGACGGCATCAGTCGAATCAGCTTCGCTTCAGTAGGTTTGGGCACGGAGCTCATCACCTCGTAGAGGTGAAACATTTATGGCGCGAGAGCTGAAAGATCGATCTCTCCTTTTTGATTCCGCAGCCCCGAAAGCTTTCGGGGCTGCGGAATCAAAAAACAGCTGGGTGTAATCAATGCGCGGCGGCCCTATAAAGGTTGAATCCCTACGGGATTCGTGCGGGAGTTTCTGCCTGAAGAAGCTCCAATATCGCAGCAAGGCCATGCGTTACGACAGTTTGAAATAACTGACCCCCCCACGTTATCTTGACGCTGGGCTTCAACCGGCCAACCGAGCTAGGGAACGAGCGTTTGGAATTTATCAGCCGCCCGCTTATGAATTCGGTCGATTCGCCGGCTGAAACCCATACGCGTCAAGATAACGTGCGCGCTTTTTGTAAGAGCTTGTTGCTTGCTCCAACTCAGACGTTTTCCAAAATGCTGTCGCTCCTAAACTCCGGAGGAGTGACATGTCTATAGTTCGGTTGCCGGATAGATGACCTAGCTTTTCTCCACCATCTCCCTCGCGCACGCGCAAGGGAGATGGTGGAGAAAAGCTATTTCTTGCCGCTGGCCAAGTTCTATAGACTCCGGAGTTTAGGAGGAAGCCTCTTCACGCCAAATTCGCATAGAACTCCGGTGGTATCGACCTCAGGCTCGCTTGATGGAATTGGACCTTCTTAAGTTGACGCCGACCGGCTGAAGCCGGGACTACAAACGTTACGGAGAGGGCAGCGTTGCCTGCACGGGCATTGAGTTGCCGAAGTTTTTGAAATCCTTGAATGTCCAGACGACCCGCTTGTCGGGCGTCACTTCAATAAACTGCGGGTTACCCGGGCCTGCATGACAGTTGCCGATGAGCGTGTTTCCATTGGGGAGCCGATCGACGCGCGTCACCCAGGCCAACGTGATCCCACGGAGATCGTTCTGCTCAACTTTCCAAACGATCTGCTTCTCAGTGGTCACTTCGAGCACGCTGTGGCCGTTGCCAGAGCCGATCAAGGTATTGCCATTGGCTAGGCGAACGGCGCTGAACACTGAATTCCCAAAAGCCTCCGGGCCATGCCCAATGTTGCGTGGCTTTCCGAATAAAGGCACCTCGAAATCCCAAACGACTTTTCCGCCGCCATCGTACTCACGGATAAACCCGTCGCTTTCGTGGGCCACAAGATAATTTCCATTTGAGATTTGGCGAACAAGCCTCGTACCACTGTGCGTACTGGAATGGTTCACCTTGAGTTTGATTTTGCGGTGAATCTTGCCGTTTTTGTCGACTTCAATAATTCGAGCCGGTCCGGACTCGGCAATCATAGTCAAACCATTGTCGAGCCGCTGAAACGCGTGGACTTCGACCGGCTTGCCCGCGTTCCCGTTCATCCTTCCAGAGTCATATTCCCAAACGACTTTCTTTTCCGGCGTCATTTCCAGAATGTTCTGCCAGTCTTGTTGAAAGAGAATGTTGCCGTTCGGAAGCACCCACGCGTCATGAATGGTGGCGATCTTGACCTCCCATTCCAGTGACCCGTCCGGCGCAACAATCGCGAGCCGGTGCGTTGAATCGTCCCCCGCCAGAACGCGCCGCGGCGTGCCGGTTTGTTCCGCAAAAGCAGCCAGAGCCGATAACAGTAGAAACGAGGAGAGCAGGAATTTCATAATGGGGAGGCTAGGCAACGGTCATGCCGCCATTGACACTAATGTTTTGGCCGGTGATGAAGGAAGCCGCGTCGCTCGCCAGGAAAACAACGGCGCCTCCCAAATCGGCCGGGACTCCCCAACGTTTTGCAGGAATCAAATTGAAATACTTCTGCTTCTCCGCTTCCGGAACAGTTTCGTGACGTTCGACCGGGATCCAGCCGGGCGAAATCGTGTTGACTGTGATTCCATGCGGGGCAAGTTCCGTGGCCAGGCTGCGGTGCAAGCCATTTTGACCGCCCTTAGCCGCCACGTAAGCTGAGAAATTTGGCACCCCTCGCTGCACCGCTTCGGTGCCGATATTGATAATGCGTCCCCAGCGCTGGCTTTTCATGTGGGGGAGACAGGCGCGCGTCAAGAGAAAGGGACTCTTGATGAAAAAATCGACCATCGTCTGGAAGAAAGCCCAATCATACTCTTCAATCGGCTTCTGGGGCTGATCGCACGTTGCGTTAAGGACGACAATATCGATTGGCCCAAGCGTCTTCCCGATCTGCGTCACCATCTTCCCGACTTCCGCCTCGTTGGTGACATCGGCGCGCACGAGCGTGCCTTCGAAGCCCCGGGATTTGAACTCCTTGAAGGTCTTCTCGGCCCGCTGGGCGTTGTTCGCATAATTAATGGCCACTTTAGCGCCAGCCTCACCCAGCGCCATGGCCAGCGCTTTACCAAGACCAACCGAACTGCCGGTAACCAAAGCTACGCGTCCGGAAAGGGAGAACGATTTGGCAACAGCGTCATTGGTCATATGGATTTAGAAAGCTAGCTCAACTAAGCACGATCCCTCAAGCTTCAACAAACCCTTTTCACCTTGAGTATGAGCGTTTGTTGCAGCATAGTAAGGGCGTGATCGCGGAAACAATTCCTCAGTTGAAGCAATTGTCAGTGGAAGAGAAGTTGATTCTCGTGGGGGAGCTTTGGGATGAACTGGCAAGCCAGAAGGATGCTTTTCCCGCCCGAGAGGACCATATAAAACTCCTCGAAGAACGATTGGAACAATACCGCAAAAATCCGCAAGATGTCCGCGCATGGGAAGATGTTAAGAGGCGGATAATGTCTTCTCGATGAGCCTTCCGATCGTGCTTCTTTCCGGAGCCGACGACGATCTCCAGCAACTCTTTAATAAATTCGAAGATTACAAAGATGGTTTCGGTGAAGAATTCCTAGTGGCGGTCGACGCGTACCGCACTCGAATCGGTGAATTCCCAGAAATTGCCCCGGTTTACCTGCACAAAGATTCGGCGACAGGTTCTGCAGCGATTTCCATTCGGCATTTTTTACGAACCGCAACCGTCACGCGTTCTTGTTTTGGCCATTCTCGATTTGCGGCAGGGTGAAAAGAAAATCCGTAAGCGCCTGCGGGCCTGAGACACCGACTCCCCACGGAGCGGTTGCCAGAATGAATAATCCTTCTTGCAACTCAGTCTCAATAGCCATAAGGTTAATGCCACGGTGAACGGGTTCAGATCCAGTTGCTTAGGTGAAAGTGGTTGCAGCAAAGAACCATTCCTGTGCCCGTTGAGCCGGGTCGTTGCCGGCACAGCCGTCCGCATCAAGCAACTTTCCGCTTCGCCCGAGGTTTCCCATCGTCTTCGTGAGATGGGTTTTTGCGAAGAGCAGCAGATCAAGCTTCTGAGCCGCCAAAGCAACCTCATTTGCCTGGTCTGCAATGCCCGGCTTGGCATCAGCACCCAGCTTGCTGAAGCCATTTTGGTGGAACCGATTACCGCGCTCCATGGCAAGGGTTAACCTATGCCAGGCGAGACTCAACCGCTGACCTCTCTCCAGGCGGGTGGCGCAGGAATCGTTGCAGAGATCAACGTTGCTCCCGAACATCGCGGACGGCTTCTTGAAATGGGGCTTCTCGTGGGCACACCGGTCGAATTAGTGCGGTTTGCGCCGCTGGGCGATCCAGTTGAAATCAAGGTTCGTGGCTACCATCTTACGCTGCGCAAACACGAAGCCGATCAGATTTGGGTGCGCCCAAAATGAGCTTATAGTTTATTGCTCATGGATGCAGCTTTCGCAAAGCTCGCGCCCCGCGCGAACATTGGCACCCGTTACGTTATCCTAACGGGCAATCCTAATTGCGGAAAGACCACGTTGTTCAACGCGCTCACTGGTCTGCGAGCCAAGGTCGGCAATTACGCCGGGGTGACCGTCGAACGCAAGGAGGGCCGGCTGTCAGGCAGTTCGAAGAAAGATCCGACTCGCATCCTTGATTTGCCCGGGACTTACAGCCTTTCGCCCCAATCGATGGATGAGCAAATCGCCCGCGACATCCTGTTTCATCGCCTGCCGGAAGTGCCGCCGCCGGACCTGGTGGTGATCGTTGTTGATGCCTCGAACTTGCAGCGAAATCTCTATTTCGCCACGCAGGTGATCGAACTTGGTTACCCCACCATCCTGGCCTTGAACATGATCGACGTGGCCGAACAGAACGGGCACCGGATCGATTCGCAGGAACTCAGCCGTTTACTCGGCGTTCCAGTCTGTCCCATTGTGGCCAGCACTGGCCGGGGCGTCGATGCCCTGAAAGCAACGATCTTGTCCGGCCATGAGGAGCAGTCTCCTCAAGTCTTTTGCAAATTTGCGCAGCCGTTCGAAGAGCAAGTGAACGAGCTGGCCGGCTTGCTCGAAGAAACCTTTCCTGAATCCCAGTTTCAGGCCCTGGCTGAAGCGCGCCTGATCCTGACCGATGAGCGGTTTTTGTCCTCCAGCGTCGGGCATTATCCTCAATCGATTCGTACGGCCGTAATCAAAGCTCGGGCCCGGCTCGAAAATGCAGGCATCGATTGGAGGAGCATTGCGATCGAGAGCCGCTATTCGCGCATCGCGGAGATTCAACAACAGGCCACCACCGAAACCTCCAGGCCGGCGTTGACCGTCAGTGACCAGTTGGATCGCATCCTCACTCATCGGCTTTGGGGCCTGCTTATCTTCGTCGTCATCATGACGTTGATGTTCCAAAGCATCTTTACCTTTGCGCGTTGGCCCATGGAAATGATCGGCCAGGGGGTCGAAGGCCTGGGGCGACTCGTGTCGGGCATGGTCGGTCCAGGACCGCTCCAGAGCTTGTTGGTGGACGGAGTCATCGCCGGAGTGGGCGCGGTGTTGGTATTTCTGCCGCAGATTTGCCTGCTCTTTCTGTTCATTGGCTTGCTCGAAGACACTGGCTATATGTCTCGCGCTGCCTTTCTCATGGACCGGCTAATGAGCCGGGTGGGGCTCCACGGGAAAAGCTTTATTCCCATGTTGAGTTCCTTCGCCTGTGCCATTCCCGGCATCATGGCCACGCGCACAATCGAAAGCCGCAAAGACCGGCTCGTCACGATCCTGGTCGCGCCCTTGATGAGTTGTTCGGCGCGGTTGCCAGTCTATACGGTCTTGATCGCAGCCTGTATTCCAAACAAAACCGTGCTTGGATTCCTGAAATTGTCGGGCTTGACCATGCTCTCGATGTATTTGCTCGGAATTGTTGTCGCATTGCTCATGGCTTGGCTGTTCAAGAAAACTTTGCTCAAAGGACCGACTCCCCTCTTGATCATGGAATTGCCTCCTTACAAGCGTCCGTTGGTTAAGACGGTCCTGCGGCACATGTGGGACCGCGCGAAATTATTTGTCTGGCGCGCGGGAACGGTCATCCTGGGGATCAGCATCATTCTCTGGTTCCTGGCGAGCTACCCGAAAGATCAGAATCTCACTCGCACTTTTAACGCGCAACGGCAAGCCGTGGCTGGCAGCGCATTATCGAATCAATTGCAGTCTGACCTTGCGCCGGCGGCCAAAGCTCAACTGGCGCAAATCGATAAAGCCGAGGCCGGCGCAAACTTGCGTCATAGCTACGCCGGCCGGGTGGGTCGCCTGATCGAACCTGCGCTTCGTCCGCTCGGATTCGATTGGCAAATGGGCATCGGCATCGTGTCATCGTTCGCCGCGCGGGAGGTCTTCGTGAGCACGATGTCGCTGGTCTATAACGTGGGGAAGATGGAAGATAAAGCGAGCGGCACCCAGACCCTGGCCGCGACGATGCGCAGTTTGAAGCACGCCGACGGTACGCCTGTCTATACAACTCTTGTGGCTGTGAGCTTAATGGTGTTTTATGTCTTCGCGCTGCAGTGTGTCAGCACTGTCGCGATCGTCCGCCGGGAAACCAACTCCTGGAAATGGCCTCTCTTTCAGTGGCTCTATATGGGCGCCTTGGCCTGGCTGCTCGCGTTTCTTACTTACCAGGGAGGTCGACTGCTCGGGTGGCAGTAAGAGACCGTCGCACCGCCCCACCGCCGCACCATCTCCCGCCCGTCATCTATCACCTATTGGCTATCGGCTATTCGACCGCACCGGCCCACCGCCGCACCGCCGCCGTCCCATCAAACTCCGTTAGGAGTGACCCGTCTATAGACCCACGAGCGAAACATCATTCAGCTTTTCTCCACCATCTCTCGCGCCAGCGCGAGAGATGGTGGTTGAGGATCCCAATCACCCAGTCACCGACTTGTGCCTTGCGCCGGATCGCCGGTTTGCAGATCGCGAGCGTGCAAATGTCGCCAAAAGGATTCGGCGCAGGTCCGTCGTCAATCGGGATGATGTATGAGAAGAGTTTTTGCATCTGCGTAATCTCGCTACCGTTCTCGATGCTATTTAGGCGTCAAAAAGATTGCCTTATCTTCGACTTTCGCTGAATTCCAGACGAATTGTCCGCCCAGGACCTTTAGTTTCCCCGCTTTCCAGCATTTCCACAATTTGTAAGTCATATAGACATCCCGCCAATTAGAGCCAATATGGGTGTCGGGGAACGAACGAATTCTTGGAAAGTGCTCTTTATAGGTATCCGCGAGACATCGGCCGCGTATCCGCCCCCAAATGATCTCGCGCATATCGGTATGGAGGCCCAGGACTTTCGCAGTAACGTCATCGCCGAGTCCCGAGAATCTTGCGAGATCGAAGAGATCCCAGCGATTGCCGTTGTAAGATACAATGTCACGCGCCCGAAGGATTCGGTCAGATCCTATTTGAAGCCTAGCGCCTGTGTACGCGGTATATTTTCGTTCCTTAACTGAAAAAATTCCAACAATGTTTTGGCCGGTATCGAAAATCAGGGTATCTGAAGGCATCGCTTGCTCGCTCTCTTGTTCAGAAGAATGATCCCGGACAACTCGCTTATTCCTCCTCGAAGTAATCGCTATCGACCTTTTTCGCGAGATACGCGTGCATCAATGATACGCCGATATTGTCTTCTATCATCAGTTCAGCTAGGCGATCGCCGTCAAGGAGGATGCCCTTTTGAGCAATGGAGTTCACATATGCTTTTGCGTTTGGAGCGAATTCACTGGTTGTAATGAAAACACCTTTGTGAGCTTGTTTGCCCGCCAACGCTCCGACGAAGCTTTGAACATCTGGTCGGCCAACAGTTCCTTTCCAGCGTTTGGCTTGAACGTAAACTAAATCCAATCCGAGCCGATCCTCCTTTATCACGCCATCGACGCCTTCGTCATTCGAAGCCTTGGTAACTTGCGCGGCTTCTTCACGCGAACCGCCGTAGCCCATCGCGACGAGAAGATCGATGACCAGACGCTCGAAACGATACGGGTCCATGGATTTTAGGCGGTCCAGAAGTTCAGCTTTCAGGTCGGTCTGAAGAACAGTGAATGCTGCTTCCATCTTTTCCTCAGGGGTAGCTTCTTCGCCGGCTTTAACTTCAGGGACCGACTTTTCGCCCTCGTTTGTTTTCTTCATGAATTCCGCAAATTGCGGAAACTGCATCAGGTATTCGCGATTAAGATACGCAGGTTTTTGGGCGGCGATCTTTTTACCAAGATCCGTGATAACGTAGAGACCCTTCTTAGGCCTGTTTAGGAGGCCTGCACGATACAAGTCGTAGCACGCCCAATTGGCGCGATTGTGCCACCGCCGTTGTGTTCCGCTTGGCAACAGCTCGTCTTTCTCAGCGTCCGAAAGTTTGAAATGACCCGCGAGGACTTCAAAGACTTCTGAAATCTTATGCTCTTTGCCGTCTGCAAAGAATTGAAGTGCAGGCGCCTTGATCGCGTTGTATTCAGGGATCGGCATACTCGGGCATTGTGCGTACTTCGGATTAAAACTCAAACTCCGTTTCCTACAAAATCCTCACGTCGTCGAACCGTTGGCTGAGCTAATCAACGCGTGTGACTCAACCTTGAACTTCCCCGCGGATTCCAGCACTATCGCCGAAGGACTGTGCCCAAGCTGCTGAACAATTCTGTTGTCGACGCCCGTGTGTGGAGGCTCACAGGGCAACCCCAATTTCGGAAAACCTGACTGCAATGTCTACCCGCTTTTTCACAAATCACGGCGAGCAGACGTTGTTCAAGAAGTTCTGTGGTGTTTTTGCCAACAATCCAGATATCGAATGCTTCGATGCACTCGTCGGGTATCTGCGTTCCTCCGGTTATTTCGCGCTCCGGCCGTATCTCGAAAAAGTTCCCCACTTCCGCATTCTCGTTGGCATTAACGTGGACGCGATCATGGCGGACTATCACCGACGTGGGTTGCTTTTTCTCGCCGACCCGACCAAGGCTCTCGACGAATTCCGAAATTCGCTGCGCAACGACATTCAAACCGCCGAATACAGACGCGACATCGAAATGGGCATCCTCCAGTTCGTTGACGACGTAATTTCAAAGAAAATCGAATTGCGCGCCCACCCGACTAAGCGTCTCCACGCTAAGATTTACATTTTTCGGCCCAAAGGATTCAACGAACACAAGCCGGGTGCAGTCATCACCGGTTCATCCAACCTCACCGCCGCTGGCATCGGCGTTGAAGACCAGGTTAGCAACTACGAGTTCAACGTTCTCTTGCATAATTTCAGCGACGTGCAATTCGCCACTGACGAATTTGAGACACTGTGGAAAGAATCCGTCGAAATCCTGCCCAAGTTCCTGAAGGAAGTCCGCGACAGCACCTACCTGGCCGCACAGGTCACACCCTACGAACTTTATTACAAACTTCTGCTCGAATACTTCGGGCAGAGCATTGAATACGACCCCAATGCCATCACCGATATGCCGGAGGGTTACAAACGCCTCAGCTACCAGGTGGACGCGGTGACCAGCGGCTTCCGCTTGCTCGACAAGCACGGCGGCTTTTTCCTGGCGGATGTTGTCGGCTTGGGCAAGACGATGATTGCCACGCTCATCGCCAAGAAATTCTTTTTCTACAACGGCTTCCCCGAGCATCGCTCGCACACGCTCATCGTCGTGCCCCCCGCTGTCGAGGATAGCTGGCGCGAAACAGCGAAGGAGCAATTTCGCCTCGACAACTGCGACATCATTACCAACGGCAGCTTGCACAAGGTGAAGCGCCCGGAAAAATACGACCTCATCATCGTTGATGAAGCACACAAGTTTCGCAACGACACCGCCGAGGCCTTCGACGAACTACAGCGCATCTGTAAGTCACCCACACAGCATTTCCTGCCCGATGGCTCGCGTGCATCCAAGCGCGTGATCCTTGTTAGCGCCACGCCGCTCAACAACCGGCCC
>Ga0137394_10002414_pt1 | contig 13827 bp, 8 predicted proteins | sample czobulk116metaG_FD_108278 | JGI IMG/M metagenome (GOLD analysis project Ga0137394, IMG submission 108278) | Vadose zone soil microbial communities from Angelo Coast Range Reserve, California, USA - czobulk1.16 metaG | ecosystem: Environmental > Terrestrial > Soil > Vadose zone | place: USA...
AACTGACTGCCTTGACACGGTTAAGGTCAATTCGATGGAAATCCTTTGGCTGATCGGGGCCAATTACCTCGAAGGGGATTCGCCAGTGCTCTCCTGGAACACGAACAACACCTATCTTTTCCGAGAGGAATGGTCGCCGGACGGGGCCGGCAACAGCACGCTCAAAACCTACCGTGACGGCGTTTTGATTCTCACCCAAACGGTTCCCGGAATTTACGCTCCGGTGGGCCACAGCATACGGATCGGAGCGAGTACCAGGCGCGATGCCGCCGCGGGAGCGCCGCTCGGAGCAATCTTTAGCAACCTCAAGGTCTGGGACCAATCGACGGCTGCGTTGGCACCTCCTGTCTTGAGCCAACCAGCCAATGGCGAAATCCTCAACAGCCCAGTCATCTTTCTTAAATGGAGCAGTGCCCTCCACACTCGTTACGAGGCGCGCGTCAATCGAATGAATGACGCCGATAGCTCCATCGTGTGGGATTCCGGGGACGTTGGCTCCGAACGCAACTACGCCTGGACCGGTGCTATCCCGGACGTAAGCAGTTACTATCTGTTTGTACGAGTAGGGAATTCGGGCGGCTGGAGCGCGTGGAGTCTGGGCGGGCGGCAGTTCACAGTAGATAGCCGATCTGTTAGTCCCTCGGCGAATGCGGTGCGTGTCACGGGCAATTCGCTCAGCGATAAGAGCGGACCATTCCTCGGCCTCGGCGCCTCCTATTTCCAGGCCCTGCGCAGGGCTAAATATGATCGGCCTCGCCTGAACAGTGATCTCGCGCTGCTCGCGTCCAAAGGGTTCAACTACGTCCGGGTCCTGAGCATGGTGAACTGGGACGGACTGGAAATTGCCCCGGTGAGCTTTGTGAATAGCGCGGGCCATTCGGTGCAGGCCTGGCCCGATTATTGGCAACAATTTCGCGACTTGCTCGATATTATCTCGAGTTATGGAATGCGCGCCGAAGTGACTGTCTTTGCTGATGCCCAATACATCATGCCGAACAAGAGCACGCGGCTTTCGCATCTCGACGGCATTCTCGCAAATATGGCCGGACGCGAGCGCAAAATCATTCACCTCGAGGTTGCCAACGAAGCGTGGCAAAATGGATTTCCCAGCTCGCAAGGTGTGGCAGACCTTCGGGAATTCACCCAATACCTGGGGGACCGCACGCCGGTGCCTGTCGCGATCACTTCGAATGACGATACAAGCGATGCTGGCATTAGTTCCCTTTACAGCGGCAGCGCTGCGGACCTTGCCACTGTCCACTTCAGCCGCGACATTAGCACCAGCGAAGGCGGCTGGCTTCCGGTGCGCGATTGCTACCGTGGAGGCAATTTGCCCGGCGTGCCACCGGTTTGCAGCAATGAACCCATCGGCGCGGGTTCGTCCGTCAGCTCAGAGAACGATCCCATCAAACTCTGCGCGGCGGCGGTGTTCGCGTACATTGCGAATCTGCCCTGTTATGTGTATCACTCGCGAGCGGGCGTATTCGGCTTTGTCAACTGTTGTCCGCCTTCTGGCGGCGAGGTGCGGTTCGAGGACACCGCCGGTATTAACGCCTACCAATTTATTCGCCAGATTCTTCCCGCGGACCTATCAAGCTGGGTCAGGAACGACGGCCTTGAAGCGAGCGCGCCTTTTACGGTTTTCTGCAATGGCCAGGCTAACCGCTATTGGCCCGATGTCGCCGGCGCAACCAACGGCTGCGACCGCAATATCGGAAGCGCCAAGGGCCGGGAATTCGTTTCCTTTCCAATGGGCATCCTTGCTGGTGGCGTGACTCTGCAAGCACGGCGCCCAGTGAAACTTCAGATTTACAATCCGCTCACGGGAACGGTTTCCAATGTAACATTGAGTACGGGAAACCAACTCACGCTGCCGCAAGGGCCCGGCGCCTATATTCTCAAAGGCACATTTCAAGACGTAAACACTCCGCTGGTTCCCAAAGGCGCGCTCTGGAAATTTCTCGATAACGGCTCGAATCTGGGGACGGCCTGGCGCTTGCTCAACTTTAATGACTGATAATGGATGGGCTTCCGGGCCGGCCGAGCTCGGCTATGGCGACGGTGACGAGGCTACGCTAATCAGCTTCGGCCCGACGGATACAAACAAGTTTGTCACCACCTACTTCCGTCGGTCCTTTGTCGTTTCCAACCTCTCCGATGTAACCAATCTGTCTTTACGCCTGCTGCGCGACGATGGGGCGTTGGTTTACTTAAATGATGCAGAAGTCTTTCGCAGTAATATGCCCGGTGGCCCCGTGACCTACTTGACCTACGCCGCGTCGGTTGTTGGCGGCGCGGACGAAACCACTTTCTTTGCCGGCAATATCAGTCCCAGTTTCCTCATCTCCGGAACCAACGGCATTGCCGTGGAAATTCACCAGGCCAACGCGACCAGCACCGATGTGAGCTTTGACCTGGAACTCAGCGCCGAGGCTCGCCCGCCGCCTCTACCGCGTCTCGCCGCGATGCGCTCGGGACAAAATGTAATTCTCTCCTGGCCTTCCTCTACCTTCGGTTTCCGCATCCAATCCAGTACCAATCCAGCCTCGATCAACAACTGGTCCGACAGCTCCTATCCGGTGACCACCGCCAACGGCTTTTACACCGCTGCCGTCTCCACTTCCAACGCCCAGCAATTCTTCAGACTGCGAAAGCCCTGACGCGAACGCCGCAAATCAGCACGAAATTTCGGGGCCCGGTTGCCAATTCCCGGATGTGGCCTATGGCAGCGCGAGCAGGAAATATCTCGTCGTCTGGAATATCGCCATTGACGATCCAATGAGCAATAACCTCGCGCGTTGGTATGGTGGAAGCAGTTCCGCCCGCGGCCGAGTTGGCAGCAACATCACTGCGGATATGATTTTAGACGGCGCCAACGTCTGGGACGATCCTACATAAAGATCGACGCGCGCGGCAACACTTCGGAGTTTTTCTTCAATGGTGTTTCTTTTGGAGCAATTCCGCACGGCAGCGGAGCTGCCGATACCGTCGGTTCCATCCGCATCGATCGCCTCGACCGATTCAGCGCCGTAAATGACGACATTCACTTCGATGCGCTCATCCTCGGGCCGATCGATTTAACCCCGCCGCCAATTGCCATCGAGCGATCCGGCACTGCGCTGCTGCTTGCATGGCCTGCCGTCCGGATGGGCGCCAACCTTGAGTCCACACAAAGCTTAACTCCACCAATCTCGTGGAATCCGATGACAAACTCGCTGGTTTTCAGCAACGGCTGGAACCAATGCCACACCCAGATAACCAATGGGAGTAGCTTTTTCCGGTTACGCAGCCGGTAAATGATCGACGAAGGCTATCAAGCGCCGCGAGTGCGCGCTTTAAGTTTGGCGAAGGCTTCGGTCAAGATGGCCCGGTCCGTGTCCTGAAAAGCCGGCGGCAGGTAACGGCGATCTGAACAAGCCAGGACCGCCGCCAATTCCTGCAAGGCCAGAAGGTTCGGATCGAGCGGGTCGATGAATGCCTCAATCGCTTGCTGCAAATCGGCCAATTTTACTTCCTCATCGCGGCCGGCCAGAACGGCGCATTCCTTTGCTCGGATCAAAATGGATTCGATGTCGCTTCCGGTGAGCGGACGGGCCCCGAGGTGTTCACGAACGTAGGCGACAATGGTTTCGCCAAGAGAGATTTTCCTGACGCCGGCAATGGTCGTGAAAAGTTCCACTACGTCGTCGGGTCCCTGAGCCGGAAAAAGAGGCACACAAAGACCGAACCGTCCCTGGCGCTTCATATCGATGGAGAGCAAGTCGGGACGCGAGGTCATGGCCACCCACAATTCGCGGCCGCGCAGGGTTGCGTCTCCGATGTGGGCCGCAAACGCGGCAAACACCCGGCCGGAGACGCCACTGTCTCCGTCAGCTTCACGGTTTCCGAAGACGGCGTCAGCTTCGTCCACCACTACAATGACCGGCCCCAAGGCGCGGATCGTCATGAGAATGCGCATCTGTTGGCGCTCAGTGTCACCGACCCATTTGGACCGGAACTCGCCGATTTCCATCACTGGCAAACCGCACTCACTGGCGAAGCAATCGATAAGAAAGGACTTGCCAACACCGACTCGTCCCGGAACGAGAATGCCACGCTCCAGCACATCGGTTTTGCCATTTTTGATCAGCCAAGCCAGGTCGCGCAGCTTCTTCTTGGCTGCGGCGTGGGTAGCGACCCGATCCAGATTCACCCCTGGCTTGGGATCTTTGAATCGCACCAAGCCCTGGCAATACTCCTCGATCAGCCGCTTCTTGGTGGTGGCAACATGTTCGGATGTCACGCGGCTGCCATTTCGGATCGCTTCCGCGAGCAGATGCTGAATGCGCAAGAGGTTTAGCCCGGCAGTGCGCGCGGCCAGATCAGTGATGGAGAGATCGCTCGATTCTACCAGCGGTTTCCCGTCTGTCATCGTCTCGGCCCAGCCAGATTGCAGGAAGCGAAGCCGCTCGTCGGCATCGGTCAGATCAACTCTTACCTGGGCGACGTGGGGATTCTGGAGAAGGTCCGCATGCAATTTCATGGCTGATTCTGTGACCAGGATTACGCCGACATCGAGCCGCCGCATATCGGGCGAGGCGGCCCACTTGAGCAGGGTCACAAGATTCATTCGCTCCTCCTGGCTGGCGCCTGCTTCTTCACTGGCGGGAGCGAGTTTTTCGGGGAAATCGATGATCAACGTGACTCCCGAGAACCCGCCTTTCTCTTCGGAAACGCGCAAGAAGAATCGCCGCAGCAAGGGTACCAGCCGGATGAATTCACGCGGCGGACCTTGCTGGCGGAAATTGGTATTCTCGATCTGATCGTAGATTTCGAGCCATTCGAAAAACTGTTTCTGCATCTCGCTCGAGCCGAATGTGAGTCCGTCGCCAATGTCATAGAAGAGCAGGCAGAAACGTTCCGGGAACAGCCGCCGGGCCAGAAAGGTTTTGAGCGGGGCATAGGAGATGCCTTTTCCTTCCTGGACCGGAAAGACGTCGAAGATATTCCCATGAAGTATAAAGACCGAATAGGTTCCGCCATTCCAACGGCGCGCTAGCTCCAACGCCCAACCGCGAAGCGGTAACCGGGCCTGGGCTTGCGCCGCCGCGCTCGGAGCCGGCACGGTCATGGGTAAGGCCGTAGTGTTCATGCTTTCTGCTTTTGTCTGATAGGCTGCCGCGAACCAGCCGCGGGTTCGGCCCCTTGATTAATGATCGGAGGCGGCTGCGACTTGTAACCGACGCGATATTCCGTAGCCGGCATGTCACCGACCAGATCCTTGAATTCATCCATCTCTGAAATCCACTTGTTGGTCTGGTCGAGATGTTCCACGGTCGCATCGATGCGCGCAGTGAGAGTATCCGCGTTCTTGGTCGCGACCGCATCAGCGCGAATGAGTTTGATTTGCTGGTCCAACCGCTCCTGTTCGGAAACGACCAGTGCCAGGTTCGCGCCCGCTTGCTCGATGCGCTGTTGGCGCTTGCGCAAGACCTCGAGCCTTTCAAGTCGCGAACTGAGATAGCGCTGTTTGGTTTCCAAGGCCGGGGCTGGGCCTTTGCTTTTCAGTCCATCAATTTCTGTTGAAAGCCGGGTGGCTTCCTGCTCCGCTTCGCGGACGACTCGCGGCAGATCCTCACGACGCTCGGTTTCAAGAAATCGTTCCAGCGATTCTTCGATTCCTAACAGACGGAGATAGGTCCACATCAGTTCGTCGAGTTTGCGCAGGCGCGGATCGGTGGCGGGATTCTCCGAGGCCATTGGGCTGTCGGCGCTTGCCTTCTCGATGTCGCGACAGACCTCAGCCAGCCCTTCATAACGTTGCCGGCGGCTGCCGGTCAGCGAAGCCAGCAACCCATCGCGTCGTTTGACGAACTCCGCCACTTGCGAAAGCGCCGAAGCTTGCTTGGCAGCATCATGCCGCCGGTCGACCCAACGACGAAAGAAAGGCAGATCTGGAAGATAGATCCAACCAAGGGCATAGGCGGTGGCACCTACAATCAGTGGAAGCAATGCGGCGCTCATGAACCCGAGACCCAAAGTGAGCAGGCCCATCACAATATGATGTGGGCTCCTAAGAAACTCCCTTCGATACTCTGGCGCTTGTTCATCCATACGTTTTGCTGGCGATTCAGTGTCCCAATGGCTTTCGGCCGCGGCAAGCTTCGGGTTATCCTGGCAAGCCTTACGAGGCCTTCACCCCGACTGCCGGCGGCGTATCTGCTTCCAGCCGATGGAGCAAATCCTGGGTGAAATTGATAAACCATGGCTTGCGCCGCGCTAATTCTGGAGATTCATTCGGCCGCGGCACTTGCAAAATCTCGAGGAGCCGGCCCGGTTTGGCTCCCATAACAAAAACCCGGTCGCCCAGGTAAACTGCCTCTTCGACCGAATGCGTCACCAGAAAGACAGTCCCTTGTTGTTCATTCCAAAGTTGGAGGAGCAACTCCTGCATCCGAAGGCGGATTCGAGGATCCAGAGCGCCGAATGGCTCATCCATCAAGAGGATTTTCGGACCCAGGATTAGTGTGGCCGCAATCGATACCCGTTGCTGCATTCCACCGGAGAGTTCCGATGGATATTTCAATTCCGATCCATCCAAGCCAACCTTTTTGACCCACTCACAGGCCCGGTCATGCCGTTCGCTCCGGGACATACCGCGCAGCCGGAGCCCAAAGGCAATATTTTCCAGAACCGTCAGATGTGGAAGCAGCGAATACTTCTGATCGACAAGGCCACGGTCAGAGCCAGGCTCTTCGACGGCCTTTCCAAAAACTCTCACCTCGCCGCTGGTCGGCGGAAAATGCGGCAGCAGACCGGCGATGATTCGCAACACGGTCGATTTGCCGCAGCCGGAAGGACCAACAATCGTGATAAGCTCGCCGATGTTCGGCAGATCGTGAACGATGAACGAGACGTCCTGGATGGCGACTTTCGCATCGGCGCCTTCTCCGAACTTCTTGGTTACATTTCGGAAAAGCACCAGTTCGGGGGGCTCCTTTGCGGCCCCTGGCGGGCTGGAAAGTTTTTGCTCCTCCGCCATATCACTTCCTTTGCAAATAGGGAAAGAGCAGCCGGCCGCCCAACCGCCAAAGTTGATCGCACATGACCGCGATCAGGACAATGACCATAATAACTGCAAAAATCGCGGCGGTGTGTCCGCGCCGTTCGGAAATGGAAATCAGATAACCCAAACCTCGTTCGGCGTTGACGACCTCCGCGAGAATGATCCAGCCCCAACCCACGCCGTAAACACCCCGCAGGTGCTCCCAAATATTTGCCTGCGCGACGGGAAACAAAACATGCCGCACCAGTTGCCATTGCGTCGCTCCTTTGGTCACGGCCACATCCAGGTAGGCGGCTGGAACATCCGAGATGGATTTGATGACCAAGGGCAACAACGCCACAAAACAGCCAATGAAAAGGAATCCCACCTTTTGTGTCTCATTTAAACCAAACCAGGCCAGCGTCAACGGCACGAAAACGACGATCGGCACATAAGCGCCGATGAGCGCCAGGGGACGGAAGAATGCGGCGACCCCCGGGAAAGTTGCCATGTAAACCCCGAGCGGCAACGCGACAACTGCCGCCAAAATAAAGCCAGTGGTTACACGGATGAAGGAAGTAAGGGCGCTTCGCACCAAGCCCTGATCAAAGTGCAACGGCGGGAATGCTTTCAGAACTTCCATGGGGCTCGGCAGGATTAAAGGTGGAATGATGCGCTCCTCCACGGTTTGCCCGCGCGTTACCAGCCACCAACCGAGCAAGAGCAGCGCGATGAAACCAGCAGTAAGTCCAAGTGAATCGCGCTTGCTCAGTTCTTTGCGTACACGCAACTGGCCGATCCGCACGACCAGTGTGATCAATGCAACGAAAGCTAATGCAAAGACGAAGAACCCACGCATTACTCCTTCTCCAACGCAAAGACCTTCACTTCAACGCGCCGGTTCCTCTTGTTGTGCTCGAGATTACTGGAGTCGGTCATGCCCGGCACCGGATTGTCCCATCCATTGCCGAGGACTTTGAATTTGTTCGGATCAAATTTGTACCGTTCCACGATGGTCTTGCGCACGGCATCGGCCCGATCGTAGGAAAGCTGGCGCACAAGGTCGGCAGGGACCACGCCTTTGCGGCTGGCATCGGTATTCCCTTCGATCACGATGTAAGCGTTGCCAAAACTGCCGGCCAACTTGCCTATTTCCTCGAGAACAGTCGGGATCTTTGCATCGTACTCAGGATTGAGCACAGATTTATTCGGCTCGAAGGAAATTATGACCGACTTGGTGAGTATCTCGCCCGACTCCGCTTCGGCGGTTTTGAACAAGGCGCCTGGCTTGAAGGCAGGCTGGGAGAGGTCGCGCACCTCCTTATACTCTTCGGACATTCGCGCCAATACGGCGGCAGCTTTGACTTTGGCGGCGGGGACCGGCACCGCAATGGCCCCGAGCGATTTGTAGATGGTGGCGGCGCGATTCCAGACCACTTCGAAATTCGAGGGATTCATCGGGTCAAGAAAGAAGTTTGAGTTCTCGCGATAGTTTGTCAGATGCGCGTCCCCTTCGACAACGCCGCCATCCTTTCCGATCATGCCGGTGCAATCTTCCACCGGCAACTTGTAGGCTTCAGATAACAATCGCGCCGCTGTCGGCACATCCTTTCGCACCATGTCCATCCCATCGAAAATGCCACGCACGAGATTGGCCACGATGTCGGGATGATCCCGATAAAAATCGTTGCGCACTGCCCAGACGTCCGCGATCAGGTGATTGGCGCTTCCGGTGCTAACGAGCAAACGCGTGCCGGGGACCGCGCCCGAGACCGTGTATATGTCCGGTGACCAGCCCACGAAACCGTCAAACGATTTGTCCGTCACAAAAATCTTCGCTGCGGCCGGGGCATCGCCGGCCCATCTGAAATCAACCTCGGCTGGATCGATCCCGGCATCGATCAGCAGTGACATGATGAAGTAGTGGCTGGGTGAGTTCTGCGCCAGGACGACTTTACGCCGCTTGCCGGCTTTCATGCGAAAATCGTTAATGGAGCGAATGTCCCCTCGCACGACGATGCCATCTCCGCCACCCGACCAATCGATTTGCTGGCAGATTACGGGGACCGTCCGCGAATCCTTGACGAGTTCCGGCGCGAACAGCGCCATCATGTCCAGCGTGCCCCAAAGGACGTGACTATGGCCGCTGGCGAAAAGATCGCGCGCTTTCACTGGGTCATCGACGAGCGAAAGTTGCACAAAGAAGCCGTATTTTTTGTAGAAGACGCTCGATTCGCTGGCAGCCATGCCTGCATTGGCCGTGATGATCGGCGCCCAACCGGGCCAGACGTTGATCGGGAACTGCACCACCAGTTTGCCGTCCTTCGTCGTCTTGTCATAATCGCTCACTCCTGCGACAGGAGGAATGGCTGACTCGCCAATAAGAGAAACCGCATTCGTGCCGGCGAGCAATTTGCCCAGGACATCAGGCTGCGCCTTGCCCGCTTCAATGGCTTTCTTAACGGCGGCTGGATCGACTGAAGGATTGGCAGACTTGCCGGCCGGGGCGATCTTATCCCACCAACGCCATACGCCGAAGCAAACGACGCCGAGAATCAGAATCGTTAGGACAATTTTTCCGCGTGCTGTCATAGAGTTCTCTTATTGTTCAGCAATCTTCTGACGCTGCGGTTGCGCAGCGGTGGCCGGAGGAGTGGCTGCCACGTCGCTTTGCACCAACCCCATTTTCTTTTTATACTCCTGGAAGAGCGTGGCGCCACGCGCCTTCCGCATCTCCTGTTGCCGTTGAACGTTCGAGCCCATTTCTTTCGCCAGGTCCAGGGTGGCCCGCATCTGGCCCTCACCCGAAGCGGCAGACTGCCGGAGCTGCTGCATGGATTGACTGAGTTCGCCGCCCATCATTCCCTGCAATTCGGTGATCGAACCTTTCATCAAGGCGGCGAGGTTCTCCAGCGAGCGGCCCACGGCCACTCGGGCCTTCACAGTTTCGAATTCTCGCTGAAATTTCTGAATCTCGCGCAGGCTTTGGCCAATAATTTGCGTATTCTGCTGGTAAAGCTGTTCCAGGCTGTCGAGTTGCGCTTTGTTGTCGTTGAGGTCCTGCTCGAGGGTGGCCAACTCCTCCGCGTAATGCGCGCCGTTGGCATCGTCATTTGCGGCGGCCGCGGCTTGCAACATGCCCTGCAGTTCCTCGCGCTGGCGGTCCTGGCGCTTTACCTGGTCTTTGAGCAAGGCAATCTGCCCGGCCAGTTGCCCGTTGGCATAATGCGCTTTGTCGGCTTTGGCTTTGGAATCACGAATGCCGCGTTCCACGACGGCCTGGTTGATGGCGTCGCTTTCCGTTGCTTTCTCGGCGGCGAGGCCGAGCCAGATGAACAACCGTTTAATGGCACGAAACATAATTTCCTTTTCTGATACGTTTACTTCGGTTTGGCGTCCGCGGGCCTGGGTTCTTCGTCCTCAAGCAAAATCTTCTTCTCGAAAATGAATTCGAGCTGGCTGTTAAGTTGTTTTTCATCGGTGGCGCCCACGACGGTTGCACCCAACTTTTTCAGGGGCTCGAAGACCTTTGCGTCTACGTCGAAAGCGACGAAATGAAAAGAAATGCCTGTATCCTGGCGGGCGGCCTGGGCTTTGATTTTCGGCATGACCGTCGCCGGGTCCGGGCCAGTGGTGTTCATGCCATCGGTGACCACGACCAGATGTTTGCGCATTAATTTTGATTTTAGAAGAGTCTGGCTGGCCAGATCCAACGTGCTCCCCAACGGCGTGGCGCTATCCGGTCCGGCATAGCTCCGAAGCCAGGAGTGCATAGCCTCGGCATTAAATGGACCAAACTTGACGGCTTCTCTGGCGCCGCGCCCGCTAAAGACGAAGAGTCCGCAATGGATCTTGCGCGGGGTGGCGGCAACCGTGTTCGTTGCAAACATTTGGATGCGGTCGACGATAGATGCGAGGGCGCGGTTGGCAATGCGATACTTGGCAGTGGGATTGCCTTTGGCGTCGCGAACAGCCTCCCGCATGCTGCCCGAAGTATCATAAATGATGGCGACAGCAATGCCGTCTTCCTCACTGGAAGCGGCACGACCTTCCATGGCAATGAGCGGCAGTATCGCCGCACAAAACAAGGCCAGCGGCATGAGCCCTCGGCACATAGTAAAACTGGTTCCCTCGACTCCGGATCTTTTGCGCATCGTTAGCAATTGCTCCATATGTGTCAATTCATCGTTCATAGGGCGCAAAGCCGCAGCTATAAAAAGTTTGCGTGTTTGTAATCCCATGCCCTTGAGGATAGCTTGACCGTCCCCAACCAATATGAAGAAATACGCAGTGGGAAAAGTCTATTTCCCGATAAATTCATGAAAAAACTGACAGCTTTTTGCGCCCTGCTCTCTCTCTGCCTGACCGCCTTTGGCGAACCTCTCACGCTGAAAAAAGGCGACCACATCTGCATCATTGGCAACACCCTCGCCGACCGGATGCAGCACTCTGGCTATTTGGAGGCACTCATCCATCAGAAGTTCCCGGAACACGAACTGGTTTTTCGCAATCTCGGTTTCTCGGGCGATGAACTCACTATCCGGCTTCGCTCGGAGGCTTTCGGGACGCCAGACGAATGGTTGACCCATGAGAAAGCGGACGTCGTCTTCGCTTTTTTCGGCTACAACGAATCGTATAAAGGATACGATGGCCTGGAGAAATTCCGCAAAGACCTCGAAAAGCTCATCAAGGACACTCTCAAGCAGGATTACAGCGGGAAGGGCGCGCCGCGGTTAGTCCTCTTTTCGCCCATCGCCCAGGAGAAGCACACCGATCCGAACTTTCCCGACCCGGCGCTCCATAACGGCAACATTCGGGATTATGCCACCGCCATGGCCGAAGTGGCAAAGGCCAACAACGTTCAATTCGTCGATCTATTCGCAACGTCGCAGCAGGCTTATACTCAGGCGAAACAACCTCTCACCGTCAACAGTCTCCACCTCACCGACGCCGGCTATAAGACACTTGCTCCCGCGATGTATCAGGCGCTCCTCGAGGAACCGGCTCCGCCTATGACAGGCCCGAAGTTCGACAAGCTCCGAACTGCGGTTAACGAAAAAAACGCTGAGTTCTTTAAACGCTACCGCACCGTCGACGGTTACAACGTCTACGGCGGCCGCTCCCATCTCAAGTTCGACGGCATCGAGAACCGAGACACCATGCAGCGGGAAATGGAAATGCGCGACGTCATGGCAGCCAATCGCGACAAGCGCGTCTGGGCCGTGGCCCAAGGCGGCGATCTGGCGGTCAAAGACGACAATCTTCCTCCGCCAGTAGAAGTGAAGAGCAATAAACCAGGAACGAATCCGGATGGTTCGCACGTCTTTTTGAGTGGGGAAGAAGCCATCAAGCACATGAAAGTGCCCAAGGGTTGCAAGGTGAACCTGTTTGCCTCCGAGGAACAGTTCCCCGAGCTTTCCAAACCGGTGCAGATGGCGTTCGACACAAAAGGCCGGCTGTGGGTGGCGGCCTGGCCCAATTACCCCGAACGCCAGCCGCTGAGCAAGAAAGGCGATAGCCTGCTCGTATTTGAAGACACCAATGGCGACGGCAAAGCCGATAAATGCACGCACTTCCTCGATGACCTGAACTGCCCGACCGGATTTCAATTCTACAAAGACGGCGTCCTCGTCGTGCAAGCCCCGGATGTCTGGTTTGCGCGTGACACCAACGGCGACGGCATAGCGGATTGGAGAGAGCGCATCCTCGACGGAATGGACTCCGCCGACTCACATCACACGGCCAATGCCCTCTGTCTTGACCCGGGTGGCGCGGTTTACCTGAGCGACGGCGTCTTCCACCGCACACAGGTCGAAACGCCCTGGGGACCTCCCGTCCGCAATAAAGACGCCGCGATTTACCGTTTCGAACCGCGCAGCTCAAAGTTTGAACGATACATCCCGTACGGTTTTGCCAATCCTCACGGCCGTGTCTTCGATTATTGGGGCATCGATTTTGTGACGGATGCCACCGGCAATAACACTTATTATGGACCGGCATTTAGCGGCTTTCTCGATGGCCTGGATGCCAAACATCCGGGCATGAAGGAATTCTGGCCGCGTCCTTCGCGGCCATGTCCGGGCACGGGTATCCTCTCCAGCCGCCATTTTCCGGAAGAGTTCCAAAACAATTTTCTTAACTGCAACGTCATTACCTTCCAGGGCATTTATCGCGTGAAGGTGACTGAAGATGGCTCCGGCCTCAAAGGCGAGACGCTCGAAGATCTCGTCTCCTCCGATGATCCAAATTTCCGCCCCTCGGCTGTGGATGTCGCGCCAGATGGTTCGGTCTATTTCCTCGATTGGCACAATCCGATCATCGGTCACATGCAGCACCACATCCGTGACCCAAACCGCGACCACGTCCATGGACGCATTTACCGAATGACCTACGAAGGCCGGCCGCTGCTCAAGCCGGCGAAAATCGCCGGCCAATCAATCGGCAAACTGCTCGACCTGCTCAAAGAACCCGAAAACGGCGTGCGCACTCGCGCCAAAATCGAACTCGGCGCCCGCGACACCAGGCAAGTGATCCCCGCGGTGCAGAAGTGGGCGAAACAGTTCAACGCCAAACGCGTCGAAGACCAGCATCATCTCATGGAAGCGCTTTGGGTCCACCAGTGGCACAAAGGCCCCCATCAAACGTTGCTGCGCCAGATGCTCCAATCGCCCGAACCGCGCGGCCGCGCGGCCGCTGTCCACGTTCTTTGCTATTGGCGTGACCGAGTCGACGATGCTTTGCCTCTGCTCCACACTGCCGCCAACGATCCGTCGCCGCGCGTTCGGCTTGAAGCGGTCCGCGCC
>Ga0137394_10002416_pt1 | contig 13823 bp, 5 predicted proteins | sample czobulk116metaG_FD_108278 | JGI IMG/M metagenome (GOLD analysis project Ga0137394, IMG submission 108278) | Vadose zone soil microbial communities from Angelo Coast Range Reserve, California, USA - czobulk1.16 metaG | ecosystem: Environmental > Terrestrial > Soil > Vadose zone | place: USA...
CCTGCCAACAACCCTGATCTTTTCACCCATCCCCGTTTGTTACGTCTTCTGTCTTTCAAGCAGAGATCATAAGTTAAAAGTCACAGGCAGGGTTCTAACCGGGGTGGCGCTCGGCATCGGGTTGTCTGCTGTCTTTCTATGGCCGGCGATGACAACTCAACAGCTCGTCTTTCTTGACCGGATGACTACGGGTTATTTCTCGTACAAGAACTGGCTGCTATTTTCCAATTTCGCCCTCTGGACAGACGAGAAACTAACGTTGCTACTGCTGATGCTCGACCTGGCCGCAATTGCCTGCTGCGCGTTTGTCATCGCTCACTTTAATCCGTCCAAATTCACGAGGCAGCTCAACATTTTTTGGTTTGTCGTGGGAATGGCAAGCATATTAATGATGACCGATCTCAGTCGGCCTCTTTGGCTGATTTTTCCTCTCGTACAGAAGATTCAATTTCCCTGGCGCTTCAATGCAATCTTATCCATAGCCACCACGGCCCTGCTGGCGTCGGCTATTTATTCGTTCAGAAAGAGCGGCTCGCGTTCGATGAGAGTAATCTGGACAACCGTCGTCCTGCTCATCGTTACCTGGTTTCCCGCGACCGGGTGGGCGATCTGGAGGGCCTACCCTTTTCACAATCCTTCTCAGGAGGAGATCAATTACAAAAATAGAGAGATCGACCAGGAGCGAGAGGTCCCGGAATACTATCCGCGTTGGAACACAGCGATGGCAGAGATGGACTGGGAGATATCAAGTATTGAAAAGGATTGGGACGATTCGATGGACAGGAGATTTAAGTCTCTGTTGCAAAGAGTGGGTCAGTCAGGAGGAAGTCTGTCCAGGTTCAACATTGTCGAGGGGACGGGTCAGGTAAGAATTGACAGTTGGAGGCCCGGCAGGATCGAGCTGCATGTGGAGACACCGGCAGATATGAAGATCAACATATCGCAGTTTTATTTCCCGAACTGGACGGTCCAGCTGCCTGGTGAGTCGTCCAGCTTAACTGTCCAACCGTCGCAGCCCGATGGGTTGATTAGCCTTACAATTCCCCAGGGTAGTCATGAAGTTCTACTGGAATTGAAGCGGAGCAAAGCGGAAACGACCGGACTGATCATCAGTCTCCTCTCCCTGGTGATTACACTCACTTATGTAGCGGTGAATAGACACAGTAACCGCTTCACCGTTCGGTAGCTCCTGGTGTAGTGTCTCTAAGGTCATCGCAACGAATGAGGGGCGGTCCCATGAGGTCAGTACCACCACGCGGTAGCGGGTGGGTTTCCTGCGCAATTAAGATTGTGACTGAGCTACTGCGAACCGGACCCACCCGCAACCGCGTGGTGGTACTGACCTCATGTGACCGCCGCCTGAGTGAAATGCGCTTCTTAGTTTTCAGTCTGCTAGAAAAGGATGTCGAAGCCGCCCGTGAAGTAGCGTCCGTAAGAAGAAGAAAACTGTCCGAAGGCCGGGTCTGCAGTATTTGCCCTCACGTTGCGCGGGTTGAAGTGGTCCGTCAGATTAAAGATTTTCAACGACAGGCGAACACCATACTTCTTGGTAACCTGAAATTCTTTCGAAATTTCCGTATCAACTGCAAAAAACGCGGGGAAGCGCGTCAGGCTCGAGTTTCTGACACCTAAAAAATTCTGTTCTGCGTCGCGCACTGAGAAAGGAAAGCCACTGCGCGCTTCAATGATTGGCGAAATGCTAATCCGGTTTGGCAACGCCACCGTTCCCCAGGCGATTAGTCGGTGAGGAACGTCGAACGGTAGGTATGAAAACTGATTAGGGCGGATCACCGGTTCGCCAAAATCTCCGAAGTAACTGTTGAAATCGTTGAGGTCGCCTCGCGCACGGGAGCGTATGTAAGAGACGTGGAAAGCGTTCTCCTTTGGTAGCGCGAACCGGGCGGTGAGCTCGAGAGAACGATAGTCAGCGCGCCCCGCCGACCGCAGCACGATCGCGCTTTGGCCGCGGAAATCGAGCTCCGGGTTCACGATGTAGTTGTTTGTAGTGCGGCTTCCAATGAGGTTGGCGCGCAAGGTCAGCCACGGGTTAACGATCTGATCCAGTTGAATGTTCCAGGTCAGATTGCTTGGCACGAAGCCCGCATCTCTGTTTGAGAAACGAAAATCCAGAGGGGTGATTGGCGCGGTGTCGACCAACACGTTGGTAAAGCGACGACTGTCGAGAATGGTTAACCCATCCGGCCCGTAACGGGTAACGGTGCGCGACGGATAGCGATTGAAGCTGCGGATGTTGAGCGGCACTTTATCATGGAAGATGCCGATGCCACCGCGTAGAACCGTCCGATCGCCGCCGAAGGGCGACCAGGCAAAGCCTGCCCGAGGAGCCAGGTTCTGCTCGCTGGCGATCCTTTGGTTTTCATAGCGCAGCCCGAGATCGAAACTCAGATTCGGACGCACCAGCCAGCGATCCTGTGCAAAGCCCACATACTCTCGATTGTTTGCCCGGATCAGTGGAGTCGCTCTGAATGTAATACGCTCGGCGAGCGTACCATCGCCTCGCACTATGTTGATCGGACGTGCCGCGTAGTTGGACCGGTTGCTGACGCTATTGAAATCAAATCCGACTTTGATTTCGTGCGACCCGCGCCAGAATTTTTGATGCGGTAGCTGGTAGACCTCGAGGACCTCTGTGCGGACGGACCGCCTTGCCTGGGTAGCGAAATAGTTACCGCCTTCAACCGTAGGGGTCAAAGTTTGATCAAGCGCTCCTTGTCCCCACACATTGGCGTTGAACCGCTTGAACGAAACCGACGACTGCAGCAGACCAGATTCGAAGGCGTAATTGTCGCGAGCCGTAAAAACGAAATCACGCTGCTTATAGTTGGGGGTCACGGGTTGTGGCCGAAAAAAATCAAGGCCAACGAACTGCTCGCGCTCGGGAAAATAACCAAAGGTGAAAGTCTGCGTGTGGTGACTGCCCAGGAGAAGATCAAACTGCGAGAAGTAGCTCTGGCTTTCAGTCTTAGTTTCACTGCCTGGAAAAGTAAGACCGCGGACGGGAGTTTTCGCAATGGTGTATGAAAGTGATTGAGAAAGGAAAAGACGATTCTTGATGAGGGGGCCGTTGAGGTTCAACCGTGGTGTGTCTTCAGCGATGCCTACGACATGCCCACCTTTGAATCTAAAATCAGGGAAGAAGTCATTGAATTCCCAGTGCCATTGGTCGCCGCCGCGCCTGGTTTCGATTCGCGTGACGCCACCGGTAAACTGCCCGTACTCCGCGGTGTAGGGATGTTGGAAGACTTGCACCGCCTCGACCGAGTCGACCGGCAGATTCAAACGAAAGTTTCCACTCGCGGGATCCGAGACGTTGAGGCCATTGACTAGCAAAGCGTTTTGCTGTTCGCTGGCCCCCTTAATACTGATCTCGCCCGTCGACGAACGAACAACGCCTGGAATCAATGGCAGCGCCTCATCGATACGAGCAGTCGCCAGGGGCAGTCTTTGAATTTCCTTTAGTTTAAGATTGCCAGTTGCGGTTGAAGCACCCGCCTGGACCGTTGTTGCAGTTTCACTTGGCGACTCAACCGTCACACTCTCTGCGACAGACGCTACGGCTAACACCACATTGATGTCTGACGCAGTGCCATCTTTGACAATCACTTTGTCTTTGGTAAATGTTTCGAAGCCTTTGCCGGCAACGCGAAGGACGTATGAGCCCGGCGCTATCGAGGCAAACACGGCGACGCCCTGATCATCGGTAACTGCAGTTGCAATGATTGCCCTGGGTTCGCTCTCGCCCAGGAGCGAACAGATCGCGCCTCTTAGCAAATGCTGCTCAGCATCGATTACGGTCACGCGGAGAGAACCAGCTGGTGAAGGAGCCGCAGTAATGCGTTGGGCCGCTGAGCTGTCAAGGGCCAGGCCTGAACAAAGCAGCAGCGCGGCGCCGAGGCAGATTCCGGTAACTTTTGCGAAACGACCGAGCATTCTTTTTCCCTGGGTCACTGCCTGAGACTTTCTGGCGAAGATTCTAATGTGGGCGGTATGCCATTGAAGCCGAGGTCTTCATTTCATAATGACCCTAAAAGGCCACCTCAAATTTACCACGAACTGATGTGCCCAGGCTGTTGAAAAACTGGTTGAAGCCTGGGCTGCCCAGATTATTCTGCACGTCGCGCGGGTTGAAGTGATTTGCAATGTTGAATATAGCGGCGCCGATGCGCATCTTATGATTCGGGAACATCGGGATGCGAAAACCTTTTGTTACCTGCGCATCAACGGATATGAATGTCGGAAAGCGCCCGGCACGATTGCGCGGCCCAACAAAATCCAGTTGTTGGTTAACAATTGAAAACGGAAATCCCGAGCGCACTTCCAGCGACGGTGAAAACATGATGTCCGCAGGCAACTTCAACTCACCATATAGAAGAAACCGGTGCGGAGCGTCGAAAGGCAGTGGTCCATATTCGTTTGATCGAATCACGAACGCCGGCAGGTCTCCGAGATAATTATCCGCCGTGTTCAGATCGCCTCGGGCGCTGGACCAAACGTAGGAAGCATTCCAGTAACCCCAACGCGGATGGTGGTAGAGACCGAGCACTTGCAGTTCTTGATAATGTGAACGCCCCGTGTTACTGAGAACCAGCCTGCTTAAATTGGACGGACTCGTGCGTGGTTCGATAATCAGTTCATTTGTGGTTGCGCGATCGAGAAACCCGACGCGCATCGTCAAGTCCTTCGTCAACCCCTGTTCGAGTTGCAAGCTCCAACGCACACTGCGCAGGTTGCGCAAAGGTGACTCGGCATCGTTGCGGAAGCGGCGAGGACCGTCGGTGATCGACACGCCGTTCGGCGCGAAGGTGGTCACGACCCGCTGTGGATAATCCGTAAAACTCGTTGAGGTTCCCAGTTGCGTGGCCGGCTGGTCGCTCTCCTCTGGGTCGAGCCTCGCATGGACAGCGTCGAAGTAGCCAACCGACAGCGGCATACGATCGTAGAACAGGCCGGTTCCCCCGCGAAGGATCGTGCGATTGTTTTTAAACGGCACAAGCAAGAACGAGACACGTGGCGCAAGGTTAGCGTGGCGCACAATCCCATCCCGATCCAGACGCATTCCGGCATCAATCACGAGTTTCCGGCTGATGGTCCAACGGTCCTGCGCGAAGGCGGAGACTTCGCTGACTCGAAATGCAGTCGCACTCGGTCCGGCGAAGTCTATGCGCTGCGCGAGCGTACCGTTGTTCCGACGAATAAGAATCGAGTTATTGCGAAATCGTCCCGAAATGCTGGTGTGATCAAACTCGGCGCCGAATCTAAAAGAATGCTGCCCAGCGAGCGTGAGCGGGCGCGCGTAATAGTTTTCCTGCCACTGAAAGCGGCGAGTCTTACGCCGAGTTTCAGCGAAATAGTTGCCGGTGTTCCGGTCCGGTAAAAGCGTCAGCGGCTGCGCGCCCTGCGGTAACACGTCAACATCAAACGTTTTGTAGCTCAGGGCGGATGAGATAAATGATGTGTCGTCAAAGATCGCCTGCTCCGAGAACGAAAAGAGCGAACCTCGCTGTTTGATGTCAGGCGTTGTCTCCTGTGGGTTGAAGGTGTTCAGCCCAACGTTGCGCATCTTCTGCGGGAAAAAAGCGAGAACGAACCTGGCGCGATTATTCTTGTTAATATTCAAATCGACTTGCGTGAAAGAATTAATCGCCTCTGAAGTAAAATCATTTCGTGGTGACGCCAGGCCAGGAACGCGCACGCGCGTGAAGCGATACTCACCAGATTGCAGGAAGAATAAGCGATCACGAATGATGGGTCCGCTGAAGGTCACCCGGGGTCGAAACGAATCGATCGGACCCCAGAGGATGTACCGAAAAGTTGGGAATACTCGCGCCGCCCTTATCCGGAAGTCATTACTTCCGCCTTTGGTTTCGAGATTAGTCGCGCCCCCGGTAAGTCTTCCGAACTCAGCCGAGTATGGATTCTCCTCCACTTGCACAGTAGCTGCCGCTTCCAGAGGAATATCGAAAGCGAGTTTACCGGTAGCGGGATCCGTAACATCTGCGCCATTAACCGTGTAGGCGCTTTGGCCGTCGCGCGCGCCTTTTACGTGATCATCTCCATTAGCGCCACGTACGACGCCCGGAGTCATCGGCAGAGCGCTCTGATAGTTCTCGGCCCGAAGTGGCACATCCTTCAACGTTTGCTCGCGAACAATATTGGAAGTCGTCGTCTCTCCCGTGCTTAATAAGCCTTCTTCATCGCGGACCGTGATGGATTCTGAAACCGACGCGGTCAGTTCGATCTCAACCGTAAGGTTTGCGCCATCGGTCAAACCAATCTCGCGTGTCACAGTCGGCAGTCCATCAGCCTCCGCAGTCAGCAGATAGTAAGCGGCCGGCAGATCGGTGAAAGCAAAAGCTCCAGTGTCGTCCGAGACAGTTTTGAAAACCTGGGTGGGCAGATCGCGATTTACCAGCGTGAGCCGCGAATTCGCGAGCGGGACTGAACGAGTGCCCGAAGCCCCAGTGGTCGCTCTGACGAGTCCCTTAATACTTCCCGGGACAGCTCTGGCCGCGATTACATCAAGCGGCCACAGCGCAGCACTCAGGAGAAGCGCGATGCCGGTGCATAAGGCCATATTCATAGAGCACTTGCCCATCAATTGCCGCTCCCAGTTAAGGCCGGTTCCAACCTACTGAGTGCGACTCCTTCCGGGATGATTGAATTCAAGTGTAAGACCCAAACTTCTGGTCGGCGCGTTAGTTAGTGCAATAGTTATTCCCGGCGGAACGTCTTAGCGGAGACGCCTGGTTTGCAAAAGGATGCGACACACTGACGCCCCTTTGCCCTGGGATTGCGACATTTGGTCACCGGCGCGGTCCGGGAAAAACCGCGATGACCTGCGTTTGCAAGTGAGCTGTGCCGTCGTTATACCAAACGGCTACTTAACTGGAGACCTGTCTTCGGGGCGGCCGAAGGTGTAGCGGAAGAGGAGCGTGTGTCGTGGAGAGGTCTGCCCAAAATCTGTCGAGAAGATATATTCACCAAGAAAGTTTCGGTTGAATCGCCAACCGAAACCAACGTTTGAGAAGTAATCTGTGAAGCGATCACGCGTGCTGCCATTCGGCTGAAACATGCCGTCCCCAGTCATGAGCCGGCCATACCGATCCGGATAGAGACTTAGATCTGATACCCGTGATTGAGTGACGGAAAGCAACGAGCCGCTAACGAATAACCGCCGGAAGACATCGGCCTGCAGAGCTACATGAAGCGAAAGGAAAGAAGCCTTTTTCCTTTCCGTTTCCAGCAAGTTGCTGGTGGCGCTCTCATCGCGGGCATCGTTGATGCGAGCCAGGCCGCCGGTTACATCGAAACTAAAGACAGTGCGCGGCTTGATCACATAACCAAGTCCAAAGCCTAGTGTGGCCCGCTGGGATTTGCTGAGTATTTTCGAACTTACTACTCCACTGCGGCGGGCGTTCTCGTCGATAGTCGCGGATAGATACGAGCCTTCAAGACCGTAAAAAAGACGGCGCGAGAAAGGGCCGCGCAACCTGAAGCCGATCTCAGATGAATGGCCGGTGGCGCTGGTCCGGTTAAGGAAACGGCTGCCGCCGTTCATTATTCGAGAGCGTTCGCGATCCTCCGCGGAAGTAAATCCGTATCGATAGAAAAGCGCCAGTTTTCTGCCGCCTTCTAGTTCGCGTGTTATACCGACAATAAGTCGCGTGCGGTTAGCGAAAGAGCGCGACTTGATAAGCTCACTGGAACTGAAACCTGTAAGGTCAGTTTGCGTGATCGTGTTGAAGAGCCTGCCGCGAGTCGAAAAATAGTCCACCGCGAAACCGACACTCGTCCGGCCGTCCGAGCCCAACCGGCGCGCAGCGATAAGCGAAGTCGCAAATAGTCGGTTGGTTGTGGAACCATCAACGGAGCGTTTTCCTGTTGTTCCGGGTGCAAAGAAAGGGCCGGTCAAATCCGTGTTATCGTCAAGAGTAAGAGATTGAAAACCATCGCGCGAGTAGGCGATTCGGCCTCCCACAACCGTGCGAATGCTCGGCAGGGGCACAAACAATGAGCCTTGCGGTGAAAGGCTATGGTCCACCGAACGCGGATCGCCCAGGCCGAAGAGTTGGCGCGCATTGTCGTTCTCGCGCGTTCCACCCATTGATGGCAGGAAAAACATGCGACCCTCCGGGGTCGTAAAGTCTGTTGCATAGGCTGGATTTTCTATGCTGTCAAAATGAGAATCAGGGAAGGCTGCAAATCGCGACGGAAGCGGCGTTTCGCCATTCTCTACGATGTTGTCAAAGTATCGCTCATAAACTCCTGATGCCGTGCGCAGTGAATCGCCCGTTTGCCTGGAGATCGGACCCGATGAATCGGCCTCATCGACGCTTTCCTGATCATGTCCTCGTCCACCGCTGGTTCGCTCACCAATCTCTTTGGCAAGGCCCGGCACAAAGAAACGGACGTCTTCGTTTGCTCGAATGATGACTCCATGTCCCGCCTCAACTATAACCCGCCGCAAAGGATGCGCAATGCTGGCAACCTCGACCAATCCTTCGTATACCACCACTTCCGTATCGCCGGCAGACGAAACTGCGACGCTGAACTCCGTGCCCCGCACCGCAATCGAAGCGGTCGGACTGTTCACGCGATAGGGATTAGGTCTCCCGCCGAAGTGGTTGATCCTGACGCGCACTCGCCCGACTGTAATTTTCAGCAACTCCCGAAGTGAACCGGCATTGCGGTAATCCTGAAATAAGACAATGGAGCCCGGCTGCACAATGACGAGGCTACCATCGGTCAGTTCAATAGTGACGCGACCTCCGGCGCTCGTATCAATCACATCACCGGGAGTCACCACTACGCCCCGCACCAGATTAGAACCAGGACGAGCATTGCCAGAAAGGACTGCTCGACCGTTGACACTTGCGATCCGTGCTTCCACTCCCTGCGCGCTGATCGCCCCGCCCATTGCATGCGCAGCAGCCGCTAAAAGAAGCACACGACAGAGCAGACGCCCGAGTACCCGTCGCCTTTGCGTTTCGATATGCAAGTTAATCCAGGGGACCGCTGAGTGCACTTAGCTTAAGACTCGTCTTCGGTAGTATCGTCGCTCATTTCGCTTTCACTGTCGGTAGCGACATCTTTCTCGGCCAGAGAAAAAAGGTCATACCGCGCAATTAGCCGCTGAATGGTGCGGCGGTTTACTCCCAGCACGCTTGCTGCTCGCCGGCGATTGCCGCCAACTTCAGTCAGTATAAGCTGCAGGTAACGGCGTTGGAGTTCCTCGATCGTTGGTCTGTCGGTTGCCAGTGTAGAAGCTGGATCATTACGTGGCGATGAAGCGGCCTTGTGCGCGGCAGCGACAATGCCTGGTGGTAAGCAGTCGATGGTGATAATGCCACCGGAGCAGAGCGCCGCGGCTCGAGTCATGGCGTTTTCCAGTTCGCGCACATTTCCCGGGAATGCATAGCCATTCAGAGCCACAATGACATTGCGTGAAAGGCGCAGCGGCGACTCTTCCTCGTTGTTTAGCCGGCGTAAGAAATGAAGCGCCAGCGATTCGACATCCCCGATCCGTTCGCGCAACGGCGGAAGTTCGATAGTCAAAACACTGAGGCGGTAAAAGAGATCCGGGCGAAAGGTTCCCGCCGCGACCAGTTCAGGCAAAGGTGCATTGCTCGCCGCGATCACGCGAACATTGACGCGGCGTACTTCAGTCGAGCCCACCCGGCGCACCTCACCTAACTGGAGCACACGCAAAAGGCTGACTTGAAATGCTGGACTAGTCGACGCCAGCTCGTCAAGAAAGAGTGTTCCGTCATCAGCCGCCTCAAACAATCCAGCACGGTCTGCGGTCGCACCGGTGAACGAACCCCTGGTGTGGCCAAACAATTCGGCTTCAAGAAGCGTGTCGGTTAATCCAGCACAGTTGACCGCCACAAATGGCTTACCGGCTCGCGGGCTGAAATCATGAATGGCGCGCGCGACGAGTTCTTTACCGGTACCGGATTCCCCGAGCACCAGCACTGTGGCTTCCGTTCGCGCCGCGTAGGCGATCAACTTGTAAACGCTGACCATCGCCGCACTGCGTCCGACCAGTCCGGAGCGGGAAAACTCATCAAAGGAGGCCCCTTCGTCAACTGCCCCATCTGCCCGGGCTTCCTGCCGTGCTTGCAAATGGCGACGGACCAGACCCGCCAGGGCGGCGACCTCGAACGGCTTGGCAATAAAATCGTTCGCACCTTCCTCGACTGCGCGCACGGCCAGTTCAACAGAACCCTGTGCGGTGATCAAGATGATGGGAATTTTTGGCGCGATGGCTCGCAATTCGTGCAGGAGTTCCAAACCATCGCCGTCGGGCATAAAAATATCGCTGACGACGGCGTCGAAGGTGGCCACGCGGGCGGCTTGCAAAGCTTCCCGTCCGGTGCGCGCACATGTCACCCGAAAGCCGTTGAGCGTGAGCCCGGTCTCCAGCGTTAAGCGGATAGAACGCTCATCATCCGCGACCAGGATATGTGGCGAATGCTCAGACATCTTCGGGTTGAGTTCCATTCTCTGTAAGAAAGCCAGGAATCATTTCGGTTCCAGGTCGAGTTAATACGGCTGTTTTGAGACGTGAGCCTAACATGCAAGGCGCGAATACAGAATCAATTCCCTGCCGAGGTCTCCCTGGATGGCAGCGGGAGACGGACCGAGAAAGTCGAGCCCAGACCGGCTTCGCTGGCAACCGATATCCGGCCGCCATGCAACTCCACAATCTCTCGGACTAGCGCGAGTCCCAATCCCGTCCCCTTCGCGTCGGCGTCCTCAACCCGCGGCACCCTATAAAACTTTTCAAAGATCTTCGGCAGCGCGTCCGCGGGAATGCCATAGCCTTTATCAGTGATGTCGATAAGCAAAGAGTCGCCATCATTGCGCGCCTCGAGCACGATCTCGGTATGGGAGGGACTGTACTTGATAGCGTTAGCAACCAGATTGGTTAAAGCGTGTGAAATCAGATCGGCATCAACCATTAGCGCGGGCAGGTCGGGCGCGAGGTGTCTCTCGATTCTGATCTGGCGCTGCGTCGCTAGTGGATCAAGCAGCAGGAGAACCCGCTCGATGAGCGGAGCGATGCGCACGGGCGCGACGCGCAGTGCATGCGCCCCGGATTCAAGCCTGGTGATATCAAGATATTCCCGGATCATGTGTGACAATCGCTTCGATTCTTCATTGATTGCCAAATGCATCTCGCGCCGCCGCTCTTCGGCCACCTCAAACTCCGCCAGCACTTCGCTCATTCCCTGGATCGCCGTCAGTGGTGTAAGAAGCTCGTGCGTGACCAGCGTCATTACATCAGTCTTCATCTCCTCGAGTTCATGCTGCTGCGTCACATCGGAGAGGGCCGCCACCAGTCCCAGAATCTGACCAGTTCCCTCATCTCCGGAGGTAACAGCCGAGAGGCGCAGCATGTAATGACGGCGGGGTGAATCACCAATCGTGATTTCACGCTCGACCGACGTGCGTCCAACGATGATACGCATCAACATCTCACGCGCGCTGCGATCTCCCGTGCCTTCATCTCTGGGCGCTTGATTCTCACTCTCCCGGAGCTGCTGGAAGAGGTCGCTTCCAACCAGCATCCGTCCGGGGATGCCGAGAATCTCTGACGCCCGAGGATTGGCAAAAGCAATGCTTCCGCCAATGTCGGCGACAATCAAACCGTCTTCGACCGCGTGCAAGGCTCGATCGACAAATCGCGCGCGCGCCAGCATGCGCTGGTTCAGTACTCCCAGGGCGCGGGCTTTCCATTCGATCCCCTGTGGAAATCGCCACCGTGAGTATGCGGGCAAAGCCTGAGGCTCCATTCCCGCATCGTCCTCCATGCTGGCGATGTAGTTGGTCGCGATCTCCGTACACAGCCGCAAAGTTTCGCTTCTCAGCTCTTGAGCACCGGGGCCGATAACCAGCGCACCTTGTGGGTTCTCAGCGTCTCCCAATCGGAGGGTTAGCTGGCCCTCTTGCTGGTGGAGCACATAGCCTTCTGACACCGAGCTTTCATGCTTGCCGGCCGGGCTATCATCTATGACCTGGATTGGAGGGATCGCTTTAAGAAGATCCGCCTTACTCAGAAATGAAAGGGTGGTAATTCCGTGGGCAGCTACAACCTGGAAACGCCCGCCGCGCTTGTTGCTGTGAAGATAAATCGCGGCCATTTTGGCGCCGGCCAAATGTGCAATCAGAGTTGCGGGATTGGGGCTGAGGTTGTTCGAGAATCCTGACTCCGGCGCGGAAAAGAGCAGTAATTCGTTGGCGCTGGTTAGCTCGCTAATCCGTGTGTCAAGATCACTGCTGGTTCTGATCGAACGGCGCAGTAATGCAAGCGGCGCAGCGACGGCAAATGAAACCAACGCCGGAACCACCGGCGCGACAATAAGCCAATGCACAAACGCCAGGTACGAAGCGGCGAGAATTATGGCCAGCAAACCAAACAGGGCGCCGATTTGCTTGGCGCTCCCGAATCGTCCCTGGCCAATGGCGAGTAATCCCACCACAGCCGCCGCCACGAGCGCCGCCAAGAGTGCCGCCAGCCAATCTGGAACTAAGTGATAGAAGCGTGAACGCAAGATGGTATTCATCGTATTCGCCAAAACTTCTACCCCCGGCATCAGTGCGCCGTGTTGTTCACCCCTGGCTCCTTCGCCGTGGACAAAGGGCGAAGCGACGTTATCACCCAGAGTCGCGGCAGTCGCTCCAATGAGTACATATTTGCCACGAAAGCTCTGAGGCGGCACGCTGCCATCCAGGACGTCCGCGAAGCTGTGTGTCTGATGCGAGAAGGATCCCGGCGGCCCAATGTAGTCTATCGTCATATCGGCCGCTCGGGAGGTGTCGAACCCGCCATACGAGTGTTGGATTGCCAGGCTAATCGTCGGAGCGTCACGCGAGATCGGTATAACCCGGGTTCCTAGTTGGATACCGCCGTGCACATCGCGCACGCTGGCCGCGCGGATGCCCTCGCCAACCCGTATCGTCTCGACCGCGATAGACCATAGCGCCCGCCCCTGGTCATCTGCCTTTCTTAAGGACACCTCGCGTGCTGCTCCGTCAGCTTCGGTTGAAACGTTGACATGACCGACACCAGCCGCACTGCTCTCGATGAGCGGCAAAGGGTGAAGCCAGCTTGCGACAGGCGCCCCTCGCTCGTCGGTAGTTTCTATAAACTGCGCAGCGGCTATCGTGTTTCCTGATCGTTTAATGGAATCGGCCAGTGCTGTGTCTTCAGCGCTGTCGGTTGGTTCGCTGTAGAGAATGTCGAGTGCGACGGCTCTAGGTTGGGCGGAAGAGATTGTATCCAGAGCACGAGCCGTCAGTCCGCGCTGCCACGGAAAGCGACCGTAGCGGGCGATACTTGCTTCGTCAATTGCTACAATGACAATATCGTCGGGCGGAGAGATCGGTCCGCGTGCCTGCATCAGCCTGTCGCCCGCGTAGAGATTGAGGCCGGGCGCACGCCAGGAGACCACCACCCCCACCATTGTCGAAACAATGATGATTGCAATGATCCATGTGGCGCGACTTGCGTGACGAATCTTTTGCGATTCGCCTTTCATATTCCTCCTCGACCAATGATGACGTTTCTCGTCCTGGAGTAGAAAACCTTCTGATAATTTCGAGGATTCAACAGGCCAGCCCTGGCAATACTCCCCAGGGTCAGGATACCCGAGCGCTCTTACTCGACTTTAGTCAATGGTGTTCGCCTCAATCCATCCGTTAGCAATGGCAATGCCGTCCTGGCGGGTCTCATTTAGACGTACACGACACCGGTCTGGACAGCGCGTCACCAGCAGGATATTGAAACATAATCGCCC
>Ga0137394_10002417_pt1 | contig 13813 bp, 14 predicted proteins | sample czobulk116metaG_FD_108278 | JGI IMG/M metagenome (GOLD analysis project Ga0137394, IMG submission 108278) | Vadose zone soil microbial communities from Angelo Coast Range Reserve, California, USA - czobulk1.16 metaG | ecosystem: Environmental > Terrestrial > Soil > Vadose zone | place: USA...
CACCAACAAGGGCAAGCGCTTCACCACGCCGCTCTTGCACCTCCTCGCGGTGGACTATCTCGCCGCCTGCGTGGTGAGCGGCGACTCGACCCCGCACATCAAGCCGCATCCGGCTCCGCTGCTCCATGCTGCTTCGCTCCTCTCGCTGCCAGCTTCGGCATGCGTATACATCGGCGACGACCTGCGCGATGCGCAGGCGGCCCGCGCCGCGGGCATGTACTTTTTCGCCGCCGGCTGGGGCTATCACGGCGAGGGCGGCGATCCGAACACCTGGGATGCGGATGCCGTGGTCGCCCACCCCCGCGAAGTCCTGGAGCTGCTGGACGCCAATCGATGAAGCACCCCGTTCTGACTGGGTCGGTGCTGGTTGCGGGCAAGAAAGCAGTGGTTCGCCTGGCGGACCGGGACGTCACGATCGAAGCCCCTTCGCAGGTGCTTCGGGAAATATTCCGGCTTTGCGACGGTCAGACCTCCCTGCAGAGCGTGAAGTTGCAACTAGGTGCTCGATGGCGTCGCCGGGATATCGAGCCGCTGATCTCAAAGCTCGCCGATTGCCGAGTTCTCGTCGATGCCGACGAGCTGGCACTCCAAAGCTGGCGCTACGTCGAGAATCCCCGGCGACTGGGCGCCGAACCTGCGGCGCAGATCGCCCGCGCGCTCCCTCTTCTTGCCGCGAGCAAAGCGGCGAGGAAAGTGGCCCGGCGGTATCGGGCCGCCCCCCGCTTCGGACTCCGGTCCCTGCTGGAGCGGCGAGCCAGCGTAAGAGCGTTTTCGGGCAAACCCGTCGCGCTGAAAAAAGTTCTGGGAATGCTGTGGGCCGCCTATGGGGTGCTGGCCGAGCGCGGCGGGCACAGCGCGTCTCCCCCGCTGCACCGAACGGTATCCTCGGGCGGGGGCATATGTCCGCTGCAATTTACGCTCGTCAACATGAGAAAAACCGGAGATCTGGATGAGGGAGTCTACGCGGTGCACTTCAGGGACAATCAAACCATAGGCTTGCGGCCGGTACCGGTCTCATGGCGGCACATCTTTCGGACCTTTGGAGACCCTTCCCTCCTGCGCTTCGCACAAGGCGTCATCGCCGTCGGCGGAGACGTCGCGCTCACGGCGAGGAAGTACGGCAACCGTGCGATGCTGTACGTTCCGCTGGAAGCGGGACATGCGGTTCAAAACGCGCTCTTGGCCGCAGTGGAATTCGGCGTCGGCGCGGTCGAGATAGGCGGGTTCATCGAAGACCAACTTCGGCGGTTTTTCCGCTCGCCCCGACAGGTTCTTCCCTTGAGCACCGTAGTGTTCGGTGAAAAACTCGGTCATATCGGATCGACGGCACCGAGTTCCCCGGACGACCCCCCGGTGACTTTCAGTTGGGTCGAGCTCGAAAACGTCGAACCGGCCCCGCCATTTTTTCTCGGCATGGCCAAACCGGGAAATCATAGACGCGATGCCGACTACTGCTGGGGACGGTCGCGCGATCCTCTGGCCGCGTACGACAAAGCCATGGCCGAGGCCAGCGAGCGCGAAGCATGCACGACGCCGGCAGGCATCTACCGCGCCGCGTACACCGAGTTGGAACAGGCGCTCGACCCCAGGGAGGTCGTCTCGTATCACCCGAAGCAATACCGCACGCCGGGCTTCCCGTTCGTTCCGTTTGAGGTCGCAAAGCGCCGATGGTGGATGGACGGACGCGAGTATTTCTCCGGCAGGAAAATACCGGTGCTCGCGGATCTCGTATATTTCGGCGACAAGCTCCGGGCAAAATCGAAACATCCGTATACGACGGCGACCACTTCGGGCGTAGCGGCATTCACGGACCGGGAAAGCGCGTTGGAGCGGGCCGTGCTCGAGCTGTGCGAGCGCGACGCCTTCATGCATGCCTGGTTTTCTCGAAAACCCGCCCCGCGGATCGAGCGCCAAGGCCTTCCCGGCCAGGTTCGGAGGAGACTTGCAGATCTGGAAAAACTAGGACTCCGGATGGTCGTGAAGAATCTTACGCGGGACCTCGTGCCGGCCGTGCTCGTCTTCGCGCAGCACCGGCGAAAGACTTTCACTGTAGTGGGTACCTGCGCGGACTACGACGCGGAGCTCGCCCTGGATCACGCGCTGATGGAGGTTGAATCGAACATATACATGCGCGTGCAACAGGCAACGGCGCGCCGCATTCGTCCCGCCGAGGTGATTTTCTCCTCGGACCACGGCGACCTCTACGCCCAACCCCGATACTTCCGGCGTGCGGACTTCCTCGGCGAGGGGCCTCCGCAACCCGGCCTGCCACGGCAAGGCGCCGGGCTCGCCCGGACATGGCAGGAACTTCAGGACCGCCTGGAAGAGAGACGGCTTCGACTGATTGCTCTGGACATCACCCCGACGACTCGAGCGCCGGCGCCGCGGCGGGACGCGCTGGTCGTCATGCGCGCGATCGTTCCGGGACTCATCCCGATCAGTTTCGGCTTCGGCACCGAGCCGATGGCAACCGTGGTTCAGGCCATTCCGTCGGGTGCGAGACGCAGTCCGCTCGGCATGAGACGACGATTTCCGCATCCATTTGCGTGAGCCCTTCCTCGGAGGGGAAGCTCTCGGAAAAGGGCCTAAACCAGCCGCCTACTTTCTGGATAGATTGGAGTGAACCACTTCGATGGAGACGGAAAATGAGAAAACAAACCAATCCCATGAAAAACAAAGCGAAAACGAAGAAGCTTCGGTGGTCTGTCCGTACCGACAGACGCAAGAACCTTCCCGGCAAGCTGCCCACCGGTTGCTATAGCTCCAAGTAGCGGCACACTGGCCGCCTCGCGTGCGGCCCTGAGTTTGCCGGTCCAAGCGGTGAGAGTCGCGCTTGGATCGCGCACGTGCGTGTTTCGCCTCGCCCCGGGGCTTGCTTGTGCATCCGGCGCCTGAAAAAGGTCCATTGAGTGGCATACAAGGCAAATTTGATGTTCCACATGAAGAGCATCAATGCGTGCCTTTCCCGCTTCGGGGCGGACGCGACCGTGAACCTGAGGACCTTTCGGCTCGAAGTGCGCGCACGCAACCGCTACTACCATTTCGTGCCGCAATTCATATACCTGGATGGAGAAAAGCTCCATTTCAGCCCGCAACTGCCGGGCAACGTCCGCGGATTCATCGGCTGGCTCCCCTATTTCAACAAGCGCTGGCCGCTCGCGACGGACAAGCTCGCTTTCAAGGGTTTCTGCAACGCCGCCGGGCTACCTACGCCGCGGGGCTGGGAGAAGCCATCGGAAAGCGTGCGGGATTTCATCATCAAGCAACGGACATCTTCGTTCGGCTGCGGGATCCGGGGTCCATTTCGAAAATTGGATGCCGGCCATCCCGCGCACAAGATCGAGGACCGAGAATATTGCGAACATTTCGTTGCAGGCACAATTGCCAAGGCCTGGTATTGGAACGACAAACCGGTGTGTCTCGAATTGCGAAAGATGCCGACCATCACGGGCAACGGCGTCGATACTATGCTCCAGCTTGCCTCGCCAAAGATCCTTTCACTCTTCGGGCTGCCGCTGGAGCACCGCGAGATCGAAGCACTCGCGCAGTATCAAGATGCATCGCTTGATACGGTCATTCCTGCGGGAACGACCTTGCTCGCCGACTTCCGGTATTCCTCACCGCTGATTCAGACAACCGCCCAAAACCAGAACGTGCTGTCCGAGAACCTCGGCAACGAGATCGGGCGGCAATTCGTGGAAGCGGGGCCGACACTCTGGCAGGGCATCCCGGAGGACATCCGCGCGGCAACCGCCTTCACCGTCGATGCAATTGTCGACGATAAGAACAGGGTCTGGTTTCTGGAGATGAACTGCAACCCCATCCTTCACCCGGATGTCTATTTGCCGATGTTTGAAACCCTGTTCGGGCCCGCGGAGGAAGGGGTTGCCCAGCCCGCCCGTCCCGCCTCGTTGCAACTCCCAGAACAATCCGGCCAACCTCGCCCGAGCATGGGTCCGCCTTTCGTGGCTCAGCCGTTTGCTCCTGTTTCGGGAGGGCCAGCCCCTGTGGCGGCGAAACTCTGAGCTTCTAGCGCACCCTCAGAGCTGGATGCAAGCCGCCGTTGCGCACGATGTCGAACGGATGAACGCGGCCGTAATACTGGTTGGGAAACCACGCATCCCGACCGAGGTCATAGGCGAACCAAGGCGAGAATCCGAGCACCAGATGCACGCGCATGATCCGGCACGGCCCGATGGGAAGAACGCGGTGAGGTCGGTGCGTGTCGAACGTGTATGCATGACCGGATTTCAGATAGTGCGTGCTGAACGTCGAGGAGTTTTCCTCAGGAATGTCCAGACTGTGCTCGATCTGCAAGCGATAGTTCGGATGCGATACTAGCGGGATATTGATGCGCAGGTTCTCGAAAACCGGCTCGTCTCGATGCCAGCCGTACTCGGGGGTGATTTCTTCCATGGCGTCGCCGTACAGAACCGACAGGCGCGAGCGCACCAGAGGTAGTCTGCACTCCGACAGGAATTTTCCCAGAGCGCCGATTTTCGCCGCGGGCGTGAGCTTGCGAAAACCATAGGTGTCGAAATAGGTGTTTTTCAACTTCGAGAAACGCTGGATTGCTCCCCAGTACTGCTCGGTGCGCGGGTTCACGGAGGTGCCGAGCGTCGCCTGATGTACGTCGTGTATGCCCGGATCACGCAGATCCGGGTTGCACGTCAAGGAAAGAGATTCATAGCTGCTTCTCTCCGGGCGCCCTTCCCTGGTCAGCCAGCCGTGAAGGCCATGCCGGCTTATCGCCTCCCCGGCAGCTGCACGAAGGCCTTTGACGAGCGCAGCCGGCAGCGAGAAGCACAGCAAATCCCCGGCATCCCTGGGGTTCCCCACGCGCGAGCAGGCTTCAGTGTAGTCGAAGGTCTCCATCAGATGCCGGAAGAGAGTCCGGACTGCAGGGGCGTCGGCAACGCGGACCGCCTTTCCGCGCGGAGCTCCTCGCCCTCCCGCGCCGAGGCGCTTGTTCACGTCAGCCTGGTCGGCAGATTGCCGCATCGGGGTCCCAGCTCACGCTACGCGGCGCAAGGTCATCGACCGAACCACTTCCCCGACACGGCGCGGTATGTCGGCGCGCTTGCTGCACAGCACTGCGAACACGGGCAGGGAATAACCCCAGTCATAGGGTCTGCGCGGATCGTGCGCGACCCGGTCCATGAGCGGAACGCAGTTGACGCCAAACTTCGCGCGATACCGGCCCTTGCGCCGCGGAAGATAGATCCGGCGCAACGCGACCCACGGCGCGGGCCAAGAGAAAGGGAAGGAGTGACTTTGTCCGATGAAAAATGCGAGCGCACGTTCGTAGAAATCCAGGCCGGCCACCGCTATGAAGCGATCGATCATGGCGCCGAGTCTCAGATTGAAGTCGATGGGATACAACTTTCCCTGGCGTTCCAGGCATTGCATGATCAGAATCGTGCGGCGTAGCCCCAAGCTCGCCAGCGCCTGCGCCATGCCCACGACCGACCGTGCGTCCTTCAGCTTTACCCCGAGGACCGTGCTTTCGACGGTCATCTGAGGTTTCTTGAAGATGGAGGAAGCCTGGTCGAATGCAACGAGATGCCGGTCGCCGATCACGCATTGCACGATGTGAATCCGGTCCGTATCGACATAATCCATGATCAGAAAGCGTCCGGTCCCCGGGTGTGGCTGACGCTGATGAGCGAAAAAAGCGGCTTCATGCTTCGTCGATACGAGATAACGCCGGAAACGAGCGGTGCTATCGAAAATCTTATAGGCCCACGGCAAAGGCGCAACGGTGCCGCTGCCGTGCTCGGGCTTGACGATAATCGGACCATTGGATCGCCCTTCGAGGTCGGCCTGCCGTGTCGGAACAAAAAAGGGCAGGATGTTGAAGCCGCGTCTCGCAAGAAACTCGTAGGTGAGGGCCTTGCTGGAGACGATGGAAGCCGCGACCGGATCGGGACCGCGAACGCCGTGTTTGTGACACAGCCATGCGGTTTCCACGATTGCATGATCACTGCACGGCAGAATCGATACGGTGCGCCTGTCCGGAGATGCATTCACGCTGAGGCCCAGCGCGCACGCGGCGCGAGCCCAGTTCGCCGCTTTTTGGCGGCTTTCCTTGCTGTCCGTGCCTAGCAGAACAATATTGTATTGGGGTCGCATAGGAAAAATCGGGGCGGGCCGCCGTTTGGCCAAAAACCCGGCAACATATCTACGTCAACGCGCCCAGGATCAGATTTTATTTCGAGGCTGATTTTGGAACCTTTGCGCCTTTCACACCCACAAGGAACCGCGTGGCTTTCCGGCGGGGCAAGTCGTATTTGACGACGCCGGCGATGACTTTTCTGTCGTTCGCGTCCGTATTTACGTTCGTATAGTGCAGAACGTACCGTGGAAGGATCAGCAGGTCTCCCCGGCGCGGCGAGTAATCAAATCCCGGCATCTGCTTCTGGAAAGCACGGCCGCCTCTCGAGATGAGCCCTCGAGGATCGAATATCGCCAGAGCTCCGCTCCCGTTCGAGGGCGTCGAAAGGTAGTACACCAGACCGACGTCGGACCCTTCATGATAGTGAGGCAGGAGGGCCTCGGCGAAGTTGTTGGGATGTTGGATAACGAAAAAGAACGTGGCGTGCTTATCGTGTTCCGGCAAAGGATTGGCGACCGTTTCTCTTACGTATTGATCGGCTCGTGCGATCAGAATCCCTTTGATGCGGGCCAATTCACGATGCGCTGGTCGGGCAAAGACCGAGTCGTCGTGTCGCGCGAAGTATCTTGCTCTCGAAACAGGCCCGGAAATGAAACGCGGGTGGTCGGCGTATTTTTCAAGCCAGGAATGAAGCCTCTCTCCCACCACTCCTTCTTTCAACAGATTTCCCGCCCTGACCGGGGTCGACCACATGTAATTCATCCCGTACTCGAGCATCGAATCTCCCGCCATCGCTTTGCTTCCTTTCTATCCGGGTCCGATTTCAGTTCGAAACCGATCTACGGCTCTTGCATTTTTCCTGCTTAATCAGATCCTTTTGGGCCAGCCGGCGAGGTAAGTCGTACCTGAGGAGACCGGTAATGACCTTTCTGCTGTGAACGTCGGTATTCGCGGTGGTGTAGTGCATGATGTACCGGGGGAGGATCAGCAAATCACCCCGACGCGGCGAATACTGGATCGCCGGCATTTGCTTCATGAAAGCGCGGCCGCCCCGCGCAATGAGTCCCCGCGGGTCGAACATGATGATCACTCCGCTCCCGTTCGACGGCGTCGCGAGGTAGTACACCACCCCAACATCGGATTTCTCATGGTAGTGAGGCAGGAGCGCCTCGACCAGGTTGTTGGGGCGCTGGATAACGAAAAAGAAAGTCGCCTCTTTCTCGTGCTCCGGTAAAGGATTCTGGATTGTCTCTCTCGCGTATCGGTCCGCCTGCGCGATTAATATCTCCCGGATGCGGGCCAGTTCCGCACACGCGGGCCGGACAAATGCGCTTTCGTCGTACCGGGTGTTGTTTCTCGTTATCGAGAGAGGTCGGGAAATGAAACGCGATTGATCGGCGTATTTTTCAAGCCATGAATGAAGCTTCTGTCCGACTAGTCCTTCTTCGAGCAGGTTTCCAAGCCTCATGGGAGTTGGCCACAGGTAATTCATTCCATAATCCAGCATCGCTTTCCTTTCCGCCCTGGACTCGCAACCTAGCTCATCCCGGATAGGGTTGCTGAGCGAGGTGAGTCACGTGCTGGGCGACGAGGATCCAACGCCCCTGGCGCTTTAAGTAGGCGGACGTCACTCTGTACTGGCCGCTGCGCTCCGTTCCCCTGTAGGAATGGGCCATGGTATTTCGAAATGCGACGATCCCCGTATCCCCGTGCAAACTGATCTTGTAGTCGTCGGCGGCGAAGGACTGTATCTTGAAATTTCCCGATTTCAGGTCTGACATCATCTCGGCTTTCCCGAGAACCGTTCCTGCGGGAGAAACGGAAATCAAGTCGACCGACAGGACCTCATCCAGTTTCTTCAGATCCCCCGCCTTGACTGCGGCGAGCCGCTCCTCGTTGACATCTCTTAACTCTTGTTCGGCAGACATTGCCACCCTCCCGATGTAAAAACCCGTGTCCCGCTGTGGGACAATTTATCCTCAGATTTTGGAATTTGTTTAGCGAAGATCTGCGCGAGAAAGTTCACTCATCCCGCGCTTGATTTGATCCTGGAAGGCGTTCTTCTATATCATCGTCGAAATGTACAGGCGTACAAAATCGCCTCCGGACGACGCGAATCCACCTTTCTTTGAAGTTCCCGCGAACTTCTGGGAGACGTTCGTCAGGTTGCACTGGAACAAGGAACCGGTAGTCCTGAGAAACCCCTTCGCGGCCAGGATCGCGACTCCCGAGGAGCTCTACAAAGGCATGGCGCGAGCCTGTGACGCCTATCGCCGCAATGGCGGCGCGCTCATCCGTAGGGTGTACATCGAAAACACACGCGTGATGACCGGCGTCGACGACTTGCTTCCGAGGATCGAGGACAGCTCCCTCGCGGGCTATACGCGTCGTATGAGCGCGCACCTGGAGGGACGGCGATTCGGAGTGATCCTCAATCAGTATCATAGGTGGGACGCGAGGCACTGGTTGCGCGTGCGGGATTTTCTGAGAGGCCTGTTCGAGCGGGTGGGCCTCCCTCCCGGCGGAGCGATGACCGACATTTTTTTTGGGACGTATGAGCGCACCCCTTTCGGAATCCACAAAGACACGAAGCACGTTTTCACCTGGGCCATCGAAGGGCGCAAGCGCGTGCTGCTCTGGCCCTTCGAGACCCTTCGCACTCGCTACCGGATGGACCCTTCAGCGCACGCCGGGGAGGTCGGGATCGGAACGCACGACTACAGCGGAATCCGCGATTCTGCGATCGTGCTGGAGGGATCTCCCGGAGACCTGATGTACTGGCCCCCGTCCTACTGGCACATCGCTGAAGGAGTTGAAGGGTCTTCGTCTCCGATCACTCTGTCTCTCGGACTTGACGAAGCCGGAGGCCCGATACGCTCGACCATTTCACGTCTCCACGAAATAGCGACGAGCGTGACGAAGGCGAGCGGCATCGCCAAGTCTTGGTATTCCTTCCCGCCGCCGGCTTCCCGCAAAGGCATGTGCCGCTTGCCGTCCCGAATCACCGCGGGCCATACCGCGGTGCGACGCCTGTTGAACAGCGAGCAATTCGAACGCGAAAGCCGGATTGCGTGGATGAACTGGATCAGCGGTTCGGGATTCACGAACTTTCCCGCGGAATGGGAGGAGCTGCAACCCCTGCGCGACGACGACGTCGTGCGCGCCGATGCGAGACTCCCGATTTTGTGGACTGTGGACGGAAAGACCCTCGAATGTTCGGTCAACGGCCACGGATGGACCATGCAGAAAACGCGCGACTCGCTCGGCGCCCTTCGTTATCTGGAACGCGGCCCTCGGGGGAGCGTCAGGGAATTGCTGCGGGAGGTGCCGCGGGCCAGCCGACATGAATTTCGCGGCCTGCTCGGTCTGCTCCACGGCTACCGGTGGTTGCTGCGTCATGCCGAATCATAGTTGAGTCCGTCGGAAACAGGAACGCAATGGCTTTCCGGTTCAAGCGCCTTCACCCCCTGTTCGTCTGCGAGGCTGGCGGCATCGATCTCCGGCGGCCTCTCGAAACAAAGACCGTCCAGGAGATTACGACGGCCGTGGACCGTTATGCAGTGCTCGTCTTTCGTCATCAGAAACTGAGCGAGGACCAACTGGTCGCTTTCGGACGCCGATTCGGTCCGCTCGGCCTCGGAGTCAAGAAAGCGGTGAAATTCCGCGGCAGGCTCAAACATGAAGAAACCGCCGACATCTCCAATATCGATGAAACCGGAAAAGTCACAGCCGAAAAAATCATCGGGCAGCTTCCCAACCGCCTCTGGCACGCCGACGGCCAGTCCCAGATGCCCCCGTCGCGATACTCGATGCTGCACTCGGTGGTTGTTCCACCCGGCAAAGGCGGTGAAACCGAGTTCGCCGATCTTCGCGCCGCCTATGACGCCATGCCTGCAACGATCAAGCGGGAGATCAAAGAGCTGCGCGTAGAACACGACGCGCTGCATGCACGGATCTACCTCGGTGAAACCAATTGGGCCGCGGCACGTAGGAAAGCGATCCTGCCGGTGCAATGGCCGCTCGTGCGCACGCACCCGGGGTCCGGTCGCAAGTTCGTCTTCGTCGCCGTACACGCTACACAGGTCGTCGGCATGCACCTTGGGCTGGGTCGGGTACTGTTGGACGAGCTTCTCGAGCACGCGACGCAACGGGAATTCGTCTACCGCCATCGCTGGAAAGCAGGCGATCTCGTCGTCTGGGACAACCGCTGCATCATTCACCGCGGCCTTCGTTACGACCTCGGTCGGCGCCGCGAGCTGCGCCGCGTCAACACCGAAGAAACCTCTATTCCAGCCGAGATGAGCGCGTAACGGCGCTACTGCGGCAGCGTCTTATTTGGGCCGGATTCCGACCCGGCAAGTCCCCTGCATTCCGTCAAACGCAGGCCGCCTCGATCACGCTGAAATTGAGCGCCGCGGGAACGATGCTCCTCATGCTAAAGCCGGTAGAATCGAGGAGGGCGCTGTACTCCCTCTTTGTTCGCTCCTGGCTGCCGAGCATCACCAGCACGTTCAGATCCCTACGCGCAACATCCTGGTGGTGGAGCGAGTGCTCCACACGTTCGGGCATGACCGGCTCGACGAGCAGAAGCTTCGCACTTCGCTGCATCGCTTCACGACAGCGTCGCAGAATGGCTATGCTGTCCTTATTGTTCCAATCGTGGATCACGCTCTTTAGTATGTACCCGTCACCGCCGCCCGGTACGGCATCGAAAAAACTGCCGCCGATCGATTCGCAGCGATCCAGCACCCCTTCGTTTTTCAGGTGTCGCCTCGCACCCTCAAGTGTAGTCGGCAAATCGAACAACACCCCCCGTGCCAACGGGAAGGCTCGGAGGACGGCGGCCAGCATTTCTCCGTATCCGCCGCCCACATCGACGATCCGTCTGAAGCACGAAAAATCGTAGGCGGATACGACTGCGCGAGCCACGGCCCGTGTCGCCTGAAACATGGCTCGATGAAAAATATCGGTCGCTTCCGGATCGTGCTCGGGGTGGTCAACGCTCGCCGTTCCTTCGACGAGCGTCCTGGCAGAGTTTCCGGTCTTGACACTGTGGAGAAGGTGTCCCCACATGGGCCACTGGTACTTACCGCCCCAAATGGCCAGATCTCGAAGCGACGCCGGCGCATCGCTCCGTAGCAACGAGCCGAGGGTCGTCAACGCGAAAGATCCGTCTTCGCGCTCCTCGCAGATATTCAGGCTCGCGAGTGCCCGCAGAAGACGGTGGAGGGACTGCGTGTGACATCCCGTCGCCTTTGCGAGCTTATCCGCCTTGTTCACGCCGTCCGCGAGCAGATCGGCGAGCCCCAGTTCCGCGGCTACCGAGACGGCCTGCGTCTTCCAGTTGCTGTTGACGAGGCGAAACAGCTCGGCGTGCGCCGCAAGATTCTCCGCGTCCGATGCTGCGGGGTACTCGGTCATCGCGCGATTGCGGCAGGCGAAGCGGTGAATCCCAGCTCGCGGCGAAGCTGCGCCAGGGGCCGCGTCCAGATTTCCTCGAACTTCTGGGAAAGGAGGAAGCATGCCCGCCTTCCCCTTTCGTAGCCCTGGATAAAGGCGTCCATCATTTCCTCGAACTTCTCCGGCTCTCTCGAGAGCGTGACGACGAACGCCGCGGCCGAGATAAGCGCAGCCACGGGCGAGCGGAATTGCGCCAGGCCGAACGCGAGGATGCCGATCTCCCCGGGCCGGCTCGTGTCGAAGTCCACGATCACGTGCCAGATGTCGTGCGTCTCGCGTATGCGCCTCAGGAGGTATCCGGCAGGCGTCTCGTTCGGCACCATCGGAAAGTACGCCGGGCTGAGCTTGTTTTCCTCGAGGAATCTGGCGTATTCGTGCCCCAGGGTCCCGGGCGGGAGCGCCGCGAGCTCCTTCGCCGTCGCGGGCGCGGGCGCGTATCTGCGCGCGTACAACTCGGCGAAATCGGGGTCGCTCATCGCAAAATCCACCGCCTGCTGGAAGAGCCGGCTGCCGGGCCGCATGTATCCCAGTTCGGCGATATCGAGGATGCGCTCGATCCGCGCGGGATCGAGGATGAGCCGCAGCAACTTGTACGCGATACGGAGATTCGTGGCGAAGCCCTTCATGCCGTTTCCCCTTCTATACCCAGACGCCCGTTCCCAGTACCGCCGAGAAGCCCGGGCCAAAGCCGCCGAAGAAGACGGTCTCTCCCGCCGAGGCGGACCCACTCTGGAAAAGCCGTCTCAACACGTCAAGGATCGACGCGCTCGAGATATTGCCGTTCTCTCTCATACAGTCGTAACTGTGATGCAGGGCATCGCGGGGGACATCGAAGATCTTCTCGAAATTCTCCAGTATCCGCCGGCCGCCGGGGTGCACCACGAAATGCCTGAAATCGCGCACTGCTATCCCCTGCCGCGCGGCGATCGCGTGAAAATGATCGGTCGCGTCCTGCAGCAGATTGGGCACGTTTTTTCTCAGGACGACTTCGAGCCCCTGGTTGAGCGCGTTCATTCCGAGGCTGGACCAGGAATTCGGCACCAGGCCCATGGTCGTGCCGGTGATCGAGAGGCCGCTGCCCACCTCGCCGCGCACGACGGCCGCCGCCGCGCCGTCGCCGAAAATCAGGCCGGACACCAGCTGATCGGTGGAAGTGACCGAGTTGTGCCAGTTGACCGAGCTGATTTCGGCGCAGGCGATGAGGACGTTCTTGCACCCACTCTTGCACAACCTGTCGGCCATCATCATCGCCCAGGCGCCGCCGGCGCAGCCGACCTGCATCGCCGGCATGCGAACGACGTCGTCGGGAAGATCGAGCGCGTTGCAGAGGTAGACATCGAGCCCCGGAATCATCACGCCGGTCACCGTGACCGTGATCACCGCGTCGATGTCGCGGGGCGCGAGCTGCGCGTTCTCCAGCGCCTGCTTCGCCGCACGCAGGGAGAGCTCGGTCGCCGCCTTGATGAATTTCCCGTTACGCACCTCGAAAGGCTGGTCGCCGTAGCCCTCGGCGAGGGGGTCGTCGGCGAAATAGCGTTTTTCGACCAGGGCGCTGCGGGCCATCGCGCGGGCGCTCGCGAGCTGCTCGGGCGTGAGCACGCTCGCCATCTTCTTCTCCACCCAGTCCTTTTGCGACAGGACCCGGTCGGGAAAGACCACCGCGGGTTTGCAGACGATGCTCATGAAGAGTGAAAGCGGCCGGCCTCAGATCATGAAGTCCGGCCTGGGTCCCCAATCGGGGGCCGCCGCGGGCGTCGGGGGCGCGGCCTCGGGCGCGGGAACCACGGCTGTACGCATGCGCTCGAGCTGCCGCTGTCTTTCCTGATAGCGCGACAAGACGCAATCGGTGTGTTCCGTGGAATAGGCGGGGCGCGCTGCGGAAAGGCAGCCCGTACGGTACTCGGCGAGCTGCAGCTCGACCTGCCTGTCCACGCTTTCGCCTTGAAGCGCACAGGAAACCAGCGCCGGAACCGCGCATGCCAGCGCGGCGAGGGTGACAATTCGAGTCGAAACCATATTCGGGCTCCATGCTAGGCACAGCCGTTGCGGGCCGGAATGGCACCCAACAGGCCGGGACGGCAACGAAAGAGCGCGCAGGCAACACCCTCCGCGGGCTCCACCGACCTAATACATCCACGCCGTTCGCATATTGTTTAGCGGGGAGCGGAGGGAACGCGCGCTCGCGTTCGTTGGAAACGTCGATGGCGAACGGTGAAGGTGAGTCGGGAGGGGCGGAAG
>Ga0137394_10002418_pt1 | contig 13808 bp, 12 predicted proteins | sample czobulk116metaG_FD_108278 | JGI IMG/M metagenome (GOLD analysis project Ga0137394, IMG submission 108278) | Vadose zone soil microbial communities from Angelo Coast Range Reserve, California, USA - czobulk1.16 metaG | ecosystem: Environmental > Terrestrial > Soil > Vadose zone | place: USA...
GCGAAACCCTGGCGCGCGAGGCCGTCGAAATCCTCAAGCAGATCGACAAGCATGGCAGCTGAAGCGGCGATCGAGGTGAGAAACCTCCGTCGCTCCTTCGGCCCCCTCCCCGCCGTGGACGGCGTGGACCTCGTCGTCCGGCCGGGGCAGTTCATCACCATCTTCGGGCCCAACGGCGCAGGGAAGACCACGCTCCTGAGGCTCCTCTGCGGCCTCCTCAAGCCGACGCAGGGGGAGATCCGGCTGATGGGACTCTCCCCTCTGAAGAACGGCAGAGAGGTCAAGCGGCGGATCGGCTTCATCGCGCACTCCCCCTTCCTCTATGGCGGCCTGAGCGCCAGGGAGAACCTCATCTTCTACGCCCGGCTCTACAGCCTGCCCGGCGCCGCGGAGCGGGCGAGCGAGCGCCTGAGGGAAGTCGGGCTGATGACGCGCGCGGACGATCCCGTCCGCACTTTTTCACGCGGGATGCAGCAGCGCCTGACGATCGCGCGCGCCCTCCTCCACGATCCCGAGGTCGTCTTCCTCGACGAGCCCTACACAGGGCTCGATCAGCAGGCGTCGCGGATGCTCCGATCGCTTCTCGACGCGATCCGGGGGCGGGGGCGAACCGTCCTGATGGTGACGCATAATCTGGAAGAGGGGCTCGAGCTCTCGTCGCGCGTGGCGATCATGTCGCGCGGGAGGATCGTCGAGGATCGCCCCGCCTCCGATCTGACGAGAGTCCAGCTCGAGACGCTCTATGCGGCGAAGGTCGAGGCGTGGACCTCCTGAGGAAGGCGTGCGTCATCTGGCTGAAGGATCTCAGGCTGGAGTGGCGGACGCTCGATTCGATCTCGGGGATGTTCTTCTTCTCCCTGCTCGTCCTCGTCATCTTCAACTTCACGTTCGACTTCACCGTCGTGGACTTCAAGGATCTGGGCCCCGGCGTGCTCTGGGTGACGTTCACCTTCGCCGGCATCCTCGCGCTGTCGCACTCCTTCGTCATCGAGAAGGAGGGGGACTGCATGCAGGGGCTGCTCCTCTCACCCGTCGATCCGGGGGCTATCTACCTCGGCAAGATGCTCTCCAACCTCACCCTGATCCTGGGGGTCGAGATCATCCTCGTCCCCCTCACCTCCGTTCTCTTCAACTACCCGATCTGGGGAAAGCTCCCCGCCCTCGCGGCCGTCCTCGGCGTCTCGACGCTCGGCTTCGCTGGAGTCGGCACGCTCCTCGGCGCCATGACCGCGCGGACGAGACGCGGCGAGGTGCTCCTGCCGCTCCTCCTCTTCAGCATCTGCATCCCCATCATCATCGCCGCGGTCCAGACGACGAAGGTCGTCATGCAGGGACGTCCCCTGGGAGACGCGAGAGAATGGTTCATCATCGGCGCCGCCTTCGACGCCATCTTCGTGACCGCGGCCTACCTGACCTTCGAGTACGTCATCGAGGAGTGAGATGAACGGTATCAAGCGAGCGCTGCCCGTCGTCCTCCCGATGATCCTCTTTGCCCTCGTCGTCAAGGGGCTTTACGGCGCCTTCTTCGAGGCGCCGACAGAAATCCAGATGGGGGACGTCCAGAGGATCTTCTACTTCCACGCCCCCGCAGGCATCGTCGCCTTCCTCGCCTTCGGCGTGACGGGGGTCGCCTCGTTCCTCTATCTCTGGAGGAAGTCGCTCATCTTCGACGTCGTCGCCTACGCGAGCGCGGAGGTGGGACTGATCTTCTGCACGATCGTCCTCGTCACCGGCCCGCTCTGGGCGCGCCCGGTCTGGGGGACGTGGTGGACGTGGGAGGCGCGGCTGACGACGACGCTCGCGCTCTGGTTGATCTACGCCTCGTACATTCTCGTGAGACGCTACACAGACAACCGCGATCAGCAGGCCCGCTTCGCGGCGGTCCTCGGCATCGTCGGGGCGCTCGACGTCCCGATCGTCTACCGATCGATCACCTGGTGGCGCGGCCTGCACCCGGTCGTCCTCAAGGCTTCCGGAGGCGGTGGGCTCGACCCCGAGATGCGATCGGTCTTCCTGTTCTGCATCATCGTCTATCTGACGCTCTACGCGTGCCTGATGGCGGTCCGCATCCCCATCGGCTGCGCGGAGGATGAGATCGCCGGTCTCAGGGAGATCCTGGCGAGGCGGAGGCGCGCGTGAAAGAGAACTTCATCTACCTGTTCGGGGCCTACACCTTCATCTGGATCCTCCTCGCCGTCTACCTCGGCGTCCTGATGAAGAAGCAGCGGTCGATAAGGCGGGAGATCGACGCGATCAAGGCGAGGCTTGGGGAGACGAGTCGCGGCGATCGGTAGGCCGGTGGGTGCCGGCGAATTCTCGAGTTCTCACGGAATCACGCTGTAGAACGACTCCACTCTCGGCGACGACCCCTTCGCATTGAAGGCGCCGACGGCGTAGGTGAAGTGGGTGCCCCGGAGGACGTGGGTGTCGTCGAACGACTGGACGTCCTTCCCAACGTCGCCGACGTGCTTCCACTTCGCGCCGCCGTGGCGGCGGTAGATCCGGAACCCCTTCTCGTTGTCGGCGAGATCGACCCAGGTGACCCTCACCGCCGCCTTAGCAGGCGTGCTGATCGAGACGGGCGGCAGCGTTTCCGGGCCGTTCGGCCTCCCCGAGCAGGAGCAGATCTCATCGACCCGGCCGTCGCAGTTCTCGTCACGGCCCGAAACTCCGTCGCACGCGGCGGAGCCTTCGCAGATCTCGGGGGCGCCGGGGTGCTCGGCCGGATCGCCGTCGTCGCAGTCGTCGCCCCCCCGATCCGGACAGTCGTGGCCGTCGTTGTCGGCGTCGCAGTCGATCGAGACGTGGATTTCGACCGGCGTGGATGGGTGGCCGGGATCGTCGGAGGCGACGCTGATCGTGGCCGAGCTCGCGCCGCACGGCGCGATGTCCGCGTCGACGACCGGGTCCAGGAAGATCGTCCCTCCGGGGACGACGCTCGCCGGCAACGTCGATGAAAAGGACAACCATGGAGCGCCGGGATCGATCGTCACGCCGGTCACGTTCAGCGGGGCGCCTCCCGAGTTGGTCACGCCGACCCGCCAGCCGACGAGGGCGCGGTAGGAGTCGAGGCGTCCCGCGCCGAGAAGGCCCGCGTACGACGGGTTGAGCGCGTCGACGTCGATCGCTCCGGCCGTCAGTAGATCGGCGGCCTCCGCCCCTCCGATCGCAGGCAGGTACGAAAAGAGAAGCCCCGCGGCGCCTGCGACATGCGGCGCCGAGAATGAAGTCCCGCTTCCGTTCACGTAGTTGCCGCCGACCCACGTCGTGAGGACGTTGACCCCGGGGGCCGCGAGCGTGACCCACGAGCCGAAGCTGGAGAAGTTCGCCTTTTTGTCCGCGAAATCGGTGGCGGCGACCGCGACGACGCCGGGGAAGGAAGCCGGGTACGACGGGGCGGAGTTGTTCGAGTTCCCCGCCGAGGCGACGATCAGGAGATCGCGGCTGAGGGCGTACGCCACCGCCGCCGCCCCGATCTGCGACGTGCCCGGCCCGCCGAACGACAGGTTCGCGACGCGCGCTCCGTTGTCGGCGGCGTAGACGAGAGCCTGCGTCCATGCCGACTCGAGGACGAAGCCGACGCCGGATGTCCCGAGGAAGCCGGCGCGAAGCCCCATCACGCGGCAGCTCCAGCAGACGCCGGCGATGTTGAACCCGAGCGCCCCCGACGTATTGTTGGCCGCCGCCGCCGCGATCCCGGCGACGCCGGTTCCATGCCCGGCGAAATCCTGCGGGTCGTTGTCCGGTGTCGAGGCGTCCTCGCCGGCGGTGGCGTAGAAGGGATCGATGTCCACGAAGTCCCACCCCGTCACGTCGTCCACGAAGCCGTTCCCGTCGTCATCGACCCCCGCGATTCCGGTCATCTCGGCCTCGTTCGCCCAGACGTTGGGGGCGAGATCGGCGTGAGCGCGATCGAGCCCCGTATCGATCACCGCGATCACCGCGGAAGGGTCCCCCGTCGTCAGGTCCCACGCGCGCTCCGCGTTGATCCGCGGGAGCGTGGACTGCTGTGGATAGCTGGCGTCGGTGGGAAACGCGTCCACCCTTCTCAGGTAATCGGGCTCCGCCCAGAGAACTGCGGCGTCCTTCGAGAGGAGGGCCGCCGCGTCGGCCGGCGCCATGGACGACGCGTAAACAAGCACGCGGACGTCCGACAGGGCGAAGGGGCGCCGGGTGTGGAAGGGGGCGGTCACGGCGCGAAGGGAGAGCGTGTGGCTCATCGCGTCGATGGCGCCAATCCCGGTCAGCAGGCAGCCGTCGGCGTCGCGGCGCGCAGGTCCGGCTCCGCCGCCGACCGGCCGCGCAGGCGATTCCCTCCCGGAACCCCGGAGGCGCACGATCAGCCGGCCGGGGATCACGGCGTCGCCATCGGGCGGCGCCGTCACCGGGGATCGCATGAGGGCCCCCGGCGCCGCGCACGACGCCGACTTGTGGATGACGACGATGTCATTGACGAGGCTGATCGACGCCGATCCCGAGGAAGCGACGGGAAGGACCCCGATCGCGAGGATTGCCGAAACGGCGGCCAGCGGCGCCAGGGCTCTCGCGCGGGCAGGGGGTGGATGGATCGAGATCATGAGATCACGCGGGAGGATAGTCCATGCCATGTGATAACGTGCCCCCTCTCCGGAGATAGACACGCATGAGGGCGGGATCGCGCGGCCTGGGGGCCGGCATCATTATTACTGTCGCGCTCGGACCGGCCGCCACGGGGCACGCCGCCGGCGCGGTGCGCCCCGCCCCCGCAGCCGCGCATGCCATGGTCGCGATGCCCGACCCGGCGGCGGCCCGGGTGGCGCTCGACATCCTTCGCGCGGGAGGTAACGCCGTCGACGCCGCCGTCGCGGCCGGCTTCGCGCTCGCCGTCACCTACCCGCAGGCGGGCAACCTCGGTGGAGGGGGCTTCCTCCTCGCCCGCATGGCCGACGGCCGCGTCTACGTCGTCGATTACCGCGAGACGGCTCCGGGCTCAGCGCGCCGGGACATGTACCTCGATCCGAACGGCAGGGTGCAGGAGCGGCTCAGCGTCGAGGGGGCGCTGGCGGTCGGAGTCCCCGGCACGGTGGCGGGCCTGGCGATGGCGCGCGACCTCGCGGGGACGATGCCGCTCGATCGCCTCCTCGCCCCCGCCGTCACCCTGGCGGATCAGGGGTTCGTCGTCCCCGAGGGGTTGAGCGAGGATCTCGCGGAGGAAGCGGCGCGTCTGAGGAAAAACGCGGCGGCCGCGGCGATCTTCTTTCCCGACGGTTCGCCGCTCCACCCGGGCGCCGTCCTGGTCCAGAAGGATCTCGCGAAATCCCTGAAGGCGATCGCCCGGGGAGGGGCTCGCGCCTTCTACGAGGGGGAGATCGCCGAAGCAACCGCGGCAGGGCTCAGGAAGGAAGGCGGCATCCTGACCACGGGCGACCTCGCCCGCTACAGGGCGGTGCGGCGTGAGGCGATCCGTGACACGTACCGTGGTCTCGACGTCATCACGATCCCCCCCCCGTCGTCCGGAGGGGCTCTCGTCGTAGAAATGCTCCACATGCTGGAGCCCTTCGATCTGAAATCGCTCGGGTTCGGCTCGGCGGCGCACGAGCACCTGCTCGCCGAGGTGATGAAGCGCGCCTACGCGGATCGCGCAGCCTTCATGGGCGATCCGGACTTCGTGAAGATCCCGCTCTCGGGCCTGCTCTCGCGCGGCTACGCGAAGGAGCTGATGGCGGGCTTCAGGCCGGAGCGCGCGACCCCCGCGAAGGAGGCCGGCCCCGGCACCCCGCAGCGCCACGAGTCGGACTCGACGACCCACTTCACGATCGCCGACGAGGCCGGCAACGTCGTCAGCAACACGTACACGCTGAACGAGTACTTCGGCAACGGCGAGGTCGTGGCGGGATGGGGGTTCTTCCTCAACAACGAGATGGACGACTTCAGCGTCGCTCCCGGTGCGCCCAACCTCTACGGCCTCGTCGGCGGCGAGGCGAACGCGGTCGGGCCCAGCAGGAGGATGCTCTCCACGATGACACCAACGATCCTCCTGAAGGAGGGCCGGCCGTACCTCGCGCTCGGGACGCCCGGGGGGAGCCGCATCGCGACGATCGTGCTGAACGTGATCGTCGGCGTCGTGGACTTCGGGATGGAGCTCCAGGCGGCGGTCGACGCTCCGCGCTGCCACCATCAGTGGCTCCCCGACCGGATCTCGTGCGAGCGCGACGCCCTCACTCCGGACGTCATCTCTATCCTGGAGCAGCGCGGCCACGAGGTCGCAGCCAACGGCTGGCGCGGAAACGTCCAGGCAATCCTCTTCGACCGCGAGGCGGGAGTTCTGCGGGGCGCCGCCGACGCGCGGGGGTACGGAGTCGCGGTTGGCTACTAACGTCGCCGTCTTCGGATCGTCGGAGCCGAAAGCAGGAGAGCCCCTCTACGAGGAAGCGCGGCGCGTGGGGTTTCTTCTCGCGAAGGCGGGCTACGCCGTCGTCAACGGCGGCTACTCCGGGGTGATGGAGGGGGCGAGCCGCGGGGCGAGAGAGGCGGGCGGGACCGCGATCGGCGTCACGTCGAAAGATCTCGGGCGGGCGGGCGGGAACTCCTACCTCTCGGTCGAGCACGCCGAGTCGAACCTCTTCGACCGCACGCGTCGGTTGATCGAGATCAGCTCGGCGTATATCATCCTGCCCGGCAAAGCCGGAACCCTCGCGGAAGCGTCGTTTCTCTGGGCGCTCCACCGTGGCAGGCTCTTGAACGGCAGGGCCATCGTCCTCCTCGGTCCGTTCTGGAGCGGGTTCGTCGAGCAGCTCGTCGCTCGAAACCTCCTCGAGCCGGGCCAGGCGGCGATCACGATGCACGCCGCCACTCCAGAGGAAGCGGTCGACCTCGTCCGCCGTCAGGTGATCCCGACATGAACGCAGAAGCCGTGGCGCACGAGCGACCGGAGCCCCCGCAGAAGGGGATCCTGCGCGATTACTTCGAAACGATCGTCATCTGCGTCATCTTCGTCGTGGGGGCGCGCGCTTTCGTCTTCCAGCAGTCGAAGATCCCCACCGGCTCGATGATCCCGACGCTCCTGATCGGCGACTACATCGTCGTCAACAAGTTCATCTACGCCCCCTACGCCACCGCGCTCGAGAAGATGCTTCTCCCGATAAGGGACGTTCAGCGCGGAGACATCGTCGTCTTCAAGTACCCGGAGGAGCCGGAGAAGGACTACATAAAGCGAATCATCGGCCTCCCCGAGGAGGTGATCGAGATCCGGGACAAGACGGTCTTCGTCAACGGGCGTCCGCTCGATGAGCCGTACAAGGTCCACGAGACCGAGCTGAGCCAGGACGACTGGAACCGCGTAAAGGAGGGGGACAGGGCGGAGCCGGGACTGGCCGCCCCGCCTCCGCGATCGTTTTCGCGATTCCGGGCGGACGAGCACTCCAACTTCGGTCCATTTCGTGTCCCGGCAGACTCCTACTTCGCCATGGGAGACAACCGGGACAACTCGAAGGACAGCCGATCGTGGGGCGCCGTGCCGCGGGACAATATCAAGGGACGCGCCTTCGTGATCTTCTGGTCGTTCACCGGCGAGGAGAACGATTACACGAGAACCGGCGTGGTGGAGCGCACGCGCAGCGTCATGAACAAGGTACTCCACTTCGTGACGAAGTCGCGTTACCGCAGGGTGTTCCGGCTGATCCACTGAGCATTTGACCCGTCGGGGTCATCTGCTAAGATGGGCGCCCTTGATTTCGGAGGTGGCTCAGATGCCCACGATCACGCAGGACGTGCTCATGTACCACCGTCTCCAGAAGGACGCGGAGCCCGCCGAGGTCATCCTCACCGCCGGCGATCAGGTCCACATCATCAAGGAGTGGGCGCGCCACTACCTGATCAAGATCGGCGACGGAAAAATCTTCAATATCCCGAAGGACTACGTCGACCCCAGCACCTGATGCGGGACTACCCCGCCCCCTCCGAAAGCGGGATCTCCCGCAGCGATCCATCCAGGGCGAGAAGGAAAGACCTCCGGTAGCGGCGGTCATCCCGCGCCGGATAATCCGTCCGGTAGTGCGCCCCGCGGCTCTCCCTCCTCACGAGCGCGGCCGTCGTGATGAGAGACGCGGCGAGAAGCAGGTTGCGGGCCTCGAGCGCGCCCCGTGACATCGACGCCTCTCCCGACCCCCGACCCACGCTGCGAAGCTCCGCCGCAGCGTCGCTCAATCCGGCTCCGTCGCGGATGATCCCCGCGCCGCGCCAGGCGATGTCGCGCACTCTCGCGACGAACGCCGCGACGGCCGTGGCATCGGCTCGAGTCTCGGGCGCCCCGCCGAATCCCCCGAAGTCGGTCCATCCGGAGGCGCCGGAAGCCTCCGGAACCGCCACCTGCCGGCCCGGATCGAACCGGCCGCCCGGGCTCCGGGCGTCGTCGATGGCGGCACGCCCCGCTCTCGAGCCGAAAACGAGCCCTTCGAGGAGCGAGTTGCTCGCGAGCCTGTTCGCGCCGTGAACGCCGGTGCAGGCGACCTCCCCCGCGGCGTAGAGGCCGGGAAGCGTCGTCCTGCCGTGGAGGTCCGTCGCCACGCCGCCCATCATGTAGTGGGCGCTCGGGCTGACCGGGATCGGATCGCGCGTGATGTCGATGCCGTAGCCGAGGCAGGTGCGGTGAATCATCGGGAAGCGCCGGGCGATGTGGTCCGCGTCGAGATGCGTCATGTCGAGGAAGACCGCGGCCAGGCCGTTCTCGATCATCTCGCGGCTGATCGCGCGCGCGACGACGTCCCGGGGCGCGAGCTCCGCTCTCTCCGCATCGACTTCCCGCATGAAGCGCCTGCCCCCGAGTCCGCGAAGGACCCCTCCTTCGCCGCGCAGCGCCTCGGAGAGAAGAAACCGGGGGGCGCCGGGGACGGCGAGGGATGTCGGGTGGAACTGGACGAACTCCATGTCGCGCACGCGGGCCCCCGCGCGGAACGCCATCGCGATCCCGTCACCCGTCGCCTGGGGCGGGTTCGTCGTCTCGCGATAGACCTGCCCGCAGCCACCCGCGGCCAGGAGGACGGCGCCCCGCTCGACGCGCGGCTCCCCCGTCGCCTCCTCGAGGCAGAGGAGCCCTTCACATCGACCCTTCTCCACGATCATGTCGACGGTAAAGGTTTGCGTGAGAAAGGAAATCCCGGGGGTCTTCCCTGCCTTGTCGAGAAGCGCCCGGACTATCTCCTGGCCCGTCGAGTCGCCCGCCGCGTGAATGACGCGGGGGGCGCTGTGCGCCCCCTCGCGGGCGAACGCAAGGCCTGCTCCATCGCGATCGAACCGCGCCCCCCAGCCGATCAGATCCGTGATCCGGGCCGGACCCTCCTCGACCAGCGTGCGAACCGCCTCTTCGTCGCAGAGCCCGTCCCCGGCGGCGATCGTGTCGCGATGATGGAGGCCGACCTCGTCTTCATCGCTCAAGGCTACGGCGACACCACCCTGCGCCTTGTCGGTGTTGCTGTCCCCGGCGGCATCCTTGGTGACCAGGAGGACGGAGAGGCCGGCGCCTGCGGCCTCGATCGCCGCGGACAGACCGGCGACACCGCTTCCGACGACGAGGAGATCGTGGCGAGAGGGTGGCTTCGACAATGTTCCCTGTTTCTCCGGAGCGTTCAGTCTATCACGCACTTTTCCGCGTCATCCATTGACTCTTGAGCGCGGCCGCCTCTATAATCGGCCGCCTCTGGATGCTGACCGCGTGCGGACGAGAGTCAGACGGTAGCGGATGACCACAGCCGAAGAAGCGCCAGGCGGTCCGATCGAAACCCTTCGTTTCGCAAGACTCCTTGCCCGATTCTGGGAGCAGGGCTTCACTGGATACTTCCGGGCGAGGAGCACCGTGCGACCCGGCGTCACGATCTCGAAGGAGATCCTCTTCGAGAGAGGACGCGTCGCGTGGGCCGCGTCGGACGACGGCGAAGAGTCGATCCGGACGCATCTGATCAACCGAGGGCTCCTCCGGCCCGATCAATGGCGCCTCGCCGAGGAGAAAGCCGGATCGGCACAGGCGCGCCAGATGCTGATCGATCTCGGATTCCTCACGGCGCGCGAGCTCCAGGAAGCTGACCGCGAGCGCGTCAGCGCGCTCGTTCTCAGCCTCTTCAACTGGCGGGAGGGGCTCTACGAGATCGCACCGGGCCCTCTTCCCCACGGCACCCCGAATCTCAAAGTCGATCCGCGGGACCTCGTCCTCGAGGGGCTGATGTCGTCCGGAGACCGCGGCAAGGTCCTCGATGAGATCGGGACGCTCGATGCGGTTCTAGTGGTCCGGCCCGATGATCTCGTCCGGGCGTCCCTGAGCCTTCCCGTCGAGCTGGTAGGGCTGATGGGGAAGGCCGACGGAACGCGCACCATCGGGGATATCTGCGCCCTCTCCCCCCTCTCGGACTTCCTCATCTCCGCCGCTCTCGCGGGTCTCAAGGTTCTCGGATTGGCGCGACCGCTGGAGGGGCGCGTCACCGCGGCCCCGCCCGCTCCGCCGGTTCCGGCCCCGGAAAAGCCGCCGACGCGGCGTCGCGCCACGGCCCACGCGGTGGCGCAGGAGAGGGCGCCGATGCTGCCGCTCTACGAGGGCGACGCCGCGGGATACGAAACGGTCCCGATCGCCGCCACGCCACCGGGCGGCCTCCCGAAGACGATGCTCCCCGCGGCGTCGGCTCCCGGCGAGCCAGTCACGGAGCCCGCAGTGATCGCTCTCACCCCGCCGGACACCGTCGCGGAACAGAGCGTCGGAGCCGTCGGGGCGGCGCTTTCGGAAGAGGACTTCGAGACCGTGGAAGGTGACGACGTGGCCGGCGAAGATCGCGAAGCCGAGCTCGAATTGAAACCGGGAATCCCCGTGGGACCACTCTCCCTCGCGCCGCCGTTGGCGGCGGCGGATCCCGGATACGAAGCGTCGATCGCCGATTCGGAGGATCTGGAGGGTCCGGCGGATCCGGAGCATGGCGCCGCTCTGGAAGAAGGGGAGATCGAGGACGCCATCCAGAGGCTCGACGTCCCGTTTCCCGAGAGCTCCCGGGACGACCCCGGGGATGACCGCGAGGAAGAGACCCCGGAAGACGGCGAGATCGATACGGGTGGCGAAGAGCCGGAATGGGTCTATGAGCCTTCCGCCCCGCCTTCGGCCGGCGCGAAGAGCCGAAGATGGATGACATGGGGCGGTGTCGCCGCGGGACTCGCAGCTCTCGGCTTCGGCCTCATCGTCCTTTTCGGCGGCGCCCGCGGGACACCCCAGGACGCCGCCCCCTTGCCGGCGAGGGCCGAAGCGGCGCCAGCGGATGTCGTTGCCCCCGCCGGGTTCGCCCCCGAGCCCGAGTCCGAGCCCGCGAAGCAGGAGGCCTCGATTGCGTCCGCCGCGATGACGCTCCCGCGAGCGATGCCGCCACCGGCGGTCGAGCCACCCCCCGCCCGCGAGACGCGCCCGCAGCCCGCAGCGCCAGCTCCGGCGAAAAAGAAGGCCGCGGCTGTTGCCCCTTCGCCGGCGGGATCTATCTTCTCATCCGGCCCGTTCAGGGAAGGCCGCCGCCTCCTCGAAGGCGGGAACTACGCTGACGCCGCCGCCCGATTCGCTGCCGGATTGAGCGGCCGGAAGGGCATGTATACTGTGCAACTCGCGCTCGCGTGCGAGGCCCCGACCGTAGCGCGGGCCGCCGGGTCCACCCGTGGATCATCAAACTTTTTCATACTGCCGACGACCTTCAAGGCCCAGGCCTGCTACCGCCTGCTCTGGGGAGCGTATCCGGGCAAGGCGGCCGCGGTCGAGGGAAAGAAGGACGTGCCTCCGGCCTTCCTCAAAGATCCTCACCCTCCGGTTGTCGCCGCTCTCTGATCACCGCCCGCTGAGGCGCGCTCTCGCGCGCTCGACGATCCTTGTTGTCTCCTTTTTCGCGATCGGCCCTCCCGCCGTGGCCGATATCCTGCACCTCCGAAACGGCTCCACGGTCAAGGTCGAGCAGTGGTGGGAGCAGGAAGGGGAAATCCGCTACCGGCGCGCCGGCGGGATCATCGGGATACCGAAGAGCCAGGTCGCGCGGATCGAGGCGACAGCGCGTGCCGCGCCCGCGCCCCGGCCGGTCCCTCCACCGACCAGCGTCGCGCAGGTCGGCGGGCCGGATGCTCCCTCCTACGCGCCTCTTCCCCAGCCGCCGCTGCCGCCCCAGAGCGTGCCGGCGCGGCTGTCGAGTGATCCCGCGGTATGGCGCGCGAGGCTCAAAGTTCTCGAGCCGGCGATCGGCCGCCCCAACGTTCATGAAGCCCCGGCGCGCCGGGAGGCGGCCATCCTCCTCACGCTCCTCGGCAACGACGCGGCTCGCGCCGGAGATCTGGACGGCGCCGAGGCGAGCTACCGTCTCGCCCAGGACAAGGACCCGAATCTCCCCGCGCCACTCCTGAACCTCGCGCGGGTCCGCATGACGCAGGGTCGCGACAGCGACGCCGAGAATCTCATTCAGGACGCGCTCGCCCTCGCCCCCGATGACCCGATCGGGCTCGCGCTCCTGGGGGAGGTCGCCTACCGGACCGACCGCCTCCCCGAGGCGATCGATCTGTGGGAGCAGTCTCTCAGGAATGAGCCGGACGCGGATCTGGCGGCCAGGCTCGAGAAGGCGCGACGGCAGCTCACCGCCGAGCAGGACTTCTTTCGTTCCGGCGCTCCACACTTCACGCTCAAGTACGATGGCGACAGAGCGTCTTCGGACCTGAGCCGCGAAATCCTCGACCATCTCGAGGCGCAGTTCGCCGATCTGACGTCGCGCTACAACGTCTACCCCGCTTCCGTCATCATCGTGACCCTCTACTCGCGCGAGACCTTCTACGATGTCACCCAGTCGCCCCGATGGGTCGGAGGGCTCTTCGACGGTCAGATCCGGATCCCGATCGGCGGGCTGACCCGGCTGACCGGCGAGGCGCGCAGCGTCTTCACGCACGAGTTCACCCACTGCATCGTCTACCACAAGACGCACAACAACTGCCCGAAGTGGCTGCAGGAGGGAATCGCTCAGTGGCAGGAGGGGAAGACGACGCGCCACGTCGAGCGGGATCTGGCGAAGAAGTACGCCGGCGCCACGCCGGCCGATCTCGACGCCGAGTTCTCCTACCCTCTCTCGCTCTCCCTCCTCGAGCATTTCTTCAAGACCTACTCCTTCTCCCACCTGCTCGATCTTCTCGACGCTCTCGGGCGCGGAAGCGACATCGACGCAGCGTTCCAGTCCTCCACGGGACAGGGGTTCGCGGAATTCGAGGCGGCGTGGATCCGCGAGATCGCCGCGGCCGGAGGAGGATCGTGAGCGGGCCGGCAGGCAGGGAGAGGCTGACTCAGACCCTCACCGCGCTCGCTGCGATCCAGCGCGCCGCCGCAAGCGGCTCGCTGGTGGCAGGCGGCGACGGGGGCGGGGTGCTCGTCTTCGACAAGGGGCGGCTCTTCAAGGCGACGAAGGAGAGTCACCCCCCGCAGCCCCCGCCGGGCGGCCCTGACAAGGGCGACACGAATCTGAGGTCAGACGCGGCGGCGATACTCCGCGCCGCGTGCGGCGCCGCAGGCGACGCGGCCTTCGTTCCCGCATCGAAGGACGCCGCGCGAGCCGCGACTCCACCCGTCTCGCTCAACGCGGGCGACCTCATCCTCGATCTCGTCCGCGAATCGGCCGACGCCGAATGGGTCCGGGCGGAGATGGGAAACGTCGCGCAGATCCGGCACAACACCTCGACACCACCGGTCATGCCGCGACTGGCTCTCTCGGCCTCCGAGGGGTTTCTCATGTCGCGCGCCGACGGAACGATGAGCCTCGACGAGATCCAGAAGGTGAGCCCCCTCGACGAGA
>Ga0137394_10002420_pt1 | contig 13801 bp, 8 predicted proteins | sample czobulk116metaG_FD_108278 | JGI IMG/M metagenome (GOLD analysis project Ga0137394, IMG submission 108278) | Vadose zone soil microbial communities from Angelo Coast Range Reserve, California, USA - czobulk1.16 metaG | ecosystem: Environmental > Terrestrial > Soil > Vadose zone | place: USA...
ATGGGCAACACGCGCACTCGAAAAACACGTCGAGGCGCAGGTGAACGAATAGGCTGAACTTCAGGACTGGCCTGGGTTTTCAACTGGATGGAGCCTCCCCCAAAACTATGGCAGATTGGAATCCCGCCCCCTTGTGTCATGGGTACATCGCGTGCTAAGGATAGCGTTTAGAAAAGTATCATGAAGAAGTATCTCCTTGTTTTGGCCCTCCTGGTCGGACTCTTAGAAACAACGTACGCGCAGGATGTTGAGGCGTACAACACCAGTGTCCTCGCTGGACGCCCGACAAATCCGATGATCGTTGACGGAGTCGGAGAAGATTCCCGGTTTGAGGCGATCACTGCGATGTGGGGCGATAGTGCGAATCTTTATGTCGCGGACTCGAACACAGTCCGCCGCATCGAGCCCAGCACAGCCCAGGTGACGACACTCTCGCGCACGGCTTCTACGGGCGTCGCCCACGCAGGGTCTTATTTTTATCTAGGCCTGTACGGACTTTGGGGTGATGGCACGTTCCTCTATGCCACGGACATCGGGGCGGATACCGTTCGCAGGATCGACCTGGCGACCGGTGGAGTTCAGACACTCGCCGGCTCGGTGTTTTTCCCCTGGGGATTGTCCGGTAAGGGAAACAATTTGTATGTAGCGGCTTCAGCCCGCGGCCAGGTCATGCAGGTTGATTCCACTACGGGCCGCAGTTCCGAATTTGCGGTCACCGGAGCCGGAACGCCACGCGAGTGCACTGGCGGGAGCGGCTGCTTTGGATACTTGCAGCCCGGTCCACGAAGTTCGTGGTCAGATAGTCAGAGCCTTTATCTTACGGGTTACTCCGGAACAGTTAAGAAAGTGGATCTCGCGACCGCCGAACAAACGTTCTTGCCGGCCGTACCCTTCAATATCGGCCCAATCACGGGCACAACCGGCCGATTGTTCGTCGCTGCGAAGACGGGTTCCCAGTTGGGAAGTATTTCGATCGACACCGGGGAGTTCACGCCCATTGCGTTACCGGCCGACAAGATCACGGCGTTATGGACTGACGGATCGAGTCTTTATGTTGCCGTGGGAGATCCGCAGAACAGGGACGGTCAGGCCATTCGACGTGTGGACTTGAGCACCGGAGCCGTATTTGCCTTCGCGGGTGTGGTGCGGACTTCGGAATCTGCCGATGGAGTCGGAGCAGCCGCCCGTCTTCAGAATCCTGAAGGCATCTGGGGCGATGACAAAAATCTCTACGTGGTCGATCAGTTCAGCTTCACCATTCGCGTCGTGGACCGCGTTACGGGCGCAGTCTCGCTGCTGGCCGGCCAACCGGGCGTGCAAGGCACCCAGGATGGTATCGGCCCCAATGCGTCTTTTGCATTGCCTCACCGGATTTGGGGTGAAGGCAGGCGCGTCTACATCACCGACGCGAATAGCATCCGTTCCATTAATCTGGATACGGCTGAAGTGATCACCCTCGCCGGCATTGCCGACCAACCCGGCGCTGTAGACGGCATTGGAAGCGACGCACGGTTCCGGAATCCTACCGGTCTGTGGAGCTCCAACGGCATTCTCTATGTATGCGATTCGAGCAATACTGTCATTCGCAAACTGGATCTGGCATCCGGGACGGTGACTACGCTTGCGGGTGCCTTCGTACGTGCCGGAACCAACGACGGGACGGGTGCCGACGCGCGATTCCAGTTACCAACAGGCCTCTGGGGTGACGGCACGAATCTCTATGTCAGCGACTTCAGCAGGATTCGCTCAGTCTCCATCTCGACCGCCGAAGTGAAGACCGTTGCCACCGTGCCCTATGGAAACATTCGAGCTCTCTGGGGAAGAGGCCGCGTGGTCTACGCGCTCTCGGCATTTTCCGTCTCCACGGCCTATGTCAAGAATAGGGTTCATATTTATCGTATTGATCTCGACAGTGGACGGATCTCGGAACCCGTATACGGACAGAATGAAAGCACAGCCGGCCAACCGATACTGCTTACGGCCAGCCAACCGATAATGGTTACAGACGGCGAAGGAGTCTGGGGCGACGAAACAGATTTGTTCATCACGGAGTACCGGAACAATACCATTCGCCATCTCACCCGAGACGTGCTGCCCAGTCTTGCGCGGATTCAAGTTGCGACTCCTGGATATTCTTCTCGAATCACCACAGGAAATGCGGCCGCGATATCGGTGGGTCACGCGGCCATCACGGTTGAGCCCGGCAGCGGCACTCCGTCTGGATTTGCCGTCTTTGCGCTGCGACAGAACGGTGTCCTGATTTCTGAAGCATCCGTTCCTGCGGCGCCGGCCATCCGCTCCGGGCGCATCAGCGCGACGGCGGCCGGTGTTGTGAATACCGGGCTCGCCATTGCCAATCCCAATTCCGTTGAGGCCGTCATTTCTTTTTACTTCACCGATGCGGCCGGGCGGAACTATGGCCAGGGCAGCTTCACAGTGGCGCCCGGAGCACAAGTCGCACGTTTTCTGACGGAGGATCCGTACAAGGGTCCGGCCACCATTGAAGGAACATTCACATTCGTGTCATCGGTTCCGATCGGCGCCGTGGCTCTGCGAAGCTACGTCAACGAGAGATCGGAATTCCTGATGACGACCCTGCCGGTCGTGGATCTTGCGCGCCGGTCGAGCGCGCCCGCGACTGTGACGCATTATGCCGCAGGAGGCGGATGGACAACAGAATTGCTCCTCGTCAATCCATCGGACCAGGCAATCTCCGGAACGGTTCAGCCGATCGGCGGCGGAACCGCGTTCCGATACGGAATCCCGTCGCGGACGTCACAGAAGTTTCTTTTCGAGGGAACTGCCGATGCGATCCGAAGCGGCGCCTTCCGCGTTATTCCTGAAACGGGAATGACGCCCTCTGCTGCGTGCATCTTTTCGTTCGTGAAGAACGGAGTGCGAGTCACTGAAGCAACGGTGCCGGACGTCCCCACATCGGCGGCCTTTCATGCATATGCGGAAATAGCACGACGTGTTTCGTTCGGAGAGCCAGGTTCGATCCGAAGCGGATTCGCGGTAACGAACACGTCCGCCGCCCCGGTGGATGTCACCGTCGAAGTCACCAACTCGGATGGTGTGAACGCGCCATTGACGGGGGGCTCAGGGTTTGTCACGGGAACTATTCACATCGAAGCGATGTCGCATGTGTCGATGTTTCTCGATGAGCTTCCGGGACAAGCGGGGCAGGTTCTTCTCGGATTCGCGCCTGGCCCTTTTTTCCTGAGACTTTCGACGAGACTGCCCGACATTTCCGTGGTCGGGTTGCGCGGTCGTTACAACGAGCGAGGTGATTTCCTGATCACCACCACGCCGGCGGTAGCTGAAGACACCGCGCCCGATACGTCGCCTCTGTATTTCCCCCACATCGTGGACGGCGGCGGCTACACGACTCAGTTCGTTATCTTCGGTGCAACGGCGCAGTCCGTATCTACAAGCCTTTCCGCAACGACTCGGTATTTCACCCAAACGGGCGCCCCTATGCGCTTCCCTGCCAACTGAAACTTTGAACTCTGCCTGGGGCAGTCCGACGGGATTGCTAGCCGTGATTCATGTTTATCGGCTGTCTTGCAGGTCGCTCTCCAGCTGTAGCGGCGGTCTATGAGTTGCCGAAGGCATCCGAATACAGCCGCGTAGCGGCGACATAATGTAGCCCCACGCGCCAGCGTGGGGACCCGGCAGACCTCGATTTACGAGCTCCGGAGGAGCGAAAGATGGTTCTGAGAATCTTCGCCCCTCGCGGGGCTAACCTTCAATTGCAACGCATACCCCACACTGGCGCGTGGGGCGACATTCTGTCGCCGCTACGCGGCTGTATTCGGATGCGCTTCGCGCGATATCCTGGACAGCTGGTCATAGACCGCCGCTGCAGTCGCCGCCTCGACTGCTATGCGCTTACTCGAAGAGTTCGGGGAAGTAGAACGTGACGACCTTGTTCATTTGAGAGCACGCGATCATGATCTCTTTGAACTTCGGAATGATGGCAATTCCAGCGTTCTGCCTTCCTCCTCCAACGAGCTCTTTTACCGGGATTTTCCAGCGGGGCGCAACGTCGCCGTCATCCATGACACTCCAGACAGCCCAGTCATCCCTTGAATTGGTCAGGATCCAGCCTTTTTCGGGATAGATCGCAATTTGTCCGCCGCCGAACCCGCCGGTCTTTGGTCCCTTGATCACGCGTAGAGGCTTGGTGTTTCCACTGGCCTCCCGGTCAAAGATCAGGAGGGCGCCACCACTCTTAACCACCAGGAGGTTATGAATCGGGTCCACCGCGGACTGGGGAGTCGGCGAGTTGATCAGCGTGTCCGGACCGGCCAGAATTCGCTTGGGCGCGACGTCGCCGTCTGCCAGGCGGTCAAACACATAAACCCCTTGAAGGCTACCGGTGCCGCGGCCTCTGAGGCCGTTGCCGACAGGGAGAAAAATCTCGTTGTGTTCGGGATCCGCTGTCACCGTATTGAGAGCTCCGGTATCGGCTCCCAGTATCTTCGTTTTCGGCCCCTGGATTACACGGATAGGCGGTTCCTCTCCGTTGACACTTCCGCGGAACGTCAGGATGGCCTGTGTCAACGGACTGTTGACAACAATTTCATCATGGATCGGATCATACGAAAAACCGTGCATCGTCCTGCTCAGCTTTGTCCTGTGACCCTCGATCGTTCGTACTGGCGGCTCGTTTATCTTCGCCTCCCGGGCGAAGCCCGCAATCTGCGGATGGGTCACTCAGTTCGGCACCCATATTTGGTCTCGCCTGGAGTCATACGCCAGCGCCTCCACCTTTCCGAACTTCAAAGAAACCTTGCCTTCAGGTGCGCTGCGTATGGTGCGTATCGGCGCAACGTTTCCATTCGCGTTGAGGGGATACACAACAGCGGAAGCGTTTCCAAAGTTGGCAACCCACACCTCCTTGTGCTTGCTGTCGACAAACACGCCGGAAGGATTCAGCAGGCCGGTCCGGTTCCCTTTTATGATTCGTGTCGGCGCGACATTGCCCCTGTCGGTTTGCTTGAAGACGAGCACCGACTGGCCGATGTCGTTCGCGACGTAAATATCGCCGGTATCGGGATCGAGCGACATCTGCGCGGGCCAATTCATTTGTGTCAGGGAACCCTGAATGATGCGTAGCGGAGCAACGTCTCCCGCCGCGCCCATCGGATATACCGAAATCGACGGGTCCTCAAATCTACCGGTGCCGGCAATAGTGGAGTCACTGATGTGGCCCCAATTGCTCACAAGCATGAGCTTGTTCTTCTGGTCCAGGACGATACCGTGAACGTCCGATAAACGAGTGCTCTCCCCCTGAAGGCTCCGCAGTGGTTTCTCGTCACCCGAAGCTCCCTTGCGGTAAACCGCCACTTGAGGAGGGTGCTGCACGCCAACGTAAAGCTCCTGGTTCTCTTCATCCACGGCGAGGGAAAAGCCGCGATGAGGAGTTTTCAGAGTGCGTGGCGGTTTGACATTTCCGTTCGCTTCGCGAGGAAAAATGACAATCTCGTCTCCCGTGTCGGTTTCGACCGAATAGATGTCGCCGTTCTTCGGATCAATGTAAATCCCGTTGTTGTATTGGATCTCAGTTTCCAGCCCTTGAATGACCCGCTTCGGTTGGGTGAACGGAACTCCCGGCGGCGTATTGTCGAGCCTGTTGAATATCCGAATCGCCCAGTTGTTTTGGTCCATGAGGACCACTTCATCGAAATTCAGATCGACCGCGACCGAGCTGTAAATCGGAGCCTCGTCCCGGATCGTTCGTGTCGGCGGACGATTGATGAAACCGGTCTGACCGGAACTCTGCGAACCGGCATATACCGATGCTTCACCAAACGTGTCGAACAGATTGGCCTGTTTCGGTAACGCATCGTAGCCGGGTTCGCAATAATCTCCGGACGGAGGCAACTCCATAACTGAAATCAATTGAGGGCCACTCGTGGGCGGCCTCAATTCCGGCCCACTTATCAGAGAAAAGCAGAAGATGCCTCCTGCAACTGCAACGATCGCTGCAAGGAAATTCCTTGTTCTTTTTGCTGCACGCATAAGCCTCCTGGGAACGGTCCTGAGGAAACACTCTGCGCAGTTAATACCAGGTTTGAATCGCTGTCAATTTATGCGCGTACTGGATAAATTCGCCGGCATTTCATCTATAATCGCCGCACTCAACGATGAACCTGGATTTTGCCACTCTGGAGGCTTTGCGCAAGAATCACCCCGGCTGGAAGCTACTGCTGGCAGACTCTGCGCCGCTGGTAGTGAGTTTTCTCCGTAAGACATTTATTGAGCCCAACATTCGGGTATTGTCTCAGGTTGATCTTATAGAAGCTTTGGAAGACGAACTCTATGGATTGAGGGAACGGTTCGGCGCGGGAGCTTTTCCACGACGCGCACAAGAGTATCTCAATGAATGGGCATCGAACGATCGAGCGTGGCTGCGCAAGTTTTATCCACAGAACTCCGACGAACCTCATTTCGATCTGACTCCAACGACTGAAAAGACGATCGCCTGGGTGGATAACCTGACGGCACGGGCATTCGTGGGTACCGAATCGCGTTTGCTGACGCTTTTTGAGCTCCTGCGGCAAATGGTTCAGGGCTCCGAGACGGATCCTCACGTGCGAATCGCGGAGTTGCAGAAACGTCGAGACGAAATTGACGCGGAGATTGCGCGCGTCCAGCAGGGGGATCTGTCGTTGCTGGACGATACCGGCCTCAAGGATCGGTTCCAGCAGTTCGTCGCTTTGGCACGCGAACTCCTTTCGGACTTCCGCGAGGTGGAGCACAACTTCCGTAATCTTGACAGGCAAGTGCGCGAACGCATTACGCTCTGGGAAGGAGCCAAGGGCGCCCTGCTCGATGAGATCCTCGGCCAGCGCGATGCCATAGCGGATTCCGATCAGGGACGAAGCTTCCGCGCGTTTTGGGATTTTCTCATGTCGCAGTCGAGGCAGGAGGAATTGTCCGGTCTCCTCGAGCAGGTGTTGCGACTCCCTGCGGTTGCAAAAACCACACCGGACAAACGTCTCAATCGTGTTCATTACGACTGGCTTGACGCCGGCGAACACACCCAACGAACCGTCGCGCAGCTCTCCCAACAGCTACGGCGCTTTATGGACGATCAGGCGTATCTGGAGAATCGCCGCATCATGAACATTCTCCGCAGCATCGAAATACAGGCCGTCGCCGTGCGTGACACGCACCCACGCGGCGAATTCATGAGCGTCGCGGAGCCAGGAACAGCGATCGATTTGCCGATGGAAAGGCCGTTGTACTCGCCGTCCATCAAACCCCTGATCGCCAGTCAACTCACAGCAGCCGGCGACGCAGACATCGACGTCGAAGTGTTGTTCTCGCAAGTCGTCGTCGACAAGGCCAAGCTCGCCGGTTATGTTCGTCAGGCGCTACAGAGTCAAAATCAGATCACGCTTCGCGCTCTTGTCGAATCTCACCCGCTGGAACACGGGCTAGCCGAACTGGTGACCTACTTGCAACTCGCAGTTGACAGCTTGAACGCATTGTTCGATGAAGAACGCATCGAACCGGTGACGTGGCAGGACCAGCAGGGAAACTGGAAATCTGCGGAAATGCCGCGTGTCATTTTCGTGAGGTAGCATGGAGTCACAACCGGTCGATTCTTCAAGCCTTTCCCTCATCGTCGTCCCGCTGCTCAAAGGCGTCGTGTACCAGGAAGCCGATCCGCAGCTTTGGAACAGCCTTCTCAACTTACAGGCTCGCGTGCGCGATTATGTCTCTGTGCTCGGACTGGGACTCGTGCTGGATGAGGCTGAGGGCTATGCATTTCTCCGCTCCAGCCCTGAAACGCCCGACGAGGCCGAACCAAAGTTGCCGCGCCTTGTTGCGCGGAGACAGCTTTCGTTTCCAGTCAGTCTGCTCCTGGCGCTGTTGAGAAAAAAGATGGCCGAATTCGACGCCGGCGGTGGCGACACGAAGCTCGTGCTTTCCCGGGAGGAGGTCGTCGATCTGATCCGCATATTCCTGCCGGAAGGCACTAACGAAACTCGAATCATCGACCAGGTCGATACGCATCTGAACAAAATCATGGAATTGGGATTTGTGCGTCCGCTGAAGGGTCAGGACCAAATGTTTGAGGTTCGCCGCATCCTGAAAGCATTCGTGGATGCTCAATGGCTGGCGGAATTCGACCAACGCCTCGCGCGATACCGTGCATTGTTGGCCGGCAAAGAGGAAGAGACCAATGATTGAGCCATCGAAACTCGATTTCGTCGGAGAGGACCGGCTCAGCGGGTTCCGCCTCCTCCGGTTGGAAGTGTTCAACTGGGGGACGTTCGATGGAAAGGTTTGGACACTCCATTTGAATGGCCAAAACGGGTTGCTGACAGGCGATATCGGCTCCGGTAAGTCCACACTCATCGACGCCATCACAACCCTCGTTGTGCCCGCCAATCGTGTCGCCTACAACAAGGCAGCCGGCGCCGACACTCGAGAACGAACGCTGCGTTCCTATGTGTTAGGTCATTACAAGTCTGAACGGAATGAAGTCAGCGGAGCGAAACCCGTGCCGTTGCGCCACTACAACAGTTATTCGGTAATTCTCGGAGTATTCCACAACTCCGGTTTTGGAGACACGGTAACGCTCGCTCAGGTCTTCTGGTTCAAGGACCCGCAGGGTCAGCCAGCCCGCCTCTTCGTCGCGGCGGAACGGGATCTCACCATCGCCACAGATTTCGCCAACTTCGGTCCGGACATCGGAGACCTCCGGAAGCGTTTGCGAAAGTCAGGCATTGATGTCTTTGACTCCTTTCCGCCCTACGGATCGTATTTTCGACGGCGCTTTGGCATCAACAATGACCAGGCGCTGGAACTGTTTCACCAGACGGTATCAATGAAGTCCGTCGGCAATCTCACGGATTTCGTCCGCACTCACATGCTCGAGCCGTTCGACGTCGAGTCACGCATCCAGGCATTGATCGATCATTTCGACGACCTCAATCGAGCACACGAAGCCGTGCTCAAGGCAAAGACGCAGGTTGAACAACTGACGCCGCTGGTGGCGGACTGCTCGAGTCTTGGAGTACTCATTGCTGAGATCGAAAACCTGCGTGCGTGCCGCGAAGCGCTGAAGCTTTACTTCACCGGTTTGAAAGCCGGACTGTTGCGCGATCGAATTCTCAAGCTTCGGGAGGAATTCGAACGGCTGAACCTTCAGGTGCAGCGGCTCGATGAGAAGAAGCAGTCGCAGGAATCGGATGAACGCGAATTACGCCGAGCTATCAGCGAAAACGGCGGCGATCGTATCGCGCATATTGAAGAAGAGATAGCATCAAAGCAGACCGAACAAGCGCGGAGAAAGAAGAAGGCGGAGCGATACCAGGAACTCGCGGCAGGGCTCAATCTTAAAGTCGCATTAACGGCTGAAGAGTTTGCAAGTCAACTCTCTGAACTTGGCCTGATCCGTGATCAAACAGACGTGGAAGAGGCCGGCATTCAAAACCTCCTGACTGACAAGAGCGTCGCATTCAAGCAGGAGTTATCCGTTCACGAAGAACTGAAGAGCGAAATCGCCGGACTCAGAACTCGACGCAGCAATATCGATCAGACCCAGATCTCCATGCGGGAGGCAATCTCGGCCGCACTTCAGTTGCCGCAGGCAGAAATGCCTTTTGCCGGCGAGCTGATTCAGGTGCGAGAGAATCAAAAGGACTGGGAAGGGGCTGCCGAGCGCCTCTTGCATAGTTTCGGGTTGTCGCTGCTGGTGCCGGACCGCCACTACGCGAGAGTGGAGGAGTGGGTTGATCGCACGAACCTGCGGGGTCGGCTCGTCTATTACCGCGTTCGCGAAATCCAACATTCGGCAATGCCATCGCTCCACCCGAATTCCTTAGTACACAAGCTCGCCCTCAAGACGGACACACCTTACTACAATTGGCTCGAACGGGAGGTTGCCAATCGTTTCGACCTGGCATGCTGCACCAGCCACGAAGACTTCCGCCGCGAGATCAAAGCCATAACTCGCGCCGGTCAGATCAAAGGGCGCGATGAGCGCCACGAAAAAGATGACCGATACCGCCTGGATGACCGAAGCCGGTATGTGCTTGGCTGGAGCAATGATGCCAAAATCGCCACGCTGGAAGCGAAGGCCAAAATATTGGAGGATCGAGTGGCCTCGCTCGGCAACGACATTACGTCTCTGCAAACCCGCCTGCGGAAGGTCAAACAACGCATTGAAACTCTCGACAAAATTGTCGAATACCTCGACTTCCGGGACATCGACTGGCGGCCTCTTGCCGCTGAAATCGCCGTTCTTCAGGAGGAGAAAGAAAACCTCGAGCGCGCATCCGACATTTTGAAAACTCTCAACGAGCGGCTGTCCAAGCTCTTCACCGAGCAAAAGGAAACCGGCGGCTTGCTCGACAAACGCAAGGACGAGAGGAGCAGAACCGATGACAGGCGCCTGACCGCGTCAGCGCTGCTGGAAGACGCGGAAGCCAGGCTAACCTCCGATATTCTGGAAACTCATGCCAGGTCGTTTCCCCGCATAGAAGCTTTTCGTAGGGAAGCTTTGGGCGACCACTCGCTGACCGTGGAGTCCTGCGAGACGCGTGAACAACAACTCCGAGAGTGGCTGCAGGGCCGAATCGATGCGGAGGACAAGAAGCTTACCCGCATACGGGAACGCATCATCGATTCAATGAGGCGATTCCGGGACGATTATCCACTCGACACGCAGGACATGGACGTCAGCGTCGACGCTGCAGAGGAATACGCGAGAATGCTTTTACGTCTCCACACTGACGATTTGCCAAGATTTGAAACACGCTTCAAGCAGTTGCTGAATGAAAACACGATCCGTGAAGTCGCGAATTTTCAAAGCCAGCTTGGCCGTGAACGACAGCTCATCAAGGAGCGGATCGCCAGTATCAATGAATCGCTAACCAGGATCGACTACAACCCGGGCCGGTACATCGTATTGGAGGCGCAACCGAGCGCCGACGCGGATATTCGCGATTTTCAACTCGAATTGCGCGCATGCACCGAGGGCGCCCTTACAGGCTCAGAGGACGAACAATACTCAGAAGCCAAGTTCCTGCAGGTCAAGCGCATCATCGAGCGTTTCAGGGGCCGCGAAGGACAAGCGGAGTGGGATCGCCGCTGGACAAAGAAAGTTACGGACGTGCGCAATGCTTTTGTGTTCGCAGCCTCGGAACGGTGGCGTGAAGATAACACGGAGCATGAGCACTATTCCGATTCCGGAGGCAAATCCGGCGGACAAAAAGAGAAGCTCGCCTACACCATCCTTGCGGCAAGCCTCGCGTATCAATTTGGCCTCGAATGGGGGGCATTACGCTCGCGTACTTTCCGATTCGTTGTGATCGACGAGGCATTCGGTCGCGGCTCCGACGAATCGGCGCAGTATGGACTGCACTTGTTTCAACAACTCAACCTGCAATTGCTCGTCGTCACACCTCTTCAGAAGATTCATGTCATCGAACCCTTTGTCTCGAGTGTCGGTTTCGTCCACAACAATGACGGCCGAGCCTCGATGCTCCGCAACCTGACGATCGAGGAATATCGCGCCGAGAAGGCGGCGTATCACGCATAAAGCATGAGCGGAGCGAATGCAAGCCCGACAGGGCGCAGCCATTAATTAAGATGTACGGACCTGATGAGATCTTGCAACGAGCGGCCCGATCGTATCCGGCATATTTGCGCAGCCTGATCACTGGAGAAGAGTTTTTTCCACTGGTGATTCCTTTTGGCAAGACGTCCATCCGCGGGACTGACTTTGCGACACTGCGACGTGAGATCGCCGCTCTCAAAGAGACTACGGCCAAATTCACTGTTGAATGGGTGGAAAAGACCGATCGGCGCTGGGGACGGCAGCAGTTCCCGGCGAAAATCTATTTTGCCGCCGCACCGGCTTTTCTGTCTTCCATTGGAAAGATTCGTGAAGCTGAGCGCTTCGTCCAGAACCTGCAGTTGACGCGCTCAGTCTGTCCTGAGCTGGAGGGATGGCTCGCCGGCAACGCACTGAAGATTGTCGAGAACAGCGATATCTGGCCGGACATATTGAAGGTTTGCCGCTATTTTCTTGATAATCCCCGTCCCAACAGGTTCGTACGCGAACTTCCCATCGCGATCGACACAAAGTTCATCGAAAGAAACGAAGCCATCATTGCGAATCTGTTGAAGTACCTGATCCCGCATTCTGTCGATCCACGAGCTAGCTCTTTTGAAAAGAGGTTCGGCCTGTTGTTCGATCCACCGCTCATACGATTCCGCGTATTGGACGAAGCGCTGCGCCCGCGACTCGGCCTGGTTTTTAACGATCTCTCCGTTCCCGCTGATGAGTTTGCGCGGTGGGAAGCGGCCGGCATATCGGTTGTCATCACGGAAAACAAAATGAACTTCCTTACGCTGCCCAGACTGCCAAACACGATTGGCATCTGGGGAGGCGGCAATGCGGCAGGCCTCCTGTCGGCATGTAGCTGGCTCAAATCTTGTCGAGTCATCTATTGGGGAGACATTGATGTCAGCGGCTTCGAGATTCTGAGCAGACTGCGCGAGACGTTTCCCAAAACTCAAACCGTACTCATGGATGAAGCTACGCTGGAGCGGTTCGTTCAGCTTGCGCTGCCGGGCAAAGGATGTCGCACAGACGCCACACTAAATCTCAACTTGACCGAACGGGCCGCCTTCAACAAAGTGATGTGCGAAAACCTGCTGCTCGAGCAGGAAAAGTTGCCTGACGAGCTTTCCAAACGCGCGCTTGAAGCTTTAGTTGTGAAATGCGCAAGCGCAGAGCCGGCTCGCGGATCGAATGACACGCATCCAGCAACCGAAACTCTACTCCTGGAAGGCTATCGCAAGATGACGTCAGTCCAGAAAATCGAGCGCGTCCGTGTCCTGACACTCGCCATTCAGGAACTCGCCCTCCTTGACATTCGCCGCCGTTATCCCGAAGCGGATATTACAGAACAAAGTCTTCGTCTGGCATCGCGATGGATTCCTCCCGAATTGATGCTACGCGCATTCGGTTGGGATAGTCGGAAGGCAGGTTATTAATGCTTTCCGACCCGCTCATCGTTATTACCAGGCTCGCTCAGATATTCGATGAGCTGGAAATCCCGTATGTCGTGGGAGGCTCAATCGCCAGTTCAATGTACGGAATACCGCGCGCCACGCAGGATGTCGATCTTATGGCAAACGTCAAACTCGAGCACGTCCATCGACTGACAGCAGCTCTTGAACCGGAATTCTATGTCGCGGCCGAGTTGATCACAGATGCGATACATCGGCATGAGTCTTTCAACATTATTCACCTCCAAACAATGTTCAAAGCCGACGTTTTTGTTCCCGCAGATAACGAATGGTCCCGCCAGGAAATGAGTCGGGCTCGAACGGAAGTCCTGCGGCCCGAAGGGCCGCTGGCGGTTCGGTTTTCGAGCCCTGAGGATACAATTCTGCACAAACTGCTCTGGTACAGAATGGGAGGACACCAATCCGATACGCAGTGGAACGACGTCCTCGGAATACTCCGGATTCAAGAACATTCCATTGATTTCACATACCTCGAACGGTGGGCTGCCTTTTTGAACATCAGTGATCTATTGAGTCGGGTGCGGACGGACGCCAGCACCGATCCACGCTAAGAAATTGTCCCCGAACCTGCGTCGAGTTCCGGCTAGTGTCCCGTAACAGTGATTCGCAATATAAGTCATGACGTATGCGTATCGGAAGTTCGCTGTGCAAAGCGAGCGATACTGGCGAGGATTTCGTCAGCGGACTTCGTCCATACGAATGGCTTCGGTTCGGCGTTATTGGCGTCGATGAACTC
>Ga0137394_10002423_pt1 | contig 13792 bp, 15 predicted proteins | sample czobulk116metaG_FD_108278 | JGI IMG/M metagenome (GOLD analysis project Ga0137394, IMG submission 108278) | Vadose zone soil microbial communities from Angelo Coast Range Reserve, California, USA - czobulk1.16 metaG | ecosystem: Environmental > Terrestrial > Soil > Vadose zone | place: USA...
ACGCGCTGCGGGCGAACGTCTCGGAGACCCTCAACTGGCGCAGCTTCGTGCGCCGCCATCCGGGCGCCGTGTTCGCCGGCGCCATGTTCGCGGGCCTGCTTCTCGCCCGCATGACCTCGAGGTGAGCCAGATGGCCGAGACGCGAGGCAAGGTGCAGCTCCCGATGCCGGAGGTCGCGCCTCGTCCCTCGCCGGACGAGGACGCCTTCCAGCGCGGCCTGATGATGGGCCGTGAAGTCGCCGAGAACGCGGTCCGGAAGATCGGCGCATGGGCGGAGGAAAACCCCGGTCAGCTGGTCCTGGCCGGACTCGCCTTCGGGTTCGTCCTGGGGAAGATCCTCCTCCGGCGACCGCGGACCGTCAGCGAGCTGGAGGAGTAGCCGGAGCCCGGACGACGGGATCCGCCCGGGCGGCCGGGCTGAGCCCGACTCCGTGGCGGTAGACCAGCGCACCCCCCAGCACCGTCTCCGCCAGCAGGACGGAGGCGGCGGCGAAGGATGCCGCCAGGTAGAGGGTACGGCCCCGCAGGGGCAGCGCGAGCTTCGAGGCCGCCCGCCAGACCGCGACCGGCAGCCAGATGCCCGCCGCCAGATATCCCAGCGCTTCGTGCAGCCGGAGCAAGGCTTCCCCGGCGGCGCTGTGTGCCCCGATCGCCGCGTCGGCTCCCCAGCCGCTGGCGATGGCCAGGAGCGAGAACCCGGTCCCCAGCAGCGTCGTCCACCGGCCCGTCGACAGGAGCGACTCCCGTCGGAGCAGCAGCCCGAAGACGTCCGCGAGCGGCGCGACCAGGAGCAGACCGACGGCGAAGTGCACCAGGAATGGGTGGAGCTCGCCCGCCAGCACCGGGTCATCCTGCCGGTGGCAGGGGGGCGAGGCAAATCAGCGGTCGGGATGCCGCGCGACCACGACGGTGTGGATTCCGCCGCGCACGTAGAAGTCTCCGGTCACTTCGCAGCGCCGCGGTTTCAGGGCGCCCACGAGGTCGTCGAGGATGCGGTTCGTCACCGCCTCGTGGAACGCGCCTTCGTTGCGGTAGCTCCAGAGGTAGAGCTTGAGGCTCTTCAGCTCCACGCAGAGGCGGTCGGGCACGTAGCTGATCCGGATGGTGGCGAAATCCGGCTGGCCGGTCAGGGGGCAGACGCAGGTGAACTCGGGGCAGTCGAACCGGATCTCGTAGTCGCGGCGCGGACTGGGATTCGGGAATGACGCCAAGGACTTCTGCGCCTCGGTGACCTTCCGGGGAGTGAGGTCCGCCTTGACCCTGCGAGCCATCGTCCCGGCGCGTCATAGCAGGAAAGCAGGCCTGGCGCCACCATGGGACGTTGCGGGGCGGTGTAAGGTCGAGTACAACAACGCACCATGTCGAGAAAGGCAGACCCCAGCAGTCGCCGCTCTCCCCGCCGGCGTCCTCCCGCCGACTCTCCGACCGACCCGAACCTCAGGCCCGTCCGCAAGGAGTCGGCCGAAGCGGTCGACTCGGACTTCGGGCTGTGCCTGGCGCTCGCTCCCGCTCTCCGCAGGCGCAGCGATTCGTAGATTCGCTCGCGCAGTCGTAGGGTTGCCCTTCCGTTCAGCCATGAAGACCGTTGTCGTCATGGACCCGAGCATGACGGACACGAGGCCTAAGTTCTCTCGCCTGACGGAGGGCAAGGCGAGGAACTCCTGGAAGGCGGCCTTGCCGGCCATCATCGCGATCGTCCTGGTGGTCGCGCTCCTGGCGTACCTGGTTTCAAACGTCAGCTCCACCTCCCAGCGGGCGAGCAACGCCGAGCGAGAGGCCGGCCAGTACAGGGACCAGGTCGCGGCCATGACCAAGCAAGTCGGAGATCTCCAAAAGGATGTGGTGATCGCGAAGAGCCCGGGCCGGACGACGGTGATCCTGCAGGCGGCACCCGCCCCGGCCAAGAAGAAGGCGGCGGCTGCGCCCGGTGCGGAGTCGAAATCCTGGGCCGCGGCCACCTGGGGTGAGCTGCCGAATGGCAAGAGCTGGATGCGGGTCAACGGCTACGGTCTGAACCAGAGCCTGGACGGCGGCAAGGCCTACCGTCTCTGGATGCAGCCGGCCTCCGGCGATCCGATCGACGTGGGCGCGCTCGAGGTGGACGCGAACGGCAGCGGCTTCGCGATGAAGTCCGACCTGCCCGCGATCGACCAGGGCAAGGCGGTCATGCTCACCATCGACGCCTCGGACGCGAAGCAGCCCGGCGAGACGATCGCTCGTGCGGACCTGCCCAAGCTGCAGCCGACCATGAGCCCCGCCCCAGGCCAGCAAGCGAAGGATCAGGGGCAGGCGCCGGCGCCGGCTCAGCCGGCGGAGAACCAGGGCAAACCGGGCGCGGACTCGCAGCAGATGCACCAGCAAGGCAAGTAGGGCCCCCTCTCAAAGCGGCCGCGCGAGCGCGTGCCGCGGCTGTTGACCGGACCGGCGCTCCCCCGTACCCTCTGGGCCCTCTTCGAGGCTCGCACAACAGGGCCGTATGCGGGGGCACCATGGGCGAAGAAGGCACTCCCAAAACCGAGATGATCAACCCCGCGCTGCTCGACGGGGTCTCGGCCAATTTCATCGTCAAGGGCCCGAGCGGCGTCGAGAAGGCCTTCCCGATGCGGGCGATCAGCGTGACGATCGGCCGCTCCGACCAGTGCGACATCTCGGTCAAGGATAGCTCGATGTCCGGCCGGCACGCCGAGATCAGCAAGATCAACGGCGAGATCCGCGTCAAGGACATGGGCTCGGCCAACGGCATCTGGCTGAACGGCGAGCGGGTCGACGACGTCGAGCTGTTCGACGGCGACGTGCTGCGGCTCGGACAGACCTCCATCCGCATCGACGTGGTGGGAGGCCGCAAGCGCCCGGACGCAGGGCTCAGCCCCAAGGTCCTGGCGGCGATCATCGCGGGCGTGTTGGTCCTCGCAGGCGCCGGGATCGCCGGCGGCCTGTATCTCAAGAAGCGGGCGCAGGCCCGGCGCGACCGGGCAAGCCTGACGGGGTTCCTCGCCGCGGCGCGCGAGAGCCAGAAGAGCAAGCCCTGCGCGGCGGCGGTGGACAAGGTGGCCGACGTGGCTCGCACCCTGAACTCGCTCGGGAAACCATCCACCGCGAGCCCCCCCAAGGGCGACGACGCGCGCCGCATGGTCGCGGGCTACCGCGAGCTGGCCAGGACCTATGATCGAATGGTGACCTCCCTCAACCAGTTCGCCGCGCAGAACACCTCCACCGAGTCGGCGCTCGCGGCCTCTGCGGAGCAGATCGCCGATCCCGAGATGAAGACCAAGGCCGCCGAGGTGCAGGACCTGGTCGCCCAGCGCAGCCAGGTCACCAACGCCTTCACCGCCGACTGGAAGAAGCTCTCGCAGGCCACGAGCACCTACGCCAACCAGCTCGATCAGGCGTTCCTCCAAGGCAACAAGGCCGCCTACCCCGACGTGGAGCGGGGCGTGCAGGCGAAGTCGCCGACCGAGGTGCTGACCGGGTGCAACCGGGGCTTCGATCGCGCCAAGGGCGCGGTCGAGGACAAGGCCCGCGAGCTGGATGAGTTGGCCGGCGGGGGCGCGGCCGAGTAGGCCTTGACCGCGGCCTGGATCGCCGGCGCGCTCGCCGCCATCGCCGCCGCCGTGGCCCTCGCGTTGGCGGCGCGGATCCGCGCACGCCACCGGCGATTTTTGGCCGCGCCGGCCCCCAAGCCGCGGCCGGAAGACGAACGGATCCTGGATCAGCCGCAGGCGCTGTACCACGGCACCCGGTTCGCCGACGGCGTCGGGCTGCTCGCGACCGCCTGGAAGGAACCCTGCGTGAGCGACGTCTGGTGCACGGCCGCCGCGCTGTTCATCCGGCGCGAGGGGCAGGGTGCGGTGCTCTCGATCGCGCACGCCGAGGTGACCGAGGCGGCGCTGCACCGCCGGTTCGCCCCGATCGCCGGCAAGGACCTGCCGATGCTGCGGCTGCGCTGGTCGCGGGGAGGAGAGCAGCTCCAGACCGACCTCTCGCTGCGCGGAGGAGTCGCCTCGCTGGAGGCGCTGCGGCGCGAGATCCACCTCAGGCAGGGCAACGTCGCCGCGCAGCTCGCGCCCTTGCTGGAGCGGCCCCCGCCGTGAAGGTCACCGCGCTGGGCAGCGGCGATGCCTTCTGCTCGTCCGGGCGGGGCCACACCGCCTGGCTGGTGGACGACGCGCAGGGCGCGTTCGTGGTGGACTTCGGCGGCACCGCGCTGCTCGCGCTGAAGCGTCTGGGACGCGCGCCGGAGGAGATCGGCGCGGTGCATTTCACGCACCTCCATGGCGACCACATCGGCGGGTGGCCTTTCTTCATGGTGGACGCGGTCTATCGGGCGCAGCGGCGGACGCCGCTGGTGGTGAGCGGACCGCCGGGAACGGGCGAGCGGCTGCACGCGCTCTGGTCGGCGTGCTACTCCACTGCCGCCGAGCGGCCCTTGCCGTTTCCTCTCCACGTCCGCGAGCTCTCCCCCGGAGACGAGGCGGAGCTCGCCGGCCGCCGGGTCCGCGCCTTCCGCGCGCAGCACATGACCCCGCCGAACCTCGCGCTGTCGCTGCGGATCGACGAGCTCGCCTTCACCGGGGACACCGGAGCGATCCCCGAGGGGCTGTGCGACGGCGCGGCGCTCCTCTGCGCCGAGTGCACCAAGGCCGGCGAGAGCACCGGGGATCACCTCGGCTGGGAGACCCTGAAGCAGAAGCTGCCCCCGGTGCCGCGGATCCTGCTCGCGCATCTGGGCTCGGACGCGCGCGCGGGCATCGACCCGCCTCCAGGAGTGCGCGTGTGCGACGACCTGGACTTCGTCGAGCTATAAGGCGGCATGGACCGCATCCAGCAGCTCCAGAAGTTCGTCGCCGCTTCGCCGGACGATCCGTTTCCCCGCTACGCCCTCGCGCTCGAGCTGAAGGGGAAGGGCGACGCGCCGGCTGCCGCGGCGGAGCTGCGCGAGCTGGTGCGGCGAAAGCCGGATTACCTCGCCGCCTACCTGCAGCTCGGGGTGGTCCTCGACACGCTCGACGAGATCGCCGAAGCGCGCGAGACCCTCGCGCGCGGACAGGACGTGGCCCGCAGGCAGGGCAACACGCACACGCTCTCGGAGTTGACGCAAGCCCTTGAAACTCTTGCGTCCCGGTAGGTGGAAGTACGCCCGTCCGATTCTTGACTCGCCCTCTGGGAGGCCACAGGATCGACGAGGCAATGAAACCGAAAAAGGTCCTCGTCGTCGACGACTCCAAGCTGCTGCATCGGATGTTCGAGATGATGCTGCGCGGCTTTCCGCTCGTGCACGCGTTCGACGGCCGCGAGGCCCTGGACCGCCTGGCCGAGCACAAGGACATCGAGCTGATCCTCCTCGACATCAACATGCCGAGGATGAACGGGCTCGAGTTCCTCAACGCGGTGAAGGCCCACCCGGAGTTCGCGCGGATTCCGGTGGTGATCATCACCACCGAGGGCACCGAGGACGATACGGAGCGCGGGATGCAGGCGGGCGCCGCCGCGTACGTGAAGAAGCCTTTCCGCAACGAGGAGCTGCTCGGCGTCATCAACAGGCTGACCGCGAGCCCGGCGGCTTGACATCCGGCATGGCCGCTCGCGAGCAGCTGCCAAAACACCCCACGTCCGCGCTCGACGAGCTGCGGGCCGCCCTCGATCGGGCCGCCACGCTCGCCAAGGAGCTCGAGGCGCGTCCCGAGGGAGCCGGCGAGCTCAAGTCGCGGCTCGCCGACGTCGAGTCGGACCGCGAGGAGCTCTCCGTCAAGCTGGCGGAGTACGAGCACCAGGTGCAGCGCCTGATGAACCTCTACGTCGCCACCTACCAGCTGCACGCCACGCTCGATCCGGCCGAGGTGCAGGCGACCATCGCGGAGATCGCCATCAACCTGCTCGGCGCGGAGCGGTTCGTCCTGCTCTTCTGGAAGACCGGCCCGGGCGGGACCCGGCAGGAGGAGTGCGAGATCGCCTTCTCCCAGGGCATGGAAGACGACCAGAGCGGCGCCTACCAGGGTGGGACATACGGGGGCGGCGATCCCGCGGTCGATGCGACGCTGGCGGACGGGGTGCTGCGGATCGGGCCGCTCGATGGCTCGCCGGCGCTGGCCTGCGTTCCATTGACGGTGCAGGGCGCCGTGGTCGGCGCCCTGGTGATCCTCAAGCTCTTCGACCACAAGGAGATGCTGCGCGCGGAGGATCGCGATCTGCTCGATCTGATCGCCGCGCACGCCGCCTCGGCGCTGTTCGCCGCGCGGGTCTACTCCGTCACCGACCGCAAGCTCAAGACGCTGGAGAGCCTGGTCGCGCTGGTGCGCAGGCAGTAGCGGGATGAGCCTCTCCGGCAACATCCAGGACGTCTCCGTCGCGGACACGCTCCAGTTCATCCACCTGGGCGGGCGCACCGGCACGCTCACGCTCTCCTGTGGAGACGCGAAGGCCGCGATCGGGTTCCACCAGGGACGGATCGTCAACGCCTGGGCGCCGGGGACCAAGCGCCTGGGAGATCTCTTGATCGAGGGCGGTGTCATCGACCATTCGCAGCTCGACGAGGCCCTGCTCAAGCAGGAGACGGAGCATCCCCGCCGCTCGCTGGGGCAGGTGCTGGTGGCGATGGGCGCGGTGGACGCGGACACGGTCTACCGCACGGTCGAGCAGCAGATCGAGCGGACCGTGTACGAGCTGGTCTCCTGGAACCAGGGGACGTTCCAGTTCAACCTCGACGATCTCCAGCCGATCGACGACCTCGCGCTGGTGCCTGGGGACGTGATCCGGCACCTCAATCTCGACACGCAGATCGTGCTGCTGGACGCGCTGCGCATCTTCGACGAGCGCAACCTCCGGGGGAAGGATTCCGCGGCGACCCCTGCGGGCGGCATCCCGATCGCGCCGAGGCCCGTGGCCCACCTGACGCCTCCGGGCAGCCGGCTGCCGATCGCCACGCCGGCCAACGGCCTCGCGGCGGTCGAGGAGGCGCCGCGGACGCGCCTGCAGATCGTGTCCAACGACCGGCAGCTCACGGCCCAGATGGCGCAGGAGCTGCCGGAGCTGATCGTCGCGCAGGTGAGCGTGCGCGACGCCGGCACGCCGCCTCCCGGCGAGCCGCCGCCGATGGTGGTGCTGGACATGCGCGGCGGGGCGGTGGCGATCGACACGGTCTCCGCGCTGCGGCGCGCGCGGCCGCGGGCCTCGATCCTCGTGCTGGCCGACTCCAACCTTCGATCCCAGGAGGTGTACGAGGCCGGAGCCATCGCCGTCCTCTCCGGCGAGCTGCCGCTGATGGCCGCCTGTCTCCGATCGGTGGCTCGCAACCGGCGCGATCTGATGACCGGCGCCTCGCGCGCGGATCGGATCAACGCGAACTTCGCCAAGCTCCGCCGCATCGTCGGAGACCTGCGCAGCGGGCTGATCTCCACCACCATCTCGCTCAGCCTGATGAACATCCTCAGCGAAACGGTGGAGCGCGCGGTGCTCCTCCTGGTGCGCAAGGATGGCCTGGTGGCGCTGGGCGCGTTCGGCAACACCTCCGGCGGCCAGCCGCTGGCGCAGCTCACGCGCGGTCTCGGCATCGAGCTCTCCAGCAAGAACGCGATCACCGACAGCCTCTCGGACGGCCGGGTGCGCAACATCCCCTTCGACGAGGCGCGCCTGCCCGACGGGTTCGCCACGCTGCTGGGGAAGCCTCGCTCCGGCGAGTGCGCGATCTTTCCGGTGATGGGAGGGCAGCGGGTGATCGCCCTGGTCTACGCGGACAACGGGCACTCCAACCGGGCCATCGAGGAGCTCGACATCCTCGAGCTGGCCGCCGCCCAGGCCGGGCTGGCCTTCGAGAACGAGCTGCTCCGGCGGCAGACGACGCAGCCCCACTGAGGTGGTCTTTGAGCACTGCGGAGACGATGGAGAGGGTGTTCCAGTCCGGTCCGAGCGACGACGAGATCGTCGCCGCGCTCCAGGAGCCGCAGCCGATCCTTCGCGACCGCGCCATCGCCCTGGCGGCCCGCCACCTCGCGCCGGAGGTCCTCGGCCGATTCGTCGGCGACGACGAGAACGCGGCGCTGCGCAACGCGGCGCTCGCGGCCCTCGAGCGGCAGGGACCGTACGCGGTGCCGCACCTGGTCTCGCTCTCGCGCGGCGAGAACCTCGAAGTGGCGATGTTCGCCGTGCAGATCCTCTCGCGCATCCGGGATCCCGGCTCGGCGCAGGCCTTGCTACCCCTGCTCGAGCACCCCGACTCGAACATCGCGCAGGCGGCCATCGAGGGGCTGGGGGCGCTCAAGGCCCGCGAGGCCGTTCCGGGCCTGATCCGCCTCTTGGACGCGGACCTCTGGCTCCAGTTCGCCGCGGTGGCCGCCCTGGGCGAGATCGGCGACCCGCGTGCCGTCACTCCGCTCCTCGACGCGATCCCCAACGAGATGCTGTCGGAGCCGGCGGTGGATGCGCTGGGCCGGATCGCCTCGCCCGACGCGCTGCCGCGGCTTCTGGCCATCCTCGCGGACTACGACCGGCTCCCGCTGCGCGACAGCGTCCTGCGCGCCTGCGCGGCCATCCTCGAGGCGAACCCAGCGCCGCCTTCGGTGTTCACCCGCTTCCGCCGCAAGCTGGACGAGGAGCGGCGCGAGCCCGACCTGGTGGAGTACCTCGGGAGCCTCTTGGCGTCCGACGAGATCGTGCTGGCGCGCGCCTCCGCCTCGGTCGCGCTCTCCGGACATCTCGAGAAGCTGTACCCGGCGATCGTGCAGCGCGCGCTGCTGCCGGACACGGAGGAGGCGCGCTGGACGGCCGCCCTCTGCCGCAAGCACGAGCGAGCGGTCCGCGCGGGGCTGCCCGATCTGCTGCACCACCGCGATCCCCGGGTGCGGCGGGGCGCGCTGTCTTGCGCTCCCCCCGACCCGGCCTCGGTGGCGCTGCTGCAGCCGCTGATGAACGACCGCGATCCCGAGGTGCGCGCCGCGGCCTGCCAGGCGATGGGGAGGTGCCGCGACGTCTCGGCGATCCCGGCGCTGGTGGAGCACTTCGGCCGGGGCACTTCCCCCGAAAGCGCGGCCGCCGCGGAGGCGCTGGGGAGCATGCCCGGGCAGAGCCTGAGCGCGCTGGCGCCGTACCTGGCGGACGACAACAAGGTGCTGGCCGCCCTGGAGATCCTGGAGGCGGCGCGGAGCCCGCTCTTTCCGGACACCATCGTCGAGCTGCTCGACGCCCAGCAGGCCCCGGTGCGCCGCGCGGCGCTGCGGGTGCTGGTGAACCACGACGAAGTCGACGCGGAGGAATGCCTGGTGCGGAAGCTCCAGGACAACGACGAGTCCGTCCGCATCGAGGCCATCGAGCTGCTGGTGAGGAACGGCTCGACCCGGGCGGTGCCGGCGCTGGTCGAGTTGCTGGTGGTCTCGGACGAGCTGCGCTACCACGCCATCCGCGCGCTCGGGCGGCTGCGCGCGGAGACCGCGGCGGCGGAGCTGGAGCGGCTGTTCCCGCGGGCCACGGGGCATGAGCGGCTGGAGATCGTGGCGGCGTTGATCCGGATCGGCGCGCCGGGACTCTTGCCGTTCCTGAAAGCCCGGCTGAAGGAAGCCGAGCTCGAGGTGCGGCGGGTCGCGGCGGACGGACTGGCGCGGGTGGCGCCGGCGGACGAGCTGCCGCTCCTGGTCCAGCTCGCGCACGACCACGACTGGAGCGTCCGGAACCATGCGGGATGGGGGCTGGGACGCCTCGGGTTGGCGCAGGGTCGGGATGCGCTGCTGGCGCTCGCGCGCGACACCGAGCCGGTGGTCGCGCGCACGGCACGGGCGGCACTCGCGAAACTCTCTGCGGCCTGACGGCAGGCGCTCTTGCCGCCGCGGGGGCGGATGCCGACCGTCTCGAGATGACCACCGCGATCGCCGGAGCGGCCTTGCTTTCGCTCGCTGTCTCGCTCGAACCGGCGCGCGTCACCTCGCCCCTGGGCCGGGCGCCCAAGCCCCAGAACGGGCTGCAGGCGCCGAGGATGTGGCAGGACCGCACGGGCCAGTTCGCGCTGGAACGGCCGACGCAGGAGCGGTGGATGTTCCGCAGCGGCGTGCGGGGTCCCGACGGAGAGGCGGTGCCGCTCATGGCCCTGTCCGAGGAGACGGGCGCGCAGCTCGTGGTGCAGAGCGCAGAGGTGGGGATCCAGGACCTCCGCCTGCTCGCCCGGCTCCTGATGGAGAACCTCGCCGCCGAGTCGCGGGTCCACGTCGAGGACGTGCAGCGCGTGCTGGCGCGAGGGGGCGAGGCCTATGGCTTCTCGTTCACCGTGGCCGACGAGGTGCGCGGCCGCGTCGCCGTGGTGCGCGCCGGGGAGCACGTGGCCCTCGCGATCGCGAGCTGGCCGCTGGGCGCGCCGCCCGAGGTCGTGGACGACGTGGACGCGATGATCGGCTCGCTGGGGCCGGTTCCTGGAGCGCTGGCCCCTGGGGTGTTCTGAGGCGCAACGCCACGCGGGTGAGCTGATCGTAGAGAGGCAGCAGATCGGGCGGCAGGGCCCGGCGGTGCGCTTCGATGGTGGCGAGGTCGCCGCGGGCGGCCGGTCCGGTCAAGGCGCCGCTGGCCGGCACCCGATGGAGGTTCTCCAGCGCGCCGAGCGCCAACGGGAGCAGCGAGGCCCGCGCTATCGCCTCGGAGACCCCGGTCGCCTTCTGGAACGCGCGCACCGCTTCCGAGAAGAGTGCAACCTGCGCGCCGGCCGCCAGCACGGCCGCCGCATGGTAGAGGGCGCGCGATCGATCGGACGTCGGAAGCGGCACCATGCCGAGGCGCGACGCCAGCTCGCTGAGATCGGCGACGGCGCTCGGGTCCGAGCCGGCGACCCCCGCCGCGGCGCCGCGGAAGTCGTGCGGCTCTCCCGCGGCGAATGCCCGCAAGGGATGCAGCGAGCCGGTGCGCGCTCCCTTCAGGCGCGCCGAGCGCAACGGCGCGAGCCCGTGGGAGCCGGCGAGATGCGCGACGAGCTGCCCGGGACCGACGTCGAGGCGCCGGCACACCTGCGCGATGGCGGGATCGGAGACCGCGATCAGCACCAGATCCACGTCGCGGACGGGCGGCGGCTCCAGCCCGCTGCGCCGCCGCCACGAGGCCAGGACGCGGATGCCCGCCGCCGGCAGCGCGTCGAGCAGCGCCCGCGCCACCGCTCCGCCGCCGAGGACGGCCGCGGTCCGGATCATTCGCGCCGGAACTCCACGCCGGACCCGCTCGCGCAGGCGAGGAGCGTCTCGCCGCTCTTCACGCGCCCCGCGAGGATCGCGTCGGCGAGCGGCGATTCCACCAGGCGCTGGATCACCTGGCGCATCGGCCGGGCCCCGAGCGCGGCCTGGTAGCCGCCGGCGGCGATCAAGTGATCCACCAGGCCCGGGCCGGCGCGGAAGGCGATCCGCCGCTCGTCCCAGAGTCGGCGGGAGCTGCCGGCCAGCAGCAGCTCCGCGATCCGGGCCACCTCGGGACGCCCGAGCGGAGCGAAGACCAGCTTCTCGTCGAGCCGGCCCCACAGCTCCGGCGGGAACGCCGCGCGCGCCTGGTCCAGCGCCTTGGCGGCCTGCGGGTGTCCCGCCGGATCCGGCGGCTGCGTCGTTTCCCGCGCGGCATCGGAGGGAAGCGCGAACCCCATCGGGCGCGCCGGCTCCGGCTCGAGCGCCGCGGCGCCGAGGTTGCTGGTCAGGATCACCACCGCACCGGAGAAGTCGATCCGCCTGCCGCGGCCATCGCTGAGCTGGCCTTCTTCGAGGACCTGGAGGAGGAGTTGCAAGACGCTCAGGTGCGCCTTTTCCGCCTCGTCGAGCAGCACGACGCAGGCAGGCTTGCGGCGCACGGCTTCGGTGAGCTGTCCGCCCTCGCCGTAGCCGACGTATCCCGGGGGGGCCCCGACCAGGCGCGCGGCCGTATGCGGCTCGGCGTACTCCGAGAGGTCGATGCGGACCAGCGCACCGTCGAACAGCTCGGCGGCGAGGGCGCGCGCGGTCTCCGTCTTTCCCACGCCGGAGGGTCCGCAGAAGAGGAACGAAGCCAGCGGGCGCTGGGCGGAGAAGCCGGCGTAGTTGCGGCGGACGGCGCGCGCGATGGTCTCGATGGCGCGCTCGTGGCCGACGATCCGCTCCGCCATCCGCTTCTCCAGATTGAGGTAGCGGTCGCCGTCTGGCTGCAGCAGCCGGTCTTCCGGCAGGCCGGCCATCCTCGCCACGGCGCGCGCGACGTCGTCGCGGGTGACCTCGCCCCGGCCGTCCCGGCGGACGCGCGAGCCGGCCAGGTCGATGGCCGCGAACGCCTTGTCGGGGAGGAACCGGTCGCGGACGTAGCGGGCCGTCAGCTGGGCGGCGGCCTCCAGGGCGTCCGAGGAGAAGCGGACGCGGTGGTGGGCCTCGTACCGGGCCGCGCCGCCCTGCAGCGTGCGCGCCGTCTCCGCCGGCGACGGCTCGCGGACCAGGACCGGGGCGAAACGGCGCTCGAGCGCCGGGTCGCCCTGGATGTGCTTGCGATACTCGTCGTGGGTGGTCGCCCCGACGCAGGGGAACTCTCCCCGGGCGAGGGCCGCTTTCAGCTCGTTGGCCGCGTCCTGCGGTCCCTCGCCCGCCGCACCGGCGCCGATCAGCATGTGCAGCTCGTCGATGAAGACCACCACCCGGCCGCCGGCGCGCTTCACCTCGTCCTTGATCCCGATCAGGCGCTCGCTGAACGATCCGCGAAGCTGCGTGCCCGCCACCAGGCCGCTCACGTCCAGCTCCAGCAGGATCCGATCGCTGCCCAGCATCCGGTGCGCCAGCCCTTCCACGATGGCCGTCTTTCCCACACCTGGCTCGCCCACCAGGACCGGGTTGTTCGCGCGGCGTTTGCCCAGGATGTCGAGGACCTCTTCGGTCTCGCGCTCCCTCCCGAGCGCTGCGTCCAGCTTCCCCTCCGCCGCCAGCGCGGTGAGATTGCGGGCGTAGGTCGAAAGCCAGGGGTATTCGCGCGGGTCCAGCGCTCCCCGCGACGCGGGGCGGAGGGGCTCCGGCCGAGGCTCGGGCTCGGCCCTGCGCTCGGGCTCCGTCGGCGGACCCGGGGGGATCGTAGCCACGCGGGTACCGCTGGGCAGGGGCGCGGCTCTGGCCGCCACGGCGGCGCGTGCCGTCGGAGCCGCGACCATTGCCTCGCGCCGCCGCGGAATCGATCCCGTGAGGTAGCCCAGGGCGGTGGTGCGCAAGGAGGCCACGGGCGCCGCGGTCCGCTCCAGAAGCTGCGCGGCCGAGCTGCGCGAAAGCCGGGTGAGGGCCACCAAAAGGTGCAGGCCGCCGGCCTCCGCGTTGCCGCAGTCGTCCGCGAGCTGGCGCGCGCGGTCCATGGCCTCGGCGAAGGAGTCTCCGGACTCCTCCAGCAGGACGCCGGCGGCGCCGAGCTCCTGCAGCACCTTGTCCTCGTCGCAGCCGCGCTCCCGGAGCAGCGCGTCGGCGGGTCCGGGAACGGTGAAGGTGGCGAGCAGCAGGTGATGGGTTCCGGGCGGCTGCGAGACGCTGCGCGCGATGTCCTGGGCTTCGGCGGCGATCTGCGACAGCTCGGCGGAGTCGGTGGCCATCGATGCCGAGCATCCTCGCTTACAGCGATCTTTTCGCGCAAGCGCCAAAACAGGGCTAGCCGCAATGCTGCTCAGTCAAGCGCACCGAGACGAACAGGTCTGCGTCGCCGTCGACGTGGTCGTGAGCGTGGACGGCGACGTAGGACGACAGCGTCAACGTCTGTCGCTTGACTGACTGGCATTGCGGCTACGCTTTTTCTGCGTGTTCCCGCGAAGGCGGGAACACGCATGACCATTACGGGGACGGCCTCCTAGGGGTCA
>Ga0137394_10002424_pt1 | contig 13791 bp, 12 predicted proteins | sample czobulk116metaG_FD_108278 | JGI IMG/M metagenome (GOLD analysis project Ga0137394, IMG submission 108278) | Vadose zone soil microbial communities from Angelo Coast Range Reserve, California, USA - czobulk1.16 metaG | ecosystem: Environmental > Terrestrial > Soil > Vadose zone | place: USA...
AAGCGCGATTGTACTTCAAGAACCGCACACTGCCATCCACAAACGCATGATTTGATCCGCCACCGCTTCTGCCCTTGCCATCTCTGCGGCCACCGGAATGTTTGCATTGATCGAGTTGCTTCAGGTCGTCGTAAAAAACCAGGTCCATATAAAAATGCTCTGAAACATACTCTTTTTCTCCGAACACGATCGTCATGCTCGATTGCGCAACATTATTTTCTGAAAGCGTCACCGATGCGTCGCCGCCGTGGTAGCGCTCCCATAAACCGGCGGCCTGGAAATAATCGTCCCAACCATTGAGAATATAAGTGCGCGGCGCGAGGTCGGCCGGATCGCGGCTGTCGTGGCGCGTGCCCGGGTGCGGTCCGTCGCTCGGACACCTCAGAAGCTTCAGGTCCCGATAACCGCTGCGAAGGGCCGCCGGCCAGCGGTTCGTATGCACGCGAGGCAAGAAGCAGCCTTGATTTTCATCCATGTAAATTCGATGCGAAAGGCCGATCTGCCGCAGATTATTGGCGCAGGAAATTTTCTGCGCCGAAGCTTTGGCGCGACTCACTGCGGGCAGCAACATTCCCGCCAAAATCGCGATAATGGCCATGACAACCAATAGCTCGATGAGGGTGAATGCGGCGCGGCTGGTTGAACCTGTCATCGTACTTCCACGTAGCGGCAAAATGTGGGCCTGGCTTTCTACAGTGCGCAATCTGCTGACGGACATTAGCCGGCCCGGGGGACCGAGTTCAGACATAGATACACGCGATCGAGGTATGGGCAAATGAATTCTCATTCATATTAATTTTCACTCATAAAGCGCTGCCCATCTTGATTTTTTTTTCCTCCCTCCTAATGTGGACACGACCGGAAAAGCAAAATAGCTGTACTCAATGAATACCCTTTCTTCGATCCTCCCGGAATCTGGCGGGCGCATTCCCTACGCGTTGCGTCGGGTCCCTAAGTCGAAATTCTGCGCTCTTCTGCCCCTTCCCCAGCAGCCACAAGCTGGAGATATTGCTTTGGCCCGCCTTGAAAAGATCGGCAAGAACACGCGCCTCGAATTGGCCGAGGGCCGCGCCGCCACTCTGCACGAAGGCGACATGCTGGCCGTTGTGTTTGGAAACCGCTACGCTACGGAACAGTTTGAGGGCTACGCGCAATGCGACGGCGATGCCTGCGATTTGTTGTCCATGGGCGGCGTCTGCGGAATGGTCAAAAGCAAGCACGCTGACGTGTCCCATCCCAGCAAACTCCGTCTGCTTGGCTCCATTGGCGACGCGGAAGGCAATGCTCTGCGCCTCCGACATTTCAAATTGAATGGGTTTGACGCCTTTCAATCAACAAGACGTCCGCGTCTCGCCGTGGTGTGCGGTAGTGCCATGGATGCCGGCAAGACCCATGCCGCCATGAGTTTGATTTCAGGATTGCGCGATGGCGGGTTAAGAGTCGCGGGCGTCAAGCTGACTGGCACTGCGGCCGGACGCGATACATGGAATTTTCTCGATGCCGGAGCGGTCCAGGCGTTGGATTTTGTGGATGGCGGTTTTCCTTCAACCTACCTTTGCTCCTTGGGCGAATTGCTCTCCTTGTCAGACTTGTTGATCGGGCACGCGGCAGCGGCGGGCGTTGATTGGGTCGTGATCGAAATTGCCGACGGCCTGTTGCAAAAAGAAACGTCAGCATTGCTGAAAACCCCCAGCTTTACTTCCAGAATCGACGCCTGGCTCTTCGCAACGCGCGAGCCGCTTGGCGCCGTCGGCGGCGTCACTCTGCTGCGCGCCTGGGGCATCGAACCCGTCGCAATCTGTGGTTTACTCTCGATGAGCCCGTTGGCAATCATCGAGGCGGAGCGCGCCACCGGCCTTAGCTGTCTCACAGCCAGGGATTTGCAGGGCGGCAAGTTGAATGACCGCCTGGCGCGAATCGAAACTTCGTCGCCAGGGGCGACCTGCGACACTATTGCCCAAACCAGTTTGGAGCCCTTCGTAGTGGCATGAATCGTAGTCGCGCGAGACTGTTTATCTCGCTGGCCGGGTTGCTTATCGCGATGCGACTGCCGGCAGATCAATTGTCCATTTGGACTCCTCAATCTTCCGGCACGACGAACGATTTCTTCGCCGTTGCTTACGGCAATGGAACATTTGCCGCAGTTGGCACAAACGGTACGCTGTATACTTCCACGGACGCGACGACGTGGACTTCTCGGGATTCGGGCACGACCAATGAATTGAATGGAATCACGTACGGCAAGGGATTGTTTGTGGCCATGGGCGGCAACGGTGCAACCCACATTTCGACTGACGGCATCCTTTGGCCCGGCTATTTGTCCGGGTTCAACGGCGCGTGGCATGCGGTGACGTACGGCAACGGCCGCTACGCGGCGGTTGGCTTTGGCGGCACTATCAAAGTCTCGGACACGGCAACGAATTGGACGCTGGTCGCTTCGCCCACCACAAACACGTTGCAAGCGGTCATCTGGGCCAACGGCAGATATGTGGCCTCCGGTTTTCACGGCACAATTGTCACTTCTCCCGATGGCACCACCTGGACCGAGCAAGTCTCCGGTAGCTCAGTCGCGCTTCACACACTCGCCTACGGTGCGGGCAGATTCGTGGTCGCCGGCTATACCGGGGAGCTTTTGACTTCGCCCGATGCGGTTACGTGGACTCTCCAGAATTCAGGAACGACCAACTCTTTGCGAGGCGCCATTTACACTAACGGCCTTTTCGTCCTGACCGGGTTTCGCGGGACCATTATCAGCTCGCCCGATGGAATCAATTGGACCTTTCGCCCTTCCAGCGCGACCAATGCATTGCGAAGCATTGCCTATGGCCGGGGCGGTTTTGTTACGGTTGGCCATCGTGGCACGATCCTCAGGTCGGCCGTTGCGCCTACAATCACGAACGTAAGTTTCACCGGCAATATCAGCCGATTTGCATTCGATACGGCAAACGGACTGATGTACCGGGTCGAGTACGCGGATTCGTTGAGCGCGCCTGCCTGGACATTGCTTTACCACGTAGCGGGCATCGGCGGCCTCATTACCACCAACGACCCCACCGCTACGGTGCCAAGACGATTCTACCGCGTCGGGATCGAGTAAACTTTATATGCTTGAATCTGTTGTACTCTGTTGCGGCGAAACCGTCCATTTTGAATGATTTCTCGCGGAGAGTGAGTTAACTTTCCTCCTGTCGTCGTGAATCGTGGCTCTGTTTATACTTGGATTCCTGATCTGACACACCCGCTCCATGGACGCGTCAACCAGGAGACGGTTATCCTGCAACAACTTCACGCAAACGGCGACAGCCCGCGGCACCTGTCCGGAAGATTTGTCCATGTACGCAACGCCGGGTGGAAAAAGGAAAGAAACCTTGAAACGGGCATCATCCGGCCTGTTCCTTTGGGGGACGCGCAACCGGATGCCAATGGAGATTTTATCTTCCGCGATGGACGGGGCGGCTGCCGTGTAGACAAGGTCGAACTGCACCAATTTCAAGACCGCTACATGCACGCCGCGCGGTTCGGGGAGGTCAACACTTACTACCACATCAACCGCATTGCACAGCATGTTCACGCGTTGCTCGAAGAGCTTCGCGCTCCGCCCCTGCCCCGTGTCATTGCCGTTGTGAACGCGCATCATGCCGCCACCGACTTGAGCGAGGGAGTTCGCGACGGTGTGCTGAAACAGAGCGAACGCTGGCTGCCTTTTCAGGGTGGCCATTATCGATTGGCCAGCCGGAATTACGATATCCCTGAGCACGACGCTGTTTCACCGGACGGAGAAATTCATCTCGGCGCAGGCTGGCAGCTTTGGCAGAAAGGCGCCTTGGCCGAACGAGTGGGTCGAGGCTACCGCGCCAATGCCGCGCACAATGCAGGCATCATTTACCACGAATACGGCCATCATATCACACGCCATACAGCCGATTTCCGCGGCAATGCTTTGCGCCCGCAAGACGACCAGGACAATCGCAAGCCCTCTATCGACGAGGGAACATGCGATTACTGGTCCGCGACGATGCTCGGCACACCTCACATTTGGGCCTGGCACCACGCCCACGACGACCAGGTCGTTCACCCACGCAGCCTCACGTCGAAAAAGAACATGATGGACTTTGACCACGACCGTAACGCTGACCCGCACACCAACGGCACGATCTGGGCCGCGGCGCTTTGGGACCTGCGAATGGCCATGGCTGAGAGCGATCCGCGGGGCGCCCGTCAGACCGATCTCCTGGTGCTCCACGCACTGCTGCTTCTCGGCAAAGTGATGGGAGAAGAGCATCCGCCCACGCCGCGCAGCGTCCGCGAAATTCGCGGCAACTATGCTGTCGGCCTCGCTTCGTTGTTGCAGGCGGACGAAAAACTCTTCGCCAACCGGCATCACGAGCTGATACTGCAGACCTTTAACCAACGCGGCATTTCGCCGGAATCCACAAACCAAAGCAACTTCGGGCCCGTGTCCCCACTCCCGGCGCCATCGACTGCTGACGCTAAACCCGTTCCCGCTTCGCTCGCCCAATCACGGGCCGAACTGTTGGAATCTTCGGCCGCCATGCGCGGCTTGGTGAAGCATGTTCCGCTCGACGAAATTCCCGAGACCGAATCACTCTTCTCTGGCGCGGATCTGGAAGAGCACTTGCGCAAACTGGACGGCAAGACCCTATCTCTTGTGGCTGTGGGCGATATCATGCTCGGTGGCCGCTCGCGCAAATTCATCAACGAGTTTGGGCCAGGATATGTTTTTGAAGGGGTACGACCATTGCTCAAGCTCGCGCCTATTGGCCTGGCAAATCTCGAAGGCCCAATCGCCCGCGAGGCTGAAAAACTGGATCGTAACTATAGTTACCGTGTTAAACCCAAGCTCAGCGGTGCCATGCTCAAAGCCGGCATTAATGTCGTGACACTGGCCAACAATCATTTGCTGGATTGCGGCCGCGAAGGAGTTCTGGAAACCCTGCACGCCCTGAAGGAGATTGGAGTGGCCGCCATCGGCGCCGGCGTGGATAAAGCCGCTGCCCACGCTCCAGCGATCCTTACGGCAGGAGGTTTGCGCATCGGCTTTCTCGGCTACTATTGGAACCGTCGCACCTCTGCGCGCGGGCCCTGGCCAGGCAGCGCGATGGACAATCCTCCCGAAGTGCTCGCCGCCGACATTACGGGCTTGCGCGGTCAAGTAGATCGCATTGTCGTCACATTTCACTGGGGCGCGCCATATGTCCGCGAGCCCTCGGAAGCTGACCGCGCGAAAGCGCGTTTCGCGGTGGAGTGCGGCGCGGACGTGGTCATTGGCCACCATCCTCACGTCGTACAGCCGTTCGAGATCTATCAGAAGAAACCGATTTTCTACAGCGTCGGCAATTTCACATTCGGCTCAGGCAACAGCCGCGCCGAATCGGTTCTGCTTGGTGTGCGCTTCGAGAAGCAAGAGACCGTCGTGCATATCTATGCGGTTTATGTTAAGAATCGGGATCCACGCGTGCACTATCAGCCAAAAGCCTTGAGAGGAGCCGGGGCAGAGCGCTTGCTGCGCATGCTTGCCGGGATTTCCGGTGAGAGCGGCATGCAGCTCAAAATCGAGAACAGCCGCGGCGTCTTGGAACTGTCATGGCCGCAACCCTCATAAGCAATAACGCGGAGAAGGGATCTCTCACCGAAATGCCCATCAGACGTTGGGCAGCTCCGCTGTGGCCGCTGCTGCGTCCCTTCCGCGTGCAGTTGTTCATGGCTTTTCTCGCCATGGCTGCCGATGCCTTCCTCACTGCACTCCGCCCATGGCCGCTCAAGATCGTCATTGATTCCGTCCTGTCCCACCGCCAAACCCGCGCGCCTTTCTTCGGCCATTGGTTGAACGTCACCGCGCCCGCTGCAATGCACGTAGTGTATGGCGCTTGCGCGGCTACTCTGCTTATCGCCATCAGCACCGGTATCCTCACTTACTACTTCACGCGTACGCTCGGCAATATCGGGCAACGATTCGTCTTCTCGCTCCGTTGCAAGTTGTTTGCCCACATGCAGCGGCTTTCGCTCCGTTTTCACGACCGGCAGCGCACCGGCGACCTCGTCGCCCGGTTGACATCCGACATCAATGCCATCCAGCAGGCTATCGCCAATGGCGCCATCATTCTCGGAAGCAACGGTCTCCTGATCGTGGGAATGATCTCTCTGATGCTGTGGTTGAATTGGAAATTTACCCTCGCGGCGCTATCCGTCGCTCCCTTCTTGTTCTGGGTTGTGTTTATCTACACCACCCGAATCAGCCGCGCTTCACGCAGTGCCCGTACCAGCGATGGGCGGCTGGCTTCTGTCGCGCAGGAAACATTGGCCTCGATTCGCATTGTGCAGGGACTTGCGCAGGAAGAGCAGCAGGACGAACGCTTTCACGCCCAGGGGTCCAACAGCCTTCAGGCTTCACTGAAGGAAGTTCGTTACCGCGCCCGCGTTGCTCCGCTGGTCGACCTGCTCGCTGCAGCTGGGCTTGCCATTGTCATGTGGTACGGCGCGACACGGGTGCTCGCCGGCGAACTCACCGCCGGCGATGTCCTGGTCTTTTTTGCCTACGTCACCAATCTCTACTCCCCCATGCGCGCATTGTCCCGGTTCTCTTTCGGTTTCAACAAAGCGCGCGTCGGAGCCGAGCGGATTGCCAAGGTCTTTGAAGAGCGTTCCGACGTCGTGGACATGCCGCGCGCCCGGGCCGCTGAAAATCTCCGTGGCGAAATCGAACTCAAAAATGTGTCCTTCGAGTACGAACCCGGCCAGCCCGTCTTATCCGGCATCAATCTTCGCATCCGCGCCGGTGAGATAGTGGCCATCGTCGGCGCTACGGGCGCAGGCAAATCCACGCTTGTAAGCCTCGTGCCCAGATTTTTTGACCCGACCTGCGGCGTCGTTCTGATTGACGGCGAAGACATTCGCCATCTGCGGCTGCAATCATTGCGCGACAAGGTGAGCCTCGTGCTGCAGGACTCATTGTTGTTCAGAGGCACCATTCGGGAGAACATCGCGTTTGGCCAGCCCGAGGCCACCAATGAGGAAATCAAAGCGGCAGCCGTGGCCGCAAATGCCGACGAATTTATCCGCCAAAAGCCCGATGGTTATGAGACCCTCGTTTCCGAACGCGGCACGACATTGTCCGGTGGACAAAAGCAGCGCCTTGCGATTGCCCGCGCCATCTTGCGGAATGCGCCCGTGTTGATTTTAGACGAACCAACAAGCGGTCTTGATGCCGCGGCAGAACGAACCGTGATTGATTCTCTTGAGGTGTCAGCCACAGGCAGGACCACCCTCATCATCGCTCACCGCCTGACCACTGTGCGTTTCGCTCACCGCATCATCGTGTTGGATGCTGGACGGATCGTCGAAGAAGGAACGCACGCCGACCTATTGGCCCGCAACAACAAATATGCCCAGCTTTGCAGGCTTCAATCACTTCTCCATCAGGAGGAATTATCAGTCACGAATTAGCCATTGGTTTGCAAACTTTCTCATGAAGCTGCTCTCAAGCGAATCCTTGTTTCGGGACCTATCCGGACCTATCGGACCCAAAACACTTTTTCTTTGAAGGGCCATCCACGGCAAGTCACGGAAGGTTGCCGTAGCTTACGGAAGGCTATGGTAACCTACGGAAGCTGCAAAATGTTTTCTGTCTGCGCGGCGGTTGCGCCATTGCCTCGGATGTTGCACGATGCACGCCGCGAACATGAGATATGAGTTTGCCTGACGACAATTCAGAAAAGATGGTTCGCCTTCTTGAGGAGATCCGCGACCTCACGAAGGAGCGCAACGCGAAGCTTGAGGCGCTGGTACAAACCACGCGGCAACGAGCTGAGGATGCGGTGCAGCGCCAGAAGCAGGCCGTCGAACGCGTGCTCGCTCAACGTCGCAAGTTTCTCTGGATACTGACGCCGCTGCTGTTACTGACGATCGGTTTCCTCGCTTATATTGCGTTCCTGGTTATACCGTCGGAGCAGAGGCAAGATCGACAGGCAGAACAATATCGCATGCAGGTTCAGTCGAATTATCTCTCCCAGCCCCATTGAAGTATTCACTCTCTCCTTATTGTCTTTGGTTCTTGCGGGATCGGCATCGTTGGAATTTTAGCTTTCGAGCTTCTCTTGGATGTTGGAGTTTGTAGCTTCTCTTCTCTCGTCACGGGATTGTAACAACTCTGCCACAATTCTGACGCATCCCGTCCCTACGGTGCGCGCCGATGCAAAACGGATCGCGGAAAACTGTCGGAATTCCCCGTCTTTATCTGGCGATCTTTCTGACCGGATTCTCCTCCATTAGAGCATTCGGCGCCGATCCTTCCGACATCCTCCTCGATTTGTTTGTCAAAAAGGGATTCGTTACCGAAGAGGAAGCAAAAAGGGTCAAAACGGAAGCCGATGCCCTTCGCGCCGGGACGACGAATGCCTCGCCGGCGATTGCGGAAAGCAAATGGAAAATCAACAATGCCATCAAAAACGTGGAGCTTTTTGGCGATCTTCGACTGCGTTACGAACAGCGCGAAGCCAAGGCCGCGAGCGGAAGAATTGAGCTTGATCGCGGCCGCTATGCCGCGCGGATCGGTCTCCGTGGCGAAGCCTTTGACGACTTCTATTACGGTTTCCGCCTGGACACAGCAGCAAATCCGCGCTCTCCGTGGGTTTCCTTCGCCACGTCTGCCAGCGGCGTGCCTTACCAGGGTCCGTTCGGCAAGTCATCGGCTTCCGTCAACATCGGCCAAATATATCTCGGATGGACGGCTGCCAACTGGCTGGACATCACCGTCGGCAAAATGCCCAATCCCTTCTTCACCACGCCGATGGTTTGGGATCCGGACCTCAATCCCGAAGGCATAGCCGAACGCCTCAAATATACCGTCGGCCAGGCGGACCTCTTCGCCACGTTCGGACAGTTCCTCTACGCTGACCTCAATCCAAATTTTGCTTCCGGAGGCTTCGGCGTGGGCATTAACGGTCTCACAGGGCAAAACACGGACAACATCTTGCTTCTTGGTTGGCAGGCCGGCGTGGAGTATCACTTCACTACGAATCTCTCCGCCAAGGTCGCCGCGTCCCTTTACGACTACATCGGCCTGAAAACGAACCTGCCACCGTATTTTGGCGACGCGTACGTGGGCGAGGGCGCTTATCTGGGACCCGGCAGTGGTTCCATCAACGGCGCCAGCGGCTACAACCCGGGCGCCGGCGCGGCTACGCCAGGATTCTTCGCCGGGTTTCCCAACAATCAAACCGGCGTCCGCCATCTCCTGATTGTAGATGTGCCCTTCCAGGTGAATTTTAACGTGGGACCGTTCGATACCCGCCTGTTCGGCGACGTGAGCTACAACCTCGAAGGCAGCCAGCGGGCCAAAGAAGCCGCCGCTGCTTACGCCAATTATCTGTCGGCCAATAGCGCGAGTATCTCCGCCTTTTCTCCCCAGCAAAACGATGTTAAGGCCTATCAGGTCGGCTTTGCCGTCGGCAACCATGGCAGCCTTGGCCTGGTCAACAATACCGTTTCCCGCAAACATGGCTGGGAAATCAGAGCTTATTGGCAGCATGTGGAACAATATGCCCTCGACCCCAACCTGCTCGATTCGGATTTCTTCGAAGGCCGCGCCAACATGGAAGGTATCTACGGCTCGTTTGCTTACGGACTCGGCCGCAACGTCATCGGCACGGTCCGCTACGGCCACGGTTCGCGCATCAACGACAAACTTGGCACCGGTGGCAGCAACCAGGACATCCCCCAAGTCAACCCCATCAACCATTACGAACTGCTCCAACTCGACCTGAGTTGGCGATTCTGACTCGGCCTTCATGTTTCACGCGGCTATTGCGCCACAACTGTCACCAGCTAGATTCACCACGGATTATGACCAAGCAGAAAGTCCTTTTCATTTGCGTCCATAACAGCGCCCGCAGCCAGATGGCCGAAGCGTTTCTCAATCAGATTTGCGGCGAGCAATTCGAAGCGGACAGCGCCGGACTCGAGCCAGGAAAACTCAATCCTATTGTTGTCGAAGCGATGAAAGAAGTCGGCATCGACATTTCACGCAATCAGACCAAAGCCGTCTTTGACATCGTCAAATCCGGCAAAACCTTCGCTTATGTCGTCACCGTCTGCGATGAGACGAGCGCCGAGCGTTGTCCGATTTTTCCCGGCGTCACGACACGCCTGCACTGGAGCTTTCCTGATCCTTCCGCTCTTCAAGGCAGCCACGCCGAGAAACTTACGCGCTCGCGCGAAATCCGCGATACCATCAAAGCCAAAATCCAGCAGTGGTGCAGCGAAGTCTGCTCGCCTGCCGCTGTCTAATCCTCTCAACTCCATACTGCGGCAATTTGCCCTCCCGCCAGGAACGAAGACCCTCGGGGCTGTCTGCCGTGTTTTCGAGGAAAGAGGCCCCCGCGGCAAAGCGGCAGGCATACACCCTATCCACGCGAGCCCAATACCTTGATTATCCTCGTGCGGATCAATGACCAAAGCCCTTGGCATTTTACTCGCCGAAGATGAAGAGAACGATGTGTTCCTGCTCCAGCGGGCCTTTCAAGCGGCGAAAATCAAAAATCCCCTGTTTATCGTTCGCGATGGCGAAGAAGCCATTCAGTATTTGTCAGGCACTGGAATCTTCTCTGATCGCAATCAGCATCCTCTCCCCGCGCTTTTCATTTTAGACATCAAAATGCCAAGAAAGAGCGGGATGGAAGTGCTGCGGTGGTTGCGGAAGCAGCCAGTCCTGAATTCTTTGCCCGCATTAATTATGTCATCTTCAGCCGTCCCGCACGATATCGAGCGGGCTTATCAGTTGGGGGCCAATGCTTTTATCGTCAAACCCTCCACGAATGAGGAACGGGCGGAACTCGCAAGGAACATCAAAGGCTTCTGGCTCGGATTCAACCGGCCGCCCATCGTATGCACCGAAGGTCTTGAAGTAGCTCGAAGGTTCTATGACGAAACACTTGTTCACGGCTCTTTCTTTTAAAAATGATCCATGAAGATTGAACCTCACCAATCGGTGATCTTGCTGGCAGAGGATCGAGAAGACGACATTCTCATCATGCGCAAGGCTTTTGCGCAAACACACTTTCCCGGCTCACTTTTCGTCGTGCGGGACGGCGAAGAAGCGATTGCCTACCTTGAGGGCGCCAAGCCCTACACCAACCGCGGAGAATATCCGCTTCCCGCTTTGCTCCTTCTGGACCTGAAAATGCCACGAAAAAGTGGCTTCGAAGTTCTGGCCTGGATCCGCCAGCAATCCCACCTGGCTGCTCTGCGGGTCATAGTCCTGACTTCCTCTGAAGCAACTGCTGATCTGAGCCAGGCATACGAATTGGGCGCCCATTCCTTCCTGGCTAAACCCTCAGAATTTCAAGACATGATTCAACTGACTCAATTCATTAATGGTTTCTGGCTTCAGCACAATGAGACTTTACATCCCCTCCCCCCGAGGCCGACCCCAGGCCAGAACCTTCCGTGATTAGCGTCACTTAGCGTCCATTAGCGGTTAGAAAAGTCTTTCTCTGGTCGAGCGGCTTCTTGTCCGTATTCATCCGGTCTTATCCGTAATTAAAATCTTTTAGCATTTTTCTTCCTAGGTCGAAGGATTTTCCTGGGACCGTCGTATTCCTGTATAAAGGCGAAATAAAAATCTTATGAAAATTCAAAGCTGTCTATCCATCTGCTTGCTGGCGGTCTCGTTGAACCCTGCCGTGGCCGCCGAGGTTGCGAAGGCTCCTGCAAAAGCCTCGGAATCCGTTCAGTCCAGCGGCGGGCTTACATCCTTCGACCTCGATTTCCCCGGCGGCACCCCGAGGGACCTCGTCGCCGCTATTCGAAAAGCCTCCGGAATTCCGCTCAATGCCATTGTTCCCGATGAATTTGCCAACACCCAGTTACCCGGCCTGAAGATGAAAGACGTCAATGTTTACCAATTGTTTCAGGCGCTGGAAGCTGCCAGTCGCAAAACCGTGGTTTATACCACAGCAACCTATATAGGCGGTCCTCAGGGTGGATATAAGAGCTACCAACAAATGACCACAAGTTACGGCTTTAAAACCGAGGGCCCGCCCAAAGACGCCTCTATCTGGTATTTTTTTGTTCAAAAGCCCTCACTTCCGCCCGGGTCATCGCTGGATGCATCAGGAAAGCTATGCCGCTTTTATTCGCTCACTCCCTACCTGAGCCGCGGTGTCACGGTTGACGACATCACCACCGCGATTTCCACCGGCTGGAAAATGCTGGGTGAAACGCCCCCGGAAATTAACTTTCACAAAGAGACTAAACTATTGATCGCAGTGGGAGAACCGGGCGCGCTCGAAATTATCGACTCCGTCCTAAAGGCCCTGGAAGTTCCGAAACCAAACACACCTGGCGCCCCTGCGGCTGAGCCGGCGAAAGCCTCGGATAAAACCAAGCCTGACGAATAAGCTCATTACCCTAAGATGTCTCCAGTTGGATGTTCCATTGCAACATTCAGGGTTTTGCCCTTCGCCTGCGGATACCGGCGCGACTCCGCTCGAATTGGCAGTGCTGACCCGCCGAATGGCCGCCGGAGACGAAGCCGCTTTCCGCGCTTTTTATGATGCCTACTATGATCGCCTCTGGCGTTACCTGCTCGTGGTCGCTTCGGGTGACGAGGACGCGGCCAGAGAAGCGCTGCAATCAACTCTCGTGCGCGTCGTGCGCTACATCAAAGTCTTTCAGGAGGAACCCGTTTTTTGGGGCTGGCTCACCGTCCTGGCTCGCACTGCTTTTAGCGACCAATCCCGCAAGCGCCGGCGTTATCTTGCATTCCTCCAACGATTCACCTGGCACTCGCAAAGCGAAACGAATCTCGGGCCGGAGCCACACGCCGATTCCAGGCTGCTCGCCCTTCTCGATCGCGATCTCACCCAACTCCCTCCCGATGACCGGGAACTGCTCGAAGCAAAGTATTTTTCCCGACAACCTGTCCGCGAATTGGCGCGCGAACATCAGACCACCGAAAAAGCAATCGAATCCAGGCTCGTCCGCATTCGGCGCAAGCTCAAAGCTTCCATTCTGCAAGCCCTGAAAGATGAATAAGCAAGACGATCACCGCGGCTTACTGAGCGACATTTTGAGCGAAGAGGGCGATGCCAATTTCCGCGAGTCTCTGCTTCTTCACACTATCTCGCTGGCACGCCGCCGCCGAAAACGGCGCCAACTGCTCCGGGCTGCCAGTGCTGTGCCTTTGATCGCCTGCCTCGCGCTATTGTTTTGGCGAACCGTTCCGCCTAAGCCTGCGCCTTTGCAACCTGCTCCGCGGCCGTATGCACTAATTGAGACCCGCCCACTGCCGCCAACATCGCTGGTGAAGACTGAGCCACTGCGGGCTCCGTTCGTGATCAAATCCGTTCCGACGGAGAACGTCGTGAGTACGATTACAGCGCAAAAAATCTATCGAGAGATTGATGATCGCCAACTTTTCGCATTAGCTCCCGCCCCACTTATTCTAATTCGGCACGGCTCCAACAGTGCCGAAGTCGTCTTCGCTGACCCGGCTGCTCAGGAGAAATTTCTCAGAAATTGAAAATCCCTTGCCGCTATCACTTAACCCTCTTCACGCTCGCACGCTCCTGCTGCCCTGCTCGCATGGAATCGAAAATCTCGTGCGGCGAAGTCTGCCCTTGCTACGCTGGCGTAGATGCCAGTTCTTGAATTATCGCTGCTGACCCTCGCGGTCTTCCTCGTTGCTTTTCTCTATTCTTCCGTCGGACACGCCGGCGCGTCCGGCTATATCGCCGTTATGACGCTCTTCGGTCTCGCGCCGGCGGTGATCAA
>Ga0137394_10002425_pt1 | contig 13784 bp, 11 predicted proteins | sample czobulk116metaG_FD_108278 | JGI IMG/M metagenome (GOLD analysis project Ga0137394, IMG submission 108278) | Vadose zone soil microbial communities from Angelo Coast Range Reserve, California, USA - czobulk1.16 metaG | ecosystem: Environmental > Terrestrial > Soil > Vadose zone | place: USA...
ACACCATGATCCAGGCGAAGAGGCTCGGTCACGTCGTACTGAACGTCCGGGACGCCGAGAAATCGCGGGATTTCTACACGCAGACGCTGGGCTTGAAGGTGGCCCACGAGAACCTGGAGCGTGGCGCCGTGTTCCTCAGCTTCGGCAAGGAGCACCACGACCTGGCGCTCTTCCAGCAGGCCACCGGCGAACCGCCCGCGAAGACCCAGCCGGGCCTCCACCACATGGCGTGGCGGCTCGACAACTTCGAGGAGCTGCAGGCCGCCTACAAAGAGCTGAAGCGGATGGGGATCCCGCTCGACGGCACCGTCGAGCACAACGTCACGCGCAGCATCTACTTCTTCGATCCGGACGGTAACCGCGTCGAGCTTTACTGCGACATGGTCGAGAACGGTTTCGAGGCCATGCAGACGGTCGGGCCGAAGCGCGACCCGCTGAGTCTAGACTAAGAGCTTCGGCGCGGTCCTCGCGCCGCCCCCCCGGAGTCCCGCGACGCCGGTCAGCGCCGAGACGCGTTGGCCGGCGTCGTCGTAGTTTCGGAGACCAGATAGTCCTGCCCCGCTGGGACGCCTTCCTTGACCGTTCCGGAGGTCCGGCGTAACGTACCGAGCGTCGCCGACACCACCGTTTTCGCGAGAGGAGAATCCGCATGGCTCGGCTCGCCACCTCGTCCAAGCTGCAAGACCGCTACACGGAAGCCCTGCCCGCCTCGCGCGCGCTGTACGAGCGCGCCCGGCGCCTCTTCCCCGACGCGGTGACTCACGACAACCGCCGGATGCAGCCGTTTCCTCTTTACGTGGACCGGGCGGAGGGCCCCTACAAGTGGGACGTCGACGGCAACCGGTACGTGGACTACTGGATGGGTCACGGGGCCTTGCTGCTCGGGCACAATCCCCGCCAGGTCGCTGAGGCCGTGCGCGAGCAGGCGCTCAGGGGCACCCATTACGGCGCCTGCCACGAGAAAGAGGTCGAGTGGGGCGAGTGGGTCTGCCGGCTGGTGCCGAGCGCCGAGCGCGTGCGCTTCACGGCGTCGGGCACCGAAGCCACGCACATGGCCGTGCGCCTCGCCCGGGCGTTCACGGGCAAGCGCCACGTGGTCAAGTTCGCGGGTCACTTCCACGGCTGGCACGAGGGGCTGGAGATCGGCGTGCGTCCTCCGTACGAGGCCGAGCCCGAGGCGGGCCAGCTGCCGGAGGTGGTGGATCTCGTCTCGGTGCTGCCCCCCAACGACATCGAAGCGGTGCGCGAGCGTCTCGCCAAGCGTGACGTGGCCGCGGTGATCATCGAGCCGACGGGCGGCCACTTCGGCTCCGTGCCCGCGCCGGCGTCCTTCATCACCGCGCTCCGCGAGGAAACCCGGCGCGCCAGCGTGCTGTTGATCTTCGACGAGGTCGTCACCGGCTTCCGGGTCGCGCCCGGTGGAGCTCAGGAGAAGCTCGGCGTGCGGCCCGACCTGACCACGATGGCGAAAATCCTGTGCGGCGGGCTTCCCGGAGGTGCCTGCGCCGGGCGCGAGGACGTGATGAGCTATCTGGCCACGAAGCCCACCGCGGAGGAGAATCGCCGCGCCAAGATCGCCCATGCGGGCACTTTCAACGCCAACCCGCTCTCGGCCGCCGCCGGCGTCGCGATGCTCTCCTCGGTGGCCGACGGCCAGGCCATCCGCTTCGCCAATCAGCAGGCGGCCAAGCTGCGCCACGGCATGAACGAGATCCTGGCGGGCGAGCAGGTCGCCTGGAAGATCTACGGCGATCACAGCGACTGGAAGATCTTCTTCGGCGCGGGAGCGCCGCCGCGCGATGGAGCGGATCAGTCGGTCCAGGACGTGGACTGGCGGCGGCTCGACGCGAAGAACGCCGAGCAGAGCCGGGCGCTCAGACAGGCGCTCATCCTGAACGGCGTGGACTTCAACGGCGCGCGGGCGCTGGTGGGCACCTGCCACACCGACGAGATCCTCGCCGAGACGTTCACCGCGTTCGAGGCTGCGATCCGTGCAATGAAGGATGAGGGCCTCGCATGATCCCCGGGATCTACCGGAAGCTCGGCGTCCGCCCCGTCATTCACGGCTCGGGGACGACCACGCGCTACGGTGGCTCGCGGCTGCGTCCCGAAGCGCTGGAGGCGATGCGCGAGGCCTCGCTCGCCCTCGTGAATATCGACGAGCTCAACGCGGCCGCGGGAGCGGCCATCGCCCGCATGCTCGGCGCCGAGGCGGCGTTCGTGACCGCGGGTGCCAGCTCCGGCCTGATCCTCCAGGCCGCGGCGTGCATCGCCGGCGACGACCTGGCGAAGATCACGCGCCTGCCCGACACCCGGGGGATGCGGAACGAGATCGTCATCCAGCGCGCGCACCGCTTCGCCTACGACCAGGCCTACCGGGTCGCCGGCGGTGTGCTCGTCGACATCGGCCTGGCGCGGCGCACGCAGCCCTTCGAGCTCGAAGAGGCGATCACCGACCAGACGGCGGCGGTCGCGTACCTGATCTCGCCCTTCACGAGCCCGCCCGGCATCCTCTCGCTCGAGCAGGTCATCGCGATCGCCCACCGTCGGGGCGTGCCCGTCATCGTCGACGCGGCGTCGATGCTGCCGCCGCGCGAGAACCTCACGAAGTTTCTCCGGCTCGGCGCCGACCTCGTGAGCTTCAGCGGCGGCAAGGGCATCCGCGGGCCGCAGAGCACCGGCATCCTGGCCGGGCGCCGCGACCTCGTGCGCGCCGCCTCGCTCAACGCGAGCCCGAACCAGGCCTTGGGTCGGGCGGCGAAGACCTCGAAGGAGGAGATCGCCGGCCTGGTGACGGCGCTCGAGCTGTTCATGGCGGAGGACGAGTCGGCCGAGATGAAGCGCTATACCGACGTCTGCGCGACGATCGTCGAGGCCCTCGCCGACATCCCCGGGCTTCGCGTGGTGGTCGAGCACGACGCCGTCAACCGCGTGATCCCCCACGCGGTCGTCTACTTCACGCCGGACTGGACGGGGCCGTCCGGCCATGACGTGCAGGTCGCCCTGGCCCAGGGCGAGCCCCACATCTACGTCCAGCAAGGCGCCCATCAGGGCGGCTACTTCGACGAGATCGCCGTCGACCCGATCAACCTCCAGCCGGGCGAGGAGACGCTCGTCGCGGCGCGCCTGCGCGAGGAGCTCACCCGGCGGTAGGCCCCCCGCTGATCGGATGGGAAGCGACTGCTGGCGGGTAGTGCTACCTCGCCTCGAGCCGCTCGATCGGCTGTGCCAAGCGGTTCAGGATCCTCATAGCTAGACGCCCGGCTATCGGTGGAGTGATCGCAATTGCCGGGGTTCTCTCGGGAGGTTGGGCGCCTTGACGCCGATGAACCCGTGAAGTTCTAAGCTGCCGGAACAAAGTGGAGATCGGCTTCTTCTTCTGGCCCTACGACGTCGCCCTCGTCCAGTCGATGGCCGAGGCGGCGGACGCCTTCGGCTACGACATGGTCGGCATCGCCGACACGCCGGGCATCGCGATGGACCCCTGGGTGGCGACGACGCTCCTGGCTGCCCGCACGCAACGCGCGCGGGTCGCGGTCTGCGTCACGAACCTCGTCACGCGGCACCCCGCCGTGTCGGCGGCGTCGATCGCGTCGGTGAGCCTCCTGGCTCCGGGACGCGTCCTGCTCGGCATCGGCGTCGGCCACAGCGGCACGCGAAATCTCGGAGCGCCCAGCCTGCCGGCAAGCGAGCTCGCCGAAGGCGTGGTGTTCGTCAGAGAGCTGCTACGGGGTCGCCCCGCCTCCTATCGCGGCGGGACCGCCCACCTGCCGTGGGTGAAGGAGCCCAGTCCCGTCTTCCTCGCCGCCTCGCACCCCCGGTCGCTCCGAGCCGCCGGCGCCACCGCCGACGGCGTCTTCATCAACTACGGGCTCGGCGCCAGCGACGTGAAGGCATCCGAGGGAACGGCCCTGGAGGCAGCGCGCACGGCCGGGCGGAAGCCGGACGAGGTCGAGATCTGGCAGATCGCGTGCCTGGACTGCAACGCCGACGGCGACGCCGCCCGCCGAAAGATCGGCGCGATCCTGGCGTTCGTGTCGGCGTACGTGATGGGCGGCGGAGATCTCGCGCGTCGCGGCGTGCCGCCGGAGTACCGCCAGCCGCTGCTCGAGCTGCGCCGCCGCTACAGCACGCGCCCGGGCGAGGGCGACGTGGCACTCGTCGCCGAGCTCGGCCTGTTCGACTATCTCTCGCGCCGCCTCGCGGTGTGCGGCACGCCGGAAGAGTGCCTGGCGCAGGTGCGCGGCGCCCAGGCGGCCGGCGTGCGCCGGCTCATGTTCTCGGTCAGCCTCGCCGCCGATCCCGTTCGCACCGTGCGGCTCTTCGGCGAGAAAGTGCTCCCGGCGGTGCGCTCCGGAGGAAGACCATGGCGAAGCTGAACCAGATCCGCTGCGTGCTCGCCGTCACCGATCACCGAAAATCGGCCGACTTCTATCGCGAGAAGCTCGGCTTCAAGCTCGACCTCGAAGTCGAGGGCTGGTTCTTCCTCTCCAGGGACAACTTCAAGATCATGCTCAGCAACTGTCCGGACCAGGTACCCGCGGCCAGGATCGGGGACCACTCCTGGTTCGCCTACGCCTACATCGACGACATCGGCGGCCTGTATTCGGAGTACAAGGCGAAGGGCGTGAAGCTCGTCCAGACTCTCGTCGACCGGCCGTGGGGCATGCGGGAGTTTTCCATCGAGACTCCCGACGGGCACCGGATTATGTTCGGCCAGGAGATCAAGGTCTCGTAAAATCGCGGGGATGCCGTCGCGGACCGTAGCCGCCCCCGTCGAGAGCGACCTCTATCCGCCGGTCAAGGCTTTTCTGGAAGCTCAAGGCTACGACGTCAAGGCGGAGGTGCGCGGCTGCGACGTGGTCGCGACGCGCGGCGACGAGCCGCCCGTGATCGTCGAGCTCAAGCTGAGCTTCAGTCTAGCCCTCCTGATGCAAGGCATCGATCGGCTCTCGCTAACGGATCGTGTCTACCTGGCGGTCAGCCGACCGCGCAGCCGCCGGGCTCGCGGGGCCTCGGTCTACCGGCGCAGCGTGCGCGACCTGTGCCGGCGCCTCGGGCTGGGCTTGATGACCGTCGCGCCCGGCCGAGCGGCCTCCGGTGTCGAGGTGCTCGTCGACCCCGTGCCGTATCGGCCGCGCAAGCGCGTGAAGAGCCTGACGCGCCTCCTCGGTGAGCACGCCCGCCGCATGGGCGATCCGAACCGCGGTGGGGTCACGAGGACGCCGATCGTCACCGCCTACCGGCAGGAGGCCTTGCGCTGCGCGCTGCTGATCCAGCGCGGCGGCCGGGCCAGTCTCAAGGCCCTGCGCGAAACTCGCGTCGTGCCCAATGCCCCGCGCATCCTCCAGCGCGACGTCTACGGCTGGTTCCGTCGACTCGAGCGCGCGACCTATGGCCTGACCGACCGCGCGAGCCAGGAGATCGGGCGCTTCGCGGCGGCCAATGCCTTGCCCGATCTCGGCCGCGGTACGATGTAAGGGGGCTCACCCCAGAGAGGTCCATGCCATGTGGAAGCCGAGGAAGACCGTCGGGCAGATGGTCGAGGAAGCGAAGACACGGATCGAGAACCTGTCGATCGAGCAGGTCGAGGCCGAGATGGCCCGCGGCGACGTCCAGGTCCTGGACATCCGCGACGTGCGCGAGCGGCGCAAGCTCGGCTTCATTCCCGGCTCGACCCACGTGCCCCGCGGCATGCTCGAGTTCTGGCTCGACCCGACGTCGCACTACTACACGGGCAAGGTCGATCCCACGAAACGCATCATCGTGTACTGTGCCGGCGGCCAGCGTTCGGCGCTCGCCGCCGACGTGCTGCGCGAGATGGGGTTCCCGAGCGTGGCCCATCTCGAGGGCGGCTTCAACGGCTGGGCGGCGGCCGGCCGCGCCGTCGACCGGGAGCCCGAGGGCCGCTCATGAGCGGCAGCGGGGCGACCAGCGTTCAGAATCGGTCACATTGACGTCTCCCGCCACCTGACGTAGCGTCCCCTTCATGGAGACGTATCCGGCCCGCACGCGGCGCTGGACCCGCGCGGAGTACGAGCGCTTGATCGACATCGGCGTCTTCCGCCCGGGCGAGCCCCTCGAGCTGCTGGGGGGCGAGCTCATCGTGAGCGAGCCCCAGAAAAGCGCGCACTACACGGCGATCGGTCTCGTCGAGGACGCTCTCCGCGCTGCCCTCGAGCCGGGCTGGCTGGTGCGGTCTCAGGGTCCCATCGCGCTCGACGACGAGTCCGAGCCCGAGCCCGACGTCGCAGTCACGCGCGGCGCTCGTCGGAGCTACAGCCGGCAGCATCCCTCGCGACCCGCGCTCGTGGTCGAGGTCGCGGAGTCGAGCCTGGCCCTCGACCGGGAGCACAAGGCCAGCCTCTACGCCCGCGCTCGCCTGGAAGACTACTGGATCGTGAACCTCGTCGATCGCGTCCTGGAAGTCTACCGACGGCCTGTCCCCGACCCGTCGTCGCCGTTCGGCTGGCGCTACGCTTCGAAGGAGGTCCTGAACGCCGAGTCCTCCGTCGAGCTCCTGGCCGCGCCGGGAACCCGCATTCTCGTCAGCGATCTCCTGCCCTAGAGAGAGGAGCATCCCATGAAAGCCGCCGTGTTCCACGGACCGCAGCAGCCGCTCACCATCGAGAACGTCGACATCGCCAAGCCGATCGGGCGCGAGGTGCTCGTGCAAACGGTCGCGAGTGGCGTGTGCCACAGCGATCTTCACTTCGTCGACGGGTACTACCAGTTCCCGGCTCCTGCCATTCTCGGCCACGAGGCCGCGGGCATCGTCGAGGCGGTGGGCCCGCACGTGACGGAGTTCAAGTCGGGCGATCACGTCATCGCGTGCCTGTCGGTCTTCTGCGGACACTGCAGCTACTGCCTGACCGGGCGGACTCACCTCTGCCAGTCGCGGCCCGTCCGGACTCCACAGGAGCCGCCGAAGCTCAGCTGGAAGGGCGCGGCGGTGAACCAGTTCGCGAATCTCTCCGCCTATGCCGAGCAGATGCTGGTCCACGAGAACGGGCTCGTCAAAGTGCGCGACGACATGCCGCTGGACCGTGGCGCGTTGATCGGCTGCGGCGTCACGACCGGGGTCGGCGCGGTGCTCAACACGGCACGCGTCGAGGCGGGCGCGACGGTGGCGGTGTACGGCGCCGGCGGCGTTGGCCTGGCGGTCATCCAGGGCGCGCGCATCGCCGGAGCCGGCATGATCATCGCCGTCGACGTCTTCGAGAAGAAGCTCGCGCAGGCCCGCGAGCTCGGCGCGACCCACACGGTGGACGCCTCCAAGGGCGACCCGGTCAAGGCCATCCGCGAGCTGACCGGCGGCGGAGTCGAGTACGCCTTCGAGGCGATCGGTCTGAAAAAGGCCGCCGAGCAGGCCTTCGAGTGCATCCGCCCGGGCGGCACGGCGACGGTGATCGGCATGATTCCGGTGGGCCAGAAGATCGAGCTCGAGGGCAGCGTGTTCCTCCGGGAAAAGCGCATCCAGGGCTGCAGCATGGGCTCGAACCGCTTCAAGGTCGACATGCCGAAGTACGTCGACTTCTACCAGCGGGGCCTGCTCCGCCTGGACGAGATGATCACCCGACGGGGCCGTCTCGAGGACGTGAACGACGCGTTCCGCGCGATGAAGGCCGGCGAGGTGGCGCGCACCGTGCTGATGTTCGATTAGTTACAGGACCAGACGCGGCGTTACCCGGGACGCAGGTCGAGCGCGTCCGTCGCGTCCGGTCCGACCCACTCGATGCCCGCGTGCGCGCCCTTGACGGCCGACACCTCGACCTCGACGAGGAGCTCGGGCCGCGCGAGCCCGGCGATGCGGCAGCCGAGCGACGCGGGGCAGCTCTTTGCGAACCAGGCCGGGCCCTCGCCGTGGGCCCGATTCACGCTGGCGCCGTCGACGGTGAAGGTGCGGCGCCGGACGACGTCGTCCAGCGTGGCGCCGGCCTGCTCGAGCGCCCACTGGACGGTCTCGACGGACAGGTCGGATTGCGCGGCCCAGTCGCCCGACGCCTGCGGCTCGCCCGACGCGTTCATCGACGTGCAGCCGCTGACCCAGATCCAGTCGCCGACCTCGACGGCGCGGGCGTAGCCGCGCGGCTTCTCGCGCTGCTGCTGGGTGTAGATGTCCCGACGAGTCTTCGCCGCCCCGACGATCGCTTCCGCCTCGACCTCGATCAGCATCTCCGGGAGCACGAGCGCCGGGATACCGAGCAGCGTCGAGGTGGGCCGCACGTCGCCGAGCGCTTCGAGCCAGGCCCGCGTGTAGTCCGCGGTGCGCGCGAGGTCGGTGAGAAACGTCTTGGTGTAGACGATGTCCTCGCGCGCGGCGCCGGCCTGCCCGAGGGCCCAGAAGATCGTGTCCATGGTGCTGCGCGTCTGCCGATAGAGGTCGCCCTTGCCGTCGACGACACCCCGCGCGCTCAGCGCCGTGCTCCCGGAGACGAGCACGCGGTCGCCCACGCGCACCGCGCGTGAGTACGCGTACTCGTCTTCGATCGCGCGCCCGGACGAGATGCGGCGCGCCGTGGCGCCGGCGCCGTCGACCGCGTCGAGCTCGATCTCGACGAGCTGCTCGGGCCGCGCGAGCCGGTTGACCTGGACGAGCGTGGCCGCCGGCCGCGCGTCGCGAAGGTATCGAGCGAGCGTGCGCGCGGCACGATCGGCCATGCCGATGTCGGTGACGTAGATGCGGCTCCGCACCACGTCCGCGAGCTTGCCGCCGGCCTTGCCCAGGCTCCACTCGGCGATGGTCATGATGGTCTCGACCTGCTTGGCGACGTCGCCGACCCCGCGCACGCTGCCCTGTCGGTCGATCGCCGTCGTGCCCGACTGGAGCACCAGGTCGCGCACGCGCACGGCGCGCGAATAGTGCGCCTGCTTCTCGAGCGATCGTCCCGACGCGACGTTGATCCGCCGATCCGTTCCCATCGGTTCCTCCTGAGTCAGCGGATCGCGGTCCGCTCGCGGAAGTCTCGTCAGCGCGGGCGCCGGACGATCGCCGGCACGCGGGCGGCCCAGGGCTGGGCCGCCTCGAACGCCGCCGCGGCCCGGAGCACCGCCGCCTCGCCGCGCCGCTTGCCGACGATCTGCAGGCCCACCGGCAGTCCCTGGCTCGTGAAGCCGCACGGGATCGAGATGGCCGGCAGGCCGAGCACCGAAAACGCGTACGTGAGATAGGAGCGCTGCATCGTCCGGCCCACGGGCACGCCGTTGATCTCGAGCACGTGCGGCTGCTCGAGCGGGAACGGCGGCGTGGCCGACGTCGGCGTGATCAAGAGATCGCGCTCGGCCAGGAATTCACGCACGCGTTGCCACTGCCGCGTGCGGAGGAGCTCGCCGCGAGCCACCGCGACCGACGTGAGCGCCATCCCCTGCTCGGTGTTCTCCACCAGCCCCTGCTGGAGCACGGCGCGGTGCTCGGGCAGCTTGTCCGCGTGGCGAGCGACCATCAGGAGCCCCCGCGTGAGGCGAACGATCTCCGGCACGTCGCTCATGTCCGGGCAGGCGGCTTCCACGCGGGCGCCGGCCGACCGGAACACGCCGACCGCGCGCTCGAAGACCGCCCGCACCTCGTGGTCGATCGTCGTCAGCCCGCCGAGATCGGACGTCCAGGCGATACGCCAGCCCTTCACCGACGGGGCCTTGGCCGCCTTCACGAAGGCGTGCGGATCGACGTCGTAGGAGAGCGGCGAGCGGTCGTCGGCGCCCGCCATCACCGACAGCATCAGCGCCGTGTCGGCGATGGTCCGCGCCATCGGCCCCTCCACCGAGTACGTGTCCCACGCGAGCACGGAGGGATAGCGCGGGATCAGCCCGGGCGTCGTGCGGAACCCGACGACCCCGCAATAGGACGCCGGGCCCCGGAGCGAGCCGCCGAGATCGGTGCCTTCCGCGAGCGGGCACATGCCCGTGGCCAGCGCCGCCGCCGAGCCGCCGCTCGATCCGCCCGCCGTCAGCGCGAGATTCCACGGGTTGCGGGTGGCGCCGAAGACCGCGTTCACCGTGTTGGGCCCGAACGCGAACTCCGGCGTGTTGGTCTTGCCGATCACGATCGCTCCGGCCGCGCGAAGCCGCTGGACGACGAGCGCGTCCTCGTCGGGGACGTGGCTCTCGAAGAGCTTGGAGCCGTGGGTCGTCCGGATACCCTTCGTCGCCGTGACGTCCTTGATGCCGACCGGCACGCCGAAGAGCGGTGGCAGGGTGACCCCCCGGCGGAGCGCCGCGGTCGACCGCCGCGCCTCCCGCAGCGCTGCGTCGCGCACCAGCGTGACGATCGCGTTCACGTCGGGGTTCACGGCGTCGATCCTCGCGAGGACCGCCTGCATGACCTCGAGCGGCGAGGCTTTGCGCTCGCGGTAGAGCCGCGACAGCTCGACGGCGGGCGTGAAGCAGAGATCGCGGGCGGGCGTCATGGCGCGCACAGTCTACACTGCGCCGGGACGGGACGTTGCGACGCCACGAATCCTGCTCTAAGCTGTCGCGCGCCAGCCGGTGCCTCGGACTTCAGAAGGAGATGGCCATGCCAACCATCGCGTCGATCGACAGAATCTTCGGTCAGGCCGTCGAGTCGAAAGCCATGCCCGGGATCGTGGCGGTCGCCGCCACGGACACGGCGACGCTGTACGAGGGCGCCTTCGGCAAGCGCGAGCTCGGCAAGGACGCGCCGATGACCCTCGACACGGTCGTGTGGATCGCCTCGATGACCAAGGCCATCACGGCGACCGCCGCCATGCAGCTCGTCGAGCGGGGCAAGCTGAGTCTCGACCGTCCGGCGAGCGAGGTGGTCGGGGGACTGGCTTTGGCGAAAGTGCTCGAGGGATTCGACGCGGCCGGCCAGCCGCGTCTGCGGGCACCGAAACGGCCGATCACGCTGAAGCACCTCCTGACCCACACCGCGGGCTTCGCCTATGAGATCTGGCGGCCGGAGATCGCGCAGTACCAGACCGTGACCGGAACGCCGGGCATCACGACCTGTACGAACGCGGCCCTGACCACGCCGCTGCTGTTCGATCCGGGCGACCGCTGGGAATACGGCATCAGCATCGACTGGATCGGCAAGATGGTCGAGGCTCTGAGCGGCCAGAAGCTCGATCGCTACCTCCAGGACAACGTCCTCGGGCCCCTCGGGATGAAGGACACCTCGTTCAAGCTCTCGTCGTCGCAGCGCGCCCGGCTGGCGAGCGTGCACCAGCGCGACGAGAAGGGCGCGCTCGCGCCGATCGAGTTCGCGCTCCCGGAGGATCCCGAATTCCTCATGGGCGGCGGCGGGCTCTACGGCACGGCGCGCGACTACCTGGCGTTCACGCAGACGATCGTGCGTGGCGGCAGCCTGAACGGCGCCAAGGTGCTGCGTCCTGAGACCGTCGACCTCATGGCGGAGAACCACATCGCGCCGCTCGATATTCCGGTCATGAAAACGGCGGTCCCCGCGCTGTCCAACGACGTCGAGTGGTTCCCCGGGATGCGCAAGGGCTGGGGCCTGAGCTTCCTGATCAACACCCAGCAGGCGCCGACTGGGCGTGCGGCCGGCAGTCTCGCCTGGGCCGGCCTCGCCAACACCTACTTCTGGATCGATCGCACGAAGAGGGTCTCGGGCGTCTTCCTCTCTCAGGTCCTCCCGTTCTACGACCACACGGCGATTGATTTGCTCGGGAAGTTCGAGACGGAGGTGTACCGGACGCTGTCGTAGCCCGGCGCGAAGTTAGCGGACGCGCCCGCGCAGCGCGCGCCAGACGCGCTCGGGCGTCAGCGGCAGGTCGCGAAGCCGGACGCCGGTGAGCCGCGCGAGCGCGTTGGCGACGGCCGGGCTCACCGGGATCAGGCCCCCCTCGCCCGCGCCCTTGGCGCCGAACGGGCCGCTGCCGTCCGCGTTTTCCACGAAGCGGCACTCGAGGGCCAGCGGCGCATCGTCCGCGCGCGGCACGCGGTAGGTGAGCAGGGTACCGTTCAGCAGGTGGCCGTCCGCGTAGAGCATCTCCTCGAAGAGCGTGTGGCCGAGTCCCTGGACCACGGCGCCCTCGTCCTGGCCCTCGAGCAGGAGCGGATTGATGGCGCGGCCCACGTCGGCCACCGACACGTAACGCTCGACCCGCACCGCGCCCGTCTCTTCATCCACGCTCACCTCGGCCGCGCCCACCGCCATCTCCCAGAACGGAGTGCTGCCGCCAAGCGGCGCGGCCGTGCGGCCGGGCGCGATCACCCCGCGACCGATCAGCTCGCCTCCGGACATTCCGAACCTGAGCGCCAGCACCTCGGCGTACGTGAAACGCTGCGCCGGCGCCACCACCGCGCCGTCGTCGAGGGCGAGGTCTCGGGTGAGGACACCCAGGCACTCCGCCACGACCCGGACGAGCTGCTCGCGCACGTCCTCGGCGGCGACCTGCACGGCGCGCCCGGTCATCACCGTCGACCGGCTCGAGCTCGTGGTCTGATCGTAGGGCGTCACCGCGGTATCGGGCTGGACGACCGTCACGCGTGTCAACGGCACGCTCAGGACCTCGGCGGCGATCTGCGCGAGCACGGTGCGCGTCCCCTGGCCCATCTCCACGGCGCTGGCGAGCACGGTGGCGCTCCCGTCGGCGTGCAGGCGCACGATCGCCTCCGACACACTCGGCGCCACCGAGGCCTTGAGCATCGCCGCCACGCCGCGCCCGCGATCGGCCGCGCCCGCCTGCGTCCAGCCGATCGCGTCGGCGGCGCGGCCGAGGCTCTCCTCGAGCTTGCCGTCGATGGGCGTGTCGCCGGGCGCGAACTCCTCGCCGTGGGCGAGAAAGTTCTGGCGCCGGAGATCGACCGGATCGCGATCGAGCCGGTCCGCGGCGACGTCGAACAGCGACTCGAGCGCCCACGCGAGCTGCGGCACCCCGAACCCTCGGAACGCGCCGCCCGGCGTCGTGTTCGTGTAGACGGCCCGGGCGTCGAGCGCCACGTTCGCTACGCGATAGGGGCCGGTCGCCGTGTAGGTGCCCTTCTGGACGACGCGCGGGCCGATGTCCGCGTAGGCGCCGACGTCGTAGTCGGCGTGGCACTCCACGCCGACGAGCGCGCCGTCGCGCCGGAAGCCCACCCGGGTGGTGACGCGTGCGGCGCAGCGGCGCACCGTCTGGAACGCTTCGGGCACCGACGCCGCCAGGCGCACCGGCCGGCCGGCCGCGTGCGCCAGCGTCGCCGCCAGCGGCTCGAGCTTCGCGTACGTCTTGCTGCCGAAGCCGCCGCCCAGGTGCGGGACGACGACGCGGATCCGCGCGAGCGGCACGCCGAACATCTTCGCCAGCTCGACGCGCACCGAGTACGGGTTCTGGGTCGACGCCCAGAGGGTCAGGGCGCCGGTCTCGTCCCAGGCGGCCAGCACGGCGTGCGGCTCGAGTGCCACGTGCTGCACGGGCGGAAACCGATACGCGTCCTCGACGACGACGTCGGCCCCGGCGAGCGCGGCCGTCGCGTCGCCGCGCGCGAGGTGGAACTGGTGGCAGACGTTCGTGCCCGGCTGGGGCCGCAGCGTGGAGAGATCCGCGAAGTGGCCGGCCAGCGGCAGGCCCGTATGGACCAGCGCGGCGCCCGGCGCCAGCGCCTCCTCGAGCGTGATCACCGCCGGGAGTGGATCGTAGTCGACGTCGATGAGGTCGAGCGCCTCCGCGGCCGTCGCCTCGTCGACGGCGGCCACGGCCGCGACCGGCTCGCCCTCGTACCGGGCGACGTCGATGGCGAGCACCGGGCGATCGCGATACGCCGGCCCGTAGTAGGGGTCGCACCAGGTCAGGTCGGCGCCGCTGAGCGCCGCGAAGACGCCG
>Ga0137394_10002427_pt1 | contig 13775 bp, 17 predicted proteins | sample czobulk116metaG_FD_108278 | JGI IMG/M metagenome (GOLD analysis project Ga0137394, IMG submission 108278) | Vadose zone soil microbial communities from Angelo Coast Range Reserve, California, USA - czobulk1.16 metaG | ecosystem: Environmental > Terrestrial > Soil > Vadose zone | place: USA...
CCATCCTGCGTGCCCGGATTCTACAGCAGTAAAATACGGGAAAGAAGAACCCAAAGACCTTTGAGTAGGTCATGCGTACGAACAAAAGTTGTCTGATGGATCAAAAGTTGATGGAAGCACCAACCTGAGGGCGCCAGGCCCGGGGTGGTTGAGTTGGAGTTGGAAGTGATACAGTTGACTCAGCTGTATGTTCCCGGAACAGCCAATGCCTGTCCTCGATTATATAAGCAGAACCAGCGTGTGCCTTGAGCGCTCGAGCGAGAGTACCGTCAGGCCCTTACTTTCACAGAGGGTGTCATCTAGAGCGATTTTCTGATCCCCCTGTCCATCAGGTATAAGAGGTGTGATTCACATATCTATCTGGCGCAACCTCCCAAAGCACTTGTATGTACGCTTTCGGCTCCCTTTTCACCAACGCACAGGTTTTATGACCTCGTCAGCAATTTTCTCATTCGGCAACCGTGTGGGCTTGCTTCTCCTATTCGCAACGTCTGTGGTATCCGCAGGCGCTATCCTCCTCCTCCTATCGTACATTGCTGTATGTGGCGCCCGCTACTTGCCTCTCAAATCCCAATGAACTGGAGCTTCATTTCATTCTTTTTTTTTAAAGTATAGTGCTGTCTCCGTCACTCGAGATTCCATAAGAAGATGGAAGATTCAAGGCCCTGCTGAAGTCTACCTCCTAAATCAGCTGATTTGGGACCTTTTACAGGCTGTCGGCGAGTCATCTGGCTACCGAGGCAAGTAGTATGCCCACTGACGATTTGGTTCAGGTGGTATCATGAATATCAAGTGGGCAATAGACGCAGTATGTATCAGTATTTGTTTGCGTCGACCATATTGCTCATCTTGTCACGGCGTTAGTCTGTACATCCGGGCTCTGTCTGCACCGCTCAAGGTGAAATACTCTGACGCTGTCACATCAGGAAAAACCTTTCGTGCTAGCGCGAGAGGTAATCTGCGCTAGTGAGAGGTTGTTCTTGATGCAGTTTATGTCAAAAGGACGATATTGACACTGTAGTTAGGTGCCGTCAAACAGGCCTCTGATGCTGGTGCAGCCCTCTCGTGAGTGATAATGTATTGGCGGACGACGATAAGATAATTACTTACTCTCTACGATGCGACGTTTCAGGACCTTGGTCCGTTGTCCATTTCTCCTATCCTTAGAAATCCTAACCCGCCGACCAATCCATCAAGATTATTGCTGTTTTTACTATCATGACTCTGTGTTTTTCGAAAACCATCGTTCGTGACGATGACCATATTGATGAGGAGAACAATATTAATACCTGCAGACAGGGCTTGCGTTGGAGTCTTGGCATCGTCGCTGTCCAGTGGATCGCTGTCGTCCTTCTAGTGACGGTCAATATAGCTGTGGATGGGGCGTATCAATTTTACGGCCCCACGGGTTTATGTGAGCTCATTTGCCTTTTTTGCACGGCCTATCTTGACAAGTGGCAGGGTGCTGGATTCAGAGCCACTACTCGGTCCAGCGTACCGTTGCCGATTTCGTTTTCATGTGGATAGCCGCCGCATTCAATATCGTGATCTACATAATCGTCTTCCTCTACTTCAGGGGGTATATCACTACGGATGGGTGGCGCATGTCCCTGTCGCGCAGACCAGAGCCGACTAACATAGGACCCCTCAGGCAAGCATACGGCTTACTTCTGTGGGGCATCCTTCTATCTCTCAACTAGTATCTCTCTGACACTCTGCATTACCCCACAGCTACCCGCTCACCTACACAGTGGCCGTGAGTACTTCTCTTACTAACTGACTTAGGGCTTATCCAAACGTGCTTTCACAGGTTCTGCCGATTTCAATTGTGCGGTATAGCACATTCACACATCACCACGTCCCCTATTCCGTGACCTTCTTCGTCGACATCATCTATCTCTCCAACGGCCTTTTCAATGTCCTATTATTCTCCAACACTCGTCCGAACCTGCTCCCGCAAGACCCTGCGAAGACCGAAGTGGCATTAGATGGAGTAGTACGCTCTCCGCAAAATGAAGGGCTGGGCGAAGTTAATGCCCTTACCGATGAAGTGCAGCCGCGCCACGACTCTCCGACCAATACCCATGGGCCACAGCTTGATTGGGAAGGTGGCGAGACGGTGCGATTGCCCGTAGGAGTAACGTATGAGAATTTGAGGAGACGCTCAATGGACTCATTAGGTCGGTTGCTCTTCCTTCCCAACATCATATAGACCCGATGCTCACTTCGATTAACAGTATGATGCACACATCGAGGTATTGTACCTAACCCTACAATATCACCACATAAAATCGACGAGATCTCGGTTTCATCTTCATGAAGAAATGCAGGGGTGGATGCAGAATACTGTTACACGCTTCTGTCGAGGATAGCGTGTCTCGATGAGGTATTCCGGTTAAGTACATGGCCCAAATTGATAGGTGAAGATAGGAGATTCACGACTGCGACGACCAATACCAGGATGTGGCTAATTATTTATTGGTACTTCCGAGTGGGTAGAGTATCTGGTACAGCTGTAGGTCTTTTCCGAGAATAGGTGCCGTTTACTGCGTTTATGTCACAAGTCCGATAATCGACCCCGTCTCGAGAGTTGATTGCGCGGCTCCGCAGACCAGAGCCACCTATTAATGTACCTGCACAAACCTTCTATTAAACCCCATATCCAGAAGTTATCCAATACGCCACCATCAGAAAATTTCTGTCGTGATCGAGGCACGAGGAAGACTGATGAGATGGTTGGATAGGACTGTACGTAGCATACTGTCACAGCCTAGTGCAGTGCACCACCAATTCAGAAAATTATATCCCAAACAACAAAAGCACTAGCGCCACTGTTATGCCAGGGTAACTGCTTGTCATTATGATACAGTATGTGCATCCATGTGTGCCCCCCACATCCCAGTCTCAGGTACGACACGTGGAGTGCATGGAGTGCCAACGTCGTCTCGGTACATCTATAACCAAAATCCCCTCGTCTATACGGGCACGCACGGCACCCAAGTCAATATCCGGCTGAGGAAAGGCGACGTGCCATTCATAGTGACCTGATGAGAGAATCAAATCAAGTTCAAGCGATACATCCATCAACGCTTGGCACCCGGTTGTTACCGTAGTAGGGGAGGTCTTACTCACAATCATGCTCCAGATGCCATGCATCCGCTACCACCGCCAGGCGCCCTCCACGCCTCGCAGACACCGTGATCATTTCCGTCGCAAGCACCGCGCCGCCCGGACGCGGCAGCGCGATCGAGAGCTTGTAACACTCTGAACCCGTGGGGCACGTCACTGTCTCGATGCGGGCGGGTACGTGATTCGTGCCAACGCTGCGACGCGCGCGTGCGAGGGGCGATTCGGGGCGCGCGGGCCGTGAAGACGGCGCGGGGACCCCGACGTCTGGCGTGGGCGTGGGCGTGGCACTGGCACCACCAACACTAGCATTGGCACTAGTATTGGCACTGACTCCGACAATGGCACTGTGGCTGACGTCGGGATTGGCACTGGCACTGACAACGGCACTGGCACTGACAATGGCACTGGCACTGACAATGGCACTGGCACTCGGTGGCGCCTGTTCAGCGATCAGTGTCTGATGCTCCACAGTTTGCACCACTAATATGCTTGGTACCTGCGTCACGCGCTGATCCTCTGGACTTTGGTCGGGTTTTGTCCCTGGGGAGAGCTCGGAGGTTGCCAGTGGCTGCTGCCCCTGACCCTGGATGACTCGGAGGGGCTGCAGTGGGGAGTGAGATTCGGATTCGAATGTGCCTTTTCTTGCTTGTCTACCAATGCGTGTCTCGTCTGGTGGCATGAAAGGTGGCGGCGCAGCCGCAAAGACAGACGCCAAGTTTGAGCGACGTGCTGCGGAAGAGTATGATAAAAACTCATCATCAGCTAGATATTCTCATCATGAAGACGTCACAATCAAACGCCCCACATTCACGGAGCCTAGGAATATGGACCGTGGAAAAATGATGGGCCTTCTGTACTGAGCTATACCGTGACATTGTCTTGGGGGTCGCCACCAGTGGTCGAGTGTTACGACATAGATCCTTGCTGGTCGTACTATTTCCACCCCAAGTCCCACTATGGCTGCGGATTCGTACCGGTGTCGTTACGGCGCGGGGACGAACTCCCAGGTTCAACAAAGAATTAGAAGCGGCGAGAAGCATGGTGGAAAGTGAAATCAGGTCGAAGATTTATCAAAGTCATGTATCCGAACGATTCCATCTCGAACCGGTCAATTGTAAACGGTGCGGTGTAGGTTCGAGTCCGTGGCTTTCGTGAAATGACGAATGTCAAGGAGCTTACCAGTCGATGTTAAAATTGTCAAGCCTATGACCTATCACCCTTGTCAACGGTGAGGGTTTCGACTCGCCGCGCGTGTAGGGAAATAGAGGGCACCGTGGCGAGCGTACGCCACGAAAAGGAGAATATTGGAATCATTCATAAGATTCTGAATAGCTAGAGTACACGGACGTTCTTAACCGGTAGCCGCTCGGCGTATACCAATCTGTTAGTTTGTTAGGTATCGTTTAGTGTGCGACAAGAACCGGGTATAGTGAAAAATTTGCATAACAGTTCACCGCCTCTCACGGACAAAGAAGTGCAACACGACGAAGCTCGAGGCCGTAAACGTGACGAAGAATATGCCGAGAAGTGATATATTTGGCCACCAGAACGACTGTGCGCGCAAACCGAACGTGGAGAGGATCGTAGCAGCGGGGACGTCGAGTTCGACTCCGTACTATGTGTGTGGATCAAATTAGTGCGACACCAGGGGGGAAGGACTGCTAACCTTATCTTCCTTCAATTGCAAGAAGCGAAGCTCGTTGACAGCGAGCGCTTCGAACGCGGCATGGAAGAACGAGATTGTATGTAACCATTGCAACCAAGGCTTGACTTTAGATCGGTTGATCAGGAGACCTGTGAATAGCAGGCTACGTGACACAAATTTAGTGCTTCCGGTATCGCTGTAGATGGGGAGCGCGCTCACTTGAACAACATGACCATCGTGCCTATGAGACTCGCGACGCTCGTATTCGCACAAGCAATAGAGATGAGCAAGATGACGCTCGCCGTGGTCAGGTTGAAGAGTACCAGGGTGAGGATGAACTTCCAGAAGGCTGCCACTGTCGGGACAAAGCCAACGAGGCCATACACAATACCTCCGAAGAGGAGCGGCGGGACAACGCGGAGTGGAAGGATGTCGAATAGAACCTAGGCAAAAGCTGTCACCAAGCAACTCACGGCTCACAGGAGAGGTCAGACACACCTTTGATGTGAAGTAAGTGAAGGAAGAGTAGTATCCGTTTGATCTTATCAGCGTTCTCTGTAAGCATGAGTGAACGCAGCGATGAATACGGGGTCGCACCTTTCCCGCATGAAAAGGATCCGTTCATTAGCAAACAACCCGAGACTCGACAGGCATGAGAAGCCAAACAGAGCCAGCGTGAAGAAGAAAACACCTGGTGATGGAAACATCAGCCGTCTCGCCATCTCATCACACATCACAAGGATCCCGCACCCAATCTATTTTGGAATCCTCCAATATCATCGGACACGCGGTGGTAGAACAATCCACAAAGCACTGCGGTATCGGGATGAGCAAATGGCCACGTCATCAATAGCCAATCAGACTCACGTGCCGCTGCAATAGACGCCGAATACTGGAACGCTAATAGTGCCGGATCGCGGTACATATTCTTGAAGGCTCGGCCGCTCAAGATCCTGAACTGAGTCAACCACGTCGCACGCTTGCGCCCACGCAACAGTGTGCTCTCAACCGTCACGTCCGGCAACTCCTCACTGCCGTCGGGCCCTTGTGCGGGGTGCGCGACTGAGTGGATGTCCGCGCGTATAGCAGCCGCAACGTCGCTCGTGGCATAGGAGTCGACCAGTGCTGCGATGTGTGGCATGAGGATTGGCCCTAGCTCGCTGCCGTGTGCAGTGCTGAGTGAGATGACTTCGAGAAGCTGCGATGTCTTGCGCCGCAGGAAGCCTTCGCCGGCTCCATTACCATTGCCATCACGGCGTATTTGCAGCTCCGTTACATCATCAGCCGTGTTTAGGGACAGCCCCCCGCTTGGGATATGCGTAGGTAGTCCGTACTCCTCGTCACGTAATGAGGCAGATGCCGTCACGTCTCCAGTCGGGGAGGTTATGCCAGTAGAGGAACTTGCAGAGCCTTTGGCTTCCTTCTCGACAGATGCGGTGACGTCAACTAAAGAATCCTTTAATAGATGGTATTAAATGATAGAAGAGGAGAAGCTTACTAAGATAATCCGCAATATTGAACCCTGGAGGGCAATGCTGTCCGATAGAGTCGAAGTATGGCTGACATTTAGCAAATTCACCAGCATAGACAAGGCGGCCTTGAGCGAGGAGTACGAGTTGATCAAAGAGCGCAACTATGTTGCTACGAGGTTGATGAATTGTGAAGACGACAGTGCGATTATAGTTGCGCGCAAGAGATACTAAACATTCGACGACGTTATAGGCATTGTATGCATCCAGGCCTACGAAATCTGTTATGAAGAAGACACATCAGTATAATACAGGGGACATACCGCTAGTAGGTTCGTCAAGGAACAAAATCGATGGGCTAGTCACGAGTTCGCATGCGATTGATACGCGGCGCTTCTCTCCTCCAGAGATAGAGCGATGACCTGAACGGTCTCAATCAACGAGTAGCGAAAGATGGCTGAGGCACGCACCTGAATCCCCGATACGAGAATCTTTGATTCCTAGAATCCCTAATTCATTCATCGTCTCTAGAGTTCTGAACTGCTTAGCCTCTATGCTCATATCTCGCGGAAGCCTCAGGAGCGCAGAGTATAGGATGGTCTCATACACCGTGAGCGTGCTCATGAGTGTATCTTCCTGGTCCACGAACCCGATGACTTTTCTGAAATCCTGATCGGAGACTTCACGGCCATTTACAAGAGTCACTCCTCCAACGACACCACGCTTGCGTTTACGCGCTAGAATGTCGAGGAAGGTCGACTTGCCGGCACCGGAGGCGCCCATGATCGCAAGAATCTGACCAGGACGTACAGAGCCCGTGATGCCCTCGAGAATTGGACGGCCAGTGAGAGTGTAGGAAATATCAGAAAAATGGAGCACTGCTGGGACATGGTCGGCCATGAGTTGCGAGACCTCAGCTTCAGGTAGGCGGATCGCTCTGATGTCGGAATTGCGCGCGCGGCCAGCGTACCAGAGCGCTTAACGAAATCGGCAGCTTAGCAAGGGAGGAACAGACGAGACGTTACATACCTGCCGAAATCAAAACGGCAGTTAGACCGGCCCCGGCAACACTCAGTGCGATCCATCGAGTGTTGTTCGGTTTGGGCGGCATCTGAAAAAGTGAATATTCACGACGGGGTTGAAGCATGGGACCTCGAGCACGTACAACGTAGCCAGGAACTTGACTGTAGTGCAAGCATTCGCCACCTTCACATGTCAGGGAAATATAGTTATCGCCGAAGATGTCATTGATCAATTGATTCATCGCTGGCTCTTCAAACTTGCAGCCGGCGCCCGTCTTGCAGCTAAAAGTAGTAGGTCCCTTGATCTCCTCCTTCAAAAAGTCCCCAATATCTGACCTTGTTTCAACACCGAGTCAGTGCCAGAGAATCGAGTACGAACCGACGCTGCCATCTTCGCCGCAAATGAATCGTCCTGGAACACAGCTACACTTCATTTTCTTGCATTGGTATGATGTGGTATTGCTGTCGTATCCTGGTATAACTTCTGTCTCACATGTCTCGAGCGCGCAGTAGAACGATTCGACCTGGGCAGTCCAAAACTGAAAGTCGCATGTCGCATCTGTTTTGTCGCAGCTGAAGGTGACCTGAGGAGGACGGCCCGGTAACATATCGAGGATTTTGCGATCTGCATTTCGAGTTTCAAGGAGAGCCAAATACAGAGATGGTGATACGCGTACTAGTAACATCGCAAAATTGGTGGTTGCTAAAGACAGTCTGACCACCTTTGTAGCAAGTCATATTTACTGAGTCCGCCGCATCTAGTGACGTTATGTCGCCGCGGATGGGGAAGTTTGCACAGGCGCTGTCGGTTTGGCAAACTAGAGAAGAATCAGACAACAGCAGATTGATTGGAGCGGGCAGACATGCCGTTGCAGTTTATTCCACTCCAACCCTCCTTGCATTGGCACTCCTTTCCCCCTTCACGTAGGTGCCGCTCACTTCCATCCGCCAGGGAGTCACATTCTGCGCATACATGAGACCAGATTTCTGAGGACCCCTGGATACAGACACCTACGTGGCGTCAAGCAGTCGATACCTCCCCACCCAGGCGGACAGTTACACTGGCCATTATACGGATCGCATTCTCCGTATTGACCGCATGTAAACGCAGGAAGCATGCAGTTGAAACAGGGAGGACATTTCCCTGTCCGAAGGGAATGGATTAGAAGCAAAGACTTGTACTATAACGTGGGAATACCTCTTGAAGGTGCGAGATTGTCGAGGGCCTATCGGGGTCCTTTTGGTCAGGATGGAAGGCAACAGGGATATGTAAGCGACGTACGGACAAGTGGTAGCTCGAAACAGTGTGGTAGGAGCTGTTGCCACTCTTTGCTTTGGCATCTACGGTTGATAAGAGCCAAAGAGCGAGTAGTGCCCCCCTTGGCTTGAGAAACATGGATGATACGAACACGAACAAATAAAGAAAGTGGAGGGTCAACAGGTGATGCCGGTGATGATGAGTCGTCGCGTAAATCCCGGAAATGCCCGGTCCGCTTATGGAGCCGGAGAGGGTTCCGCTGGCCGAGAGCAACCGAAATGGCAACCAACTCCTGCTCAGTGCTCACCAGTGGAAGAACACGCTGTCGATCTGATGACCTTGCTGCTCGATGTTCTCCTTTATATCGTCGCATGGGCGCATGTGCTGCTCGCTCCGTACACCAAAGTAGAGGAGAGCTTTACTCTTCATGCCATACATGACCTCCTCTTTTATGGTGGCCATCCTGATGCGCTTCAGAAAGTGAGTCTCCAACAACGTCATCGTCTAGCGCCTCTCATTAGGTGGTCCACCCTTGCTCAGTTTGACCACAAAGTCTTTTCTGGGGCCGTACCCCGCTCATTCGTGGGCAGCATAATCATCGCTTGGCTCTCTAACTATGTCACCCGACTCGCGAACGACCTCTCCCTCGTCACTTCAAAATTCGATCTCCAAATAGTCAGTTCGTATTATCCCTCTGATTTCTTAGTTGCCGCAACTAATGCATACCAGTTCGTCTTACCCTTGCGAGCATAAATGCCCAAGGACTTTGCTTTCTACGACGCGCGGTCGCGCGCCGTTTCGGACGTTCGACCTCCCTCCTTTTTACCCTCATCACAGTTACTCAATTTCACCTACCATTCTGGATGGGGCGTACGTTGCCCAACATGCTCGCGCTACCGTTCGGTGAGACATACCCTCCTGCTCTCTATCACACCGCCACTCAATTCATCAACTTTTAGTCAACCTCGCATTCTATCTGCTATTAGACCGCGGGACCCGGGCAGCTCGAACCTCGACCACTCGAGCCTCTTGGGCTGTCGCGCTGTTGACATTTTCCGCAGTAGTGATCCGCGTAGAAATTGCCGGTCTTCTGGGTCTTCTCTCAATTCAACTATTGTCGAATGGCTCCCTCTCTCTCACGCGACTCGTCAAGATTGGCATTATTTCCAGCCTGGTTTCCGTTGGTATGACGTTTTAATCTGCCTGTATCCACCCAACATTCATATACGCTGGTCCCGTAGCGCTGACTGTTTCGATCGACTCATACTTCTGGGACCAATGGCCTCTCTGGCCCGAGTTTTCCAGCATTTATTTCAACGTGTATGAAGGAAAAAGTACCGATTGGGGCGTTAGTATTCCCTCAACTCTCCTTGCATCATCTCATCCTTAATCCATGTAGGTGTCTCCGTTCTGGACCTATTTCACGAGCTCCCTCCCGCGTCTTCTAATGGTTAACGTAGTGTTCATCGTATTTGGTTTCGCTCGCGATGCCCGGATCCGGTCTCTTGTTTGGCCTGCATTCGCCTTTGTGTTCCTCATGAGCTTCCTTGGACACAAAGAATGGCGTTTCGTCGTGTATGTCGTACCAATGTTGAACATTGCCGCAGCACATGGTGCCCAGGGCCTGTACGCCCACCCTTTTTTTGCAGTTCAAGTCTAAATGCTAAACATAATGCGAAATAGCGCCCGCCAACGCAAGGGAACCCTGCTGGGCTTGATCGCGTTTCTCGCGGTCATAGGCGCCCTGGCGCTCAACACCGCTGCGACTGTGCTCCTCACGCGCGCGTCGATGGCCAATTATCCCGGCGGCCACGCGCTCGCACGGCTGAATGAGCGACACGTGGAGTCATCCCGCGGTAGATAGACTATCCCTCCCACTTCCCTCTAGGGCTGATGATGGGCGCATCATGATAGTCCATGTCCACATCGCGAACCTCGCCGCCCAGAGCGGTGCATCGCTCTTTCTCCACACCCACGCGCCGCCATACCGCTCGAGCCTTGGCATCCGAGCGCCCGCCATCTCCGCTGCGCATCCGTGGATCTACAACAAGACAGAAAACCTCACACCAGCCGATGTCGCGTATGATTCTTCTTTCACTCACGTGATCGCCGAGAGCGGAGACGCACTGCCGACTGGGCGATGGGAACTCGTTGACGTGATCGACGGATGCCAGGGATGGAAAATAAGGAAGGACGTTTTGGAACTTGTGCGCGAGAGGGGGTTGGAAGGGCTACTGAGCGTGCTCGAGATGAAGAAAGCAAGTAAGCTGTGGATATTTGAGAAGCATGGGGGGTGATGTCGGTAATGCCGCGAAAGTATGTTTCTATAACTCATCATACTTCACCCTTTCAGGCTAATCGTACTCCTCTTTCGACAGCGTATGTGGACGCGGGTGTATAAAAGCAATAGCCATTAGTGGCGACCTCTTCGAACTGAGTACCAGTTGTAATCGTCAGGAAATCTGTTGATCATTGATTTGGTGGGCGCGTATTTCTAGCTGAAGTTCTCCACCCCATACGCTACGATAAGGGTTGGCCTTCTTACAACGTAGTTTGGAGGCTCTATGCTTATCTCTAATCCGCAAATCATTCGATTTATTGCCGTCTTCTCCTTGTACGATAAACAGCATCTTGAATGTGGTGATTATCGATTATGGCTGAATAGATTCTTTTCTTTTTTTTTTTTAAAAGGGCTTACCCTTGTCGGGGTGGTGCCGGCAGCAGGAGACGAACGTCAGCCCTGCCGGCGCTCTAAAGCCAGACCGTAGGTCTGGTTGTGAGAGAGAATGTGTTTACGCACACCCCTACTAGAGGGGTAGTGTGGGACGAGTCTCAGGCCCGTGGCTTCGCCACGGTTAAGGCTTAATGATAGATTTGGGTTTTAATATTTATGAGACATATAAGTGATTCTCAATCAAAAGATAAAGAACAATTGCCTCTCAAGATTATAACAGTATATACAATTTATAGTCTGTATGGCTCTCCAATAAGTTATCAGATTATTTTTTCTGATAACCCACTATGCAGCCATGCCTGCTCAAATACCCTCCTATTTCATATTAATACACAGATGGCATCAGGAAACCCTTCTATGATAATCAGAGGTAGCATGTGGATAATGTGGAATAAGTGTGAGTCGGTCAGTAGCAACCTTGTGAAAAGTGATGGAAAGGGAATAATCTAATAGATCATGATCATGCGCGTTCTCTAAGGGTGGCGAAGATGACATCTACAGACCTACTAGTAACACTTGCCACGAAGTTCAAGCCCCCCGTTCAAGATCTTCCCAAACTGCGCCTCGACTGAGACACCTACTAGTATCTCCCGCTCCCCGCTCTCCACGGAGCGGCAGTTTACATTGTAAGGATGGCCAGCATTGTAGCCTCGGAAATGAGCACCGCGGCCCACACCTCTTCATCGATTCATCCTTCACACAGTTCCACTTGTTACCTTCCCTTACCACTAATGTTCTTCTCGATTTCCTTACTTAGGACTGCCACTGGCATGTGCTCATTGGTGATTGGTCAACCACGATTTATTACCTCCTCCCCATTTCACTACCGCTACCTCTCTTGTTTCTGCCGCGCGAGCGTGTCGCCGGTGCTACCACATGGACATTCGACTCATCTTGCAGATCGCGTTCTCGGTTCATAGATAGTGTACATATCCTCATTGTCAGTAGCTCTGGTGTATAAAAAGCATGCTCGGTCTCGCAACAGGGACTAGTGCAGTTTGAACCCCCGTCACGTCGCGTTAACCCCTTTCGAACTCACCGTCGGACCCATCGTAGTTTCGGCGCCTTACAACATCGCATTTGGTCCAAGGGCTCGAAATCTGCCCGAGTCATGTTTTGAGATGATCCAAGTTCCTTCCAGAATGGCCTGGGGAAAAGAGAGAGATAAGATCCCGATACTATCGGCGAAGTTAAGTGAAGCCTGAGTGAGATATCTGTAATGTTCAATTGACGATCGTTCCGATCTTGATGGGATAGAATATTATTGTATGCATGTAAACAGTGAACACAGGGCTCCGCCGAAGGCGCGCAGGGTATCTATCTCTTTCCGAGCTTTGAAATATGTTGGTCCGAGCCGTGGCACTGCAGATAATGAGGGGGAGAAAGCCCCCAAGTGGAAAAGGTGGAAAGGGCCTGTTTTTTGCGGCTAACGCTCTCGCCGTCGCCACAAAAAAAACATTGCTCTCGCACGTCCCCTTCCAGAGAACAAAAAAACGCTTTTCTCTGTGACATGTTGTATCTAGCTTTCCGCACGTCCACAATTGCTCACGTCCACACCTGCGCCGTATATATAAGTCGTTTTGCGCAAAGCCGTGTCTGCTCAAAACCCACGCCGTTTAAGCCCACCCGACCAGACTCCTCACTCGTTGCACACTAATAACAAGGCCTCTAAAACACGCACACCATCTTATCTTGTTAACAAATGGAACCGTTACCTTTCCTCCCCGCGTCGCAACCTACGACGTCCACTCCTTCATTCGTCTTCCCGCAGTCACTTCGGGGGCCATCGTCTCTTGAACTGCCGCCCAGCTCCCAACATCGTCTCCCTGACGCGACAAACTTCCTGGGCTTGAGGCTCCCCTCAAACACGTTGAGGGTCTTGGGGGAGAGCCAGGCCTCCGGGCGACTATCCGAACTGTTCAACGGCCCTGCTGGTCAGCCCGTCAGAACGGCGAAGACGGTTGCGGCGGCAAAACATAAGACAGTGCGATTCGGCTCCCAGCCGAACATGTGGAAGGCTGGGAGTGCGTCCACCTACCCCCGGGGGATGCCGGCACCCAGGCAAGTTTCACAATTGGCTGAGGTTGCCCAACCCAAGCCACCTCCCGTCAAGGCCCGCGCGCGTCGCGTCGCCCGAGCAGTCAGATCCAGAAAGGCTACGACCGAGTTTTCCCACCAATCTGCGACCACCACGCCGTCCTGGAGGGACGATCAGCAGAGTGCATCGCAAGGAACATATGTTTCAGTTAGCGCAGCACAAGCAGCAGCACCTCAAGTTGAGGCAACACCAATTTCCACGCATGCTGGACCATCTGCCATTGCGGAGCCATCTGCTCCACCATGGAGGAAGGGAGAGCACGGAGAAGGCAAGTCAATGCCGGACTGGGGGCTGGATTCGTGGGCGACTGCCACGGCTGCCCAGATTTCGCGCCATTGTAGGCTGGATAGCCTGCCCCTCGACCTCATCGAGCAGGTCCTGCCAAGATTCAGGGCCTACTTAAAGGAGTCCGGGCACTCC
>Ga0137394_10002428_pt1 | contig 13772 bp, 13 predicted proteins | sample czobulk116metaG_FD_108278 | JGI IMG/M metagenome (GOLD analysis project Ga0137394, IMG submission 108278) | Vadose zone soil microbial communities from Angelo Coast Range Reserve, California, USA - czobulk1.16 metaG | ecosystem: Environmental > Terrestrial > Soil > Vadose zone | place: USA...
CGCGCCAAGCCCGCCGTCGTCATGATCATGGTGCGTATCGGCGCGACGGCGACGGTGCGCTGCAGCAACGGGGCGTCCGCGGTCGTCCAGCCGGGATCGATTGGCGAGCTCGCGAGCGGGTCCATCATCCACCCCGACGGCTGGATCGTGACGAATGGCCACGTGATCCAGCCCTACCAGGAGGGCGCCGACGGCGCCTTCGCCGCCGAGCTGCTCGAGAAGGCCGTGGCCTCGGCCTGTGCCGCCGAGCTGGACGGCCTGCCTGCGCCAGTGCAGACGCAGCGTATACGTGCGCTCGCCGCGACCCCCGAGAACCGCGCCGGCCTTGCCCTCGACCGGACGCTCCAGGTCCACCTGTCCAACGGCAAGTCCTACCCGGCGCAGGTGAAGTTCTACAGCCCGCCCGCGTACGTGATCGTCGCCCAGACCACGGATGCCTCCGGCAACCCCCGCAAGGAGCACGGCCGCGACGTGGCGATCCTGAAGATCGAGGACAAGGAGCTGCCCGTCGTCCGCCTGGCCCGGCACAGCACGGACCTGCACCTGGGCCAGGCGCTCTTCGTCATCGGCTATCCCGGCGTCGTCGTTTCCCACGAGCTGCTCAGCCGCGCCACGCAGTATGAGCCCTCGATCACGACCGGTCGGATCTCGGGCTTCAAGCAGGACATCGGCGGCCAGCGCGTGCTCCAGACCGACGCGGCTATCATCCAGGGCAATAGCGGCGGCCCCGTCTTCGACGACCGCGGCCAGGTCATCGGCGCGGCCACGTTCACCTCGCTCCAGGGGGAGCAGGTCGTTCAGGGCTTCAACTTCCTCATTCCCGTCGAGACCGTCCAGGAGGCCGCGCGCAAGGCGGGCGTGACGCCGAAGGGCGACAGCATGTTCACGCGGCTGTGGAACCATGGCGTCGACCTCTACATCCGCGACCTGCACTACCGCGCCTACCGGAACATGAGCGCCGCCAACCGGATCCACCCGGGCTTCCCAGACGTGGAACGCGTGCGCGAGGACTGCGACATCAAGCACAAGGAGCAGGGATACCTCCACCGCGAGGAATATCAGTGGGCCCTGACGGGCGTGCTCCTCCTGGGTGGGGTCGCCGGCGTGTGGTTCGGCGGCCGGCGGGCGATCTCTGCAACGCGACGAGGCATCCGCGGGATCGTCCGCGAAGAGCTGGATGCTCGGGAGGGGCGCTCCCAGCACTGAGCGGTTGCCCGCGATGCTGCGTTACCTGGCGGCTAGTGGTGTCGCTGTCGCAGGGTCAGCGGCAGCCGGCGCGCGGGGCGCCCGGGGCGCGGCGGGGCACGAGCGTGCAGGCGAACGTCGCGGGCTGCTGGCGATGCTTGTCCAGGGTGGCCTGAAGCCGGGCGAGGGTCCGGTCGCGCTTGGCCAGGCCGATCGCGTAGATGGCCAGGTCGTTCACGAGACGCGTATAGAACACGTGCGGAGCATCGCCGTTGTCGCCCACGCACGGTGTCGGCTTCTGGGCCACGCGCAGGAGCGGGCCGAAAGCCTTTACGTACTCCGCCAGGACGGGCTCGTCGCGGAGGTCGCGAGGCACCTCGGGGAACAGGGCCAGGAACTCGGCCACGGTCATCGGCGTGGGCGCCGCCCGAGCCCGCTCCTCGAGATCCCGCGACAGGCGAATCTGGACCATCGTTCGGCTAGTATACCCCCCGCCATGGCTAAGAGGGTCAGGTCTCACATTCATACATTTTCGCGCGAATGTTGGATTGTAAGACCTGACCCCTCATGACGGCGGTCCTCGCGGCGGCCGCCGTGATGGCGGCGGCGTTCGTCAAAGGCTCCATCGGCTTCGGCTTTCCGGTGCTCGGCACCCCCCTCCTGAGCCTCGTCCTGGACGTCAAGGCGGCGGTCGTCATCCTGATCGTGCCGAACATCGTCATGGACGGGCTGCAGTTCATCCGGAACGGCGCGCCCGTGGCCGTCGTCAAGCGCTTCGCCGTCTTGCTGATGTTTGGCGCGGTGGGGACGGTGATCGGCACCCGACTTCTGGTGGCGGTGTCCTCGCGCACGGCCGCCCTTCTCCTGGGCGCGTTTCTCCTGACGTTCGCCCTCCTCAGCATCGCCGGAGTGACCCCGCGCGTGCCGCGGCACTGGGAGCCGTGGCTGTCGCCCGTGGCGGGCCTGGTGGCGGGAGTCGTGGGCGGGATCACCAACGTGCCGGGGACCCCGCTCGTGATCTACTTCCACGCGCTCGGTTTGGCCAAGCGCGACTTCCTCTCGTCCGTGTCGTTCACCTTCGTCGTTTACAAGATCATCCAGCTCGGCGCGGTCGTCTACTACGGGCTGCTGTCGCCGACCCTGCTCGGGCACTCGCTGGCCCTCACCCTGGTCGCCCTCGGCGCATTCGCCCTCGGGCTCAAGGTGCAGGACCGTCTCGAGCAGCGGACCTTCAACCGCCTGCTGCTCGGCTTCCTCTGCCTGCTCGGCATCTGGCTCGTCGCGCGCAACCTCTGATCAAGGGGTTCGCGCGGGCGCCCTTCCGCTCGCGGAACACCCAGAGACCAAATAGACCAACGAGGCTCCGCGTGAGGCATGATTGGGGTCCAGGCTGCAGGCAGTGAGCCGGCCACAGCGCCTTCACCATCCACCTGGGAGGTCTCATGGCGAAGAGAGCGAAGAGGAAAGAAGCGAAGCGCACGCGCCGTTCCCGCAGGCTCACCGTGAAGAAGGAGTCGGTCGTTCTATCCGGCGAGAAACGCGACACACGTGGGGCAATCGTCATCAACTCCAAGGCGGTCCGCGGCATGGTGATCGACCGGTCGGCCGCCTCTCTGTTCAAACGCGGACAGTGATGAAGCCCGCGCGCCACGGAGCCAGGGCGCGCCGTGCCCGGAAAGCCGCCGGCGGTGTCATGCTCATCTCCATGCCGTGGCAGGTCCTCCAGCTTCCGTCGATCCAGCTCGGCACCCTGCAGCCGCTGCTCGAGGAGGCTGGGATCCGCACCGAGGTCCGCTCATTCAAGCTCGACTTCATGGAGCATTGCCGGGTCGCCACGCGCGGGCAGCCGCCGGCGCGGCGGATCGGCCTGGCCGACTACGAGGCGATGGCGGCCGACCACTACTGGGTCGGTCTGGGCGAGTGGATCTTCTCGGTGCCGCCCTTTCGCGAGGCGACGGGACAGGACGCGGCGTACCTCGACTACGTGCGCGGCCATGGCGTCCCTGAGCGCGACATCGACAACGCGCTCGCCATGCGCGCCCTCGTGCCGGCCTTCCTGGAGGCGCGCGTCGATGACGTCCTGAGCGTGGGGCCCCGGATCGTCGGCTTCACCTCTACCTTCAGTCAGACGGTGCCGTCGCTGGTCCTGGCCAGGATGCTCAAGGCGGCCGATCCTTCGCTGACCATCGTGTTCGGCGGCGCCAACTGCGATGGGCCCATGGGGGCCGCGCTCCTGCGCGCGTTCTCCTGGGTCGACGTGGTCGTCCGCGGCGAAGCGGAATCGATCGTCGTCGAGCTGATGCGCGATCTCCTGGCCGGGGGACCTCCACGCGCGCGCCCCGGACTCTGCTACCGGGAGGCCGGCGTGCCGGTTGTCGTCGATCAGGGGGGCGGAGACGAGGTCGCGATGGACCGTCTCCCGATCCCGATGTACGGCGAGTACTTCGAGCGGCTCGCTAAGACGGGCTTCGCCGCCGAGATCCTCGCCGAGGTACGGGTACCCTTCGAAACGGCGCGCGGCTGCTGGTGGGGCGCAAAGTCGCACTGCACGTTCTGCGGGCTCAACGGTTCCAGCATGGCTTTTCGCAGCAAGAGCGCCGCCCGCGCCCTCGACGAGATCGAGACGCTGACGCGGCGCCACGGCCGGCTCGACCTCCAGGCCGTCGACAACATCATCGACGCGCGGTATCTGCGCGACATGCTGCCGCGGCTGCGGGAGCGCGGACGTGATCTCAGCGTCTTCTACGAGACCAAGGCTAACCTGCAGAAGGCGCACGTGAGGCTCCTGCGCGAGTGCGGGGTCGACCGAATCCAGCCGGGGATCGAGAGCCTCAGCACGCCGATCCTGCGCCTCATGCGCAAGGGGGTGACCGCCTTCCAGAACGTGCGGCTCCTCAAGTGGTGCGCCGAGTACGGCCTCCGGGTCTTCTGGAACGTGATCTATGGCTTCCCGGGAGAGCCTGTGGGGGAATACGCGCGCATGGCGGCAATCGTGCCCGCCCTCGAGCACCTGGCCCCGCCCACACTGGGTCCGCTCGTGCTCGACCGTTTCAGCCCGTACCACGAGCGGCCCGGCGACTTCGGGCTCGAGATCGCGGGCCCGCTGCCCTACTACGGCATGATTTACCAAGTGGACGAGGCGACCCTCAACGATCTCGCCTACTCGTTCCAGTACGCGCACGCGGACGGTCGGGATCCCGACGCGTATGTGGGGCCTCTGCGCCGGGCCATCGAGGCGTGGCGCGCCGCGCACCCGACCAGCTACCGGGCGCTCCGCTACCGTCGCGGGCCCGGCTTCCTGGTGGTGCAGGACGGCCGCCCGCACTCCGAGCGGGCCAACTACACCTTTGGCGAGCGCGAGGCCGCGCTCTACCTGGCCTGCGAGGACGGGGCGACGCCCGCCGAGGCCCGCGCCGCCGCTCGAGCCGGCGGGGTGCCGGACCCAGGCGTGGAGGAGGTGCGCGAGTTCCTGGACGAGCTGACCCTCTCTGGCCTCGTCTTTGCCGAGGGCGGCCACTACCTCGCGCTCGCGCTGCCCTGGCGGTTGCCGGAAGCGGTGTAGCGTGAGACACGCTCGAGCTGCCCTCGCTCTGGCCATCCTGGCCGCGCTCCTGACGGGCCCGCGGTCGGGCGCCGTAGCCGATGCGCAAAACCTCGACCGTCAAGTCGAAGCCACGCTCAGGAGCCTGTACGAGACGACTCCCGCGGCCAGGGAGCTGGCCGGCACGGCGAAGGGCATCCTCATCTTCCCGGAAATTGCCAGGGACAACTACGTCCTCGGCCTCCAGTCCGGCCACGGCGCATTGCTGGTGGGCGGCAAGATCGTCGCCCACTACGCGACCTCCTCGGCCATCTACGGAATGCAAGCCGGTGTCTTGCCCTTCGGGTACGTGCTCTTCCTCGTCACCGACGCTGCGCTGAATCGCCTCAACCAGAGCGGAGGCTGGGAGGTCGGCAAGGATGCCGGAGTGGTCATCATGCCCGCCGGCACCGCCACGATGCCGGACGGGACAATGGACACGCAAGCTGGAACAATGGATGCGACCGCGGGGACGATGACCGCCCGCACGAGAGCTCGAGCCGAGGCCTATGCGTTCGTCATCGGGGACACGTCGCTCATGACGGGGGTCGGCGTGCAGGGCTGGAAGATCATCAAGACCAACCCATGAGCCACCGTGGCTAGCGTCTGCGCTCCAGGTTCAGCTCGATTTGCTTCAAACGCTGGAGGTCAGCCCCGAGCTTGGCCGCGTCGTGCTTCAGCCGGAGCGTCTCTGCCTCGCGCATCGTGAGCTCGGCCTGACGTGCCGCGAGCTCGGCTTCGCGGGCCACGAGCTCGACGAGCGCGGCCTGCCACGCCCGGGCGTCCGATTCCCACTCGCCCTGCGGATACGCGGTGAGCAGCCGCTCGAAGGCAAGCTTGGCCGCCCGGTAGTCACGGTGCCCGCTCGAAGGATCCACGTAGAGCCGCGCGAGATTGTAGAGCGCGCGCGCGTGCACAGCGTCCCGTTCCGGCATGGCGGCGACCTGCGCGTAGAGATCACGTGCCGGGCCGGGTTGCCCCTGCCGGACCAGCTCGTCCGCGCGGGCCACCAGCTGAGCGGACTCCGATCGCCCCTCCGGCCTGGCGCGGAACCAGTCGCCTGCTGCGCATCCCGCGCAGAGAGCTCCGAGCGTCAGGACGAGGACGAGGCCTCTCATGAGGGAGGCGCGGTTTTCGGAAGGCGGACGGTGAAGCAGGTTCCTTTCCCCTCATCGCTGTCGACCACGATCGAGCCGGCGTGGGCTTCGACCAGCTCCTTGACGATGGCGAGACCGAGCCCGGACCCCTTTCGACCGCGGTGCGCCTGCTGATATGGCTCGAAGATCCTGGGGAGATCCGCGGCCGGGATCCCCGGCCCGCTGTCCCGCACCGCCAGCTCGAGGTGCGTCGTGCCGTCGGTCATCGCGACCCGCACGGAACCTCCGGACGGTGTGAACTTGATCGCGTTGCCGACCAGGTTGAGAACCACCTGGGTCAGCGCTTCCTCGTCGGCCATGATCACGAAGTTGACACCCGTCGAGGTCTCCTCCAGGAGCAGACCCTGCTGCTCCGCCTGGGCACTGAGCACGTCGAGCGCCCGAGCCACGACCTTGTCCAGCGCGACGGGTTGCCGCTCCAGGGGAAACACGCCCGCCCGGAGCCGATTGAAGTCCAGGACCCGAGTGACCAGGCCGAGGAGCCGATCGACGCTGTCATCGATCGACGCGAGCCACTGGCGCTCCTTGGCGTCGAGGGTTTGCTGCCCCCGCTTCATGAGGAGCTGGGTGGCGGCCCGGATCGCCGTGAGCGGGTTCCGGATCTCGTGTGAGATCTGTGAGAAGAACTGCTGCTTGAGCGTCTCGACTTCTCGCAGCTGCTCGGCCATGCGATTGAAGGCGTGCGTGAGCTCCCCGATCTCGTCTCCCCTCTCGACCCGTAGTTCCTGGAAACTGCCGTCCGCCACTTGCCTCGTCGCCGCGGACAGCCGACGAACCGATCGGGTCAGGCGGAAGGCGACCCAGCCCGTGGCGGCGATCGCCGCGACAAGGCTGACGCCCAACGTGAGGAGCACGGTGGTCCAGGTGCGGCGCTCCAGCGCGCGGACCACGGCCTGCGCCCGGGTGACTTCGGCTGAGGTTGCCTCGGTGAGCTCCGCCAGCGCGCGATCCAATCGCTCGGCGGCTGATCGCGCCGGCCCTTCCGATAGGCGCAGGGCCCGCGCCGTCTCGCCCCGGCCGAGCAGAGTCCGCTCTCTGTTCACGTGCTGCTGGTAGGTCGCGAGGGCCACGACCGCCTCACGGTAGCTCTTCTGCTCCGCGGTCGACCTGAGAAGGACGTCCAATCGATCGAGGTCTTCTGCGGCGCGCTCCGCGCGCTCTTTCAGGAGATCCGCGTAGGCCCGATCGCGCAACACCAGATAGCGAGCTTCGAGGCGAAGCAGCCGAGGGACGGCCTCCTGGAGGGACACTTCGAGCTGAAGGGCCGGGAAGGACTGGCCGGTGATCTCGCGATGCGCCCGGACCAGGTCGTCCACGGCGAGCAGACTCCAGGCCGCGACGCCGACGAGCGCCAGGATGACCAGCGTCGATGCGGCGAACATCTTGGACGCCAGCCGCATGCCGGTCCCCCCGATCTCCCGGGTCGCCGGGCCTGATCGGTGATCTTCGTGATGCAAAGCGACAGGCGGTACCATTGCGCGTCAAGGCTCCGGTCGAGGCATCTCCTCCAACTCCCGAGCAAGCGGTGAGCCAGGAACCGCGCGTGGCAATTCAATGGGTTGGCAGGCGTTCAGCGCGAAGAAGGTCCCCAGGAGCGTCAGCCACTGCCGGAAATGGGAATGCAGGCGGCCGTCGACCGCCGCCCATTACATGGGCGACTACGCCCTGCAATACGAGGGCACCCAGCTCTTTTCGATCATCTCCGGCGCGATGGTGCTGTAGTCGAAGGCTTTCCCGTCTCGCATCATCTGCTCGACGTTGAAGAGCAGTCTCGTCTCTGGAATCTCGCGGAAGAAGGCCCGATACATCGACTCCACCATGAGGTGAGCCGCGCGCAGCCCGAGGGGGCCGAGAAAATTGCGGCGCTGACCGACGTGGGCCAGCTCGTCGGTCATGACTTCCCGCAGGAGCGCGCGGACGCGCTGGCGAGCCTCCGGCTCATCGGCGAGGATCTCGTCCAGGACGCCGTCGATATGCTGGTACACGGTCAGCCCCATCAGCTCGCTCACGAAGGCGGGCGGGGCGAGCATGGCTTCCGGGAACAGAGGGAAGAGACGGTACATGCGGCTCATCCATTTCCCGAGCGGGAGCCATTCCACCTGGTCGAGGTGAAAGGTCCGGAAGATCTCCTGGAAGAGGCGCATGTGACTGAATTCCTCGCAGAGGTGATAGAGTCCGATCTTCGCGACTATGGAGGTCGACTCGGTCATGCGCTCCGTCGTGTCCCAGGCGGCGGAGATGCCGACGTATTCGTGGCGGGCGAACTTGTAGAGGAAGGTGAGGAGCAGCGTCTTGCCGTCGAGGGTCCGGGGATCGTCCTGCATGATCACGTGGTTGCGATAGAAACGCGCGGGGTCGGCCAGCGGCCGGCGCGTCCGAACGGGATGTGCCCGGAAACCGGCCAGAGTGTCCCGCTTCTTCACGAGATCCTTCTGGTCCTGGAGGATCTCTCCGTCGTGGCCCACCGAGTAGGCCCAGTACGCGTCGAAATTGGCGATCCTCTCTCGCCGGGTCGCCGAGGTGAAGATGGAACGGTACCGCCATCGGCCAGTCGCGGTCCTCGGGCTCACAGTTAACAGGGTATACACCCTGTGTCAGCCTGCGCGGGTTTGCCGGGTACGGAACGGAATGTAGCGAAGGAAGAGCGACGGCTACGGCCAACGCTGCCCGGCGGCTCGTCGTCGCGCAAAGGGCGACGAGTGGCCCAAGAGCTCGCGGATCTTGTAGGCGAGCTCGCCCAGCTCACAGGGCTTCATGATGACGGGATCGCCGAGGACGGTCCGGTAATCAGAGACAAGCTCGCTGGAAAAGGCGGTCATGAAGAGCACCTTCGTCTCGGTCCGGATCGGGCGCAGGCGCTTGGCGAGCATCCACCCGTTCACCCGAGGCATCACGACATCCGTCAGCAGCACATGGATCGGTCCGTCGTGCGTCTCGGCGATCCGCAACGCCTCGTCGCCGCCTGTCGCTTGCAGAACGTCGTAGCCCTCTTCCCCCACGAGGAAGTCCACCGTCACGCGGAGTACCCACGGGTCGTCATCCACCACGAGAATCGTCTCCGGGCGCCGTGGCTTCTTCAATCCGCCTGGGGACGGAGTCTCGGCGTCTGGAGGCAGGTCCGCGGGAGTATGCTCGTCCATGACTTAGCGGGGAAAGCGCGGCAGGGTCGTCATGGAGCGATCCGATGGAGGACCGGGCGGTCGACGAAGCTGCGGAATCGCGCGCGATGCTCGGCCACCGCCGTGTACGGCAGCACGCGCAAGAGCTCTTCGGGCGTCGTGAGACCCGCGACGAGGCGCTCGTGGGCATCCTGGGCCATGCTGAAGGTGGTGCGCTGGGCGCTCTCGCGTACCTCGTCGAAGGGCGCCTGCCTGGTGATGAGAACCGCGTCACGGTCGTCGGGCACCCAGAGATCGGCGACGATCATCCGCCCTTTGTAGCCGGTGAAACCGCAATCGGCGCACCCCGCGCCCTGGTAGAACTTCAGATGGGTCGGCGCGGACTGGAAGAACTCGTTCAGCACTTCTGACGATGGCGTGTACGACTGCCGACAGAACGGGCAGATCCGGCGGACGAGCCGCTGCGACATCACCCCGATGAGCGAGGAGGCGATGAGCGAGGACTCGATCTTGAGATCGAGGAGGCGCGGCAAGGCGGCGATCGCGCTGTTGGTGTGGAGCGTGCTCAGGAGCAGATGGCCGGTCTGGGCGGCGCGGAAGGCCATTTCCGCGGTTTCCTGGTCGCGGATCTCGCCGACCATGATGATCTCCGGATCGTGCCGGAGAAACGCCCGCAGGTAGCCGGCGAAGGTGTTGCCGATGGCGTCGTTGACCTCCGACTGACTCAGCTCGTCATACACGTACTCCACGGGATTCTCGGCCGTGAGAATGCGGATCTCCGGGCGATGGAGCTTCATCAAGACGGCGTAGAGCGTCGTCGACTTGCCGGAACCCGTGGGGCCGGTCACCAGGAAGATGCCGGTGGTGCGCTGCAGCAGCTCTTCGAGACGGCGCGAGACGATCGGTGACAGGTCGAGCTCGGTGATGGAGCGCGGCGCCCGTGTCCGGTCCAGGATGCGGATGACCACGCTCTCCCCCGAGTAGCTCGGGATGACCGAAACGCGGAGGTCGATCGTGACCTTGCTGCCCGCGCGCTCGACGGTGACCTGGAAGCTGCCGTCCTGCGGCCGCCGGCGCTCGGCGATGTCGAGCGTGGCGAGGATCTTGATGCGCGACATGATCTCCCGCATGTTGTGATCGAGGCTGTCCTGCAGGCTGCCGAAGTGCGGTTGGCGAAGCACGCCGTCCACCCGGTGCCGCACGTGCAGCCCCGAGGGCAGCATCTCCAGATGGATGTCGCTGGAGCGATTCTCGAGAGCGTGAAACAGGATCTGCCTGAAGAGCTCATCGGCCCGCCGGCTCGTTTGCTCGTCGAACAGCACGGACGGATCGAAGGGCATCTGGACCGCGGGGACCAGGTCGCCGAGCCTTTCCGCGGTCTCGGGCGCGTCATCGTACAGGCGGCGGAACGCCCGCTGGATGGCCCGACTCGGGGAGGTGACGACCGTGATGGCAAAGCCCGTCAGCCGAATCAGGTCGTCGATCACGGCTTCCGCCGTCGGGTCGTCCATGGCCACGGTCAGCGTCCGGCCCACCTTCGCGATGGGGAGCAGCGAGTGGCGCCGCGCGTAGCTCCGATTGATCAGGCGGGCCAGGCTGCGATCGATCGTCACCTTTTCCAGGTCGATGAAGGGGACGTCGAGCTGCGCACTCAGCGCCTGACGCATGGTCTCGTCCGTGATGTACTCGAGCTTGAGCAGGATCTTGCCGAGGGGAAGCTTCAGGCTGGCCTGCTGCGCGAGGGCGTGCTCGAGCTGCTGTTCGCTGATGGCGCCGCCGGCGAGAAGGATCTCACCTAACCGGGAGCGCCGGATCGCGTCTGGCCTCGGGCCGCCGATGATGATTCGTTTCAGAGGCGGATTCCTCCTGTTGCTTCATCCAAGGTGCAAGAGGAGGGCCAGCGCGAGAAGCCATACAATCAAGCATTTTCCGTGAGGGGCGGCCAGGTGCTGACGAGCAAGGTCAGACGAGGTGACGATGGTCGGTCGGGCGTAGCCGGGACGGGGCGTCCGCCGGGGACCCGCGCTAGCCCTTCAGCGCTCCCGACGTCAGCCCGCGCACGAGGAAATTGCGGACGAGGAACGAGAAGACGAGCACGGGCAGCATGACCAGCGTGCCGCCGGCGGCGATCTTGCCCCACTCCCAGCCCTCGTAGTTCATGAAGTTGACCACGGCGACGGGCGCGGTCATCGCCTCCGTGCGGGTCAGGATGAGCGCGAAGAAGAAGTCGTTCCACGCGTAGAGGAAGCACAGGATGGCTGTGGCGGCCAGGCCCGGCGCCGCGAGGGGCAGGACGATGCGCAGGAAGGCCTGGCGGAGGCCTGCCCCGTCGATCCAGGCCGCCTCCTCCAGCAGCCGCGGCGTGGCATCGAAGAAGGAGCGCATGAGCCAGACGACCAGCGACAGATTGAAGGTCAGGTAGATGACGACGAGCCCGGTGCGCGTGTCGAGGAGCCCCAGATGCCGATAGACGAGGAAGTAGGGGATGGTGAACGCGATGGGCGGCGCCATGCGGCTGGCCAGGACCCACAGGGAGAGCTGGCCGGCCGAGCGAAACCGCGCGCGCGAGAGCGCGTACGCGCCCGGCACACCGAGCAGCATGGCGAGGGCGGTCGACGTCACGCTCACGGCGGCGCTGTTGGCGAACGATCGGCGGAACGTCGAGTCCCAGAGCGCCCGGTAGTTCTCGAAGGTGGGCGCGAAGAGGAGCTTGGGCGGGAACGCGAAGATCTCCTCCTGCGTCTTGACGGACATTTGCAGGAGCCACAGGAACGGCGCGAGCACCACGATCACGAGCAGGATCACGGCGATGTGGACGGCCGCCCGCTCCCCGCGCGCTCGCCTACTCACCGGAGTGCCCCCACCCGACGGCGCGGACGATAAGGGCGCTCACCACCACGGTCAAGGCCACCAGGATGACCGTGATCGCGCTCGAGTAGCCGAGCTGCGAGAAGTTGAAGGCCTGGATGTAGGAGTAGTAGTTGGTCACCTCGGTGACGGTGCCGGGACCGCCGTCGGTCAGGATGAAGATGAGCGGGAAGGCCTTGATGCTGTCGATCAAACGGAAGAGGCCGGCCACGAGGAGGACGCCACGCAGGAACGGTAGGACGACGTGGACGGTGAGCTGCCAGGGGCCGGCTCCGTCGATGCGCGCGGCGTCTACCTGCTCCTCGGGCAGCACCTGCAGCCCCGCCAGGATCATCAGCATCGTGAAGGGGAACCATTCCCAGATGTCGGCGACGATGATGGCGCCCAGGGCGTAGCTGGGGTGCGTGATGAGCGTGGGGAGCGGCCAGCCGAGCGCCGCCGTCGCCCAGTGCACGGGGCTGATGTCCGGCGTGTAGAGCACCTTCCAGATGATGGCGACCACGATGGGCGGCAGAACCATGGGAATCAGGAAGACCGTGCGGAGCGCCTCGAGCGTGCGTGAGCGCAGGTTCAGCATCAGGGCCACCGCGAAGCCCAGGAGGAGCTGCAGGCTCACCGTCCAGAACGAGAGCTTGAGCTGGACCCACAGCGAGCCATGGAGCCGGCCGTCCGAGAGCAGGAACGCGTAGTTGCGAAGAGGCCGCGAGAAGTCCCACTGCGTCGCCGGCTGCGTCAGGTTGAGCGGCGTGAGACTGGTGGCGAGAAGGTAGAGCGTGGGGAGCAGGGTCACCACGCCCAGGACGGCCAGGGTGGGGACGAGGCACCACCAGTGAAACCGCCGCTCGAGCGCAGCCCCGCCCGGCCCAGCCGCGCGGGCCCTGGCGCGGCCGGCGCTCGCGATGGCAGACATGCGGCTCAGGCGTCGAGCTTGATGCCGCCCCGCTTGAGCTCCTCGACCGCCTCGGCCTGCGCCTGCTTCATCGCGTCGCGGGCATTCTGCTGCCTGGTGGCGATGCGCTCCATGGCCTTGTTGATCTTGTCGCCCACCTGGGGGAACACGGGCACCGTGCGGTACTTCATGTACCCGCTCTTGCCGCCCAGCTCGAGCACCTTCAGGTAGAGCGCGGCCAGATCCTGGCCGTTGAACGTCATCGCCTTCCGGTAGGCGGGATCGTCGATGATCGAGCGCCGGCACACGGCCGCGTAGCCCTTCTCGAGCGAGACGCGCCTCAGCGTCTCCTTGCTCATGGCCCACGTGATGAACGCCCACGCCGCCTTCTTGTTCTTGGCGCCGAGCGGGATCCCGAAGCCGTGGCTGTTGGAGCCGGGGAACTGGCCCGCGGGGCCGCCGGGCATCAGCTCGTAGCGGGCGGTGCTCTTGACCTTGCTTTCCTCGTGCTTGGCGAGCGGGGTCATCCAGCCGATGGCTTGCGTGCGGATGTTGGCGCGTCCGGAGAGCTGAGCCCGCATGGCCTGATCATCGGTGTAGGAGAGCAGGCCGGGCGGCCCATACTTCACGAGCAGGTTGGCATAGTACTCCGCCGCCTGGGCCGCCTGCGGCGTGTCGAGCACGGGCGTGAGATTGTCCGGCGGGTCCTTGAAGACACGGCCGCCGAAGCCCATGAGGTAGGGAATCCAGTTCCAGTGGTGCAGCTTGTCGGCCACGAAGGCCGCCACGCCGTCCTTGCCGTTCGTCGCCTCGCAGACCTGCACGAGCTGCTCGAACGTGGCCGGCATCTTGAGCCCGGCCTTCTCGATGAGATCGCCGCGGGCCGCCCCCGTGATCATGGCGCCCGCCTCCCACGCGAAGCCATAGGTGGCGCCCTTGGCATCCTGCAGCGAGGACTGGGCGCCCGCCACGAA
>Ga0137394_10002430_pt1 | contig 13758 bp, 9 predicted proteins | sample czobulk116metaG_FD_108278 | JGI IMG/M metagenome (GOLD analysis project Ga0137394, IMG submission 108278) | Vadose zone soil microbial communities from Angelo Coast Range Reserve, California, USA - czobulk1.16 metaG | ecosystem: Environmental > Terrestrial > Soil > Vadose zone | place: USA...
AGGCGGCCCCCGCGACCGCCCCGATGAACAGGCAGAAGAGCAGCTGGCGCACGCCGAGGAAGGCGCCGATCATCGCCAGCAGCTTGAAGTCGCCCTGACCGATGCCGTCCTCGCGCTCGCCGCGCGGCACGCCGCGCGCGGCCTGCCACAGCCGGTAGCCGGCGTTGACCATCCAGGGGATCGCGAAGCCCAGGGCGGCCGCCAGGAGCGAATCCCAGGCCGCGCCCGCGGCCTCCCCGGGCGCCGAGCGCAGCGGGCTCGTCAACAGGCCCACGGCGATCCCGGGGAGGGTGATGGCGTTCGGCAGGATCTGGTGGCGCGCGTCGATCAGGATGAGCGCGATCAGGCAGGCGCCCAGGAAGGCCTGCAGCAGGAATTCCGGCGTCGGCCCGCGCGCGCGCAGGAGCGCCACGAACAGCAGGCTCGTGGAGGTCTCGACCAGCGGGTAGCCGAGGCTGATCGGCGCACGGCAACCGCGGCAACGTCCGCGCAGCACGAGGAAGCTGAGGATGGGCAGGTTGTCGTACCAGGCGATCGGGGCGCCGCAGTGCGGACAGGCGGATCGCGGACGCACGATCGATCGGCGGCGCGGCAGCCGGTGGATGCAGACATTCAGGAACGAGCCGACGCAGGCGCCGGCGGCGACGACGAACGCCCAGAGGACGATCTCGTTCATGCGCGCGTCCCCCTGCGGGGCCCTGCCCGGCTCCTAGCGGGCGAGGACCAGGCTGCCACGGTACGACACCTCGCCCCTGTCGCGATCGTAGAGGTAATCACGGCCCTCGGGATCGAGGGGGATCTCCCGCAGCAGGCCGCGCGCCGCCAGCTCGCCCAGCCGCCCCGGGGGCCGGCCCGCCTGCCGCCGGAAACGCGCCGCCGCGTCCTTGAGGTCCATGAGATCCACCTCGACCTTCAGGTCGTGCACGTGGCTGGCCGAGACCTGGCGCACGTAGTCGTCGCCCGCCGTCTCGTAGATCTCGGCCCACTCCCGCAGCGAGGTCCGCTTGTCCCCCGCCCGCTCGTACATCCCGGCGTACAGGCGTCGCACCAGCGGATGGACGCCAGGGACCTTGAGCGCCTTCTCGAAATAGGCGGCCGCGCGCACGTAGTCCTTGAGGTTGTCGTAGCAGACGAAGCCGGCCTCGAACGGCAGGATCCACTGGTCGGGGTTCTTCTCGAACCCCTTGTCCAGGAGCCGCAGCGCCATCTCCGGTTTGCGCGCCTCGGCGCTCATGATGAGCGAGCCTATCAGGTACGGGTCGATGTAGCGCGGGTCGAGCTCGGCGATCACCTCGGTGTAGATCTTCTCCAGGTAGTCGTAGCGCTCCTGGATGGCGTAGTCGCCATAGTACTGGATCGACCAGAGATAGATCAGGTCGGCCAGGATGTCATCGAACCCGAGCGCCGCGACCTTGAGGTACTTCCCCGAGGGCAGGTAGAGCAGCGGGTGGACGGCGGAGCGGTCGTGGGCCCGGGCCTCGATAAGGCCCTGCACCAGGATCGCGGCCCCGAGCGCGACCAGCGCCAGCAGGGCCGGCATGCGGCGGGCCTGGTGCTTTGCCTCCGGCCTCATCTACTGCAGCTCTTTGCGCTGGAAGACGGCGCAGGCCACCGACAGGACCGCGGCCCCGTAAAGGACCAGGTAGGCCGCGGCCAGGCCGAGGGTGCCGGCGGCGACCGGCAGCCCGTGCACCACCTGCCCCTTGATGTCGAAGTTGGCCAGGTTCGGCAGCAGGTAGTAGAGGACGTCGCACAGCGCCCGCGCCGCGCCCCCCTTCAGCTTGGCCTGGAGAAGATCGAGGCTCCAGAGAAGGTGGCCGATGGCGTACAGGCAGAGGGTGAAGACGCTCGCCAGGATCGGGCTCGACAGGCAGGAGAACAGCACCGCCAGAGCGGTGATCAGCAGGAACTGGAAGAACAGCAGGAGGACGGCCAGGAGCAGGCGCGGGTCGAACATCCCTTTGACCGCCAGGATGATCAGGAACCACAGCGTCATCACGGCGGTGTTGACCAGGAGCGTGAGCACCAGCCCGGCGTACTTGCCCAGCACGAACTCGTAGCGATGGATCGGCTTCGCCAGCAGGGTATAGACGGTGCGCCGCTCGATCTCCTTGCTGACCAGGCCGATGCCGATGAACACCGAGGTCAGGACCCCGAAGAGGTCGATCGACGCCAGCCCGAAGTCCTTGATGATCTTGTCCTCGCTGCCGACCGTCAGGAGCGACAGGATCTGCGCGAAGGAGATCATGGCCACCGCGAACACCAGCAGGAGGTAGAGGACGCGGTTGCGGATGGCCTCCCGGAAGGTGTTGAGCGCGATCGCGAAGACCCTAGCCGGCACGCGCCCCCTCCGGCGCCGAGGGCGCCTCGCCGCGAGCCTCGCGGATGAACAGGTCCTCGAGCGATTGCCGGGCGGGCGTGACCGACAGGAGGGAGGGGCCGTGCCCGTTCACGAGCGCCAGCACCCGGCGCAGCTCGTCCTGCGACTCGACCCGCACCAGGATCTGGTCGTCGCGCCGCGACACGACCCGCCCGCAGGGGAGGCCCTGCTCCCGCACCCCCTTGAGCCCCACCTCCCAGAAGCGCACTTCGCGCGACACCAGATCGTCGATGCGCCCGACGGCCTTCAGGTTCCCCCGCACCAGGAGCCCGACCCGGTCGCAGATCATCTCGGTGTCCGACAGGATGTGGGTCGAGAAGAAGATCGTCCGGCCGCGCGCCTTCAGATCGAGGATGATGTCGCGCACCTCCCGCCGGCCGATCGGGTCGAGGCCCGACATCGGCTCGTCCAGGATCACCAGCTCGGGGTCGTTGATCAGGGCCTGCGCCAGGCCGATCCGCTGCAGCATCCCCTTGGAATAGTGGCGCAGCTGCCGCTCGCCGCGGTTGCCCAGCCCCACCCGCTCGAGGAGCTCGCGCACGCGGCGGCGACGTTCGGCGGCGCCCAGGCCGAAAAGGCGCGCGTGGAAGTCGAGGAACTCGATCCCGGTCAGATAGTCGTAGAGGTAGGGGTTCTCGGGGAGAAAGCCGAGGCGCCGGCGCGCCTGCACGCTCGTGGCTTCCTCGCCGAACAGGCGGATCGAGCCGCCGTCCGGGAAGATCAGCCCCAGGGCGAGCTTGATGGTCGTCGTCTTGCCGGCGCCGTTCGTGCCGATGAAGCCGAAGATCTCCCCCTCCCGCACCGACAGGGAAAGGTCGCGCAGGATCCAGTACTTGCGGAGCGACAGATGGGTCCGATAGCTCTTTGAGACGCCGGAGAGTTCCAGGACCGCCATGGTGGACCCCGAGGTCAAAGGCGCCGGGCGGCGCCGGCCGGATCTCAATATAGACCCGGTCCCCGAGGAGTCAAGTCCTTCGAGGGCAAGCACTTGCCAATCGGAACCGGGCTAGGAGGCGCCCGCCGGCCCATCATTATTTAATGCTTCATCGCCAGGGCCTTCGCCGCAGGCCCCCCCTGCGCCTCCCGGGGGGCCGCGTCGGGGCGGCGGACGGCGCCCAGAAGCTCCCGGTAAAGATCCTCCTGGGCCCGCACCATGCCGTCGATGTCGAACTCCGGAAGGACGGCACGCGCCCGCCCGGCGAGCGTGCGGCCGAGAATCGGATCGCCCAGGAGCCGGAGCACGCCCGAGGCGATCGCCGCGGCGTCGCCCGGCGCGCACAGGAGGCCGCTCACGCCGTCGCTCAGGACGTCGGTCGAGCCGTCCACCGCGGTGGCCACGATCGGGACGCCGGCGGCGATCGCCTGCGGCAGGACCTTCGGAAGCCCTTCCCAGAGTGAGGTGAGCACCAGGACGTCGAGCGCCGCCATCACCCGGGGCATGTCCCTTCGCCAGCCGAGCAGGCGCAGTTTCCCCTTGAGCCCCCTGGCCTCGGCCCGTGCCTGCACCGCCGCGCGCAGCTCGCCGTCCCCCGCCATGACGAAGGCGGCCCGCGGCAGGACGGCCGCCACCCGGGCCGCCGCTTCCACGAAGGTGAGAGGATCCTTCTGCGGCTTCAGGCAGGCGACCATCCCCACCAGCGGCGCGTCGTGCGGCAGGCCGACCTCGCGCCGCAGCGCCCTCCCGGAGCGCAGCGCCGGGTCGCGTCCCGCCTTCTCGAACTCCGCCACCGGAATGCCGCTGCGGATCAGGCGGACCCGGCCGCGCGGCACGATCCCCAGCGCCACCCCTTTCTCGAGGTTGGCGCGCGACACGGCGATGAACTGGGTCGTGAAGCGCGCCGCCGCCCTCTCCAGCGCGACCAGCGCCGCGCGCTGCGGCGCCGGCTGCAGGTCGTTGAACCCGAAACCGTGGATCGTGTGCACGATCACCGGGACCCCGGCCAGGCGCGCGGCGGCCCGCCCCAGGATCCCTGCCTTGGAGGAGTGCGTGTGCACGACCTGCGGGCGCTCGCCGCGGAAGAGGCGCACCAGGTCGCGAAGCGCGCGCAGGTCCCGCCACGGGCGGACGGGGCGGACGAGCGACGGCAGGAAGGTGACCGGCAGGCCCGAGGCTTCATCGTCCAGGAGCCCGCCGCGGCCGCACACGAGGCTGGCCGCGAACGGCGCGCGCAGGTGGCCCACGGTGTACAGCGTGTTCTCCTGGGCGCCGCCGAGATCGAGCCGCGTGATCACGTGGCAGACTCGCACCGTCCCGGCGCTCATGCGGCCTCCTGCGCCCTCCGGCCGTGCAGGACGCGCAGCCAGATCTCCAGGACAAGGATGGTCCAGATCATCTCGTCGTAGTTGCGCTGGCCGGAGCGGTGGATCTTGAGGACCGCAGCCACCGCGTCGCGCTTGAGGTAGACGCGCGAGCGCGCGTCGGCACCCAGGAGCAGATCGGCCGCCGCCTCGTGCAGGCGGCCGCGGAACCAGTGATCGATCGGCAGCCCGAACCCTGACTTCGGCGAGCGCAGGACGACATCCGGGATCCTCCCGCGGTACACGTAGCGCAGGAACCACTTGCCGGTGCGGCCGCGCACCTTCCAGTCCGCGGGCACCGTGGAGGCGAACTCGATCACTCTGTGGTCGAGGAAGGGGCTGCGCAGCTCCAGCCCGAACGCCATCGAGGTGATGTCGGCCTTGAACAGGAGGTTGTCCGGCAGGTAGTGCTCCTGATCGGCGCGCAAGAGCGATGCGATGAGGTCCGGCGATCCCCAGCCGTTCGGGATGCGGCCCAGCGCCCGCGTGGGGTCGATCCCCGCGACGCGCGCCGCGAAGTCGGGCTGGTAGAGGCGCACGATGCGGCGCGCGCCGGGGTTGGCCATCCACAGGGCGTTGCGCTCGCGGGCCGGCAGCTCCCACCCTTCCAGGAGGCGGCGCAGCCGGCCGGGGAGGTTGCGGCGGCTCCGCTCGGTCGAGATCGCCTCGAGCAGGGCGTAGAACGGCGTGCGGGAGATCAGGCCCGGGAGCCAGCCGAACCGGTCGGCCAGCAGGTGGGCCCGGTAACGATCGTAGCCGCCGAAGATCTCGTCTCCGCCGTCCCCGACCAGGGCCACCTTGACGTGCCGGGCCACCTCGCGCGCCAGCAGCCAGGAGGGCACCACCGACGGGTCGGCGAAGGGGACCTGCATGTGACGCACCATGGACACCAGGTCGTCCAGCTCGATCCCCCGGAGCTCGAGGGTGGTCTGATCGATGCCGAAGGTGCGCGCCACCTCGCCGGCGCGCGGCCGTTCGTCGTAGTCGGCCTCCGGGAACCCGACGGTGAAGGCGCGCAGGGAGCGCGTGCGGTTGCGGCGCATGTGGTAGGTGACGGCCGCCGAGTCCACGCCGCCGGACAGCAGCACCGCCAGCGCCACGTCGCTGCGCAGCCGGATGCGCACGGCGTCGTCCATCAGGTTGCGGTAGCGCTCGGCCAGGTCCGCCAGCCGGGCTCCGGCGGCAGGGCGGGGCTCCGGGACCGACCAGTAGCGCTGCAGCCGCACCTGGCCCGACTCGTAGGCCAGGAAGTGGGCCGGCGGCAGCTGCCTCACCTCGGAGAAGATCGACCCTGGGTGCGGCCAGAAGCGCAGGGCCAGGAGGTGGTGGATCGCCTCCGGGTCCGGCTGCGGGGAGAACCCGGGCTCCGCGAGGAGCCCGCCCTGCTCGGAGGCGAAGCGCAGGCCGTCCTCGGTCACGCGGTAGCGCAGCGGCTTGACGCCCAGCCGGTCGCGCGCCAGGAAGAGCACCCGCCGCCGCCCGTCCCAGAGCGCGAAGGCGAACATGCCGACCAGCCGGTGCAGGCAGTCGATCCCCTCCTGCAGGTACAGCTTCAGGAGGATCTCGGTGTCGCCAGCCGACCGGAAGCGGACGCCGCGGCGTTTCATCTCGTCGCGCAGCTCCACGTAGTTGTAGATCTCGCCGTTGAACACCAGCACCACCTGGCCGTCCTCGCTGGCCATCGGCATGTGCCCGAGCGCCGAGAGATCGAGGATGGCCAGCCGGCGGCTCGCCAGCCCGATACCCGGCGCGACGTACTCGCCCGCGTCGTCGGGCCCGCGATGGGCCATCGCTTCGCCCATGGCGCGCAGCACCTCGACGTCGGGCACACGCCGCGGGTCGCGGAAGGCGATGCCGGCCAGCCCGCACATGTCAGCGCCCTCCGCCGGCGGAGAGCCGGTGGGACCGGAGCGTCCCCGCGAGAGTCGGCGCCAGCCGCGCCGCAAGATCGAGCCCGGCGCGCATCGCCCCCTCCATCGAGTTGTACTCCCAGGCCCCGAAGCGCCCGGCCGAATGGATGTCCAGGGCGCCGAGCGCCTCGAGGATCCGCGGCAGGTTCGCCGCCCGGAACCGGTCGTAGATCACATAGGCGGGATCGAGGACCTGCACCCGGTGGTGGACGACGCGATCTCCCCTCCACAGGAGGCCGCACCGGCGCAGGTCCTCCACCGCCCGCGCGATCACCTCGCCCTCGTCGAACGGCTCGTCACGCAGGAGCGACCGCTCGACGTACAGGGAGGAGCAGCCGCGCGGTGCCAGCCCCTCCGCCAGGTTGGCCGGGAAGCCGACCCGGTAGAAGGAGTACTCGGGCTCGGGGAAGTAGATCCAGTGGGCCCCGGAGAGCGACGGCCGGTCCACTCCCAGGCTGATGTTGAGCACCCGCACCGCGCGCAGCTGCCGGCCGGCGGCGGGCAGGTCTTCCGGAAGGTTGCGGGCGATCGCCAGCAGGCGGTCGAGCGGCAGCGTGGAGACGAGGACCTGGTAGGACAGCATGGCGCCGCTCGCCAGGCGCACGGTGCGCGCCGCGGCGTCGACCTCGACGACGGTCTCCCGCAGGCGCAGGTCGCCGCAGCCGCGGGCCACGCCCCCGGGCACGACGCTGATGCCGCCCTGCCTGGGGTAGAGGAAGGTCGGGTTGTAGCCCAGCCCGCGCACCGTGGTGCCCATCGCCCCGCCCAGGATCTCCTGGAGGCTCGGGCGCGGGATCGACCAGGAGACCCAGCCGCACTCGACCTCGTCGAGGTCGGTCCGCCAGAGCTTCGAGTTGTACGGCACCATGAAATGCTCGGCGATGCCGCGCCCGAAGACCGCCTCGCACCAGGCGCGGAACGAGATCCGCGCGAGGTCGGGCTCCCCTTCCTTCTCGCGCCTCACGAGGGCCTCCACGAAACCGCCGACGCACTCCGCGACCACCGCGGCCGGGAGGCCGTGCAGGTTCGCCTGGAACGGGTAGGCGGTGTACACGCCCTTCGAGAAGATGAGGGCGCGGCGCTCGTGCCGCTGGAAGCCTCCCGGCAGCAGCCGCTCGACGAGCGACGCGATCGTCTCGTCCCTCAGGTGAAGCAGGTGGCCGGTGCAGTCGAAGGTGAAGCCGTCCTCGACCTGGGTGCGGCAGAGGCCGCCCACCTCGGCCTCCCTCTCCACCACCACCGACGGGACCGCCCCGAGGTGGAGCGCGGCCGAGAGGCCCGTGAGCCCCGCGCCCAGGATGACGACCGGATGCGACTCCCTCATGCCCGGCGCCTCACAGGGTCATGTCGACACGTCGCAGGAACGCCGCCAGGGCCAGCGACGCCATCACGATCCCGGCCAGGATCGCCAGCGCCCCCGTCGTCCCCGAGAGCATCATGCCGATCGCCAGGACACCGAGCAGGAAGGTCGCCGCGTAGGAGGCGAGCACGGTCTGGCGGGTGGTCAGCCGCCACTTCCTGAGGCGCAGGGCGAAATGATCGGGACTGCCGAGCATCACCGGGATGCCGCGCCGGAAGCGCAGGTACATCACGAACAGCATGTCGAAGACCGGCACCCCCAGAATGATGACCGGCGCCACCGACGCCACCAGGTTGCGCCGGGTATACGAGTTGTTCATCGCCAGCGCGCCCAGCATCAACCCGATGAACATGCTCCCCGTATCGCCCATGTAGATGCGGGCGGGCGCGAAATTGAAGCGCAGGAAGCCGACCAGGGCGCCGCACAGTGCCGCCAGGAGAACGGCGGGGGTGGTCCGCCCGTTGGTCGCGGCGACCAGGAAGAGCATGAAGGCGGACACCGCCGCGACGCCCGCGGCCAGGCCGTCCATGACGTCGATGATGTTGAAGGCGTTGGTGACCGCCAGGAGCCACAGGAACGACAAGCCGATCGCGGCCCAGGACGGCAGGAACCCGAGCTTGATGTAGATCGAAGCGTTCATCAAGGTCAGCACCGCCACCACCTGCCCCGCCAGCTTGATGCCCGGGGTCAGGACCCCGAAGTCGTCGATCAGCCCCAGGATCACCACGATCGCGCCCGCCAGCAGCAACCCCAGCACCTCGACGGAATCGAAGCGCAGCGTCGCCGTGAGCGCCAGCAGGAACGACAGGTAGATGGCGATCCCCCCGAGATAGGGCACCGGCGCGTCCTGCTTCTTGAGCTTGCCGTCGGGGCGGTCCACGATCCCGAAGCGGACGGCCGCTTCCCGCATGAGCGGCGTGGCGTACAGGGCGATGACGGCCCCGAGCGCGAAGGCGAGGAGGTAGCGCGTCACGCCGGCCTCCCGGGAGGGCCGGCGGCGCGCTCGTCCTTACGGTGGCGGGCCTCCAGGAGCTCGCGGTAGATCAAGGCCAGCTCCTCCACGCGGCGCTCCACGCGGAAGGCTCCCTCGACCCGCGCCCGGGCGGCGGCCGCGTGGCGCGTCGCGCGCTCCCGGTCGCGCAGCAGCGCCGCGCAGGCGGCCGCCAGGGCCTCGGGATCCCCGGGCGGCACGAGGACCCCGGTCGCGCCGTCCTCCACCAGCTCGGGAACGCTGCCGACGCGCGTGGCGACCACGGCCACGCCGCGCGCCATCGCCTCCAGCAGGCAGGCCCCCGAGCCCTCGCGCAGCGAGGGCTCGACGAACAGGTCCAGCGCCGTGAGCGCCTCGGCGCGCGCCAGCCGCGGGCCGGCGACGATCACCCGGTGGCTCACGCCCTCCTGGGCCGCACGCTCCTCGAGCCGCTTGCGATCGGACGCGCCCGCGAGGAGCGCGAAGCGCGCGCGTGGGAGATCGCGTGACACGAGCCGCGCCGCGGCCAGGAAGACCGACAGGCCCCCGCCGGGATCCTCGGGGCCCCCGCCGGCCCCCACCAGGAGGTCCTCCGGACCCGCCCCCAGGTCCCGGCGCGCCCCCTCGCGGACCGCGCCCTGCGCCGCGCCAGGCGGCACCGCCGTCGCCTCGAACAGCGTCCGGACGCGCCCCGGCCGCAGCCCTCCGATCGCCAGGGCGTGCCGCCGCAGCGCCTCGGAGCAGGCGAGGACCGCGTCCGTGAGCGGCGCCGTGAGGCGCTCCGCGATCCGCCGGGCGATCCCCATCCCCAGCGCGGCGTCGCGGTGGCTGGTGACCACCACCGGCACCCCGGCCGCCCGCCCGATCAGGCGGGCGACGAGGTTCGACAGGGAGCGGTGCGCGTGGATGATCTGGATGCGCTCGCGCCGCAGGAGCGACAGCAGGCGGCCGGCCGCTTTAAGGTCGAGCGCGCGGCGCGCGCCGAAGGCGACCGCGCGCACGCCGCGCTCATCGGCCTCGGCGGCGAAGGGCCCCCACTCGCGGTAGCCGGCGACGATCACTTCGAACCCCTCGCGCTGCAGGAGCGGGGCAAAGGCGAGGATCGAGCGCTCCGCGTCGCCGATCGACGGGCCGTCGCTCAGGATCAGCAGGCGCAGGCGCGCCAGGCGGACCGCGGGCTCCGATCGCCCGCGATCCTCCGGCGCCAGGGCTTCCTCGCGGTCCCTCATGGCCCCCGAGCGGATCGTCATGGTCCCGCGCTCCCGCGCCCCGCCGGGTGGTCCTCCGGATACGGGTCGAGCGTGAAGCGTGCGACCACCGGCAGCCGGCCGCTCCAGTCGTAGATCAGGGTCTGCGCCGGCCGCGGCCGGCCGCGCTCGTCGGTGACGACGTCGTTGGCCAGCCAGACCCGCGCCCCCGGCGGCAGGAGGTCGGCGCGCAGGTCGAAGCCGCGCCCGGCATCGGAGCACCTCAGGCCGGCCTCCTCGTGAAGCACGGCCTCCCAGTCCGGTGCCAGGTGAAAGAACCATTCCAGCCGGTGATCGCCCTCCCCCTCCAGGCGATCCTCGATGACGAAACGCCGCGTCCTCCGGTTCAGCAGGACGATGCGCCGGTGCCGCACCGGCCCCGGGAGGGTCAGGTAGCCGGAGTGCCCCGCCTCCACGAACTCGAAGCCCGAGTGCGACTCGAAGCGTGCCGCGAGCCGGGCAGGCTCATCGCCCGCCGGGGCCGGATCGAGCAGCGCGCCGCCGGCGCGGATTTCCTGGCCGTCCACCCGCACCGTGCTGTGCGCGGCGGTGGCGCGGAGCCTGGCGCCCAGCCCCCGGTGTCCGGTGTCCCGGGCATCGGAGCCGGCGGGCGAGCCCGGGTCGACCAGCAGGTCCCGCCCCCCGGCCTGGAGCGTGACCGACAGGCTGTCCTGGTGGGCCCCTTCTCCGGGGCCGACCGGCCCGCTGCGGACCAGGGCGTAGAGGTCCTCGTGGCGCAGGATGGCGAAGCCGCCGCGCGCGAAGTGCCGGCCCGTGACCCGCGCCGGCGGACCCTTCCCATGCGCCTCGAGGCGTGCAGCGCAGGCCTCGCCGAAGATCCAGAACGCCGCCTCGAAGCGCTCCTCCCCCAGCGAGAAGAGCGCCGCATCGTCGAAGGCGCAGCCCGCGAGCGCCAGGACGTGCCGCAGGTCGCGCCGGCCGGCGGATGGGTCGCCCGGCAGGCGGAGACGTAGAGCGCCCTCTTCCCCCGCGGGCGGGACGCGGCCATCCGGCATGGTGCAATGAGCCACGAAGTCGGCCATCGCCCGCACGCGCTGGCGCAGATCGGGCAGCCGGAAACCCGAGCGCTCCGCCAAAAGGAGCGCCGCCAGCGCCATCTCGGTGACGGCCCCCTGCCGGGCGATCGAGCCGCCCCTCACCACTCCCTCCGCGTCGGTCAAGCAGTCGATCTCCGGGGCCAGGCGCGACAGCGCCACCCCCTTCCAGGCATCGGCCTCGGCCGCGCCGCGGAACAGCACGCCGAGCACGAGCTGGGCGACCAGGACCGGAAGCGACGCGCGGCCGGCGGGGACCTCCGCCGCGCCGGGAGCCCCGGCGAGCCGCCGGCCCTGCGCGAAGAGGCCACGCAGGAGCAGCGACGCGAGATCGCGGTCGGCGAGCACCTCGGGGCGGAAGAAGGCGTAGGCCCAGACCCAGCTCACCGCCCGTGCCGCCGCCTGCTCGCGGCCCGGGTCGCCCTCGGGCCACGCCACCGCGGTGCCGATGCCTTTCTGGATGCGGGCGCGGAACGCATCGAAGTAGCGCGCCTCCGAGGTCAGGCAGAACGCCTGCCCGAGCACCGGCAGGTCCTCGCCGAGGTCGGGCCCCGGAGCGGCCTCGTCGGGGGATCCCGCAGGCCCCGCGCACGCCTGCTCCGCGGCCGCCAGGATGCGCTCGCGCCGCGCCGGATGGCGGCGCGCGAAGTAGGCGGCGGCGAAGGGGCGCGGCACGTCGACGGCGAAGAGACGCGCGTCCCGGCCGGCGGCGGCGAGAACTTCCCCGATCGTCCCGAAGCGACCCCCCAGGTCGCCCAGGAAGCGATTCTCCGAGGACAGGCCACCGCGCAGGCCATCCCGCAGGCGGCGCAGAGCGCCCCCGGCGCGGCGCACCAGGCCGCGTGCCGCGATCGATCGGTCCCTGTGCGTGTCGCCTCGTTCCATGGTCCCTTTCAGGCCGCCTTGCGCTCCGCGATCCAGTAGTCGTACCAACGGCTCAGGTTGTAGAGCGTCCAGAGCTGGCGGCTGTGATCGCGGCGGCCGGAGCGGTGAGCCCCGAACAGGTCGCGCACGTGGTCGTAGTCGAAGAGGTCCTCCTCGCGCAGCCGCGACTCGAACACGCCGGCCACCGCCTCGCCGTACAGCGCGCCACGGAACCACTCCGCAACCGGGGCGCGGAAATGCTGCTTCGGCCGATGGATGATCGCCTCGGGCAGGATCCCCTGCATCGCTTTCTTGAGCAGGAACTTCGTCTGGCCGCCCTGGAGCTTCAGCGAGGTGGGGACGCGCTGCGCGAACTCGACCAGGGCGCGATCGAGGAACGGCAGCCGCGCCTCGATCGAGGAGCCCATGGTGATCTTGTCGACCCGCATCAGTACGAGCTCGGCGAGGCGGTTCTTCAGCTCGAGGTAGCTCATCAACTGGCCGAAGTCGGCCTCCGGACGCTCGTGCCGCGCGCGGCGGTAGTGCTCCGCGATCACCGCGTGGGAGGTCAGCCCTTCCATCCGCTCGCGGGCCGTCTCCGAGAGCAGCCGACGCTTCTGCGGCTCGCTCCAGGCGATCGCCCCGCCCCAGAAAAGCATCTCCTCGCGCGCCGCCTTGCGCAGGAACTCGAGGCGCTCGCCGCCGCGGCGCAGCAGGAAGGCCACGCCGCGCGCCGCCCCGTAGGCTCCCGAGCGCAGCGCGCGCGGCACCCGCATGAGGCGCTCGAAGTAGCGGGCATACGACTCGTAGGCGCGGCGAAAGGTCTCGTAGCCGAAGAGCTGCTCATCGCTTCCCTCGCCCAGCTGGATGACGATCGTCCCGGCGGCTCGCGCCCGCTCCGACACGTAGTGCAGCGGCACGCACACCCAGTCGGCGATCGGCTCGTCCTGCTGGACGATCAGCTCAGGGATGTAATCGAGAAGGTCCCTCGGCCCTATGGCCACCTCGTGATGGTCGGTTCGGAAGAGGGTGGCGACCTGCCGCGCGTACTGGAACTCGTTGTAGGTGGGGTGGTCCTTGAAGCCGACGGAGAAGGTCGGCGGGGGGCTCCCGTTACCGGCGGCGAGGAAGGCCACCAGCGCCGAGGAGTCGAGACCTCCGGACAGGAGGACGCCGACCGGGCTGTCAGCCCGGGCGCCGGCCATGACGGAGCTGCGCAGCAGGTCGCGCAGGCGTGCGGCGCAGAACTCGGCGTCGGCGTAGCGGGCGGCCGGATCGGCAGGAACCTCGAGCGGGTCCCAGTAGACCTCGGCGCGCAGCTCCCCCAGGCGGTCGACGACCACCCGCGTCGCCGGCGGCACCTTGTGGATCCCCTGGAAGAGGGTGCGCGGCGCCGGCGCGGCGACGAAGGTCAGGTAATGGTACAGGCCCGCCAGATCGATCCGGCGCGACACGCGCGGGTGGCACAGGATCGCCTTGATCTCCGATGCGAAGAGGATCAGCCCCGGGAGCACGGCGTAATAGAGCGGCTTGATCCCGACGCGGTCCCGCGCCAGGAGCAGCTCCCGCCGGCGGGCGTCCCACAGGGCCAGGGCGAACATCCCATCCAGCCGTTCCACGAAACTCGCCCCTACCTGTTCGTACAGCCGGACGAGCAGCTCGGCTTCGCTCGAG
>Ga0137394_10002431_pt1 | contig 13756 bp, 13 predicted proteins | sample czobulk116metaG_FD_108278 | JGI IMG/M metagenome (GOLD analysis project Ga0137394, IMG submission 108278) | Vadose zone soil microbial communities from Angelo Coast Range Reserve, California, USA - czobulk1.16 metaG | ecosystem: Environmental > Terrestrial > Soil > Vadose zone | place: USA...
AGGGAGAGATGGACCAAGACCGACAATGATCCAACCGCCCAGGAAACCCGCATCTTGACCACGCCACCAGCAAAGAATGAACGCAATCGAGCTCGCTTCTCTGGGCTGCACCGTGCCGGCTGAGTATTTCCAAGGTAACGACGTGCCCATTGCTGCAATAATGTTGCCAAAAGAGCGCAGAAAACACTAATGATGAAGCTCAAAAACCAGAGCGAGTTCACCCAGATGGCATATCTCGGAGGAGAGAATGGAGGTGGTGTAGCGAGAGAGGAAGGGATCGACGCCTGTGGTTGCGTGGGGTCAGCGAGAACTTGATAGATATTGGCGAGATAGAATGCGGAGGTGTCCTGGGAGCTTGGCCTCAGGTCCTGGACGGACACGGAGAGGAATGCAGCTACAGAAGCGGAGAATAAACCAGTCTATGACATAATTGTGTTGCGGTTAATGTGCGTGGTAACATAAATGTCGATACAAGGACTCACGAAAATGAGGATCCCATTAGCACTCGTCTGCCAGCTATCGGTCATGTTGTTGTCTTCTTCCTTCGCGATCTTTGAATATATGGAATAGATCTTCCTAGAACTCTCATCAGCGTTGGATGCATCTTGCGATGTCTGCGGTAGTTCTGGCTTAAATTGTAATTGTTCAGGGTAATCATCTGCTTTCGATGTCTGTGAATTTTCGATTTTCGACGGCAACGACAGGCAGCAGGCAAAATACCTGTTTCAAGACTGCCTCCTTTCTCGAGGTCAATTGGTCTGTTCGTGTCTTGGGACATTGTAAAAAGTGTTGGGTAGTGTGAAAGGTACGCTATACGGGTCAAGGACCGCGATCATAGGGCTGACAAGTGGTTGACTCGGAAGAAGTTGGGCTATTTCAGCGCTGGGGATTATAGATTATGTCATACACACAAAAACCGATAACTTGGCCTTTACTCAGGCTCCTACCCACCCGTCTGGGCTGGTTTCGCCTTAGGCTCGGAACCAGCCGTTCTATTCAAACTCAACCTAACTCAGACTAACTCAGCAACAGTAACCCTAGACCTTCTCTTTCCAACTCCGGTTCCAAACTCCGTCCAAGCCTCTGCTTAGCTAAGAAGGTCTCCGAACGCCTGGCTCGCGAGGCTAACCGAACGGCATCTGACCGACGATAGGTCAATCACTGGCACCGGTACCATTACGCCACAGCTCCTTGTATCAAGTCCTGAAGCAGAACACTCCCATCACCTGCGCAAGGCACGCAGCTGTCTGGCATCTCGTTAATCGCACACGCTCTGGGGCCACAGGAACTACAGGCAGGACAGGCGCCTCCCGCACGCACGCCTGTCCTCGGAAACACGCGGGGCCCCACGATCGCTTCGGGCTCAGCGTTGAGTGGTGGCCAGTCATCGATACCAACATCTCTCGCTCCTGTGGCGGCGGCGGCGGCGGTGGTGGACCCCCCTACTTTGCCACAGCTAGTCGTGCTGCCTCCTCCATCTACCAGTGTGCAAACAGCAGCAACAGCCCAGTCCCCCGTTTCCTCCGCAACACCGCCAAGCGCAGCAGCGGTGCCAGCACGAAAGGAGTCTATCGCTGTCGTAACGCCCTCGCAGGCTCACACAGTAGCGCAATCACTCCCTGAGGTGACGACCCAGGATTATGACACGCTGCCACGCCTCCGTAAGGTAAGTTTACCCACGCGCCCATGATCCCCTTGCCCTTCCTTTCCAAGAAAAATGCCATATCCATACGTACACTTACGAAAAAGCAGCCTTGTCACGTCATTCAGCTCCAGCCAGCCTTGCCGGGATCTGCCAAAGAAGACCAATCTGCTGTGTCGAGCCCGCTCTCACCATTGTCATCGCGCCCATCATCTTCGGTGGACGCTCCGGCAACGTCGTCGACCTCACGCGATCGAGCCCATGTCAGTACTGGTAAGAGTGGGCGCAAGCGCCCCATGCTGCGGGCCAAGCTGGCATGTCTCTTCTGTCGCCAGCGGAAGATCCAATGCCAGCCAGCGAGCAGCGACAACCAGGACCACACTTGCCAGTGAGTTTTTTTTCCTTTTCTTTTTTTTCAAAAATCTCAGGGTCGCTGATCCATCGTCGGTACTGTACAGGCAGTGTGTGAAGCGGTCCAGGCAGTGTGAGTACCCGGAGATGACGTGGCGTGGTTGGGGAAGGAAACGGTCACGCTCCGAGCTTGAGGAAAGCGATGACTATGAAGAAGATGAGGAGGACATGCCGTCGCGGTGCGCTCTCTTCGGAGGACGCGACATCATCTCAGCTCCCTGACCGACCTAGAATAATATAGAGCATAGAGCTAGACACAATGTATAGATTGACTAGAATTGACTAGATAATGATATTAAGTACTAGATGTAACTAGGGTGCACTAGAATGGCTAGGAAAAAAGCCCTAGTCGCTGCTAGTCACCACCTAGCCATTCTAGCAGATGCAATCTTGCTGATGTAATACGTTCATCCGTGTTTTCCGAGTCAGCTCACCAAGTTCGTACGAATGTCATTTCCGTTAGTTGGTACGCTTCTTCGTTCTGGCATAGCCCGTAGAACTCGGAGACACAACTTCTCGAACCCACGTAGGCCGACTTGACCGGTGACCTCTATATATTTTCCTTTGCAACGCCGCCTCTCTGCTGCTTCCATTCAATTCTTTTCATGCTCTGGATTCATACCACTGGGTTCCAATTGATCGTAGACCGCGCAATGTGCAAAATGGTAATCCTTCTACAGTCCGTATTTGCCCATATATGTCAGTTTCGCATCACTCGCACGGCTCTATCTGACCCGCAATCCCTCTAAAACCCAGCTTTTCAAGTTGGCGAAAGGTAGGGCACCATGTCCACCCCAACCAGAATAAACGAAGAATACGATATCATCATCGCAGGCGGTGCGCCATCCCCCACTCCTACTGCTGCTCCACTCTTCTGACAGCGAAGACCTCTGGTAGGGGGTACTGCTGGATGTGTCGTCGCAGGCCGTCTTGCGGCCGCAGATCCAGGCCTGCGCATCCTCATACTCGAGGCGGGCCCTCCAACATTAAACAATCCCGCTCACACACAGCCCGCGCGCTTCATCTCGCACCTTGCGCCGGGCTCGCGCACTGTGCGCGTGCACAACAGCCGTCCAAGCGCTGCCCTCGGGGGGCGCTCTGCCGCAGTACCGTGTGGACAATGTCTCGGGGGTGGTGGGAGTGTCAACTGTACGTTTCTCCGTGTTCTTCAGGGAAAACAAAGGAAAGATTTACTAATTCTGCCGGCGGGTGTATACGCCACCTCGGTGCGTCCTGACAGTCATGATGTACACCCGCGCGAGCGCCTCCGACTACGACGACTGGGAGAAGGTGCATGAGAATCCGGGGTGGGGCTCGAATGCGCTAATTCCGCTGCTCCGAAAGGTTTGTAATACCCGTCAGATTGGCGCTTATTTATATCTATTCGGCTGTCGCCGATGCCGGCACTCAGACAGAGACGTTCCAAGTTGCCGATGCTGGACCAACGCACGGCACCGACGGCCCACTCAAAGTTTCCCCAGGTGGACTGGTCGCTGATTTCGGAGAACAGTTCCTCCAAGTCGCCCGCGCCCTTGATCCCGCGCGTGCCACGGCGCCGCCTGACACCGATACGAATGATTTATCGACGATCAATGTATACGCCGTGGGTGTCTAATAATTCCTACCCTTATTACCCCTCTACTGAATGTATATCCCGCGTGACCGTCGTATAAACCTCGCTCAGAGATGGCCAAAGTTCGTGCTAGAACCCCTTGATTTGTCATACCTGACGTACTGATGGCCGTCGTTGCGATCAGGTGGATAAATGAAGAGACTGGTGTTCGCTCCGACGTGCCACACAACATGATCTACCCACTCAAAGAGACGCGTCCGAATCTCCACTTCGTTACAGGCATACACGTGAAATACGTCACATTCAACGAGTATGTGCGGCAGTTTCTCTTTCGAATCCGTTAGGGCGTTAATCATCGGCCCAGCGAGAACCGCGCCACAGGCGTTGCCCTCACGCTAAACCCGTTATTCCACCCGGATGGCCCGACGGAAACGCGTACCATTCGTGGTACAAGGCTTGTAGTCATCTCTGCCGGATCTTTCGGTACTCCAGGCATACTGGAACGCTCGGGGATAGGCGCCAAACACGTCCTGGACGGTGTTGGTGTGAAGCAACGCGTTGACCTGCCTGGTGTTGGTGAGAATTACCAAGGTCCCTTGCGCTCTAGCCATCAGCGACGCAGCAAGTTACTCACTCTTGGACATGCGCAGATCACAACCTTTTATTCGCTCCATGCTTTTCCGCAGACGAGGCACAGACGTTCGATGCATTTTTCAGAAATGAGGAGGGCGCAATCGAGGGTGTGTCTTCTTTCATGACACTTAAGAAGCTGGCGTCCTCACCGATCTTTATCACAGACGCTACCGCGGAGTTCGCGGAGACTAGGAAAGGCCTCATAGCGAGCGGGTGCGCTATAACTTGCTCTTCCATCTCCACCCTCTCTGGCTGACCTTCGCGGTGTCAGCACCGTCGACGCAGGTATCAAGTGGCGCCCTGAGCCGTCCGAACTAGCCGAGCTTGGTCCTGAGTTCAAAGCGGTTTGGGATTCCTACTTTGCCAACGCCCCAGATAAACCTGTGTTGTGGATGGGGGTACTGTCAGCGTGTGTGCTTTGAGGCTCTCCGTGTGTCCTTGCGACATTGGAATAACTGACGTATCTAGCCTTGTCGGCGGTGCAACGCTGGTCCCGCCACGCAAGCACTTCACAATGGGCGCCTTTACAGTGAGCACGGTGGCCGCATAGTGGCCGCAGAACATTACGTATGACACGCATAGGAATACCCCGTTGCGCGCGGCCACGTGCACATCACGCATGGCGAAGACGTCTCCGCACCACTCGACTTCGTCCCAGGCTACCTCGAATCGTCAGCCCGACTCCCCACTCATCGTCGCGCATACATGCTGATACACACACTTTGATTTACCATGCAGGATGGCGGACGTGAAGCCCCTGATGTGGGGGTACAAATTCGTGCGCGAGATCGGCCGCCGCATGCCGCATTTTCGCGGTGAGCCGGCCGCACTGCACCCCGCATTCTCGCCGGACGGCGCCGCGGCGATCGTTGAACACGCAGACGGCCCAGTCTCCCTAAATGTGCCGCGAATTGAGTACGAGGACGAGGACGAGCGCGCGCTTGAGGCGTATACGCGCGCAACGAGTAAGTGAAACTTTGTCGTTATTTGTATGACGTGTATCTTGATGATATCTTACTGTTTCAAGTGCATACGACCTGGCACGCTGTGAGAGTTTCTTTCCCGTCGACGTGGCGACGTACAGGCTGATGAAACCGTGTTTCTTTTTCCTTCGACTCTTGCAGCTCGGCACATGCGCGATGAAGCCACGGGCGCGAGGTGGCGTTGTTGACTCGCGTCTGAATGTGTACGGCGTCCAGGGACTGAAAATCGCAGACTTGTCCATCGGCCCGGGCAATGTCGCTGCAAATACGTACTCGACTGCGCTGGTCATTGGGGAGAAAGCTGCCGTGATTATTGCAGAGGAGCTGGGCATCAAGGGCCTGGCCTACTGTCACGGCGGACAAGGACCGATAAACCAAGGCCGCTTATAATCAACTTAGCAGTCGATTAATGTCCATATACTGACTGCTAAGTTGACTTGGTTGTGAATGACAGATTGTAAGACAATTGAAAAATTTGTTGACACCTCCTTATATGTCATGTTATTTTAAATAGGAAAACCCAAAAAATTAAATATTCAATGGCTGCTTAGGCAAGCTCTGATTTTATCAAACTCAATGGTATTATATCAAACTCAACGGTCCATGGGCTGCATTTAGTTATTTATTTTATAACATAAGTTTCGTTATGTTAAGCAGATGCGTAATTTTCAATTGTTTTGAGTATTTTCATTTATAATAATGCAACACATAAGAGTGAGTTAACAAATTATTCAATTGTTTTAACATCATTTATGCTTGTGACGATGGAAAGAGAGCTATCAACGCATCGCTTCATGATTCATGAGCGCATGAGCGCTCGATAACTGACACGTTTGTTAGCAAACTACTCGGGTACCTTGATTCGACTTTCGGCAGACCACCTATGCTCTTCCATTGTCCGGCACTGCTGCTGTTCCTACCAGCGCCTCGTGCACTTCCCCCGACCCATGACAGATACCAGCAGTCGATTCTTGGATCTGTTCCAGTGCGACAGCTGTCCTTGCTTCTGCTTGTTCGGGTGTGGGGACTGGTATTGGCCCCATTTCTGGATCATCCAATGGCAACACGGTCGACAGTGCCGCTCCATACGTCGTCGATGGAAAGAGCGAGACTACACTTGCGTAATCCATTGAAGCCATGTCGTCCGGTGGTGACTGACCACCTGTGGGTAAAATGCGGATTTCATTCGATGGCACCCGCCAAGTTTCCGACATGTGGCCTGTCCCATCTGAGGGAACATAATTCCCGGTCCAGGGATCAGCACCTGCTGCCCATGGATGCGAGCCGTCAGTGACCTGCATTTGGGACCACGCCGAAGAATAGGCCGAGTTGGTTCCAAGTAGTCGTTCGTGAATTGGCCGCAATTGGTACTTGAGCCATATGGTACCCCACACATTGTCGACCTTGGAGTATAGCTTACAGAACTGGACTGCTAAGTCATCGGAGAGGTCGGCGCTTGGATAGGGAAGTTCCTTGACGAGGATCTCGAGCGTCTTTTGGAATATGTCCAGCGCCTCCGAAGGAACCTTGTCGGCAACGAGAAGTTCAGCCTCGTTGGTGGCAAGGGCGACGATGTTGGCAATACTAATGGCGCCTCTTTTCCCGAGCCAATCCATCACGTTCCTGCTTGTAGTTTCGAGAAGCATCGACAGTGACGTCAGCTCGGCTTGGGTGACGAAAAAGCCGATACCAGTCCGCGGGTAGCGTTGTGGGTGGTCAGTGACATCTTGAGCGAGCTTTTTGGCAAGTAAAGACCCGAAGCATCGTCCTATGAGCCGGACGGAAACATCGTCTTCTGCCTGAATCTGATGAATCATTTCGGGGACTGCGAAAACTCCGCGAACGTAGGATGGCAGAGGCCTTGAGTAACTGGGTTGATTATACCCTCTTCCGCAGTACCACAAGCTTTTAAGGCACACGCGTAGTCGATTCCTGCGTGCATCTTCAAGCAGGGGTGAAACCTCCGGCTTACACGTTTTGAGGAGATCATGGATGCGCGATCCAAGGATGGGGTCAGAGCGGTCCGACGGAACGTCCATCAGAGCAAGGATTGCCGATGTCGCATCAGGGACCGTGGGCGACTCGAAGAAACCGGGCATGCGTGCCACGAAGTCTTCAATTTCGTTATCGCCGTCGAGGACTGAAAGCGTCCAGTGAAGCGCTCTTGCGTCTACTTTCCACGGTGCTCCAATGGCATTAAGTACGATGCTCTGCCGCAACCCGACAGCAAGCCATTTCCGACGAGTGCGGATCTCAGCCTCGAGGGTCGCTCTCCACCTGGCAGGCCGGGGCCCGTGAAGCCTACTGAGGCCCCGGTTAGCCCGGTGCCATAGCGATAACATTATCTCGTGAAGAGCGCCTTCGAGTTCGCGGATGAGCAATAGCGTGATGATGGCGAAGACCTGTGATATGCGCCATGCGAGACCGGTCAACGGTGTGCGATAGGGGCAGTTGAGGATCAGGTTTGGCAAAACCGTCAATATCGCATACACCGAGATGAATGCCGCGATGTAACCAAGGATATAAAAGGTAACGGTGTCATTGATTGGGAAGAGGAAGTCGACGAGCCCCGCGAGGAAGAGGAAGACGGATATGTGCAAGAGCAAAGGAATCGCCTCAACGGCGCGATACATCTTAGTCCCTTTGACACCGTCGAATACATACGCCCGGATACGCGCGCGCTTATGAGGTGCACCGCGGCGCTGAGTGAATTCATAATATCGTCGGGCCCATTGTTGGACAAGGGTGGCGGAAAGCGCAGAGGTAAGGCTGAGGACCAAACTGAGGAACCAGAGGACGTTGACCCTGACAGCATTAGTAGTGGGTTTGAATGATGTATTGCTCGGTGCAGTAAGATTCTGAAGCGGCGTCTGCAAGGGGATGCCGGAGAGCTGCTGAGATATTTGGGTGAGTAATGTGACGGTTCTGTCGACAGAGTCTGGAGATAGCTTCTTGTAGCTTTCTATGATGAATGCTGCGACGGTGGCAGAAAACAGACCCGTCTTTGAAATCGCTTTAGTTCATTTTTATCGATGGATACAGACGATGGTGGGCATGAAGATTTCGCACTTACAAACACTAGGATACTATCCGCTTCCCCCTTCCAGGCTTCAGTTATATCTTTATCCTCCTTTTCAGCTTCGGAAAGGTACATCGACCATAGTTTGCCAGACGAGTCCCCGTAATTATCTCCTGTTCCAGACTAAAATGTGAGTGCACGACTTTGCTTTAAATTGAAATTAAGATCTACATGCCAGCACGCCGAACTTCAGGGGCCTCGGCATCAAGCCCCGGGTTGATTGAGTCCATATAAAAGAGAGGTGGCTAAGAAGGGTGCCGTAGTTCAGTATTTTCTAAAAACTGCACAAGCGGAGTTCGATTTTAAGGACCACGATCGTTGGTCTTGGCAGCACGCCACAACTGACTTCACTCGCCAGTGCCAGTGAGTACAGTATTTAGTCAGGTCTGTAATGCGTGAATTCTCCCAAAAGTGACACACGACGCTGAAAATCACTCTTAGTGCGTCCTAGTAGCTAGGTGCGGTCCGAACTGCAGCAGTGTACGTAATACCGCAAGAAGATGCAGTTTGGAGCTTGTTGTAATGGCATCGTCCAAGCACCGGATTACACGATCAAAGGCTTCTTTTCAAGCGCTTGACCTTTATAATTAAGCCCCCACTGGAAAGAACGTCTCGCGTAATGCTTTGGTTTGGAGGGAATCGATTAGAAGGCAATATCTCACGCTACTGACGCTGGGCATGGAGGTTAGCAAGGGGAATTTCGCTATTTTCGATGGCAAGCGAGCTGACGATGTACACGGGACATGATAAGGACATAGATTATATGTCTGCTATAGCTATAGAGGGCCCGCCGTACACGTCTACAAGTCAACACATCCTCCTGTCAAGTGGCATGTGTGCTCACCGCCAGGGTGTGCTTCGCCTCCAGGCGGTCATCATCGTCGCCCTTGCTCGATCGTGAAAATGGGGAACCTCTCCAATTTCTGCCTCCGCTAGACGCTGGGCTACTCCACCAGTGGAAGGCACATGCGCAGCCTCAGAATCTACGTTGCAACTGCGCCACTAGGTACAGCAACAGCCTGAGGTCCGCCTTGGAGTCTATATCCGCTTGCGAAAGGTCTGGCCCGAAGTGGCAAACGTCTCGGGGTCATCCGCAGCGCGTCCCTGTCGCGCTTTGTCGTTGAAATGAGCGTCGAATTCTTCTCTGGAATAAGAGAATTCTAGACAACTCGCATCGTTGAAATGATGGCCTCCATGTACTATATGCACACGTTGAGGCCAGATAAGAGTTTGATCTCAAGACCATCAATGTAACGCCGCGCTGCATTACGGCAACGTCATATCGCCCGCCCCGCGGGATCTTGTTCATCTTGAATCCGCTGGGTCACCTCGTAGCTGGTGGAAACGACTCGGACATAGTGCTGTAAACTTCCTGGAAGTTGTTTATATGGACTTCGCACCACCTTAGGTCCCCTCAGGCATGCGCGCGACTGGCTCTGGGATTCTTCCGTGATAGGCTGATTGTGGCGCGTGCATGTATGAAAGACGTGGGATTAGAGGATAAGATTGGTTCGAAGAAACATCCATAACGAAAATTATCAGTCGAAGTCGGAGCCAGAACAGCGCGGGAGTCAAAGATCCCGGGCATGCGTGCGACGCATGATATTCAATCTCCTGGTCTTGCTTGAGAACTGAAAGGGTTTGAATGAGCGTAGTGGAATTCCCCACCATCGTCTTGCAGCAACACTCAACTCAACGCTCCGCCGTACGGCGGGCCGTTTAGCCGCTTCGGGATCCAGGTACCCATGACTCCCTCAATGTGGCAGGAACGCGAGGAGGCTCGGTTGCACGCAGAAGAGCCTAATCCCAAATCGGCGACAGACATTTATTAGCGAGTCTCCGATTTGTTCAACGACCACGACCACGACGACCAGGTATATGTGCCAGACGGAGATCGGCAACGGGTTCAAGTTGCGGCGTGGTCTGTAGAGCCGCGGGCTCGGCAGTAATGTGAAGACCAAGCACGCGGATGGAAAAGCGGGAACGAAGCCCAGGACAAAGAAAGCGACCGTTTTGTTGATGGATAGGAGGAAGTCGACAAGGCCCACGATGAAGAGGGAAACGGAGAGGTATAACGCGGCCTCGACGGCCCGGGATGATCTGGATCGCCCGAATATGTACGCATCCGAGTCTTTGTGTGGTGGTGCTCCGCGGTGCCGGGGGATTTTGAGAATAAGTCGCGACGATGGTTGTGCCCAGGCCGCAGAAATGGTGATGATAAGGCTGAGCACCAAACTAAGGAACAACAGGGTGTTGATTCTGGTAGCGGACGCAGAAGGCTTGTATAGTACATTTCCCTGAAGGGCGATGTTCGGCCAGTAGAGCGGCGTCCCGTTGGATGCGCTAATGGGTCGCTGAGATAGAAGTGGTATGTGGGCGGAGGTCTGATCGCACGAGTCGAGTGAAAACATGTTGTAACTTTCCAAGGTGAAAGCCGCGGCGGCAACTGAGAAAAGACAGGCCTGCACAAGACGTTCGATGTGGGGGGAAAGCAGGTTGAAATACTATAACTCACAGTCATGAGGATGGCATCCATGTCTCCTTCTCTACATCCTATCATCTTCTTACCATGCCTTTGGACTTCGGATAGATCCGCAGACGATGGTTTGACAGGGGGGTCTCCACAACTTTCGCCTGGTACACGAATGAAAAAACTACCTTCCACAAACCGAGCCTAACGTACCAGCAAGCCGGGAATTCATGGAATCCATACGCAGAGGCTCCGGGGAAGTTGCACGTGGGCCCTCATGCGTGAGTTTATCCCGAAGCTGAGTGTCGGCCTCCAGGTCTTTGACCGAGGGTCTCGAGTTCGAGCTGAGGGTCTCCATTCGTACCGGTCGAGGAAAACGCTTGTAAAGAACAGCTACAGAGGGCGGCATGCCGAACCAAAGGTAGAACTTATGAGTGAGGGGAAACATCGTGAAATATCACTTGACCTCGAGCTTGACTTGGGCGGCAAGTTGAAACCAAATAGGAATCATTGCTGTCGTTGCTGTTTACGATCTCCGCTGCATCCATAAACCTGTAAATGACAGCGCCAGGCCCGCGAGCCCCTTTCACCTAATTTGGGGAAGTCCAATGTCCCGAATGGAATCGTCGACAGACACACTTAGTAAAGCCAAAAGGGTGTCAGTTCAAGTTGCGCCCAGCCGCGAGGAGTCTCGAATTCTCACGGAGTCAATAGTGCACGCCTCACACGTGCCCCGGCTATTCGGTGAATCCCATTGAATTGATCGTATTCAACTGGTGTCGCCCTGCATGTCACGGTAACGACTTTCTCGTCCATTCATAGAATCATAGCAAATTCAGCGTCTCAAGTGTGATAGCAAGTGTGGCACTGTGTGGGGTCGAGGTCGACCCTTCACAACCTTGCTAGTAGTGCGTGGTGAAAGGTTAGACTCGGACTATTGCACGGACGGAAGGACAGATACGCTGAATAGCCCAGTGACGTCTGTCAGACTATGTCTAGATAGATACATGATAGAGCACTTCACACCAGTAGGCGATCCAAACGCACTACTTTCTACGTTCGGATCGAACAGGCCACGTCACCTACGTGCCAACCACCGACTGGCACCGAGGAGTCTCTCTGGAATTCAGTAAAACGAAAATCTAAAAATGGACCGCGCTGGAAGAGTAGACCAACTCACAACCTGCCCGCGTGTGTCCGGAGATAGCTGATAGGTTCACCGGCCGCGGATTAAGTGAGAAATGAGGCCCTCCTCTTGGATCTGGTGGGTCAGTTCGGGCCTGGTGCGGGCATAGGGTGGCAATCATGATAACACTGTAATCAGGACCATCGGGTGGTATGCGTTCTTCACGTCACAGAGGCGTGATCCCAGCGTAGAATTGACATCAGCTTATCCTGTGGAAACCATGAGGAAATGGATGTCCACATCTTCATTCAGAGCTGTTGGGCTCATAGGTGTGGTCTCTCCAATCACCCAGGCCAATAAAGTTTGGCTTCCCTATCAGTAGTTTAAGGATAGGTCTTCGATTTCTCAGATAGCTACAGAAATCGTGAGAGCAGAATTTGAAACCTGTGATATACTCTAGGCGGGATCGGGCAACGGCGTGCGATACGGATATCCTCGGTGACTGAACTCGGCCAATACAGTGTTTGCGAAAATCAAGAGCGCACGGGGTCAATGTGGTGGGTCGACGATCTTCTTAATAAAGAGAATGAAATCGACGAGGCTCGTGGAGATGACGAATAGAGACATGTGCAGAAGCACGGACAGGCTTCCAGAACCGAGGCCGTTCAAATGCCTGACGCGATGGGACATGTGCCAGTGCGCAGTCGGCAGTGATTGGCGCCATCTGCGGCGAGAGTAGAATATATCTTCGGGACCATAACCACGTCACTGTCGCGGAGAGCACGTAAGTAAGACCGACGACTATACGTGGAAGCCACAAGGCCCACACTATATTGACTCAGATGGCGGAAGCGCCGAAGCGGTAGGTCGCATTACTTCATACTCTCCTAGATGGGATACTCATTAGAAATATCGACGAATTGCTGGGTTTGCTATGGAAATAGGAAGATCGTCGCAGTACGCGAGTCTGGTCGAGGCTGTTTGTAGTCATTGACTCATCGGTAATACAAGTAGATGCAGCGTCGACGGCAGAGAAAATATCTGTCCCTAAATGACTATCGTCACAAAATACAGACAGAAAAGTGTATTGGCGCTCACAGATACAATTCCACCCTTCGACAAAATATTTCGACCACAGCTTGCCCGAGTGGCCCGTGCAGTGACCCAAGTCGCCTGCTACGTAAGTGAGAAAATGACTTGTCGGGACCCGAATTTAGATGATGGCAGCACGCTGAACCCTCGTTGTGATCGGCATTCCCTACCTCAACGGCATTGTCATGTTGGAGACGCGCGAGATTTGGGGCCAGAGTCTTGGTGGCACTCCAAGACTGAGTCCAAGGATCCGAAGTGGGGTCTATAGAGGACAGTTCCAAGCAACAGGAGCGTGATCGGGATAGAAGGGGTCTCTGAAAATCACTTACCAGGAACAGGAGACGACGCCTCCGATTTGTCCCATTCTCAACTATCCTTCCATTGCAGTAACAATCACAGGTGGAAAGCGACAGGCCAATCAGGCAATATTGATGATCACGAGTCACCGAAATTACCTGTCAAAAAAGGAGCGCCGCTGTAGGGATTCGAAGGTTCTCCAGCGTGTATCACAGTACCCGCGAGCAGTGATGTGATTCATGTCCAGGAGAAGAGGCCGTGCCGTGGATGATTGGGGTCGGGAGCCCAGGCTGAGGCTCCTACCCTACATGACCGCCTATAGGGATCGATGTTCCAAGAAGTGCGTGTAGGGGGTGGTATAGCGTACGTAAACCTTGAAGCTTGAGGGTTCATGCATGTACAGCGTGCAACGTGAAATTTCAATTTCATCTCAGGCGAAGGCTGAGGCTG
>Ga0137394_10002432_pt1 | contig 13754 bp, 7 predicted proteins | sample czobulk116metaG_FD_108278 | JGI IMG/M metagenome (GOLD analysis project Ga0137394, IMG submission 108278) | Vadose zone soil microbial communities from Angelo Coast Range Reserve, California, USA - czobulk1.16 metaG | ecosystem: Environmental > Terrestrial > Soil > Vadose zone | place: USA...
AACTGCTGAAGCTGGTCGATATTGAAGGGCTACGGGAACTGGCGCAGTTCGATGAAAGTGGAGCGTTCCGCCCGTTGAGGTCGTCGCCGGACCTGCAAAAAAGCTGGCGGGCAGAAATAAAAAAGATCAGCGATCTCGGTGTCGCTATGGATCATTTGTATCCGGGGGCGGTAGCGGATTGGCACGCTCTCCAAAATGGAGGACAAGTGACGAATTATCGAGAATTCACCAGCCGCCAAACCGGGATGTATCGAGTCACGCAACTATTGAGCGATGATCAAGCGGGACGCGGAATCCGGGCTTGCTGCCATCCCCGGTTCTGCCTGAAGCAACGACTTTGGACCGTGGAGGGCCTCGAACGGGATGCATGTGAAGGCAAGAGCTTGATTCCATGTCTGGAACCATGCGCTGTGTTGCTTGAGTTCGCGCGGACTGTGGCCAGACTGGAGCAAGCAGAGAAGATTGACTGCCAGTTGACGACGGAACATGCGCGCACCGTTGTGACCGCTCTCGAAGGCACGACGGTCCCTCACGACAGCGCGGTGCGAGCGGCAGATTTCAGCGCGGCCGAAAACCCCCGCCGCGTGCAACTATTACTCGAGAAAGTGCGGCCGCCAATGGCGTCACACGGCGAAGATTGCTAAAATGCTTATTGTTATGCATGAACCTGATCAGAATCATACCTGGATGAGAATCATCAAACGAGCTGCCTGCACCTTAGTGCTGCCACTTTGCGTCTGTCTGCTTGCCGGATGTAACAACTCGGTCGAGACGCCCGCAGCCGCGGCAGCGGCGCCGAAGAAGGAGCCGGTCAAGCCCGAAGAAGTGCCCATTCTGTCCGAAGAGGACACGGCTCTGGTGAAAGCGGCCGGACCCGTTTCGGAGGCGGACAAGGCGTGGCGGGAGTTACAAAAGTCGATGCAACCCCCGGGCTATCCGCCAGAGTGGCAAAATAGCCAGCCCACCAAGGAACAAGTAGCGGAATTCGAGAAAAAGAATGGCGTTCTGGCCGCTGAAGCAGCCGATAATGCGCGCCAATTTTATACAAAATACCCGAATGATCAGCGTTCGGCGGAGGCACGAAAACGCGAATACGATCTACTCAAAGTAGCGGGGGATTTGGGCAACACCAACATTCTCGCGCGTGTCGACTCGCTCGAACAAGATCGGCTCAAGGACCCCGCCCTCTCCCCTGACGAGCAGATTGCGCTGCGCGTGCAGAAAATTCAACGGCTCATGTCGGGTTCCACTGAAATTACAATTACGAATGCTATGATAGAAGTGGAGAAAGCAGTTCGCGGTCTGCAAAAGGATTTTCCCGACCGAGCCGACCTCGCCAGCTTGACCATGTCGGTAGCAGACCTTTGGCTTGACCGAGGGGACATGCAGAAGAGCCAGGCTTTGGCGGAAGAGGTCCTGAAAGGCAAAGCCGATCAGGAAATCAAAGACACCGCGCAGGCACTTGTGAACAAAGTCCGCCGGGTTGGAAAACCATTGGACATAAAATTCTCTGCCCTGGACGGACGCGAGGTGGATGTGCAAAAGCTCAAGGGTAAGGTCGTCCTGGTAGACTTCTGGGCGACCTGGTGCGGGCCATGCATGCGGGCGCTTCCGGACGTAAAGGCAGCTTATGAGAAACTGCATGGCAAAGGCTTCGAAATCGTCGGCATCAGCTACGACGACAATAAGGAAGCTCTGCAGCGGGTGATCTCATCGGAGAAAATGACCTGGCCGCAGCATTTCGATGAGGCGAATGCCGGCAAGAAGTTCTCAGAAGAATTCGGTGTGACGACCATTCCTACCATGTGGCTGGTCGATAAGCAGGGAGTACTGCGGGACGTCAATGGGAGGAGCGACCTGGCCGGTAAGGTCGAGAAATTGCTGGCGGAAAAATAGGCAATGCATTTGCGCTGTCACTTGCAGCGGCGTTGGGCTAAATCGTGGCGATGATTGACTGCGTTGCGGGTTGGCTGACATTTGACAATAAATTACTCGGTATCGAGTGGCACTTCTGGAAAGCCGTCGGGTGGATCGGCAACGTGGTGTTTTTCTCGAGGTTCTTTGTGCAATGGTGGGTCACAGAGAAAAACAAGCAAGTCCTGGTGCCCAACGCTTTCTGGTGGCTGAGCTTGATCGGCTCGCTGCTCCTTTTAGCCTATGGGCTGCATCGTCGCGACTCCGTCTTTATCTTCGCTTATGCCTTCACGTGGATACCGTATATCCGGAATTTGGTGATTAGTTACCGGACCGCCCGGGGGCGGCAGCAGTGTGTGAGTTGTGCCGCGCCGTGCGGACCGGATGCGAGGTTCTGTCCGCAATGCGGTGTCAAGCTGGAAATAGTCTAACGTTGCGCCGGGGGCGCCGCGGTGGGGAAAGCTGAAGGTGGATTGGGCGCGGAAGGAAGGAAATACGGACGCAAAGGATCGCGATAGCGTTCGAGGATAGGCTGGAAATCGCGATTTTGGGCCGCAAACTTCTGCAATTCGGCAGTAAAATCACGGATGAGCTTCTCGCTGGTTCGCTGATATTCGTAGGTCATCTTCTGGACTGTCGGCCGCTGATCGCGGACCTGGGCTCGGACAATTCTCCATTGCTTAGCCATGAAAAGGCAGGTGGATAAGCCGGCGATGACGAAAGCGATCATCGCGACTATGAAGATAGTCTGCAGTTGCTCGTAGCGCATTTGCAGCTCGGCCACGCTGGCGGCGGGACCACTGCTGGCACGGGGCTGCAAGAGGTCACCTTGAGGATCGGTTGGATTCATGCTATCTGGCGCCGGGGCGAGGAGGGGGCGCGGCATTCGTTGCCGGGCGCGATTTGATTTCAAATTGATACAGGATCGGATCGATGGCCGGGTTGCGCTTGCTGTATTCGATGGCTTCGTTGGCCAACGATTGCACTGCGGATCGATAGTTGTTCATGGAGAGGTATTGGAACTGGAGCTTTTGCAGGTCGCGCATGGAAAAGAAATAGTTGATAGATAGCCAGGCCATGGTCAGGGCGCAAACCAGCACCGCACCCACCAGCAAGCTGGCTAAAGCATTGCTCTTCATAGACGGGCAGGACTGTATCTTTTTGTAAGGTGATGTCTACTTTTGTTTTGCGTTTTGGGGCTGTTTTGCCGCTGGAGCCGAGTGAGCGAGGCCGTGTGCTTGCCTCAGTCGCAGCCGGCGGTAGTTTGGGAATGCTCTTCCCCTCTCCCTTGGGCAGAGGGGCTCGCAGCCCATGCCGCTTTGGTGTTTTATTTCTGCTCTTTTCGAAGGCAAAAGGACCTTGCATAGTGAGCAAGGAGAGAGCAATGTCCGCCCTCTCATCGCGGCGCATGGCGGCCCTGCCGGCCTGTCGGGACCGCAAGCGCAGATTGAACAGATAGATAGGTCTGTGGCGAAAGAAGAACCGATTGCATTGGAAGGCACAGTGACTCAAGTGCTGCCCGGAACAATGTTCCGCGTGGCGCTGGCCAATGGTCACGAAGTGCTGGCCCATATTTCGGGAAAGATGCGAAAGAACTTTATCCGCATCAGCGTTGGCGACCGCGTGAATGTTGAAATCACACCCTACGACCTAAGCAAGGCACGCATTACATTTCGGCAGAGTTAGAACGAGGAGAAGGATTTCGGCTATCGAGTGGTGTTGGTTGCGTTGGGGCTGTTGGTGCCACCGCGATCGCGGCGGCCGTGGCCCCTGGAATGCCAGGACTCCTGGCGCTCTTTCTCGATTTGCTCAAACTGTTTTTGCTGATCGGAAGTTAGAAGGGCCGTGATTTGCGCATTGCGCGCAGTGAGGCCTTGCCGGATTCGCTTGATGCACTCGCCATGGATGGACTGCATCTCTTTGGAACTCCGGTCGATGATGCCATCGATTTGCGTGGCCTGATCCGGCGTGAGATTCATCTTGGCGCGTAAACGGGTCTTCAGTGACGAGGAAATCTCATCCTGACGTGGAGGAGAAAATATTTTCTCCTTGGTCGTGCGGGCGGCCAGCGCCCAACCGGAAATGCCGCCAGCGCAGAAAATGGCAGCAAGGTAGAGCGCGATTCGCCATTTGCTGATGGAATTACTCATGGCAAGAGGTCCTCGCGCAATTCGTAGTTAGCCAAGGCGACGTCGTTCTGGGGCGGGTGATAAGCCCGGTAGGACCAGACCACACAGAAAAACATCACAATGGCAGCGCCGATGAGGGCGCGGCGAAAGAGCAAAGCCAGGAGGAGAAAGTGCTCCTCGGCCGCGCCACTTGAGCGCCAATGGGCAAGTATGCGGGTCTTCAGGCTCTCGGGCATGGGCCCGACCGACAAGGGAGCGGTGAGCCGGGCGGCACGGAATAAGCGGAGTAACATCATTTCATGGCGGTTCATGGTTATCTCGCCTCTAACTTTTTAAGAGATTTCTGCAATTTTTTTCGAGCACGAAAAGCGCGCACTTTCACCATTGGTTCGCTCCAGCCGGTGAGCTGCTTGACTTCAGCGACAGAACGTTCTTCAAGGTGAAGCAGTTGAATGACCAACCGGTCTTGAGGGTTCAACGTGTGGAGAAGCTTTTCGAGCAGATCCCTGGTTCCTGCATCGGGCAGATCAGATGGCTCGACCGCTTGACTGCCCAGCGAATTGAGCATGTGCTGCTCCTCCTCTGAAAAATCGGACCAGCGCCATTCGGGCCGAATCCTCTCAGCCTTGAGCTCATTGAAGCAAGTATTAACAGCAATGCGCGAGACCCAGTGTTCGACTGGGACCTGGCCTGAGTACTGGCCAATGTTCGCGAAAATTTTCATAAACACTGTTTGCACCAAATCTTCCTCGCTGGTTCGGCGGGGCAAATGCGCCCTGACCAATTTAAGGACCAAAGGGTAGAGCCGATCCATAAACACCCGCGCAGCTTGCTCATCCCGCTGGCGAACCCGCTGGATACAGGCCGCCATGTCCAAAGCAGCCTCACCCATAATGCTCGACCCACAACATTAGAGACAATAGACGCTCCAAGTGGTTACGTTCGCCAAATCGGCGTCTGCCCAGGCTGCGAGAGCACTTGGATGAGAGCCCGCCTTATGAGCTTTGGGTTCCCGCTTAGAGGGCTTACGGCGAAACCGTCACGACGGCGTTAGAACTTCCGATATTGATCCGTCTCCACGGTAATTCATGTGAAACTGTGACTGAATAATTCCCTGCGTCCGGCGGGTGCACATTATCTAGAATGAGGGTGGAATTGGTTTGCCCCGGTATAAAACGACCGTTCCTTCGCCAACGATAGCTTAAGGGACCGATGCCTTCTGCGGCGACGCTCAAAACGACGCGGTCTCCAATCTGCGCCGTCTGGCCGCCCGGTTGCGTGACAATTCTTGGGCGCAAGGCGAGATAGACAGCCCCCGTAGTATCCGAGCCATTGCTATCGGAGACCGTAACGGCATAGCTCGAGACCTCAGCAAACTGAACGTTCGACAAGGTCATCGTTTCCGCCATGAAATTGGGGAGTGCTATGCCATTAGAGAGCCATTGGTAATTCAGCGAGCCCTTGCCGATCGCCAGGACATTGAACGAAGCATCATCACCCACATCGCAGACGACCGGCTTGGGCGAAGCCAAAATGGCGGGGGTCGGATTCACCGGTCCGGGTTGTTGGGGCGTGACAACGCGGTAAAGGCGGCTCGGCGCTTCGGGCAATGGATCCACAACGGTTTCTATGCGAGTCTCAGGGCCAGTTGGCACATCAGCTAATTTGGTCCAATGGCCTGCGTCGAGAGACTCTTTCCAAAGGACCGAATAAGTGCGATTCGAAACCGCGGTAAATGTGAGTGCCACATTGGTTCGCGCTGGCGTCATCAAGGCCGCGACAACTCGCAGAGCGCTGGCACCATCGCGCGGATCAGTCCCGGCGAGATATTCCTCGTAATTGCTCAGGCCGTCATGATCGAAATCAGAAGCGCCGTCGGCGCGATTGTGCGGATCGAAGCCGAAGGCGCTCTCCCAGACATCCGGGATACCATCTGAATCTGAATCGAGCGTCGCGGATTGTGGACCTGGCGTCGGGGCGGCCGCCATCCAGTTGGCAGGATCGTTTCCGTAATTGGATTCGGCAATACGCTGGAGCGACAGGCCAGTCCCGTCAGCATCAGCCGGCCAGGGCGCGCGATCAGAGTACTTCACATGCTCCACGAGAATATAGGGAACGCCATCCGCGTCCGGTGTACCTGGTTTGCGGAGCGCGACATCGTTATTATCATTGGCCAGCTTGCCCTGGTATGGACCTACAACGGTAGTGCCAGCATCCAAATGATAGGCGCCACGAAATGCGGCCAAGGAACTGGGGTCATTGATTGGGTCGAAGCTCACCACCAGCAGAGAGCCTCCGGCTGGAACAACAGTTCCCTCTGGGAAGTCGAAATCAACAGCGTCGCGCAAGTGCCAGACGTTGCTGGGGTAGGCCGGGTCGTAAAGAGGCACCGGAACAGTGGTGATGTTGCGCAACTCGATGAACTCGTCGCGCACATTATCGCCGGACGGCAGGTCGACCGGATGATACATGATTTCGCTGATGACAATGGGGCCGACCCGAGGATAGGCATTGGAAGCGCCAGTCCCCTGTCGAAATTCCGTGACGTTCGAAGGGTCATCGACGCCAAAGGTGCGGGCGCTCATTGCCACCATCTCTTGCTCGCCGGCGCTATTAATATAACGACCAAATGAGACGGCGTTATCGGCGGCTCCAAATTTCACGCTGGTACGAAAACCGCTCAATGCGCCATTGCTGGCAGCCGAAAGGACGGTCTCATCTCCATGCGAACTTAAGGCGAAAGGAATGGCAGCGAGGGTTCGATTGGTAAACTGATTCTCGTATATCACTGCAAATCCAAAGGGGGCAAGTGTGGTTCCCGAGGGAATCTGATACTTCCGCAGAGTCCCTTTGTCATCGCTCAACCACCAGCCGCCGATATCAATGGGGGCGGAAGTGAGATTCTGAAGCTCGATAGCATCCTCGAGCGGCTCGTCGGTGTGAGTGAGGACTTCATTAATCGCAACGTCCGCCAGAAACCGGTAGTTGGAATCCCCCGGGGACGCAGTGCCCGGAAAGCTGACGATGTTCGTGCTTCCGTCCGGAAAACGGCCTTCGGAAATGTCTGTTAGCTGCTGACCGAAGGCGTAGCCGTCGATCAGCACACCACTCGAGGACGAGATGCCAACGGCTTCGCCCGAAGCTTTGAGCGAAAAACTGACGTGGTCGGCGCCTGAGCCGGTCGCGCCATCGGCGACGAATTTCTGCCAGGCATTAGTGCCTGTGCCAATGAAGGAAAGAGCCGCGATCTTGTGTTTGGTCCGGTCATTCAAGTCGTCGGTCAGGTAAAGTCCACCGACTGCGACGGGAAGCGGGTTGGGATTGTAGATCTCGAACCAATCAGGGGCTGAAGCGGGATCGGCCATCCATTCATTCACGCGGAGATTTGCGACATCACCCAAGCTGGGGACCGGCACATTGGCCAACTCAGGCGTCGGACTGGTGAGGACCCAATTGGTGCTCCCATCCGGAATGCGTCCAATTGAGAAGTCAGGAGTTTGCAAACCGTAAGTCACGGAACTAAGGAGGCTGCCGCCGTTGGCAAGACTATCAAAGAGGTAAACCGCACCGCCCGAAGATTTCAGCGAGAAGCCAGTGTTGTTAGTTGAGACCGGTTGAACCGAATCGCACAAAAGACGGAAGTAAGCGCCTGGGGCAAGTTGAGTGCCGGCGACAAAAACAAATCGACGCGCCTGCAAGGTGTCGTCCGTGAAACTGAGGTCGCCCAGAGGAACGGCGCTGGTCGTGCCGTTATACAGTTCGATCCAATCCGGCGTGCGACCTGCTTCGACCAGGCTCGAATTATTGGCCAGCACCTCATTAATAACCAGAGCGCCGCCCTGCGGATTGACGGTGACCAGGGGGTTCGGCGCTCCGGGAGTTGGCGGATCAAGAAACACAATCGTCGAGCTGCCATTGGGACTGCGTCCCTGCGCAATGTTAGCTCGTTGAGGCTGATACATCACCAGATCGATCGGCGTGAGGTCCGGTTTATACAACCCGATCGAGCCTTCCTCGGCGCCTAGATGAAAGCTGAGGTGCTCGGGGCCAGAGCTCGGATCGCCATCGGCAAGAAACCGCAGGTAACCGCGACCCCCAATAAAGCTGAGCGCCCGGATTTGGTCGCGATTTGGCCAACCAACGAGGTTGTCGGTTAGATAGAGGCCGCCGAGCGCCACTGGAAGCGGGTCGGTGTTGTAAAGCTCGATGAAGTCGGTGTCGAAAGGCGTTTCGGCAATGGCCAGCCATTCGTTAATGTGGAGTTTCATTGGGTCGCCCTGAGCGGCCGCTTTATTCGGCGAGCCGAAAGTGGGAACGGTGAGGGTCCATCCATCGTTGAACCTGCCGATAGATAAGTCAGTGATCTGAGGTCCAAAGCTGACCGAATCGAGCAACGCGCCGCCGTTATTTTGCGCATCGAATAGGTAAAGGGCGTCACCGCTTTGATTTAGATTAAACCCGGTATGAAATCCGAATGTGCCGTCCGGATTGTTGGCAAAAATAACGAGGTAAGCGCCGCCCGCGAGCGTTGTGTTGGGCGGGAAGATGAACCGCGCGGGATCGGCAGGATCTTTGGTGAGAGTGACACCGCTCAGATCCAAGGTTGATGGGCCGGCATTGTAGAGTTCGATGGCGTCAGGAGTCGTGCCGTTGTGGTTGAGAGCCCCTCCATTGCTGGCCAAAATTTCGTTCAGGCGCAGGTCTGAACCCACGGTGTTGACGATCCAGGTGCGCGATCCCGTTACCGTCGCAGGAATCCCCGCTGTCGAAGGGTAAACGAATGGATCGTCCTGGTAATAACCAGGAGGAGCGTCGTTCTTGCCCACGACGTAAACGGTATGTGGACCGCTGCTAAGATTGGAAAGCGTGATCGTGGGCAGGTTGGTGAACGGCGAATTATTGGCGAACGAAATTTCAGCGCTGAACGGTCCGTCGTCGAGCTTCCATTTGAACGCTGTCCAACCAAAGCGCTGCGGAGCGGTGGTGCCCCAATTGAACGTGCCGCCGGGACCAACGGTGAGCGTCGCACTGGTGCTGACGGTGGCACCCTCTGGCGCCCCGGCAATGGCGATGCCATGGGGCTGCAGTCCACCGAGATTCAATCCTCCAAAGCCTGAACCGAGGGCGGGCGAACCGGACATAAGTTGCGCGGCCTGGCGCAACTGGGCGACCGTCACGTTTGTCGCGGGCGTACCGTTGAGCACACCGAGGTTTAACATTGGATCAACCACCTGATTGCCACTGCCCGAACCGGACCAGGGCACAGAGAGGATGTTGTTGTCCATAATGACGGTATGATGGGCCGGATCGTACAGGTGGTGAAGAGTGGAGCAATCGTAGATGATGTTGTGCGCTGCATACATCCCCGATCCAATCGAAGCGTCCGGTGGGGCAATGTTGTCATCACTCCAGTCGAAGGCGGCAATCTCGGCAGCAGTGCTGCCGCTATACTCTTTGGCCACATGGATGACAGTGTTGTAAAGGAAAGCCACCCGGCCGCCACCGTTGCCCGTAGTCGTGCTGTTTCCTTTGTTCAGGAAAACATGATCCACGTCGTAGAAAAGATTATTGATGATTGTCCAGTCGGAATTCTGACCGACGTTGTCGACGCCGCCTGAAATGGCGCTGGAGGTATCGAGGGCGTTATCGGTGCGGGTTGGATCGCGATGCGCGTGCATGAAAATGTTTCCTTCAATCCAGGCGTCGGTGCTGTCCAGGTCAAGGTGATCGTCCGAGGCGCCATCGAACACGTTGTTTATAATTTGAAGAATGGGACCGGGGCGGTTTCCACCAGTGAAGTCGATGGTATCGTTAAAGCCCCAGGTGTGGCCGAAATAGTTGTCGCGGAAAATCCCGTAGCCGCCGGAGGGAATGCCGTTTACCCCGTGCAGGCTTTCAGGGCCAGTCGGCCCCGGAAAACTTGGGAAGACACAGTTCTGGACGATGAATGAACTGCCGTCGAACGAAATATATTCGATGACTGGCGTGGGCGGCCAGGTGCAGTGATCGATGAAAACGATAGCGTTGTTCACGTGGAGTTGCGCGTTATGGCCGCCAATCGTGGTGCCGCCACAAGAATCGAAATCGATGTAAGCAAGGCGGCTTTCCACAGTGGAGTTAATGAAGTCCAGACTGCCCCAATTGCCTGTGGCAGTCGGATTTTTTCCGATGTGAATTCGCTGCGTCTCTGCGCCTTGGGCGACAATTTTTCCTGTGCCGTTCACGGTGATGGTGACACCAGAAGCGACATAAACGGTAGCGCCGGGCTGGATGGTTAGGGTGACGCCATTTGGAATCGTAAGATTCCCGGAGACGTTGTAGGGGCCAGTGGCGGCGCTCCAGGTCGGATTGCCGGCCAACGTGCCGGAGACGTTGTTCACGGGAGTGCCGGTGTCATACCAAATCGTGATGTTGGTCCGGGCAATTTCTTTGTCGGCTGCATTGAGGGATTGCACCAGAACATTATTCAAACCTGGTTGCAACGAAGTGAGATTAGTCCAACGCGCATCCCACGGCGACCAGGTCGCCTGATTGCCGTTAATCAAGACTTTGCGGGTATCAATGGCGTGCGAAGCGCCGAAGAGCGTCACATTGGCATTGGGCGTGGAGAGGTAGCCGTTCGCCGAAGAGAGCGAACTTCCGACCGTAAGCGCCAGGGGGATTTGCGAAAGGACGACCGCACGACGATTGGCCGCATAGGTCTTCATATCGGAAATGACCGTCGCCGAGGGCCCAATGCCCCAACCGGTCAGGAATTGGTCCATGAGCGGATTAAGTTGCGAGGGGTGGAACGTCGTATCGCACAGCCGTTTCAGTTCGGAAAAGAACACGGGCGCAAAGGGCGCGTTCGTCATGAACCTGCGAAGCAACGGGACGTTGGCGTTCGGATTGGGCGGGTTCAGCATGATATAAATCGAAGCATTGGTAGAAATGGGATAGTAGGAGGCGCCGGTGTCGCCCTGGCCGAGAACGGTATCAAAATCATGGGCCATGACTACAAAGCGTTTGTCGCTCAGACCGCGATAGAGGGCGTAATCATCACCCAGCCCATTCGCGAGCTTGGTTTCACCGTCGTTGAGCATTACGCTCAAGGCGAAGTAACCCATCCATTCGGTCACATTGAGATTGGTGCTGATGGCCTGGATATAGTCTGAATTGGCGCTCACCTGGCTAAAGGCAAAGGTCAGATTTTGCAGGTCAGTCCAATCATTTTCGGTTTTGTTGGAGGTCTTGTAATAACCACGCGAAAGATAGTTGTTGGGATCAGGGTTGTAATTCAGATCGGCATTGTGATTGCCAGTCGAGGCCCGATAGACGTTCCCGCCTGAATCGTCCGGATACAAATCGGCAACCAGGTCGCCGTCGACCGGGTTCAACAGCAGGAAGACGCCCCAGCCCGCGCCGTTGCCAGTTCCATTTGCGGGCGCGGCGATCGGCGCAGGATTCACTGCGTTGATCCGGTATTGCACGACATAAGGCTCCTCCGCTGGCAGTCCCGATTTCAAGGCAAGGACGCAGCCCATAAGCTGCGCATGCACGAATTGCGCGTTGAGATTGACCGCGGAGCGACCGTTCCATGGATTGTCATTGGGAATGTTGAGTCGATTGTTGGTGGGAGTGCGCGAGCGCGTGCCCGCCCCGCGGATGCGGACGTCGCACAGATAACGAACCTTTGTCCCGCTCCCATCCGTGGTGATCATGGTTGCGTTCATGGCGGCATCGCTGTTGCGATTGCTGGGAGGAAAGATGGCGCGCTCGGTCTGAGTTAAAACAAGGCGCAATGAGGGCATGGCATTGCTGATCGCTTCGTTGTCGACCTGGTAAAGCGCGTTCGCAAATTGACCTAAGGTATTGTTGGTCTCCCATGCCGGGGCGGGCCAAGTACGGGTCAAGCCGCTGGTATCGGTTGCCTGGACGTAGAACTCGATCACGGTGCCGTTGGCCGCTGCGGGCAGTATTGCGCCGTAAAGACCGTCGCCGCTCACGCCGTCGCTGCGCGAACCATCATCGAGCATGGCGGTGCTGCTGAAGGCCGGAGGTGAACTGCTATGGTTGCGATAGAAAAGAGTGACGTTCTGCACGCCTGCGACCAGCTCGTCGTTGACACGAGCAGTAATCGCGACTGGATCGCTGGCGCGTGGCACTGGTGGGAAATGCGTCACTTCCAAAATAAGGGGAGCGACGTTGTTGCTGAAAACCGAGTTCACGCGTCCGGGAGTTCCGTTGAGTGTGCTCGGAAGCCAGTTTTGCCCTGAGCTATTCGGCAGAGCCGGATTCACCAACTCAAGGGAGCTGCCGTAACCGCCAGCGGCGCTAAACCAGGACCATCCTGAGAAACCATCATCGACTATTTGGTGGCAAACGATTGTCCCGGTAGCCGGCGTAGCCGGCGTTCCGGAAACAGTGATGTTGAACGTAGTCGGTGTTACTCCGCTGACCACGAAGCGCCCATTGTATGCGGCTTGATCAGCGCCAGAAATAAAGACCTGATCGTTCGCGGTGTAGGTGTGCCCGCCGAAAATGGTCACGGTGGCAGTGGTTCCGCTGCGTGTGATGCCAGTGGCCAGGTTCGGACCATTGCCGCGCTCGCGCCGCGCCCAATCCCCTTCGGTGGCGTAGCGAACGCCATTCACAACTTCGCCAAGGGGCGTTGAGAGTTCAATCGTTTCAGCTTTGTTCGCGAGCTGCCCCGTCCACCCGCCGATAACATTAGTGACAGTCGGATACTTCGCCTGGAAGCTTGGAAGGTCCGCCGCAATCACCAGGAAACCGCCTGCGGGAATAGCGACATTAGGGAAGGTAAAATTGACGCCTTTAGTAAACTGCCAGGCTGCCAGGCTGATGAGGTTGGTCGAGATGTTATGCAATTCGATCCATTCATTGCTCGCGCGGCCCCCCAAGGGATCGAACATGATCTCGTTAATGATCACCTTGCCGACGAAGGTAGCGTTTGGATCCAAGCTGTAGTTCCACTCACCGCCAGCAAATGGATTGGGAGGCGAAGCCAGGTCAGTGATGTCCTGATTCGCGGACCATCGGATTTCGACGGGGCCGACCGATGGCTGAAGGAAGCGGAAGCTGTAAGGGCCAGCGCCGGAACCGATGACAAGGAGCGCCGGCCGCCCGTTAATGAGAAAATCGTTTGTATCAATACCGAACACCGGTTCGGAGAAGGTCACCCGAATCTCGCGCAGATCTCGGACGGTCGCGAATGGAGGCGGATCAATGCCCATGACGCGGGGAGCGACTGTATCCGGAGTGCTGTAAAACCAGGTGGCGCCAGGGGCATTGGCATCGAAGGAATTGGGCGTGGCTGCAAGGTCGCGAATGCCGTGATTGGCCGCCCAGGTGAATTGGACGACGGTCGTGCCGGCTTGGACGAAGGTGAAGGTGTAGGTCGTGCCACTTGCGCTAACGCTCGTTGCCGGTGCACCGCTCACGAGCAGGTCAGTGGCATCGACGCCGGTGACTGGTTCGCTGAACGTGACAGAGACCTGAGTCAGATTCGTGACCTGGGCGCCCGGAGGCGGGGAAATTGAAGTGATGGTTGGGCGAATCTGGTCAACCAGCGAGTATACCCAGGTGCTTCCCGGACGCGTGGCATCGAAGGCGTTCGCCGGCAGGTCGAGGTCCCGAATACCATGGTTGAGCGCCCAGCCCACGGAGACCGAACCATAAGCGGGCTGCGCGAAGCTAAACGTGTAGGTCGAG
>Ga0137394_10002435_pt1 | contig 13742 bp, 7 predicted proteins | sample czobulk116metaG_FD_108278 | JGI IMG/M metagenome (GOLD analysis project Ga0137394, IMG submission 108278) | Vadose zone soil microbial communities from Angelo Coast Range Reserve, California, USA - czobulk1.16 metaG | ecosystem: Environmental > Terrestrial > Soil > Vadose zone | place: USA...
CCCGCCGCGAAGAGCATCGTCCTCCTCGGTGATCCCCGCCAGCTCGAGCAGCCTGTCCAGGGAACCCATCCAGACGGAACGGCGGTCTCGGCGCTGGAGCACCTGCTTGGAGGCGCGGCGACCATTTCGGCCGATGCGGGTCTTTTCCTCGAGGAGACGCGGCGGCTCCACCCAAGTATCGCTGCGTTCACGTCCGAGCTGTTCTACGAAGGTCGCCTGCGATCGCTATCGGGTCTCGAGAACCAAGCGATCGAAGGTCCAGGCCCGATCGCCGGGACAGGCCTCTTCCACCTGCCGGTCGAGCACGAGGGAAACCAGTCGAGCTCGCGCGAGGAGGCGGACGCCGTTGCGCGCCTTGTGAGGTTGCTGCTTGCCGGCAAGGCGAGTTTCGTCGACTCGGAGAAAAAGAAGCGGCTGCTCACGAAGAAGGACATACTCATCGTGGCCCCGTACAACGCCCATGTAGGCGCCCTCGCCGACAGTCTCCCCAGCTTCCACATCGGGACGGTCGACAAGTTCCAGGGGCAAGAAGCGCCGATCGTAATCGTCTCCATGGCGACTTCCTCGGCGGACGATGCGCCGAGGGGCATGGAGTTTCTGTACAGCCCGAACCGCCTGAACGTCGCGACCTCGCGCGCCCGGGCCGCGTGCATTCTCGTCTCCGCACCGCGTCTCTTCGAGCCGGAGTGCAAGACTCCGAGGCAGATGCAGCTGGCGAATGCGTTCTGTCGGTTCAGGGAAATGGCCCGGGTTGTGGAGTTATAGCCTCGAATGGAAGTCCACCTTGTCGTCGCCACGCAGCGCCCCACCTGCATGCCGCTGTCCTACACAGACCTCGGCATCCTTCATTGCGTGGGCGCAGGCCGAGATGAAACGAAGATAAGCGATGAGCCCTCGACTCGCCGTCCACTCTGGCCCTGGGCCGGCTCGCCTAGCTGGTAAGAAGGTCGCTTTCTACGATCGCGACGTAGTAGCTCTGGCCAACATACGCTGGGAAAGGCAACTTCTACCGGACAACCCTCTAGGCCGTGGACTGGCGTATGACCGGGACCGTGTCGAGTGGATTTTAGCGCCTCTGGTTCCGGCCGGGTGACGCTTCAGACGGACCTGAACGGGCGAGGTGGCGAGATCGGAGGCGAGATTCCGAACTGCCTCAACTCGGCGCGGAACTTCGCCTGCCATCCCTGCATGTGCTTCATCTGTTGCCCGAAATCATCGCGTCGTTTCAGGTGTCTGAACATCACTTGGCCGCTCTTAGGAAGAACTTCCGTGAACTCCTCGGGAGTGTAGAAGTAGGCGGCGTTTCCCACTTCTGAGAATTCGACTACGACGAGCGTCGGGAAGAAGAGGCAGAAGGCATCCACTGATCCTGAGGACGGATGCATGTCGCGTGCGCGCCGAACCGACTCCGCCGACATGGTCCCCTGCAACTTTGCTTGGAGGGCGCGCCTGGTAGCGCTAGAGAAGCAGAACAGCGTGCTGAACACCTCTCGCTTATATTGAAGCCAGAATCGCCTTCGGTCGTCGTTGAAGGCGCTTTGATTGAAGAACAGCTCCATATCCGCTGCGATGAGCCGCTCCACCATTTCGTTGTAGACGTCAGCGCCTAACGCCATGACCCGCTGCCACCCGGCGCTCTGAGGCGATCGAGGATCCCTGAACGTCCGCGGATCGTCAAAGGCGTCGCGCCGCAGCAGAATCGATTGCAACAACTCCAGTTTTTGCCGTGCCTCTCCGTGCGAGCCCTTCACTCGCTGCAGCATCATGTGCGCAAAGACTGCCTGCGCTAACACGTCGTTTGGTGCGCTCGCTGGAATCGGCCGCTTCTCCAGGAACAACGAGCATGAGTCTGCGGAGCGCGGAAGAACGCATCCTTCGTAGAGAGGCTCTGCAAGAACTTCCGCCCAACGCTCCTCCCATTCCTGTGGTCGCTGGGCGATCCAGCACGCCATGACCAACGCAGTGAACGGCCAAGTTCGATTGAACAAGCCCGGCTGGCACATCGCGCGTTCAAGGTGGCGAAGCGACGGCAGCCGCGCATACTTTTCGGCGACGCCCTGCGCGGCCTTGACAGGTCGAGATTCGCGGATGGCCGAGTGCGGCATCCCCTGATGCACAAGCGCGACCGACTCCGGGGCACGAAGTAGCAGCTCTGCCCAAGGCCTCCATACTCTGTCCTCATCGATCGCGGTGCGCTCGCGAAAGAGCGCATCGACGAGGACCTTCCACCCGATCTTTGGAATCCACCGTAGAAGCGCGTCCGCCTCATCGGGTGTCAGCGCGCTGAAGGCCCGCAAGGCGATCCGCGCATCCTGTGGAACCAGTTCTGACTCAATGCGATTTTGGCGAACGGCGTTCTTCACGCGCCCGACGATCGCCGCCGTTTCCTCAGCGGAAATGCTTTTCATCGGAGCGTTCAGATCTGCCGCACCCACGAGTCGGGCAAAGCTGTCGAACAGTGAGTCTAAACTGCGAGCGGCGTCCCTTCCGGAGTGCCCAAGGCGATCACGAAGACCTTCCAGCAGAAGCGTAGTCGTATCCTCGATTTCCGGAGGGCCTCCGGCGGATGGACCATTAATTGGAGTCATGGTGTTGCCGGGAGATTACGGATCTCTGCCTCACCGGCGGAGAAGCGGACCTTCACTTCAACCCGGCGATCTTCGGTTCGCGATCCCCGCCTGTTCTCCCAATCGTCCCAGCGGATTCTCCGATCATTGGGGTGTACCGGTCCTCTTCCAGTGACCGTGAACTTGGAGTCCATGCAGTGCCGCAAGGACGGCGATTGTGCGATTGAATCACGTCCCTCGCTGAAGACAGCGAGGGCCCGGCGTGCGCTCAGATCGAAGTTGTACTGGAAGCGACTTTCGCCGCCCTGTGCGTCGGTGTGGCCTTCCACCGTCACACTCTCGAGCCTTGACTCATTGGCACAGACCTCCTTGATCAAGGTCGGGAACGAGTCATCGACGACTTTCCGGGCCGTATCGTTAAGCGTGGACCGATCCGTCGCGAACGTCAGTTGATCGGACCTATATGTGATCGTCAGCAAGAACGGATCGTTGGGATCAGGATCGATCTGCGCCACCGCGTAAATGGCACTACTGGTCCTCAGAATCTCCACGAGTCTTGCCAACGCCTTTTTCGATTCGTCTTGAGCTGCCTTCACACGATCCAGCGGTACAAGTTCTTTCTTGGAGGCCGCTAATTGCCTGTTCGTGGCTTCGGCAGACTTTACTATGAAGATCGCCGCGAGTAGGAGAAACGTGACCGCCACGCTTGCCATTAGGTCGGTCATCGAATTACTGAAGTCTCCGCGATATCGTTTGGCCATGACTAGTTCCGCTTCGTCCTCAACTCCTGGACGAGTCGATCGACCGAGTCGGACAGCACTTCAACACGCTCGCCAACATCCGTTCCATACCGGGCCGTGGCCTGCTGGAGCTGGTTGGCGAGTCGCGTCCAGGACTCGGTCAGAGTAGATTGGCTATTTTGCAGAACGGCGTCGATCTGCTTCAGCAATTGCGGCCAGACGGTCTCCGCCTTCTGCAACGTGTTCGTCAAACGTGCCGCGAGTTCCTGCTGGGCCACCAGCAGAGCTTCAGTGCGAGTGCGGCTCTCATCCGCGCGAGCCACTGCGTTCTGAACACCAGAAGCCGCAGCTTTCAAGGCCAAGGTCCCCTCGCTGAGCGCCGTCACCGATCTCGAAGAGGCGGCCAAGGTCCGCTCGACCTGTTCCAGCACGCGACCCACGCCGACCAAGGACTCGCCCAGATGTGACGTCACCTGTGCCACCGTGACTGCAGCTTTGTCGAGATCTGACTTGATTGCCGCCGTGGTCCCTGTCGAATTCTTTGATGCAGCATCGAGGGCGCCCACCAACTGGTCGATTCGAGCATTCGTCTCTGCCATGATTCGCGTCATCGCCTCGGAGCCCTGCCTTGCAAAGTCGCTTCCGAGCCGTAGCACGCTCTCGCTGGTGCTCGCGTTTACATTCTTCACCAGCTTCTCGTTCTCCGCTTGCTGCTCCCGCATCTGCTGTAACACTTGCCCCATCTGGTTCGTCATGGCTTCGATGTTGACTGCGAGCTGGGGGAGCGATGCTTGGAAGTTGGCGAGCACTCCTTGCATGTTCTCAGTTTTGCTGCTGAGTCCGCCTGTGATGGCATCATTGAACTTGTCGAGAAGGGCTTCAACCTGCGTTCCGGCGTGCGCTTCAGTTGCACGCCGCACTCCGTCGAGCGCCGTCACGAGTTGTTGCCCCAGCGCCTGTATGTTGCCCTGGAGAGCCTCTTGCAGCCGCCCCTCAATACCCTCAACGAGGGTGCGAACATCAGCCACGACGAGGCTGAGCTCTTCTGCGAGTGCACTCTTCATCAACGTCCCAAGGCTTGCGGCGACGGCGCTACCAAGGTCCTTGACGACGACCTCGAGCTTTCCGAGCCTCTCGAGCTTGGTGGCCAGCACCTCTTCTTGTCTAGCTATCGCTGGCGCGATGGACGTCGTTCCCAGGAGAAGCTTGTTGGCCCAAAGGAACTGCACCGATTGTAAATCGACCACTTCAAGAGACAACGTCTGTGCGATCCGATGCGTCGCGCGCATGACGCGACGCACATAGTCCCGATGCACAAATGAGTGCAGAATCGCGAGGACAATGCCAACGCTCGATATTACGAACTTCGCACCCATTTTGCCGACGGCCTCGGCAAGGGCGTCCATGGGGGCCGCGGCCGACTCCTTGGCGTTTCCAGTTGCCCTGATTGCCGCAGGGACGTCGGTGAACAACACCCACGCGATCAGCAAGAACGTGCAGACCAGCGCGATACCGGTGAATGAGCTACCGAGTAGGCCCGCGGTTCCATCTTCCGCGATCTCATGTCCCCACTCATCTAGAATTGCCGGAAGTGGTCGCGCAATGACGGGTTTACCGTCTTCGAACCCAACGCGCACTGACCGGAGTCGTTGAACCAACTCGCGTTCGAGACCCGCTTTCTCCTCGGGCACCTTGGCCTCGCCCTCCCGGCGCAGCAGCGAAACGAGTGCGCGCAGTTTCTCGGCCGTCAGAGCACCAAGCATCGCAAGAGACCGAGCCTCAAGGATGGAGGACACCGCGAACAGGGTGAGCAACAGCAGGACGGCGAACGTCACGAGCTGCTGATCTCGCAGGAAGGACAGAATCATGTTTTCTCGGGCTCGCTCTCAGGATGAATTATCGCCGCAACATCTCGCGCTGTGACATCAGCATTCGGGGACAGGAAATCGCTCGCGACGGACCGCTTCCGCTCAACGAGGGAGTGAAGTTGCACGTCAAATCCGCCCTGCGGATTACCGCGATGGTGGAGGACAGGGTAGTGGACAGTCACTGGACGAGTTTGTCCGATACGGTGGGCTCGGTCGGTTGCTTGATCTTCCTTCGCCGGATTCCACCAGCGCCCATAATGGATGACGTGGTTTGCAGCAGTGATGTTGAGACCGGCTCCGGCAGCGAGTGGACTCAACAGTAGCACGTCGAAACCCTCATGCTGGGAGAAGTCGCGGATGTATTGCATCGACTGTCGACGTTGATTGGATTCGCCGTTCACTACGTGAACCCGACGCAACCCAAACCGCTCGCGCAGCACGTGTACGAGCAGGGTTTGCATGTTGGTCCAGGGTGTGAAGATCAACACCTTCTCGCGCTGCCTCTGAATGCCTTCGAGCACATTCAACGTCTTCGCCAGCTTTGGACTGGCGGCGAGGATTGCGTCCAGGTCCGGCGGTTCGTCGTCGTCGCGCTCGCCGAACAGTCTTGACCGCAGGAGCCACGGATGCTGGTACAGCGCACGCAGCTGGTTCAAGATCTCGAAGATGGCTTTCTCGCTCGCATCTGCCCTCGGCGCGGCGATGAGCTGCTCCAGCCTCATCTGCTCTTGTGTCATCTCCGCCAGATGCACCGCGAACGACTTCGGCGGCAGATCAATCACACGATCCTTCTCGCGGCGGAGTACTTTGGAGTCGAAGCTGGGGTATTGCAGAGCTCGCGCGACGCTGGCAGGAGAACCCGCGTCGCGGTCCGGGTAACTTGCGACGAATTCGGTCCTGGACCTGAAGGGAGACTGCGGACTCAGGAAGTCGAACAGAGTCCAAACGTCAGCCAGCCGATTTTCAACTGGAGTGCCCGTCGAGCAGATCCCAAAGTCACGTTTGAGACCACGTGCGGCTCGTGACCGGAATGTGTCCCCGTTCTTGATGTACTGCGCCTCGTCCAGAACGACTGCTCGCCAATCGATCGCCAGCAGCGAAGGTTGATGTCTCTCCAGAGTGTCGTAGTTCGTCAGGACGAGCGAGTGTCTGCAGATCTCTTCTCTGTCGAGCCGGTGGTCGGAACCTCTGATTGCACTCAGGGCCGACCCGTGCAGCATTAGAACGCTTCCGACAGCCTCGGGCGTGAGAAATCTTGCGAGTTCGTCCTCCCAGTTCTCGAGCAGAAGCAGTGGCGCGACCACCAAAGCTGGCCGCTTGTGGCAATGCGGCAATGCACGCTGAAGCGCTAGAAAGCAAGCGATCTGCAGCGTCTTTCCCAAGCCCATCTCATCAGCCAGCAAGACACCTGGAACGTTCGAAAGGTACTGCCGCCAGAGCCACGCGATCCCATCCCTCTGATGGCCCTTCAGAACCACCCCTGGCCGAAGTGAGGATTCCAGGTCTGCCCATGGAACCGATCGCGAAGTGGCTGCGTCGGGTAACTGCATGCGCTCGAGCGAAGCGTCCTCTTTCAACTGGACGCCGAGACGCGTGCGCTCCTCTTTTGGGCCGGACGAGGTGGTCTTTGGCCTCACCAACTGGCGATACGCGTCGAGATCAGCGGCAAGGCGGTCGCCCAGTGCAGCCGTCGGGATGATCTGCACGCTCCCGGCCTGGATTGGTGTGGGATCGCCCAGCGCCAGCGCCTTCTGAATCGAGGTCAGCAGTTCTTCGGCGTCCTGCGGCGTATCCAACCGTATTTGGACTGGCGCAGCATTGGCTTCGAGTGGACTTACGATCATCTCGAGGAATGGACCAGGAGCATGGTTGTCATCGAACCACTGGGCGCCGCTCGATCGGATGTCTGCGGGGCGTGAAGCACGCGCGATGGGAACGAAACCGAGGACCCGGCTGCTGTATTCGCTGAGATCGATGTTTTCAGCACTGATTCCTTCCGGAATTACCAACGCCGGATCTGCCATGGCCGGGGCGGCCTGCTTGATCGACCGCAACTGGTGCTTCCGGCGAACAGAGCGCAAAACCATCTCTGCATCACTGTCAACGAGCAGAACGCGCTTTTCCCCCATCCCGACGATGGGCTGATCTGAATCGAGTTCAGATAGCGGTATTGGCTCACGCCTGCCATCCTCATGAATCGCGTCCGCGCAGATGCTGTAGCCTTGGCGTCTGGCACCGCGCTCTTCCCAGCGCAACGCGATCCGCTTCGGCGTTTGAATGTCGAAGTCCTTTAGATGATTGTCGAGGACGAGATCCACTCCGCCTTCTGGTAGTGCCGTAACCTCTGCCGCGCGGCGAATCGAGGCAAGGAATCGAAGCTGGTCAGCGCGACTGGTTGGGCCTCTCGAATTCCAGTCCTCGATCTGAGCATTCAGCCAGACAAGCTCAGGCGACGCCAGCGCTGTGATCGACCTTGTAATCCCCCTCGGCTGGGCGCCAGCCTCCGACATAGTGTCAGCGACAAGCTTCACGTCCGCCGCGCCGATGTACGACGAGCTCGTGAGGACGACGCGGGTTCTCGGGAACGCAAGCACGCGCGCCAGAAGGGATCGCTGAGAGATAAGAAGATCTGGGTCTGGAGCCTGCGCTTCGGGAACCAGTGCCGCGCATAGATCCGTTCCCACTTTTGGCTCGATCGTCAGACCGACGGGCGCGACGGCCTCGTCGGCGGGAAACCTGTTCGAGATCCAGCCCCTGGCTTGCCAGGACGAAAGCACTGCTCGGAACTCAGTTCCGAGTGCGGAACTCCAGAACGATGGCGCGAACGAAAGACTGATCGCCGGTAGAAGATTGCGCACAATTGTCCCCTGCCTCATCATAAGCCATCCTTGGCGTTGCCTGTCACCTGCGTTGATGGCCGTAGATTGGCGCGTCAGCGATGCACGGCTTGAATGCCGCGATGTGTCGCCCGCACCTAGGATTCTTGCACGAAGCCTGTGGTCCGATCTCATATGTCGGTTTGGGGGGACCATCTTGTTCACCGAACCTGCCGAGCGCTTGTCACGGTACGCATGCCAAAGTGCTTCTACGAAGACCGGCGGGCAGATCGAACGGCGTAACTTAGCCGTGCGTGATACGCAGCGGGCACACCCCATGGGGCCCGGCGACATGGAAAGAAGGATCTGATGATCCGCATCAATACTAGGGAGGCAGCTCGGATCGAAGACTTACTGTTGGCCGTATTGCGCGCCCACGACGGATCGGGTCTGCCGAAGGACCTCCGCGTCCATCGTCAAGCCGGCGATAGTCGAGACGCTCTCACGAGAAGGCTACACGGTGGACCTTCATGACACCCGCGGCTTCTATCCAACTGGCGTGCCTCCATGGCGCCTCGGCGACAACAGCCTGGAAAGCGCAACCCGACGGTTCATCGACGTAGTGGTCTACGATTCATCAGGACGGCTCGCGGCACTGATCGAGAGCGAAGACGACATCGGTGACATTGCGCTGCCCGAATGGCTTCCCCGTCGATATGCAGTTCGGAGCGTCGCTCGCGATGCCACCGGGAAATACTTTGACTCGTACCGTTCCATCGAGCGCATTGCCGTCGGCGCACTTGCAGCGCAATACGAAGCGTCTGATGCTCGCATCCTCCTGGCACACCTCGAAGCGATTCAATCGAACACTGCGGACGATCACAACCCTAAGAGGATTCCTCTTTTCCTGACGTTGGCGCGCGGCGCGAATTGGCGAAGAACCCGTGAAAAGCTTCTTCTGATCAAGTCGCGGTTGTCGAGCCTCAGCTGTCGCATTATCGCCGTATGAGAGTCTTGCGGGGTGACTTCGGGACGATGCCGCGGCAAACAGGTCGGGCAGCAATTTGATCGCCAGCGCAACCAGTAGCAATCATCACGAGATTCGGGAAGATGCGGTGAGGAGATCCGGTGACACCATACGCAACCCGATGGGGAGTTGCGTGTGGTGTCACCAGATCTCCGGCAGCCCGGCGTGCCAGCACGGCACCTTCAGCAGCGACCTGATCATCGGGGTCGAGCGTGCCGCCGTGAATGAAGCTCCCCGCCCGCACTGAGCGACGGACCTGCGCCATGGGCGCGAGCGCCGAGCCTTTGGCCTCTTGCCGATGATATCCCTTAAGACGTATTGGAAAGCTGGAGGGGACTATGACAGCCCGCGTAGCCTTGCTGGCGTTCGTCAGCGTCGCACTCGCTTGCGGCGGAGGTTCCGGTACCGGAACCCAGAAGTGTGCCGATTCATGCGCCGCCGCGGCTGCGACTCAGTGCTCCGGCACGCAAGTTCAGACTTGCTCGCGCAGTGCTGACGGTTGCCTCGCATGGTCTGTCGCACTTGCATGCCCCGCCTCCCAAACTTGCTCGGGAGGGGCGTGCCAGCCCCCTCCTCCGGGCTGGACCGTGCTGGTCTATATGATGGCGGACAATAATCTGGAGTCGTTCGCGATACCCAACCTGCAGCAGATGGCCCAGGTGGGTTCTAGTGCCAGCCTGCGCATCGTCGTGGAGGTTGATCGCAGCATGCACTACAGCACGGAACCAATCGGGAACATCGCCGCCTCGGCGAGTACCAAGCGCCTCTTCGTACAGCAGGGCTCGTTCCAGCAAATCCAGGATCTGGGGAATTTAGATACGGGCGATCCCGCTACGCTAGCTGACTTCATCCAGTGGGGAGTGGCGACTTATCCAGCCCAGAATTACGCGCTGGTACTCTGGGACCATGGTGGCAGCTGGCAAGCCGGTTTCGGACTCGACGAAACCAGCGGCCACGGTCTCGGTCTGCCCAAGTTGAAGCAGGCTTTGACGAACGGCCTTGCAGCGGCGGGGGTTGGCAAACTGCAGATCCTCGGTTTCGATGCGTGCCTCATGTCGACATTTGAGGTGATGGAGGCACTCTCACCCTACGCCTCCTACCTGATCGCATCCGAGGAAGTGGAACCCGGTGCCGGCTGGGACTACAGCAGGCTTCAGCCAGCACACGACACCACGAGCGTCGAAACGGTCACGCTCGCAAAGGGCATCGTAGACGGATACGCAGCGCTGAACGCGACCGATGGGCAACTTACCCTGGCGGTGACCGACTTGAGCGCGCTGTCGCAGGTGGCGACTGCCATTTCGAACTTCAGCGCGCAGAAGACGCCCAAGATGGGCGCTCTGGCTGTGGACATCGCCAGGGTCCGGGCCGGCGTTCTGGAATTCGGCAAGGATCCGAATCCGGCGCGTTCGTTCAACATGGTGGATGTGGGAGACCTCTGGCGGCTACTGGCGCAGGTCAATCCAACCGATTTCGCCGCGCTGAAGACGGAGATGGATGCGGCGCTTGCGAACGCAGTGCTCTATCGGAAGGCGGGCTTAGCGGCCGGCACGTCCACTGGCATATCCATATTCTTTCCGCCCACCAAGGACGTCTACGATGCTGCCGCATACGGCGCGCTCGGAGGGCTCCAGGCATGGCGCACCTTCCTCGAGGCCTTTCTGAGCGCGGGCGCAACGGCGGCAGTGCCCACCTTCGCTGACCATGCCGCGACAGTAACAGGAACCACCACGCTGACGATCAGCGCGCCGCTCAGTCCAGGTGCATCGCTGCTCATCGCCAGCGCAGAGCTTCTCTTTGGGTACTCGTTCCCCTCCAGCCCAGGCGTCACTGACGAGATTGACTTCTACGGAGATCGGCCCGCCACCTGGGATGCGAACAGTGCGACGGCGACATGGAACAAGACGGTGGCTCGATTCACGCAAGGAGTCATGCAGGATTGGGTGTACCTCTCCGTTGAACTGCGGGCTGGTTCGACCGCGGCCGCCGTGATTCCGCTAGCGTACCTGCCACCGTTGGCGACGACCTGCGCAACCGCGGGCGTTGGATTCGCCGAGCGGGAGATCCTTTTCGACACGACTACGGGAGTCATCTCATCAGACAAGTACTTCATGTTCGTGAACGGAACCGTTTCCGAGCTAAGGCCACAACTCGGCTCCCACTTCCTGCCGCTCACGTACGTTCTCCTCGGCACGCAGAACTTCACGCATCCTCCCACCAACCAAGGCTGGTTCTGCGTTGGTCAGGCCCTCGCAGCTGACCAGGTCATCTCTCTTGACTTCGCAGTCCCCTCCCTCAGTGCGGGTATCCAGCTGGCGTTCGATATCAGGATTGCAAACCCAGGCGGAAAGGGTGACGGCGCGACCAACGTGGGGACTTACTAATGCGCGCATCGATCTTGGGACTGATTGTGGTGGCGTGCAGCCGCGAAGCAATCGTACGCCCGGAAGCTGGCGATTCCGTCGAGGCGCACCGGTCTCAGGGAGAAGATGCCGCAGGTGCGCGAGGCATCCTCGACGCGGGGGGTCCCAACGCGGATGCAGGGGCCCAGGATTCGTTCGCCGGGTCCGGGTTATTGTCGCCAGGCTTCGGACCGCCGCCGGAGCCAGGAGGGGTTCGCACGGAAGTGAAGGGGTGCGCGGCCAATCCCGAGACTGCGGACCAGCCCTCTTCCCGAGCCGCACCGGGCTTCTCCGCAGCGAGGGTGTCCATCGAGCCTGTGCGCGGAGGCGTAGTGGTGATCCACGATCTTCCCCATGCCTGCTGCCTCAAGGGGGCGATCGCCACTAGCACTAAGAAGGGTGTTACGACCGTGTATGAGGAGCTCTCAGGCAATCCTTGTCGCTGCATGTGTCAGTCAACGCTGCGCACGGCCGTATCTCTCGGGCCAGGTGAGCACCTCATCGTGCTCGAACTTGAGCGGGACGGGAAAGTCGAATTGGTCGAACGAACTCGTGTAAACGTCCCTTGACTCGAGCGTCGCGGTTACGAAGTAAGCGGACGTCGGCTGCCTTTCTCCTTCCCGAGTGGTCTCGGACTTACGTGTGCTAATGGTAGCCGTGTCACAGAAATCGGGTCGGCGCGCCAGGCCTGCCCTCAAAACGAAGAGTGCTCAGAGGCCGCGTCGAGCGCAGAGCGATTGGTGGACGGCAAATCCTGTGCCGTGTCGCCGCGCTGTCCGGGAGGGCGATGCGTGTGGCGCGCGAGTAGGCTCAACGACCGATTCCGCCCGGCGAGGGCCTGGTGCGCATAACCAAGCACTGATCGATGCCTGGGGGCCCCGGGACGGCGGAGCCCTCGCCCACACTCGTCTCCTGCAGCGGCCCGCGCTCCGGTGACGGACCAGGAGGAGGCGGATCATCACCTGGCTGACCACCAGCCTTCAACTCGTCTGCAGCTGCGCGACGAGGAATTTTCCCGCTGTCCGACCAAGGCCCCCGTTGTTGACGCTCTCATGCAGCTCAGGGTAAGCGTCCCGCCTGCTCTGAAAGACTCCGCGCCTTTGTTGCGCGACCACTACTCGGTGAAGTCCTGGGAGGGACATCTCGATGGGGAAGCCTGCACTGAGGATCGGTCTGCTCGCAGCTCTCGTTGCGCTCACTGCCGCGTACGTCCGCCGTGCCGGCGCACAGAGCACCAGCGCTCCAACGAGCATCCCAGCCGCAGCTCTGAGCGGCCCACCGACGGTCCTCACGCTGATCACCGGCGATCTCGTCGCCCTCAGCTACACCACCGACGGACGCCCAGTAGTCGCCTTCAACCCCGCTAGCGGCCTGCAAACGGGCGCCGGCTACCAGACGCTGACGTTCGACTCTCACGTCTACGTCATCCCCTTCGACGCCGCCGCCTACGTGGGCGCCCCGCTCGACCTCAGCCTCTTCGACGTCACCGCCCTCGCCGCCGCCGGCTACGCAGCCGCCCCGCTCGCTCTGGACATCACGGCCTCCAGCACCATCGCTGCCCTCCCCGGGATCACGATGACCGCTCCCGGAAAGGCCAAGCAAGAGAAGGGCGACGCCATCCACTTCGGCCGCGCCCTCCGCGCCGACCGAGCCGCGCGCAAGCAGGCCACCGCCGGGAGCATCTTCGCCGGCATCGACCGCATCGCCCTCGCCGGAACCCCCGCTCGCCCCGTCCCGCCCATCGGCAAGCTGTACACGCTGACGGTCAAGGCCTTCGACCGCAACGGCCAGAAAGTCTTCGGCAACTTCGCCACCATCTACAACGTCGACGACGCCACCTTCCTCGCTACCCAGGCCTTCTTCAACGGCACGCTCGCCTACAGCGTCCCCGCCGGGAACTACCAGGTGACCGCGCTCATCGGCACCCCGGAGACCAACGGCGACGTCTCCTTCTCCTTCGTCACCTCCCCGCAAGTCTCCGTGACCGGCAAGACCAACGTCGTCCTCGAAGCGCGCAGGACGAACCGCGTCAACGTGACCGTCGCCGACCCGACCCGCCCGGTGATCGCCGACATGACGATCCAGCGCGACCCCGCGAAAGGCCCGAACTTCACCAACTCGTTCACGGCCTTCGGCCCCACGCCGATGTACATCTCGGCGACGCCCCCAGTTACCGTCGGCCAACAGTATTTCTACCCGTACTTCCGCCTCGGCGACGCCGCGGGCGCCCTCAACCGCTACGTCTACGACCTCCAGTTCGAGTACATCGGCGGTATCCCCTCCAACGTCTCCCCGACGCTCGCCCGCGCCGATCTCGTGACC
>Ga0137394_10002436_pt1 | contig 13742 bp, 9 predicted proteins | sample czobulk116metaG_FD_108278 | JGI IMG/M metagenome (GOLD analysis project Ga0137394, IMG submission 108278) | Vadose zone soil microbial communities from Angelo Coast Range Reserve, California, USA - czobulk1.16 metaG | ecosystem: Environmental > Terrestrial > Soil > Vadose zone | place: USA...
GAAGATTGATGGCGCGGTCTACTCCGTTATCGGAGTACTCCCTGCCGGTTTTCGGTTCCCGGCGGAGGTTGATCTGTGGCTGCCGACCGACTTGGACGGAGAAAACCGAAGCCGGACGGCGCACAACTATTACGCAGTCGGGCGTCTCCGCGACGGTGTGACGATCGAGCAAGCCAATCAAGATATCAGCGCGATAGCCCGGCGCATTCACGATACCTCGAGCGAGCAAAACGATTATCTCCTCAAAGATGGAATTGTTCTCCCGCTGCAGGACTCGATCACCGGCAATGTTCGCCCCGCGTTGCTGGTCCTGCTCGGCGCGGTGGGATTTCTGTTGCTGGTGGCGTGCGCGAACGTGGCGAATTTGCTGCTGGCACAAGCGTCGGTGAGAGAGCGCGAGCTAGCCATACGCAGCGCGCTCGGTGCGGCACGCGGACGGCTGATCCGTCAATTCCTTACCGAAGCAGTCCTGCTTTCACTGGTCGGCGGCGGCCTTGGCGTACTGGGAGCGTTGTGGGGCGTGGCGGGATTAGTTGCACTGGCGCCGCAAAACCTCCCGCGGCTGGACAGCGTCTCGATCAGTATTCCAGTACTTGTGTTCGCGTTCCTGCTTTCCGCTGCGGTCGCCGCCGGCCTCGGAGCATTCACCGCCGCTCGTGCAACTTCCGGCGACCTCCGCAAGGGCCTCGCGGAAGGCGGGCGTGGACAGGCGGGTTCGCAAGGCAGCCAGCGCATCGGCCGAGCAATCGTGGCGGCGCAGATCGCGATCACCTTGGTTCTCGTGGTCGGAGCGGGGTTGCTCGGCCGCAGCCTGATGAAGGTGCTCGAAGTGAATCCTGGATTCCGCGTGGACCGGATTGTCACCATGGACGTCTCGCTTCCGGAGGTGGAGGATCCCAAAGCAAAGTCGGGTCAGGCGATTTTCTATTCCAACCTGATTGACCGGCTCAAGCAAGTCCCGGGCATGCGCAAGGTTGGCGCGACTAGCGGCCTGCCGATGGAGGGCGGCCTTCCCGACGGAATGTTTCTACTCATGACTCAGAATGAAGTTCCCAAGACCATGGATGATTTTGGCGCGTTGTTCCAGCAACAAGAACGTATAGGCAATGCGGATTTTTGCGTCGCAAGCGAAGGTTACTTCCAGGTTCTCGGAATTCCCCTGATTCGAGGGCGCGCGTTCGACCAGCGCGACGGCGCGGATTCTCCGCATGTTGCCGTGATCAGCGAATCGCTTGCGCGCGACCGGTGGCCCAGTCAGGATCCCATCGGCCACACCATCGAGTTTGGAAACATGGATGGCGACTTGCGCTTGCTAACGATTGTCGGGATCGTGGCAGACATTCACGAATATGGTCTCGACGCGCCCCCGCGTCCGACCGTTTACGTGAATTTGTTCCAGCGGCCGCGCGCAGCGATCACCGTAACGATGCTGAGCGATGCCGACACGCGCTTGGTCACATCGGCTGCGCGAGGAATGCTGCAGGACCTCAACCCGGAGATTCCGGCGAAGTTCCGGACGTTTTCGCAAGTGTATTCCGCTTCGCTGAGCTCGCGAAGATTCAACGTCATTCTCATCGGATTCTTCGGAATGGTCGCGCTGCTTCTGGCGACGGCAGGCGTGTTTGGCGTGATGGCCTATTCGGTCAGCCGCCGCACGCGCGAGATTGGCGTCCGTGTCGCTCTCGGCGCGGGTTCCAGCGACGTTCTGAGAATGATCTTGGGCCAGGGATTGCGCACGATTTTCATTGGCGTGGCGATTGGGATTGCCGGCTCGCTGGCTCTCACACGCACCGTGGAGTCACTGCTGTTTGGCGTGACTGCCACCGATCCGTTGACTTTTGGCGGAGTGACACTGCTCCTCGTCGCTGCAGCGCTAGTGGCATGTTTTGTTCCGGCGCGGCGAGCCACGAAAGTAGATCCGCTGGTTCTGTTGCGTTACGAATAGAATTTGGTTTCTGGCCGTTTCGATCTTGGGGGAGTTGCTAAATTCCATCGGATTGCCGGAGAGAATTGGCGAGCGGTCAGAGGCGTTAGTTCTCGTCGGGCTCCATGTTGTACTGCTTGAGCTTGCGGTAGAGAGTGGTCTTGCCGATGCCAAGCAGGCGCGCCGCCGACAGCTTGTCGCCGCCGGTCTCACGGAGCGTGCGGAGAATGGCGCGGCGCTCCAGTTCTTCAAGAGGCAAGATCTCATCCTTCTCGGGCACCCGTTCAGTGGTGGGATATTGCAGGTTGGACGGCAGATCTCCCATGTGGAGGACGGGGCCCGATCCGAGCGCGGCCGCGCGTTCGATGGCGTTTTCCAGTTCGCGAACATTTCCCGGCCAATCGTAGGCAATGAGGCGGCGCATGGCTTCCCCGGAAATGGTGCGCACAGGTCCCTGGGGATCGGAGAATTTTTCGAGAAACGCGGTGACCAGAATCGGAATGTCGCTCTTGCGGTCGCGCAGCGGCGGCAGCTTAATCTGTACGACGTTCAGACGAAAATAAAGGTCCTGGCGGAAAGTTCCGGAGCGGATGGCGGTTTCAAGGTCGCGGTTGGTGGCGGCAATGATACGCACGTTGATGTGGCGGCGCTCCGTACAGCCCACGGGCTTAACCTCGCGCTCCTCGAGCGTCCTCAAGAGCTTCGATTGCAGATCCACGGGCATGTCCCCGATTTCATCGAGGAAGAGCGTGCCTCCCTGGGCGGCCTCGAGCAAACCCTGCTTGGCTTGCATGGCGCCCGTGACGTAGCCGAACAACTCGGATTCGATCAGCGTGGGCACCAGCGCCGAGCAATCCACCGGCGCAAAGGGCCGGTCGCGGCGCGGGCCTGAAAAGTGAATGCTGCGGGCTACAAGCTCTTTTCCGGTTCCGCTCTCTCCGAGGACCAGCACCGGATACTCGCGCTGGCTGAATTTTTCAATCATCTTGTAGACGCGCTGCATTTTCATGGAGACGCCGATCAAACCGCCGAACCCCGGCCGAGTGCGCAACTGCTCACGAAGCAGGCGGTTTTCCTGCTGCAGGTCTACAGCTCGCGCCACGCGTTCGAGCCGGGAGCGCAACTCCTCAATGCCGAACGGCTTGGTGACATAGTCCACGGCACCCTTGCGAGTGACTCCCACAGCCGATTCGATGGTTCCGTACTGCGTCAGGGCCACGACGGCTACTTCCGGATGCGAGTCGTGGACTTGCTTTAAGAGCTCCACTCCGTTGGATTGCTGGAGTTTCAAGTCCATCAGAACGATATCAATGGGCGAATGTTCGAGAATTTCCAGCGCTTCCTCGGCGGTGGCCACTGCCACAGCATTCATCCCGCACTGTTCGGAGACCGTAGCACAAGTCTCGCGGATGGTCTGTTCGTCATCCACGATGAGAATATTCATCGGGACTACGTCACGCCGCGCAGACGCTTCCTCACCTGTGGCTGAAATCATGAAAGCCTCCGGATGGCTTCATCTGCATCTCAAGTTCCATTTCAGGAACCACCCACGGACCTATTCATAAATCAATACGGTAGTAAAAATACCCGGTCGCTCGCAAGTCCCAGTTTGGTACCCGGTCGCGGCGCAGGAGCGTCTAGGGTTCCCATTCGGGAATTCGCATGGCGACAGTCGCCAAAAGCTGAACCCAAAGCGCAACAGGCTCCTCGAATCCCTGAGGAGCCTGCCTGTTCATTCTGCCATGGTTTTAGTTCGCTGGATGGAAGTTACAAGTCACTTCCACCGAGTTGACTTTGTCCTCCGGCTGGGCCGTTAGGGCTTGGTCTTTTTTGCCGGCGCGGGAGTAGCCGTTTTCTTATTGGATGTCTCGCCACCGCCCCGGCTGAGCAGCGTCAAGGCATCCTTGGCGCTGAAGGGGAAGCGGCGTACGGACTGTTCACCGGTAGTGCTGAGGGTGACATCGACGCGGCGGTTGTTGGCCAGGCGCACGGTCAGGAGATTTTTCACAATCTTCTGCTTCTCCGTCGCGCTCAGTTCCGTATCAGCTTCAATCAGTGCCTTGACCTCCTCGGAGGTCATGTTCTTTTCAAAGCCGAAGGCCTTGGTTTCAAGATGATCGGCCGGGACGCCCTTTTCCACCAGGTAGCTCTTGGTGCGTTCGACGCGCCGCTCGGAGAGCTTGACGTTGTAATCTTTGGCTCCGCGAACGTCGGCGTGGCCTTCGAGAATCAATTTGGCGTCGGGTCTAAAAGTCAAATATTGCTTGTAGTTGCTCGCCAGCTCATCCAGCGTTACTTCCTGGCTGGGCAGCAAACCGCCCGTGGGCTTGGCCACAGTAGGCTGAGCCGTCGGGAAGTAAATGCTGTGGAGCGCCAGCTTCGCTTCCAGTTGCTTGATTTGTGGAGGCTCCTTCACTTCCACGTTGCCGGAAGCATCGGCAACGCCTCCACGGCCATCGTTGACGCCGCACTTCACGCTGTAGCTGCCGGGCTTCAAGCCGGTAGCATCAAACTGCACGTTCGAGCCGCTCCCGACGATCTGTCCGCCGGTGGCGGTGTAGCTGTAGGTGAGTGGATCGTTGTCGGGATCGCTGCCGTTGCAAGTGACGCCGGTGCGTTCGCCTGGAAGAATCGGGCTGCGTTCGACTGCGAGTGAAGCTGTCGGCGGGTGATTGGGCTTTTCTTCGACCTTGATGTCCGCCGCGCAGGAAGCCGAGCCTCCCTTGCCGTCATCCACTTTCACATTGACGGTGTGGGAGCCCACGGCCACGCCCGCTGAATTCCAGCGCGCTTCAGGGCCGGTACCTTCGACCGTGCCGCCGGTTGCCGAATACGAGTAGGTCATGGGATCGTTGTCCGGGTCACTGGCGGTGACATGGACCGCCACAACATCACTCGAACCGGCGTACACAGAAGCCGGGTTTACCGAGCAGGCCGCGACAGGCGGGTGGTTCGGAGGAGGCGGAGGATGAGGAATGCCAAATCGCAATACGACACCAGTACCGGCGCGGAAGCTGTTCTGCCGCCCCGTGGCCCCCACCGCAGGACCGGAAAAACTGGTGAGCAAATAATCCAACTGCGCCACACGCCAGGCAAGATTCCTCGTCAGAACCATATCAATGCCGCCGCCGGTGGCCAACGCGAAGACATTCTGACTCTGCCCGCCGACCATTTCCGAACCGCCATGCACGCCGCCGACCAGAAATTCGCCGAACGGAACAAAATAATCGAACTTCCGCAAGTTTAGTCTTGGGCCAAAGAGGTAGGAACTGAAACCACCGTTCACGCCTGAATTGCTCCCTGTCACTGGAAACAGATTGCGGTTGAACTGGTAGCCTCCCCCTTCCACTGTCAACCCCAGCCACCTGGAAGTGTTATAGGTGAACGAACCAGTGGCGCCATGATTACCAAAATCAGCAAACGGCGTTCCAGGCGCAAAACTAATGTAGTCATACATGCCGGCGATCTCATAACGAGGAAGAAGGGCGCCGGGGGGACGCGTGTCCGTAGAGGCGGCTGGACCGGGAAAGGGTCTCGGCTTTGGCGTTGCGGGCAGGGCAAAAATTACTTTAGCCGTTACCGGCTTGCTGCTCGCCGCACGGTTACTCGCAGTTGCGCTCTTCTCTGTGGTCGCCGCACCGTTGGTGGTTTCGTCGCCCGCCCGGCTGGTCATCTGCTGCGCGCACAACGGCAAAGCCAATAGAGCGTTTATCGCGAGTGCTGCACACCAATTGCGCATCTCCATCCTCCTCAGCATTGCACATTGAATCCCATTTGGTTGACGCGCCCGCCTGCTGCTTCCGGCGGGCTCCGTTAGACGCATCGCAACTCTTCTCGCTTCTTGCTCCCCAGGTACCGGCCTCACCCCACATCAATGTCGGGACCCCGGGCGAAATCAGAAGAAGCAAAAGGCTGCGGCAAACAAGGTTATTCCACTATTCACACTCGGTGCAACTATTTCCTGCATTCCAGCACAGATTCTAGAGCGACACTTACCGGCTCTGGTCTCTAGCGCTGACGCGCCGCCGGGCTTTCAGCAGCACGTCGGCGGAATCTGGCCGCGCATTCCAGAAATCGAGCCGGATGCGATCGTCTGAGAGTTGGATGACGGTCGCGGGGATGGCGCTGGCGGTTAGATACCATCCCAAAGGGAGAACGACCGCATTGCGCGACCGGCCAAAGCTTCGGTCAAAGACCAGATCGTCCCGGTCCAGTCGGTAGCTTGCGGGGGCCGTGTAAGTCTCGGAGATTCGCAAGCGAATCGACTGTCCGTTTTGGACTGGAGGAAATGAAATCAGGACAATTTGAGTCGCCGGCTTTACTGGTTCGCCGGATTCGATTTTGGCAGCGACAAGATCGGCTCCCGTCATCAGCCGCGTCGGAAGTTTTTCACCGGTGTCGAGAAGGTACGCCGATGGCCCTGAAACGGTGCTGCCCTCGCGAACGACGTTGAGATATTTGTCGATGCCCGGACGGGACTCAGTGTAATCGTGATACAGGCTGAAGGCGTGCGTCTCCGGTTGCTGCAAGAAGTAGACGATATCGCGATCCTGATGAGCTCTCTCAGAGAGCCGTTCCTGCTCTGTTTCTCCGGAAAAAGGCGCTTCCCAACTGCGATTCTTCGTTAATGGATGGGGCGCGGCAGATGGTCCGATCTGCGCGCCGGGCTTTGCGCGCAGGATCAGGGAGGCTTCACTGGGACCAGCGTTCATGAAACTGATGGCGATGCGCCCATCTGCCTCAGACAAGACTTGCGAGGGCACGTTACAGCCGACCAATTCGTATCCCTTAGGCAAAATCACACTGTTGCGCTTGATGCCCAGCCCGCGTTTGAAAACGACGGCATCGCCATCGCGGTAATAGCTATTCGCATCCTTATATGTCTTGATGATGAGAATACGGCTCTGTCCTTCCGGCGGAACGGGACGCGCAAGTTGGATCTTAATGTAGCTTCCGCCAGGATCGGCGGTGGTCATCAATGGGTCCTTGCTGGCCTCCGCACCGTTGACGACTTCAAAGCGCAGGGGTTCCCCGGTCATGGCGTCGTAGACGGCTTCGTCGCTCGCTGCGCTGCCCTTGCGGATCGGATTAAAGTACACCTGAGCTCCGGCCGTCGTTGCGGTCACTTCATAGTGGATCTTGAAGCTGGCGGTCTCGGGCGCGAGCAATTCGTAGCGGGTGTATTCGTCAGATTCGGTTTGCTGGGCCAATCGTGGGGCCGGAATGGCGGCAGGCTGCTGAACATGGAGGGCTGGGGCACAGAAGAGCAACGTGACAATGACACTTGCAGTTGTCTTGACCATCGAGGTTCGCTCCATTGGCAGCAAGAATCCCGTATTCAGCCCAAGATAATCCCTGATTCAATCCCCATAGTAAATGGAGTAAATCTTCGACCGGGCTTGGCATCACACCTTAGATGATTCCGCGTGGATGCGGCGCGGAATCCGAATTCATCCCAAGCATCATGGATTTTTGCGTTCGTCCATACTGAGCTACACTAATCGTTCCTCATGGACTCGATCACCATACTCGACGATCTCTGGATGGGAAGGCCGCATACCATTGCTACCGCGCTCCTCGAGTCGCGCGGGCACCACGCAGTAATCGATCCGGGGCCGGGTTCCACGCTGGCAACTTTGCGGGAGCAACTCGAGACCCGCGGCCTTGGCGTGGGCGATCTCGAGGCCGTTCTCCTGACCCACATCCATCTGGACCACGCCGGAGCGACCGGCGCACTGGTCCGCGAAAATCCGCGGCTCGCCGTGTACGTGCACAAGAATGGCGCTCCACACATGATCGACCCGTCCAAGCTCTTGGCCAGTGCGGAACGGCTGTGGCCGAACGATTTGCAGAAACTCTTCGGCGAAGCCCTGCCGGTTCCGGCGGAGAATCTACACATCCTCGACGGTGGCGAAACTCTTACGCTTGGCACGCGCAGGGTCGAAGTCGTCTACACACCAGGCCATGCTTCGCATCACGTGAGTTACTTCGACCAGGCGGAACGCGTCGCATTCGTGGGCGACACAGCGGGCGTGCGCATCGGAGGAAATTCCTACGTCATGCCCGCGACTCCGCCGCCGGACATTGATCTGGGCATCTGGGATAAGTCTTTCGCCGCTATTCTGGAACGCAACCCGGCACGGTTGTTTCTCACGCACTTTGGATATTCCGACAATCCTTCCGAGCATATTTTATTGTTTCGAGAACGGCTGCGTCGCTGGGCTGCGCTCACCGCGGAAATCCTGCGCACCGCCGCGAGCGATTCCGCGGCGATGGATTCGTTCATGTCCGCCACGTTTGCGGAGATTTCACAATACCTTCCCGCCGGCGAAGCCGAACGCTACGCTTTCAGCGCTGGCCTGAATCTTTCCTTTCTGGGACTGGCACGCTATCTGCGCAAGCGCGCCACGGCCGGTTCCTGAATCGCAAGCAAATTGGGGGATTGGAAACGAACTACGCGCGGACTACGCGGTCGTTTCCGAGGAGGACACTTCTTCCGGCCCCCCCACGGATTCGCTTGCGGGCGCCGTGAGAGTTTCGAGTCGCGTCGAAAGCGCTTCGGCCAGCAGATCAACAAGCTTTTTGGCGGCCCTGCCGTCGGAATCCCTGTCGGGATTGTACTGCGCCACATCGAGGCCCAGCAGGTTCTTGTGTTTCACGAATTCGATGAAGGAAGTGCGGACGTCGTCGAAGCGCAATCCGCCGCTACCGGGAACGTTTACGGCGGGAAATTCCTCTTGCGTGATGACATCGATGTCGAGGTGCAGTACGAATTCGCGCGCATCCGCGTGCACTTGCGCGAGCGCCTCGTGCGCAGCTTTGCTGCTGCCCTTGGATTGAATGTCCGCGGCGTAAAGATGCCGCATCGGCGATTTGCTGAGGAATTCCTGTTCGGGCGGATCGAGGCGTTCGAGCCCGAAAAGGGTGACGTCCGGTTCGCGCACCAGGGGAGCTTCGCTCCAGAAGCGCACCAGTTCCGGCGCACCTTTGCCTATGATGTGAGCGACAACCATTCCATCAATGCGGCCGGAAGGAGTGCTGGCAGGTGTGTTCAGATCGGCGTCGCGGTCAAACCACAGAAGATTCAAGTGCTTGTAGTAACGCCGCGCGCCGGTTAGCAAGCCAATGACCTGGGCGCAGTCGCCGCCGAGGACCAGAACCAGCGCGCCGCTCTTCACGGCGAGTTCGGCGCGCGTTTTCAAATCGTTCAGCCCGGCCACGATTTCGGTGAGATTGCGGGCGCGCCGGTGTTCGTCGTCGTCCGCGAAGAGCCGCGGAGCGCAGTCACCATAATCGACAACTTCAAAGCCCGCCCCTTGCAGCTTTTCAGCAAGCCCTGCCGCGCGCAGAGCGGCGGGAGCCTTTTCGCTCCCTACGGAAAATGCCGCGGCGCTGGAGGGCGCGCCAATCAAGGCAATTTTCTTCGGCTGACGGACGATTTTGACCGCCAAGATCTGGCTCCTTAGTCTTGTTTTTCCCGTCTACCGCGCGGGGGCACCGATGACCGGATCATTTATGACTCAGGCCGGCAAATCATCCCGGTCATGCACTGCGTTCTCCTGCCGGGCACTGCAAACTCTTTAGCGGCGCGGCGCCGGTGCGATGGTCGCCAGTTCCGGCGGCAGCGTGAAGCGCACATCCTCGCGGATCAGATCGAGGTCGCGCTGATCCGTGAAGCCGAATTCCGCCAGCCGTTCGCTCACTTGCTCGACGAGGACTTCCGGAGCGGAGGCGCCAGCCGTCAAGCCCACTCGTGAAACGCCTTCGAGCCATTTCACATCAATGTCCTTGGCCGAGTCAATCAATTGCGCTTTTACGCCGCTGCGCTGTGCAACTTCCACAAGACGGTTGGAATTGGAACTGTTCGGCGATCCCACCACCAGGATCAGGTCAACGTCCTTGGCGACTTGTTCGACGGCTTCCTGGCGGTTCTGCGTGGCGTAGCAAATGTCGTCGCTCGCTGGCCCCTGAATCAGAGGAAATTTCTGCCGGAGCCGCGCCACGATTTCCTGCGTGTCGTAAAGGCTCAGTGTCGTTTGTGTGAGGAACGAAAGCTTTCCGGGATCATCGACTTCAAGAGCATCCACGGCGGCGACGGAATCCACAACGATGGTGCGGTCCGGCGCTTCACCCGACGTGCCGACGATTTCTTGATGGTCGCGATGACCGATCAGGATAATGGTGCGCTTTTCTCGGGCAAACTTGAGCGCTTCGAGATGCACTTTGGTCACCAAGGGGCAAGTGGCGTCAATTACTTTCAAGGCGCGGGACTTGGCTTCGTCGCGAACCGTGGGCGGAACGCCGTGGGCGCTGAACACCAGCACCGCGCCGTGCGGCACTTCCTCGATCGCTTCGACAAAAATCGCGCCGCGGCGGCGCAACTGTTCTACAACGTAAGTGTTATGGACGATTTCATGGTGCACGTAGACGGGCGCACCATAGGCTTCGAGGGCCAGCTCGACGATATCCACCGCGCGCACCACTCCCGCGCAGAAACCTCGCGGCCTTACCCGCAGTAAAACTTTCCCGTTTGTGGCAGTCAACATTGTTGTCCCAAATATATGATTTCCGAAGACTCTATCATACCTTACGGTGCGCCCTGCCTGCATCCCGTTTCCTGAATGTTCCCTTCCTCAAAACGGGAGGCTTGGATCTCTTCACTGCGCGGCAAGACAGAGAAACAACGAGAGTAGGAACTTTTCCGTCTTTGTTCCCACACGCCTAAGGAAGGAATTCCTTCAGACAGGCGAAGAGGGATCGAAATGGAGCGGGAGATAGAACAATATCGGGTAAACATTGGAGGTACCATGAAAATTATTCCTTACCCCGGCCCGTCGATACCACCTCGAAACACGCTCCAACACCCTAATTCTCAGCCATTTGTCTGCCTGCCCGTTTTGGCACTCCATTAGCACTACTCTTTTCTGCCTAGCCACCTCATTCCTTCTCGTCCCCGAGAAGCGGAGTCAAACCTCCGCAAACAGGGATTGGAGATCGCAAGCAATTCCAATCCTTCGCAAGAATTTCTATTTGCCGTGGGGTGTGGTGTGCCCGACCCTCTTCGCGTGCTGAGGAATAACGAGGGACTTATGAACTCGGCCATATTGCTTGTGGATGTTGGTTCGGCAAGCCGCAATTCGTGGAAATTATTCCTGCAGAGTCATGACTACGATGTCTTCACCGCGGAAGACGGAGAATCCGCCTTGCGTGAGTGTCTCGAGCTTCAGCCCGATTTGATACTACTTCACGACACTTTGCCGGATGCCGACGGGTTCGAGCTGTGTCACCGAATGAAGGGAAATCCGCTCAATCAGCAGATTCCCATAGTGTTGATCAAACCCTCCTCGGATCCAGCCGATCTTGCCCGCGCACGCAAGGCAGGCGCCGCCGAATTCTGGGGAACTTCCACCTCGCTTGGAGATGCCCTGAGCCGCGTGGAGTCTCTGTTGCGGCTGAGGGGATACATTGACGAGCAGGCCAGGTCCGTGGTGCTCTCGCTGGCGCGCAGCATCGAGGCGAAGAGCCCGCTCATGAACGGGCACTCGGACCGCATCGTGAAATACGCCTTGCAACTCGGAAGTGGTATGGACTTGCCGGAAGAAGATCTACACGAGCTGCGGATCGCCTGCTTGCTTCACGATATTGGAAAAGTTTCAGTACCGGATGAGATACTCCTCAAGCCTGGACCTCTGAACGCGGAAGAAACCGCGATCATCAGGCAGCATCCCATCGTCGGAGAAACTATTTGCGCACCGCTGAGATCAATGCGCCGCATCCTGCCAGTGATACGGCACCACCATGAACGAATGGACGGGAGCGGCTACCCGGACGGCCTCCGAGGAAATGAAATTCCACTGATGGCGAGAATTCTACAAATTGCGGACATCTACGACGCGCTCATCACGGATCGTCCTTACCGGGAAGCGCTTTCTTCAGAGCATGCCCTTGAAACTCTCAGCCATGAGGCTAGCAATGGTTGGCTCGACGCTCCCCTGGTGTGGAAATTTTCGCGCATCTGCAGAGAAGGTGATTGCTTTCCCGTGAGAGGCAGAACGATGCTGGCCTCTTACTACGCCTAGAAGCAGATCCGTGGTACTTCCGCTTCTTGCGTTGAGAAGTATTTCCATTTCTTTCCAAATTGGCGCTCGCTGAAACGGGGTGTGAACCGTAAGATACGCCCATCATGACTGCAGAGATGGTCGTTTCCGCCGCGATTCTGGAGGGTGTCCACGCGCGCCTGGAGCCCCTCAGGAAGGCTCACCTGGCGGAGCTGGCTCAAGTTGGGCTGGACGAAGAACTGTGGCGCTGGATTCCCACCCCCGTTCGAACGCGGGAAGAAATGGCGGCGTACATCGAGGCCGCGCTCAACGAAGAGGAGCGTGGCGTTTCCCTGCCGTTTGCGATTGTTGACAAAGCTGCGGGGCGCGCCATCGGGAGCACGCGATACGGCAACATCGACCGCACAAATCATCGCGTGGAGATAGGCTGGACGTGGATTGCGCGCGAGTGGCAGCGCACGGCCGTCAATACGGAAGCCAAGTACCTGCTGCTAAGGCATGCATTCGAATCGCTCGGCTGCATGCGCGTGGAATTGAAGACCGATTCGCTGAACGAACGCTCGCGGGCGGCGATCCTCCGCATCGGAGCGCGGGAAGAAGGCGTTTTCCGGAACCACATGGTTACGGCAAGCGGACGCATCCGGCATACCGTTTATTTCAGCATCATCGATTCCGAATGGCCGGCGGTGAAAGCACGCCTGGAAGCGAAGCTAGATACACATCGGCGCTAGAGCCGGGCCCGTCCGCAAGGTGCCCTACCTTTTGAGCAACGGCTGGCCGTTCTGCCGGCGTTCCCGCACCACTATCTAGGGTAAGATTCAATTCAGAAACACGACGTTGTCTTGCTGGTTACTTGAGAGTCCGGCGGTTGACGGACCTACTGCAGGGAGAAGAACTTGACAAGTTCGTCTGATCCGAAGAACCGGCGGCGAAGCGAGCGGGTGATGCTGCAGATGAGGGTCACGGTGATCGCCGATGACGTCAACCGCAAGCCAAGACAGGAAGAAGCGCTGACCCAGGTGGTAAACGCCCACGGCGGTTTGCTGAAGTTAAAGATGGAAGTGCACGTGGGCCAGCCTATGCGCCTCGTGAATCCGCAGAACAAAGTGGAGCAAAACTGCCGGGTAGTGCGCGTGGACGAAACTGGGACCGAATTCTATTCTGTGGCTTTCGAGTTCGATCAGCGCAATCCCCAGTTCTGGCCGGTTGTTTTTCCGCCCTCGGACTGGGAAGCTCCTCGCGAGTAAAGCGCTACCGTCCAACTGTAGCAGGCAAGTACCTCCTTCCTCCCCTCTGAATCCGTGACACGCATCTCTTTGTCGCCGCAACTCTTCCAAAAATTCAGGGTTTACCATAAGCGGGGACGGTGTTCGCTTTGGAGGACGCTGTGATGAAGTATCGGATAAATGAGATCGGAAAATCGAAGTTGCTGGCAGCTTGCCTTCTAATGGGCGGCCTGCTGCTCGCCGGCTGCGACGATCACATTACTGTAATTCGCGATCGCGAAATCCCCATGATGAAAGGGAACACATGGGCCTGGAAGCCCCTAGCGCCGCCCAGAGACGCGGACCGGCGTCCCGTAGCATCGCGGGACGTGATCTCGCGCGGAGAAACTATCTCGCGCGAACCAGGCGCCAACAACGGCATCGTACGCCAGCGCATCCGCACGGCGATCGAGCAGACGCTCTCCTCCAAGGGCCTGCGGCAGGTGAGCGACCCGCAGGCGGCGGATTTCCTGGTGGATTACCACGTTGCGGTGC
>Ga0137394_10002437_pt1 | contig 13738 bp, 14 predicted proteins | sample czobulk116metaG_FD_108278 | JGI IMG/M metagenome (GOLD analysis project Ga0137394, IMG submission 108278) | Vadose zone soil microbial communities from Angelo Coast Range Reserve, California, USA - czobulk1.16 metaG | ecosystem: Environmental > Terrestrial > Soil > Vadose zone | place: USA...
GTAGCTCGCCGACTTGGGATTGGCGTCCACCGTGACCATGCTGTCGTTGCCGTCGGCCACACCCTTCATGCCGAGCGTCCAGACGTAGATGTAGTCCTCCTGCCCCGTGACCTTGGGCAGGAAGGGCGACTGGCAGGTCTCATCCGCGGCGGCGGAGCCGACCAGTCCGCCCATCATCACGAGGATGCCGGCCAGGAGGACTCGGAGAAGTCGCGTTCTCATGTCGCCGCTATGCATGGCCATTCCCCTCACTCGTGTCGAACGTGGATGATGGGTCATTTCGGCTGGGTGGACAGCACCAGGGTGCCCGCCGCCGAGAGCATGCCGCCCATGCCGTTCACCAGGCCCAGCTTGACGCTCGGCACCTGGCGCGCCCCGCATTCGCCGCGAAGCTGCCGCACGGACTCGATGATGGGAAAGATCCCGTACATGCCCGAGTGCGTGTAGGAGAGCCCCCCGCCGTTGGTGTTGATGGGCAGCTTGCCGCCCGGGGTGGATCGCCCCTCCTCAAAGAAGTGCACCCCTTCGCCCGGCTTGCAGAGACCGAGCGACTCCAGCATGATCGGGGGCCCCGAGGTGAAGGCGTCGTAGAGCATGATGTGATCGAAGTCGCCGGGCTTGACGCCGGCCATGGCGAAGGCCTTCTCCCCGGAGAGACGTGTGGCCTCGCTGGTCGACAGGCTTCGCATCTGGGTCAGCATCACATGCTCGACCCCCTCGCCCGCGCCCCGGACATACACGGGCTGCTTCGCGCAGTCCTTCGCGCGGTCGGCCCGCGTCATGACCACGGCGCCCCCCGCGTCGGTGACGAGACAGATGTTCAGGACGTTGAATGGCCAGACCACCGGGCGGGAATCGAGCACGTCCTGCACGGTGATGGGCTCGCGGTTCTTGGCCTTGGGATTGAGGGCCGCCCACTTGCGCGTGGACACCGCCACCTGGGCCCATTGCTCCAGGGTCGTCCCGTACTCGTGCATGTGGCGCGTGGTGATGAGGCCGAACATGGTCGGGGCTCCCCCGAAACCGTACGGCGTCTCGAACTGCCCGGGCAGCGCGGTATCCCGCCGCGGGGTCACGCCCACGCCCGAGCGGCCCGATTCCCCGTGCGCGATCACCGCCACGTCACAGAGGCCGTGGTGGAGGGCGACCATGGCGTGGCCGACCATGATGATGAAGGAGCAGCCGCCGACCGTGGTGCCGTCGACGTAGCGCGGGGTCACGCCCACGGCCTCGGCGATGGTGGCGGGCGAGTGCTGGCCCGCCGTGAAGACGCCGTCGACGTCGGAGACCTTGAGGCCGGCGTCCCGCACGGCATTGTGGACGGCCTCGACGTGCAGGCTCAGCTGGCTCTTGTGCGGCAACGTGCCGAGCTCGTCGCTCTCGTCCACCCCGACGATGCAGGTGGAGCCGGCGAGCTCTCGCATCCGGGCGAGGTCGGTCATCGCGCGCCTCCCGCGGGCTGGAACATGGGCAGGCTGATCTCGTCCGTGAGCTTCTCGAAGACCACCTCGACGGGCATGTCACACGTGATCGCCTTGGGGTCTGCCGCGACGTTGACCAGGTTGGTCATGAGCCGCGGGCCTTCCTCCAGCTCGACCATGGCCAGGATGACGGGCGGCTTCACCTTGAAGGCCTTGTTGAGGATCTGGTGGGCGATCTCGAAGGAGTAGAGCGTGCCGCGGCCGCTCGCCTGGATCCAGGCGATGTCCCGGGAGGAGCAGAACGGACACATTACGCGCGGGTAGAAGAACGCCTTCCCGCACGTCTGGCATTTCGGCAGCATGAGCTTTCCCTCCCTGGCGCCGTCCCAGTAGGGTCTGGCCTCAGGGGTGATGGGTTGGGGCACGGGGCGTTGCAGGTCCACGGTCGCCTCCCTGGGGTGTGTTGGGATACCCACGTGACTCCACCGGCTGCCGGCTGCCCCGCACTATACCGCTACTTGGCCGGCCCTTGGCGAGGGACCTCGGTGGCGGACGAGCAGCCTTCCGCCCGAGGCGTCCCGCGCGCTCGGACATGATCCGGCCGACCTCTCGCGGAACTTTCTTCCCGCCAGACCCGGAAGACGTTACTGATCTCCATCCGGGGTTGGCTTTCGTTTTTCCGCGCCCCCGCGGTCTTCTCGCGGAAAATTCACGGCTTCGGCCCGTCGAAGCGGCTGGCACGTGCGATGCACCTCTGGCTCCGCATACGTGCTGGCTAACCCATTGGGGGGAGGGCTCCTATGCTCTTCGTGTACCTGCTGGTCGCGATTCTTGGCGTGGGTGCGGCGCTCTTCGCACTGCAAAACCCCGACCTGGTCACGGTGCACTTCCTGAGCTGGCGCACGGTGGAGCTGCCTGTCTCGCTCATCATCCTGCTCTCAGCCTTCGTGGGCATCGTGGTCGCCTCGATCAGCGCCTTCGCCCAGCAGATTCAGCTCGAGCGGAGAATCCGGAAGCTCCAGCGCCGCCTCGCGGAGTTCTCCGCCTCGGAGACGTCGCCTCCCTACCTCGTCCGCCCGGTCGGCCGGCACCGTTTCTTGCAGTCCGCGGCACCGTCACCGACACCAATCAGAGGAGGCTATTCCGTGCATGCGATCCAGTTCCTGAAGCAGGAGCACCAGAAGGCCAAGGCAGCGTTCGACAAGGTTCTCCAGGCCTCACCGCAGCAGCGGGGCGGGCTCTGGCAGGAGCTCGCCCCGGAGCTCAAGCTCCACGAGGAGATCGAGGACACCTGCCTCTACGAGCCGCTCGCCCGCGACGCCGCGTCGAAGGACAAGGAGCTCGCGCAGTGGAGGCAGCACCATCAGGCGGAAGTCGAGAAGGTCGGCGGATTTCTCGAGACCATCCGCGGCCTCCGGCCCGACGAGGCGGCCTGGCTCGGCAAGGTGAAGGAAGTGCATGCCGCCCTCGAGCACCACATCCAGGAAGAGGAAGGCACCATCTTTCCGAAGATCAGCAAGCTCTGGGACGAGAACCGCCTCGAGCGCGCGGGCACCCAGATGGCCGAGATGAAGTCGAAGCACATGGGCCGCGTGGCCTGAGCGTTGTAGCCGGAGTCGCTCCAGGCCAGTGCCGGTCCAGAATGGCCGCGCCCCTCGTCGCCACGCGGGGCGCGGCCATTTCCTTGGCCGCATCCTCGGAGTCCTCACCCGCCGCCGTCACCGCCATCACCTGACCGCCGTTCGTCGTAGGCTCCCGTGCCTTGCAAAGCCGCGCGCGGACGGCTATGCTCCCCGCCCATGAGCACCTATCGCATCGCGGTCATCCCCGGTGACGGCATCGGAAAAGAAGTCATGCCCGAAGGCGTGCGCGTTCTCGACGCTGCCGCGCGGAAGTTCGGCTTCACCCTCACCCTCGACCACTTCGACTGGAACTGCGACCGCCTCGTCAAGAGCGGCGAGTGGATGCCGGAGAACTGGAAGGATCTCGTGGGCGGCCACGACGCCATCTACTTCGGCGCCACGGGCTGGCCCGCCCAGGTGCCGGACCACGTCTCGCTGTGGAGATCGCTCATCAGGTTCCGCCGCGACTTCGACCAGTACGTCAACCTGCGACCCGTGAAGCTCATGCCCGGCATTCCCTGCCCCCTGGCCGGGCGCAAGCCGGGGGACATCGACTACTACGTGATCCGCGAGAACACGGAGGGCGAGTACTCCTCGGTGGGGGGCCGGATGTTCGAGGGCACCGACCGCGAGTTCGTGACGCAGCAGTCGTGCTTCACCCGGAAGGGCGTCGATCGGATCATGCGGTTCGCCTTCGAGCTGGCGGTCAAGCGGGTCAGGCGGCACGTCACTTCCGCGACCAAGTCCAACGGCATCTCCATCACCATGCCGTACTGGGACGAGCGCTTCGCGGCCATGGGCAAGCAGTATCCGCAGGTGAAGACCGCCCAGTACCACATCGACGGCCTGACCATCCAGATGGTGCTCAACCCTCAGCGCTTCGACGTGATCGTCGCCTCGAACCTCTTCGGCGACATCCTGTCCGACCTCGGGCCCGCCACGGCCGGCACCATCGGCATCGCGCCCTCGGGCAACATCAACCCGGAGCGCGCCTTCCCCTCGCTCTTCGAGCCCGTGCACGGCTCGGCCCCGGACATCTACGGACGGGCGATCGCCAACCCCATCGGACAGATCTGGTCGGGGGCGATGATGCTCGAGCATCTCGGGGAGCCGGCGGCGGGCGCAGCCATCGTCAAGTCCATCGAGCACGTCCTCGAATCCGGCTCCGACGCCCCCCGCACCCCCGACATCGGCGGCAACGCCAGCACCTCCGACCTGGGCAAGGCCATCGCCGCGGCACTGTAGCTGTCCCAAAACCTCGCAGGCGGCTCAAAAGGGTCCAGATGCGAGGCGGCGCCCGAAGGCAGCAGGTGAGGCGTACTCCCTGTACGTTGAACCTGCTGCCGAGGGCGCCAACGAAGCAGCTGGGCCCTTTTCAGCCGCCTGCGCTAGATGCCGGCGTACCACTCGTAGCCGCGATCCTCCCAGTAGCCTCCCTTGCCCTGGCCGATGGTGTCGAGGCGCTCGACGAGCTCCACGCGGCGCACGTATTTCGCGGCCTTGTAGCCGAGCTGCCGCTCGACGCGAAGGCGAAGCGGCGCGCCGTTGGTCACGGGCAGCGCCTGGTCGTTCATGTCGTAGGCGAGGATGGTCTGCTCGTGGAGGGCGTCCTCGAGGTCCAGGCTCTCGTAGTACTTCTCGCCGCCTTCCCGGAGCGCGTCGAAGCAGTGCACGACGACGTAGCGCGCGCCCGGCTTGACGCCCACCTGCTCCAGCAGCGCGGCCAGCCGCACGCCCTTCCACTTGGCGATGGCGCTCCACCCCTCGACGCAGTCGTGCCGCGTGATCTGGGTCCGCGAGGGCAGGCCTCGCAGCTCGGCCAGCGAGAAGCTCGCCGGACGCTCGACGAGCCCGCGGATCTCGAGCCGGTACGCCGAGAAGCCCCCGCCCGCCAGGGCTTGATAATCGGGCTCCGACGGGTCGACCGTTCCGTTGCCGGGAAAGACGCGCGAGCGGTCCGCCTCGGTGAACTCGCGGGCGAGGGCCAGGCGGGGCGTGATCGCCCTCTGCACCGTGCGCGTCAGCCCCTCGGCGCGCTCCAGCAAGCTCGCGAACCAGCTGCTCTGACTCAGAGCATCGCAGCCCGTGAGGAGCGAGACACCGAGAAGCTGGAGTCCCCGGACCCCGAACTGGCGCCGGCTGAGGCGCCTAGGTGATGTCATCCAAGCCCTCCTTGGAGTGGACCCGGAACCACCCCGTGACCATGGAGCGAACATTGTTCCAGAGGCCGGTGACCACGACCATGAAGAGATGCCCGGCAATGAACCCCACGAAGGTGAAGCACGCCACGAAGTGAACCGTGCGCGCCGACTGGCGACCTCCGAAGAGGCTGGGCAGCCACGGGACGATCGCGTCCATCGCGGGCGACATGGCGAGGCCCGTGGACACGATGAGCGGCGCGAGCGCGAAGATGACCCCCAGATACGAGAGCTTCTGGAGCACGTTGTAGCGGCTCGCCGCCATTCCCGAGGGGTGGCGGAAGCGCAGGTGATCGGCGAGCGACCGCGCGATCCCGCGCAGCTCCGCCCTCGTGGGCCAGAGATCGTGGGCCAGGTGACCCCGCGCGAGCGCCCAGAGGCCGAAGCCGAGCCCGTTCACGACGAAGATCCAGGCGAAGAAGAAATGCCAGCGCCGTCCCATGGCCAGCCACTGGTCGCCTGGCAAGGTCGCCCACGACGGAAACCCGCGCTCCTCGAGGTCGGGCCCCCTCCGGCGCGAGGCCCCCAGCAGTCCCGTCGTATCGAATTCGCGTCCGAGGATCTCCGTGATGCCCCGCGTCTCGCCCTCCGCGGTCTCCACCGCCTTCAATCTGAGCAGCGCCCGGTCCGGATCCGAGCGCTCCCCCCAGTAGAGTGAGGGGTGCGCATTGAAGATCTGCAGCCCGCTCATGACGAGGACGAGGAGGCAGAGGGCGGTCAGCCAGTGGCCGAGTCGCGTTGGCAGCGCATGGCGGTAGACGCGGCGCTCCGGGAGGACCATGACGTGACCATTAGATACCACCAAGCAGGCCGCATGGTGGGCGGAGATTGACAGCCCGAGCGTCCGGCCCACACCATGTCCGCATGCCGGGAGCGGCAACGGGTCCGCACGTGGTGATCGTGGGAGGCGGCTTCGGCGGGCTCTCTGCCGCGCGGGCCCTCGCCAATCGTCCCGTCCGGGTGACGCTGCTCGACCGGCGCAACCATCACCTCTTCCAGCCGCTCCTGTACCAGGTCGCCACCGCGGCGCTGAACGCGGCCCACATCGCCACCCCGCTCCGGTCGATCCTGCGCCGCGCGACCAACATCACGGTGCTCCTCGCCAACGTCGAGAGTGTGGATCTGGCCGCCCGGCGCCTCGATCTGGACCGCGGAGGCATGAGCTACGACGCGCTCATTCTCGCCGCGGGGGCGAGTCACTCCTACTTCGGCCACGGCGAGTGGGAGACGCTCGCGCCCGGCCTCAAGACGCTCGAGGACGCCCTGGAGATCCGGCGGCGCGTGCTCCTGGCCTTCGAGGCGGCCGAGCGCGAGGAGGACGGCGCGGAGCAAGGAGCCCTTCTCTCCTTCGTGGTGATCGGCGGCGGCCCCACGGGCGTCGAGCTGGCGGGCGCGCTCGCGGAGATCTCCCGTGAAACCATCGCTCGCGACTTTCGCCTCATCGATCCGACCAAGGCGCGCATCATCTTGGTGGAAGGCGGCCCGCGCGTCCTGAGCGCCTTCCCCGAGACGCTCTCCCAGCGAGCGGAAGGGGCCCTCCAGAAGATCGGAGTCGAGGTTCGCACCCACGCCGTCGTCACTCGAATCACCCCGGATGCGGTGTGGATCGGCGGCGAGCAGATCCGTGCCCGCACCGTGCTCTGGGCGGCGGGGGTGGCCGCCACTCCCCTCGCCCGCTCTCTCGGGGTGCCCCTGGACCGCTCGGGGCGCGTCCTCGTCGACCCCGATCTCTCGATTCCCGGGCACCCGGAGGCCTTCGCCATCGGCGACATGTGCGCGCTCACCCAGGGCGGCAGGCCGCTGCCCGGCCTCGCTCCGGTGGCCATACAGGAGGGGCGCGCGACCGCGGCGAATGTGCTGAGGAGGCTCGCGGGCCTCCCGACCCTGGCCTTCCGCTATCGAGACAAGGGGACGATGGCGACCATCGGGCGAGCGGCGGCCGTCGCCGTGGTCGGCCCGATCAAGCTGTCGGGCCTCATCGCGTGGCTCGCCTGGCTCTTCGTGCACATCATGTTTCTCATCGGCTTCCGCAACAGGTTCCTGGTCCTCTTCGAGTGGGCCTGGGCCTATGTCACCTGGCATCGCGGGGCTCGGCTGATCACACGGCCCTGGAAGCCGGAGACCGGGGAAAGGTGAGCCGGGAGCGCGTCGGCCCTGCTACAAGCCGTGTCTGCCTTCGGCCCCCTCGATGAAGATCATGGAGGTGGCGACCTTCTGACCGTCTCTCTCTTCGTAGTGGACACGGACCACGGATCCGAGCGCGAGCTGCGACCACCTCGCCACGTCCTGAGGAATCAGAAGCTCCATCCCGTTGTGCAGCCGCATCCGCTCACCTCTCACGTCCACGATCCGGCCCTCGACCTCGTGATCGCCCCGCAGGCGCATGGGCGCCGTGTGGGCGCAGGCCGAGAGTGAGAGCGCGCCGACGATGCCCAGCACGATGGCCCGCGCCGCTCGATGTTCGCGATGCATTCGTTGATCTCCTTCTTTCGGCGGGGGCACTGACAATTTGAGGAGGCCTCCATCTTCGAGGCCCGGTAAGTGTCGGATTTCATGGCTCGGAAGAGCTGGCCCGTCCCTTGCTCCTCTAACAGGTCGAGACACGCGCCATGCCCAGAAACCAAGCGCCTCCGCCAGCGCCGGGCGTCCCGGCTCGAATCCTCGTCGTCGACGACGATCCTCTCATCATTCGACTCATCATAGACACGCTCAACGTGGAAGGCTATGACGTCGACAGCGCGGAGAACGGCGTGGCTGCCCTCGAGAAGACCCGGCACGCACGCTTCGACCTGATCCTCAGCGATCTCCACATGCCCCGGCTCGATGGCGTCGGCCTCTATCGCGCGCTGACCGAAGAGGAAGGCCAACCCGTGCCCAAGATCGTCTTCTTGACGGGGAGCACGGGATCCTCCGAGCTGCATCGCTTCCTCAAGGAGACGGGCCTGCCCCTCGTGCGCAAGCCCTTCAACCTCGCCGAGCTCCAGGAGATCGTTCGCCAGGCCCTCGCCTCACCCTGATCGCCCCGCCCCCTCCCAGTTGCGGAGGTGGGCGCTCGCGGCTATCTTCGACGGACGGTACGCGACGGACGTGCTCGCGCGTTGCCGTCTCACTTCACCCGGACAACGAAGGGACGACTTCCATGAATGCAGACCGGTTGACGATGCCGCTCGGCGAGGCCATGTTCACCCAGCGCTCGATCAGGAAGCTCAGACCGGACCCGATCCCCCCCGAAGACCTCCGCCTGCTCCTCGAGGCCGCGGTGAAGGCGCCCAACGGCGGCAATCATCAGACCGGGCGCTTCCTCGTCGTCACCGATCGCGAGCGCATCCGCGAGTTCGGCGCCCTCTACCGCGAGGCCTGGTGGGCCAAGCGCCGCGACGATCACGGCTGGAGCGGACCTCAGGACATTCCGCCGGGGGAGAAGAACTACAACGCCGCCATGGAGCTTGCCGACGCCATGAAGGACGTCCCCTGCGTCGTCTTCGCCCTGACGGTGCCGCCCGGCGGAGCCAACTCCGTCATCCCGGCCTGCCAGAACCTCATGCTCGCCGCCCACGCCCTCGGCATCGGCTCCCTCCCCACCACGCTGCACGCCACGGTGATGGATCGCTTCCGCGCGCTCTTCGGCATTCCCAGGGAGATGGTGTTTCACTTCTGCATCCCCCTGGGCTATCCCGCCGTGAAGTACGGCCCGAGCCGGCGCAAGCCCGTCTCGGAGACCACCTCGTGGAATCGATGGGGTGGCGCGGTCCCGTGGGCATGACGGGCAAGCCCGCCGTGAGCCTCGCCGCCGTGCCGGGGCGGCGGAAGGCCACGCTGGAGATCGCGCAGCGTCTGGAGCAGGAAGGCTTCGCGGGCCTCTACTGCCCGAGCTTCGGGGACGGCCTGGGACTGTGCGAGGCGATTGCCCTCCAGACCCGGGAGATCCCGTTCGGGACGACCATCGCCAATATCTACGCCCGCCATCCCCGCGACTACGCCCAGACGGCGGCCCTCATCCACGAGCTCTCGGGAGGGCGGTTCCGCTTTGGCCTCGGCGTGAGCCACGGCCCGACCCTCGAGCGACTCAAGGTGAAGCCGGGGACGCCGCTGGAAGACATGCGCCGCTTCGTCGCCGAGCTCCGGCAAGGCGCGCAGCAGGCGGGCGCCCTCCCGCCCATCGTGCTGGCGACGCTCCGGCAGAAGATGGTCGCTCTCGCCGGCGAGATCGGCCAGGGCGCGGTGTGGGCCAATGCGGCCCGCTCGCACATGGCCGCCTCGCTCGCTCACCTGCCCGCCGCCGCGCGCCAGGACCCGAGCTTCTTCATCGGCAACATGATCCCGACCTGCATCGACGCCGATCGCGCGGCGGCCGCCGCCGTCAACCGGCGCACCCTCACGGGCTACGTCAAGCTTCCCAACTATCAGAACTACTGGGTGGAGGCCGGCTTCGAGGAGGAGATGCAGGCAATCCGCAAGGCCCTGGCGAGCGGCGAGGAGGAGCGCGTGCCCAGCCTCATGTCCGAGCGCTGGCTCTCCCAGGTCACCCTCTACGGCAGCGCCAAGGAAGTTCGCGACGGCATCGAAGCCTGGCAGGCGGCGGGGGTCAAGACCTTGATCGTGGTGCCGTCATCCGCGCGAGGCAATCAGATGGCGGCGCTCCAGGAGCTCATCGCCCTCTACCGCTGAGCCATGGGCGCACTTCCTCGTCACCCCGCCACCTCGCCGGGCCCGTGCCGTTGCGATTGACTCGCAAGGCACGAGACCCCGCGGCGCCGAGACGCCGCGAGGCGTGGACCGCGCAGGCCCGCGAAGGCCTCCATCTCGCCTGGACCGGGACGGCAGCCGTCCGCCGAGGCCTCCGCCTCGCCTGGACGAACCGCAGCCACTTGCGCGACGCCGTGCTCTTCGCCTGGGCTCTGCTCTTCTTCAATGTGTTCGGACAGGTCACCGCGGTGGAGCGTTACGGTTACGAGCTCTTCAACCAGCTCTTCGCCCCGGCGAGTCAGTCCGTGTTCGGCTACGGGGCCGGGGCGCAGGACAAGACCGCGGTGGTCCTGTACCGGGACAAGGACCTGCAGGGGAAGAGCTGGCCCCCGGCCTATGGGGAGCACGCGAGACATCTGTCACGCGTGCGAGCGGGAGAGCCCCTGGCCTTGATGATCGACTTCGTCTTCGTGGATCCCCGCCCCGATCCGACGATCCGGGACCTCCGCAAAGAGCTCATGGCATTCGAGGCAGCCGGTATCAAGGTCTTTCTCGCCAGCCCCCACGAAGAATCCGCCAAGGCTCCGAAGATCCGGAAGGAGCTCGAGGGGGCCTTCGCCACGCCCGTGCCCGTGCCCGGTCTGGTCGGATCCGCCTCGGGCATCGGCTACCCGCTCTTCGTTCTTGCCCATGAGGGCAAGAGAAAGCCCACGGCCGCCCCGGCCCTGTATGGCGCGCTCTGCAACGGTGACGACAGGAAGGGCACGGGGCACTTCTGTGAGCCGAGAACGGCAGCGGCCCAGGTCTTGCCCCTCGACGAGGCGGGCTGGACGCTCGAATTGTTCTGGGGCATGAGCTATCCCGAGAGCCTGAGTCATGTCGCATGCCGGTCGATCCCCGGCTTCCTGGGCCGGCTCTGGACCATCATCTGGTCTCATGGAGAGGGACTCCGCGTCGACTGTGCCTTCACGCCGACCGTCACCATCGAGGATCTCACCTCGACGGAGGATCCGAAGGAGCTCAAGAAGCTCTTCAAGGGGAAGGCGGTGTTCTACGGGGCCAATTTCCTCGCCGGGTCAGACATCATCTTTCCCCCGACCCACTACTCCCTGCCCGGCGTGTACTCGCATGCCATGGCCTTGGACAACCTGCTGACCTTCGGCACCAGCTACAAGCGCGAGGCGATTCCCAATCCTCTCCCCCTGGTGCCACGCTGGCTCAAGGCCCCCCTGCATCGCCTGGTGTCCGAGCTCGACGATCTCATTCAGCGTCCCCAATGGTTTCCGGGCCAGGGTCGCCTGGCATCCTTCGTCCGGTGCTTTGGCGAGGAGCTCACCCCCCACTGCGTCCAGTACGGGCTTCTCGCCCTCGTCCTGCTCTACCTGCACGTCGTGTCGAACGTCGGCGCCTGCCTCGTTGATGTGAAGCGTCTCGCCGCCATCCCCCGGCGCGGCGCCAGAGTCCTCCTTCTCGCGCTGTCCGCGGCGTGGACCATCACTCTCACCATCATCGCCCCGCTGTTCCTGGTACTCTGGTTCGCGCTGAAAGTCGAATTCGAGTGGCTCAACCTCACGGCGGGCAACTGGCTCGAGGCGCTCCTGGAAGCCTGGGCCGGCCACCAGTGGGGACCGCCGCTCATGGCGTTCGTGCTCACGCTCATCAACCCCAGACCGAGCGACACCGACCACGGAGGGAAGGGAGGATGACCGCGATGTGGCAGGGTGTCCTGGCGGCGGGCATGGTCCTGGGCCTTGCCTTCGGTGCTGGTCTCGCCCAGGAGAAGGGCTCCGAACCCGCCCTGCAGATCGTCGACGTCGAAGGCTCGAAACTGGACCTGTTCGACGCCAAGGACGGCCGCCGCATCGAATCCGTGCCGCGGGAGCGCGTCCTGCCCCTGCTGCCCCTCAAGGTGCTCGTCGTCGAGGCGAACAAGCGATTGAAGATCGCCTTCCCGGGAAGCGAGCGTCCCCTGTGGGTCGAGCGACGGCAAGTCCGGACCAACGAGATTCGCGAGACGCAGGGCGCGTGTCCGGCGGGCACTCGAGAGGCGCCCCCGAAGCTTGCCTCGTCGATGATCGCCACGCGCGGCCTGGGAGAGATCTGCCGGTGAGCCTCGTCACCCGCCGCGCGGCCATCGGACTCTTGGCCGGCGCCGCCTGCGGATGCGCCAGTGGGCCCATGGACACCCTCAAGCGCCTGCGCGGGCCGTCCGAAGATCCTTCGGCGAGCGGCAAGATGATCGATCGCTACACGAAGCGGGATTTCGACAGGGCGAGCCTGGCCGGGGAGCAGGACCGCGTCCTCCGGCTCCAGCGGGCGGAAGCGCGCTACGGGCTCCTCTACGCGCCGGAATTCCACGCCTACCTCGACTCCGTCATGCGGCGCCTGCTCATGAAAGCCCCCGTGCCGGATCTCCCCGCGCGCGCGATCCTCGTGACGAGTCGTGACTGGACACCGTATTCCACGCCGCCCGGCCTCGTCTTCGTCCCCATGAAGTTCGTCGAAGCGCTCGACGACGAAGACCAGGCGGCCTTCGCCCTCTCCCACGAGATCTCCCACATCCTCTTTCGCCACCACGATTCGGACTGGCTGGTGAAAGGGCAGAAGCAGGCCATCGCCGTGGGCGAGCTGGCCATGGCCGCCCAGACGGCCGTGGAGCGGCGGAATCCGAAGAGCCCCGTGGTCTCGCCCTCCGGCATGCGGGCGGCCAAGGCCATGCTCACGGCGAGCGACAAGATCATCGCGCCGGCGTGGAGCCGCACCCAGGAGGAGCAGGCCGATCTGCTGGGCATCGACATCATGGTGGCCGCAGGCTACAACCCGCAAAGTGCCCTCGAGGTGCTGGAGAAACTGGTCAAGTGGCGGAAAGGCCCGGGGCAGGTCTATGCCGACGCGCCTCGCGATCTCGCCAAGGAGCTGGCCGAGTGGAGCCGCCCGGCCGCCGGGAAGGGTGACCCGGGCGCTCAAGCCGCCCTCGCCGAGCTTCAAAAACAGCTGATCGGCGTGATCAGCCAATCCTCCCAGGAGCTCCTCCAGAAAGTCTCGCAGCCCTATCCTGACCCCGAGGAACGGCTCAAGCTCGCCCGTGAATACGTGGACCGGGAGCATGCAGACCTGACGCCGCCGGACGTCTCCGATCGCCCCTGGAAATCGGCCCGCAGCAAACCGCAGATCCGGGAGATCTTCCAGCGATACGAGTGGTCGTTCACGGCCATGGACAAGCTGCAGGACCACGACCTTCGCGAGGCGGAGCGCCGCGCTCAGGAAGGCCTCAAGGGATTCACCCGCAGCCACAACTTCCCCCGCTTCGCCCTCGCCGAGGTGTATGGAGAGCTCCACCGCACCGATCGGGTGGCGGAAAACCTGCGCGCGGCCCTCGACGCTCCGGAGCCGGCGCTGGAGTCATCCCTCCGGCTCGCCGCGCTCCATGAGCGGGCCAACCGGCCGCGCGACGCGCTGGAGGTCCTGGAGCTCGCGCGGCCGAAATTTGCCGACCATCCACGGATGTGGCCTGATCTGATTCGCATGTACCGACGAGTGGGCCGCGCCGCGGAGGCCTCCCAGCTCCAGCTCCGATGCCAGGTGGAGTTTCCCGACTTCAAGAAGCTCTGCGACGAGGGCGCGCAGCGTCCAGGCTAACGCGGAGATCCACCCCGAGCCGTCAGCAACAGCTTTCTGCCTGCGCTCGCCCCGCCCTTTCCAGGTCTCGAGTCGAAAAACCTTACATTTCCTAAATCGAGATGCGCGCGGCGAGCTGCAAGGCTTTGTTCTTTCTGCAATCTCTTCCCTGGCTCGCCGAATGCAATTTCTA
>Ga0137394_10002438_pt1 | contig 13738 bp, 11 predicted proteins | sample czobulk116metaG_FD_108278 | JGI IMG/M metagenome (GOLD analysis project Ga0137394, IMG submission 108278) | Vadose zone soil microbial communities from Angelo Coast Range Reserve, California, USA - czobulk1.16 metaG | ecosystem: Environmental > Terrestrial > Soil > Vadose zone | place: USA...
AGCTGAAGTCCGATCGGGCCTTTGAAATGGGCAGCCATGCTCATTTGCGCGGTCAAGAGCAAAGGAAAGATTATGGTGGCGAGCCTGCTGAGGGAAGAATGTTTCATGAGCCGGTATTTAACACGAGATCGATTAAGATGAAAAGCCGGTTCGCGCAGCCTCTTGGCAAGGCCCCGGATCTCGCGCGAGGCTTTGAGCCGATGCCTGCCGAACCGTAATTCCTCATTTACCCCTTCGGCACACGGGGCTCAGTGCTGCGAAGCTTCGCCGCATCATCCTCCGGAGCGTATCCGACAAGCTTCTCGGCATTGCTAATATCCCAGAACCGGCCGGTGTTGTTGGAGACACCAAAAAATATCGCGAACTTCACATCGGACCGGATTGATTTCGTGATCAATTGGGTCAAATCGCGCGGACTGCACCATTCGCGTCCTCCTTCCGTGCTGCTGCGCAAAGGCACGCTGTCGTAGCCCTGAAACCAGCAAATCCGGATGCAAACGACGCTCATCCCATGCCTATCCGAGTAATGCCGCCCAAGCGCTTCTCCAAAGACTTTCGTGCAAGCATAAACAGTATGCGGGCGCACCGGCATTTCCGGCGTCACCCATTCGCCTTTCGGATAATTGAGAACGGTTTGGCCGGTGCTCGCGAAAAGAAGTTTGCGCACTCCGGCCTGCCGGGCCGCTTCAAACGCGTTATATCCCCCCGCTAAATTCATAGGCAGCAGCTTCGAATAAAAATCATCCTCGTCGGGCACCGCGGCCAAATGAAGCATGGCCGCGACCCCGCGACAGGCCCCAACCAGGGCATCGAAGTCCCGTATATCGCCTTGAACTATTTCATCGTCGTCCTGCGCGGTGAGTGCCCGGGCATCGTAGAGTCGCAACGCGAAATGTTCGCGCAAGAGCGGGACAATTTGCGTGCCCACGCGCCCGCCCGGGCCAGTGATCAAGATTCTTTCACGCATTCCAGATAGGCGAGCGGACTTTATGCGTGAGCCAACACTGGTCAACGACAAACCGCCAAAAAAAATTCTGGAAGACGCCGGCAGCCGTTAGGCCTTCAGCCCGTCGGGGATCATGGGAAGGGAACGGAGGCGAACGGAGGTGGCGGCGAAGATGGCGTTGCTCACGGCAGGGGCTATTCCAATGATCGGGGTTTCACCAGCCCCTGTAGAAGGCAGGTCCTTGCGATTGACGAGGACGACTTGGATTTGTGGGGCGTCGGTAAAGCGCGGGACGCGATAACCCGAGAAGCGGGCGTTCTGGATTTTGCCGTTCTCGAATTCGATCTTTTCAAACAGGGCGCCGCCAAGGCCCATCACAATGGCGCCCTCGATCTGATTCTTAAGATGCTCCGGATTGACGATGGCGCCGCATTCAAAGGCGGCGACGACTTTCTCGACTTGCACCTGGCCGGTCTTTGCGTCAGCGGATACTTCGGCGCAAGTTGCAACGTAGGAGCCTTTCTCAGTTCCGGCGGCGATGCCGAAGCCCTGCCCTTCGGCGGCTTTACGTTTACCCCAGCCGAAGCCCGTCGCGGCTGCTTCGAGAACTGCGCGCAGGCGTGGTTCCTTGAGATTTTTGAGTCGGAACTCGAGCGGATCCATTTTCACCGCGTGGGCGAGCTCGTCCATCTGCACTTCACGCGCAAAGTGGTTGGCTGTCGCGGCCAGGCCGCGATAGGAACCTTGTTTTAAGGGTGAGCGCGTGGAATGAAATTCGATTTGCTGGTTTGGCACCGTATAGGGCGTGCGGATGGCGGAAGGGCCGGAGTTGTAATTGTGAAATTCCCAGGCGGTGATGGCGCCGTCTTTGGCAACGCCGCTGGAAACTTCGATCACACCGGCTGGGCGAAAATAGGCCCAGGTAAATTCCTCCTGTCGCGTCCAGACGACCTTAACGGGTTTGCCTGCAGCCCTGGCTAGACGGGCAGCTTCGGTTGCTGCTTCAGTCGTGTGCTTGCCCCCGTAGCCGGAACCTGTGTCAGGAACGATGACGCGAATGCGATCCTGCGGGATGCCGAAGGTTTGAGCGAGGTCGCTACGGACGCCGAAAGGACGCTGAGTGCCGGTCCAGACTGTCAGCTTGCCCTCTTTCCAGTCGGCGACAGCGGCCCGAGGTTCCAAGGGTGCGTGCGCGATATAGGCGACGGTGTAAGTCTGCTGAAATTTGTGATCGGCGGCGGCCAGACCCTCCTGGATCGATCCAACATTGTACCCGGATTGCCGACCCCCGCGCTGGCCTGAGCCGGCATTCTTTTTCAAGTAGCCAAACAGTTCGGGGCTGGATGGCTGCGGCTTCCCTGCCCAGGTGGCCTCGATGGCCTCGAGCGCTCGAGTGGCGGTGAGACTGTCGGGAGCCGCAACACCGACGAAATTTTCGTCGTGAACGACGTTCACTCCTTCAATGGCCTCGGCCTTCTTGATATTGATCGACACAAGGGTAGCGTCGAAGCTCGAGGGGCGAAGAATTTTTCCGTGCAACATGCCGGGCAACGAGATGTCCGAACTGTATTTGTGCTTGCCGGTGACAATCGCGCGGCCGTCAACTTTGGGAACGGAGGCGCCGGCCACTTGCCACTCTGAAACCGGTGTGGTGTGCGATTTGTCCGTGATCGACTTGAGAACCTTTTGGCCTTTGGTGAGCTGACCGAAACTGACGGACTCGTTCGTTCCCTTGCGAATGACTTTGCCATTGTCGACCGACAACGTGTCGCGCTCCGCCTTGAAGTGTTCCGCGGCCAAATCGAGAAGTGATTCGCGGGCGGCAGCCGACACTTTGCGGAGCTGCGGGAACATGTCGGGAGTGGTCCGGCTGCCGAATGTGCCGGTGTCGAACGGCGTGAGTGCCGTATCGCTCATCACCAACCGAATCGACGAAGCTGGCAGACGCAATTCTTCGGCCACCGCTTGCGTCAGCGAGGTCCGGATGTTCTGCCCGACTTCTGCTTTGCCCGTGAATACGGTGACGGTGCCATCCTCCCCTATATGGAGCCAGGAACCGATGTCCGAGGAGCGCTGGCGACTGCGATTTCCGGGCTGACTGTTGTTGCCTGACTCCTGGGCAATCGCCACGTCAACCAGGAAGACCACGACCACCCCACAGCCGAGCACTTTGAAGAACTCGCGGCGATCCAGCTTAAAGCGGTACATCGGCGCAGCGCGAAGTTCGTAGCGCTCCGGTTCGATGAAAAAATCAGGAGTTTGTGTCCGCTTCATTTGCCGTTGTTTGAGTCGCTTTGGCTGCATCTTTGATGGCGGCGGTGATACGTTGGTAGGTTCCGCAACGACAGATGTTGCCATTCATGGCACGCACGATCTCATGGTCCGAAGGCTTCGAGTTTTTTCGCAACAGCGCGAAGGCGGAGAGAATCATGCCGGCTGTGCAGAAGCCGCACTGCATGGCGTCGTTCTTCAGAAAGGCCTCCTGGAGCGGATGCAAGCGCCCGTTCTGTTCGAGACTCTCGATGGTGATGATGGCCTTGTCGCCGACAGTTCGAACCTGCGTATGGCAGGAACGGGTGGGCACACCATCGATCAGGACGGTGCAGGCGCCGCATTGGCCTTCACCGCAGCCATATTTACTGCCGGTGAGATCGAGATCGTCGCGCAGAACGCTGAGCAAAGTTCTCTGGCCGTCGACATCGACTTTAACGGCCTTGCCATTGACCTGAAGTTCCGTGACCTGGGCCATCGGCTAGATTGCGCCAATTCGGCCTGTCGAGTCGCCAAACCGCTCCAGGCCTTTCACGCCAAGGCGATCAACCATGCTAAGGAAGAGGTTAGTCGCAGGCTTGGAGCCAATCTTCACATACCGGCCGGACTTAAAGGCGCCACCGCCGCCGCCCGCCAGAATAATCGGAAGATCCACATGAGTGTGGCGGTTGCCATCGGAATTTCCGCTGCCGTAAACGATCATCGAATTGTGGAGGAGCGATTTTCCGTCAACGTCTTTTGTTTGTTCCATCTTCTCGAGGAACCGGGCGAACTGCTTCATGTAGAAGAGGTCAATCTCGGCGACTTTGTTGATCATGTCTTCCTGGCCGCGGTGATGCGTGAGGAAGTGGTGGCCTTCCGCGATGCCGATCTCGGGGAAAGGCCGGTTGCTCCCCTCGTTAGCCAAAAGGAACGTGGCGATCCGGGTGGAATCGGTTTGAAAGGCAATGATCATCATGTCGTACATGATCTCGATGTAATCCTCGAAACTGGTCGGAATTCCGGCAGGTGTCTCGCGGGCGGGGTCCGGAGCGTCGCCAAATCGTTCGGCTTTTTCGATCCGCTTTTCAATCTCGCGGACGCTCGCGAGGTACTCGTCGAGCTTCTCCTGGTCGCGAGCGGAAAGCTGCCGTTGCAGGGAACGCGCGTCATCGAGAACGAAATCGAGAATGGAGCGTTGCTGGGCCTGGCGTCGCTTCAGATTCTGATTGCGCTCGCCGGGAGAGCCTGCGCCGAACAAGCGCTCGAAGAGCAGGCGCGGATTCGGTTCGGGCGCAACCGGAACGTTGGGAGAGCGCCAGGCGAGATTGTACTGGTAGGCACAGGAATAACCGGAATCGCAGTTGCCCGATTTGCGCACTGAATCGCACGTCAATTCGAGCGATGGAAAGCGAGTGAGGTGGCCTATTTGGTTGGCGGCGACCTGGTCGATCGAGACGCCGGCGTGAATGTCAGCGCCGGCAGTCTTCTTGACCCGGACGCCGGTCAGGAAGGTGCCGCTGGCGCGCGCGTGATCGCCTGCGCCGTCCGGGCCGGGCGTGGCATTGACATGATCAAGACCGGAAAGGACCTGAATCTGATCTTTGACCTTGGCGAGAGGTTCCATCGTCCGGTTGAGCTTGAACTCGGAGCCTTCTCCTTCCGGGGTCCAATTGGACGGGATAGCGCCATTGGGAAAGTAAACGAAAGCCATCCTGAGAGGGGCTGTTCCGGCGTTGGCTGCGGGGGAACCCGCGGCTAATAGACGCAGAGGATGCATCGATTCAAACGCAGGCAGAGCCAGGCAGGCCCCCAGGCCTTTCAGGAAACGGCGGCGGCTTAAGCTGAAGTAACGTTGAGCGGCAAGGTGTTCGCGAATGTTCGTTTTCATGGCTGCAATATGTCCGCTTCTCCTTTTGATGACTGCGCATGGCTCTCGGCGGTTACCGGGGAAACATTCCGCCGCTTCTGGAAAGGAGCTGACTCAACGACGCCCATCAAGAGAGCAGAAAACTGGCCGTCATTCTTTTCCAGGCTTGTCACGATTTGATCCACAGTTTCCACGTCGTAGTAATCCAAGCCCCGTCCCAGGGCGTAGGTAAGCAACTTCTCGGTCAGACACCGGTAAAAATCAAGGCGGCGCTTGTCCTTGAGGATATGCTTGAGCTCGCGGACGTTGTGGAACGTTTCGCCAGTAATTAACTTGCCGATGGTGTCAATCGCTTGGCCGCGCTCCTTTTCGCGCCACATGCCCATGGCGTTGAAATTCTCGAGCGCCAGGCCGAGGGGGTCCATGCGTGAATGGCACGAACTGCAGAGCGGCTTATTGCGATGGAGTTCGAGAATTTCGCGCAGAGTCGGTTCATGGTCCTTGAATGCCTTTTCGGATTCCTCGAGCAGCGGAACATCTGGTGGCGGGGGAGCCGTGGGTGTGCCCAGAATATTATCCAGGATGAAAAGCCCGCGCTTCACCGGCGAAGTGCGGGTCGGATTCGACGTCACCAGCAGGACGGTCCCCTCCGTGAGGAGGCCACCGCGCGCACTGTCCTTTGGCAAGGTCACGCGACGCATTTCGTTGCCCTTTATTTCGGGAAGCCCATAATGATGGGCGAGCTTTTCGTTGGCATAGATGTAATCGGCGTCGAGCAACTCGAGGACGCTGCGGTTTTCGCGCACGACGTAGCCGAACGACAGCTCGGTCTCCTGTTGCATGGCGCGGCGCAATTCGCCGTCGAGCTCGACCTTCGCTTTCTCAAAGAGCCTTGGGCGTTTGAACTGCCGCTCGCCGGTGCGTTGATCGCGATTGGTCCGGGATTGCCGATTGGCAAACCTGGCCCGGAACTGCTCAAGCTCGCGTTGTAATTCCTTTTCCTCACCGGCATCCCTGGCCAGGACCATCCGTTCGTTGATGGCGATGCCTTCTACGTCGCGAACCTGGAGCCACTGACCGGTAAAGTTGCGCATGAAACCGTCGGAGCGTTTGTCCGCGAGCATGCGCTTCACTTGCGCCCTTAACTGCTTTCGCAATTCGCGGCGACCTGCCAAAGCGAATAACTCTTCGTCAGGCATCGCGGCCCAAAGGAAATAAGACAGGCGGGAGGCGAGCGCATATTCATCGACGAAAGGAAATGATGTTGTCGCCAGGCGCGATTCGGTCTCTTCGACGCGGAACAGGAAACGAGGCGAGGCCAAAATCGCGATCATGGCTTGTCCAATCCCTTCCTCGAACACTTTTCCAGGCTGTGTGTAACCGTTTTCAGCAATCGCCAGGAGCCGATTGATCGCTCGATCATCTACTGGCCGGCGGAACGCCTTTTCCGTAAAGCGGGCGAGCACCTCGCGAGCATAGGCGCGCTGCGCGGCGCGATTGTTGGGCGGTTTTTCCCTCGGGAAGAAGAGGGTGAAGTTTTTTGGACGAACCCAATAGCGTTGGTCGAGCGGCCCCTGGATCTTGACCGAAACGATTTTCAGATCGAGCGCGTTTCGCTTGGCTTCGGTTTGTTTACCGTCGCCCTTCTTCTTTTCAGCGCCGTCGTTTTTAGCCGCTGCGTCGGCGTTCACGGCCTCGCTTGCCTCCGGCTTGTCGGCTGTGGCCGGCTTTTCCGGCGCAGGGATGGGCTGAAGCTCGAAGGAAAGTTGGTGGGAGCTGGGTTGCCATTTTTCCGAAAAATCGAAGTGAAAGCGCTTATTGTTATGCCAGCCAAACTCTTTGGCCGACAGCTCGCGATCATCCAACTTGATGAGGACGCGGCAGCGGCCCGGGTCAAAATCAAACGCGCCTGCTACGTCCAGGTCCATGGCGAGGCGATAATCGCCCGCTTGATCCACTTTAAATGAATGGGAGACATTGGCCGGTTTGAAGAAGCTTAAGCGCTCACCGGTTTCTTTGACCCCAGCCATGCGAAACTCCGCTCCGGAAACAGCCTTTTCCTGGACGACTTTTCTGACCGTGGGGACGGCAGTCGCGACAATGGTCTCCGCGGCTTGCATATATTTTTCCAGCAGCAACGGAGAGACAGTGAGCACGTCGCCGATATTATCGAAGCCGTAACCGGTATCATCGGGCGGGAATTCATCGTCGGCTTTGAAGTCGGTTCCCATGAGATCGCGGATGGTATTGCGATACTCAACTCGGTTAAGGCGACGGATAGTCACACGGCCAGGATCGGGATTTGCGGGATCAGTGCCGAAGACTTCGCTTTTGACCCATCTTTCAAACTGCGCTTGCTCTGCGGGAGATGGACGGGGCTTCTTTTCCGGAGGCATGATGCCGGCTCGGAGATTCTTCAGCGCCGCCCACCAGAGATCGCGTTTGGAGACCATTTCTTGGTGCGACTTGAACTCATCGAAAGTGACCTTGCCTTTGTTCATCCCTTCGCCGTGGCAGTCGTAGCAATATTTCGCGAGAAGCGGCTGGACGTTCTCCTTGAAGGTCACTGCTCCATTTATCTCAGCGAACACCGAGCAGGGGAGAGCCAAAATGCAAAAGAATCCCAGGAAACGGCCGTGAGCAGGCGTTTTGCGGTAGATCGGCTGCTTATTCCACCACTTCATGGCGACGGGAGCCATGTTCGCGCGAATTGACGCGGAAATCAATGAGGGAAAGGAGGGGGTGAGAACATGCAAGGATGCTCGCAATGAACAGACAGGCTTCAAGAAACCCTGCCGCGTCCTTCCCGAAACATTGTGCTTTGACGGCAGATTAGAGGGTTCTATCATAGCCGCCTTGTTTGGTTTCATTCAAAGGCTCCTGTGAATCCCGACCGTCGAACCGATGCCTCGCAGCGACCGGCCTCTCCGCCGCCCGGCGAAAGGGCCGACGATTCGATCGTTGGCAAGGCTTTCCGGGTTTCGGTCTTCGTATTGATTGGCCTGGCGGCCGTAAGTGCGGGAATTATCTGGTATGCCCAAACCAGACATGCAAAGACGGGGAGCAACGTCACGCCCCTGAGCGCGCCTGTCAGTCCGGAGCGCGCGGTGTCGGAGACACCGGAGGTCCGCTTTATCGATGTCACGGACGCCGCTGGAATTCATTTTGTCCATAATAACGGCGCTTACGGAGAGAAGCTTTTGCCTGAGACCATGGGCGGAGGGGTTGCTTTCCTCGATTTCAACAATGATGGCGCGCAGGATTTGCTTTTCATTAACTCGACTTATTGGCCGGGAAAAGTTCCCGCGGGCAAAAAAGCGACGACCCTGGCTTTATATCGAAACGATGGGAAAGGCCATTTTCAGGACGTCACGTCCGCCTCCGGCCTTGACGTGAGCTTCTACGGAATGGGGGTCGCCGTTGGCGATTACGATAATGATGGATTTGATGATGTGTTCATCACGGCGATCGGTGGAAACCATCTTTTCCACAACAATGGCAACGGAACATTTGCGGAAACAACCGTTGATGCCGGGGTGGGCGGGCTGCCAACCGGGTGGAGCACGGGCGCAGCTTTTGTTGATTATGATAACGACGGAAAACTCGACCTGTTCGTCTGCAACTACGTTCGGTGGTCGCGCGAAATCGATTTCGGCGTAAACTATACACTCACGGGCATTGGCCGCGCTTACGGTCCGCCCATGAATTTCGAAGGCAGCTTCCCCTATTTGTATCACAACGAAGGCAACGGCCGCTTCAAGGATGTGTCACGGTCGAGCGGTGTCCAGGTCACTAACAAGAGCACCGGTCTGCCCATGGCAAAGTCGCTCGCGGTCGCGCCGGTCGATGTGGACAATGACGGCTGGATCGACCTGGTAGTGGCCAATGATACGGTCCAAAACTTCCTCTTTCGCAATCAGCACGACGGCACCTTCAAGGAAATCGGCTCCAGTTCCTACATTGCGTTCGATGCCAATGGCCTGGCGCGCGGCGCCATGGGAATTGACGCGGCCCGTTTCCGCAATGATGAAGCACTTGGGATCGCGATTGGCAATTTTGCCAATGAGATGAACGCGCTTTACGTCTCGCAACGCGATTCCCTGGTTTTCACCGATGAAGCGGCGACCGAAGGCGTGGGCCCAGCCAGCCGATTATTGCTCAAGTTCGGCCTCTTCTTCTTCGACTACGATCTCGACAGCCGCTTGGATCTGCTGACTGCGAACGGACATCTCGAGGAGGAAATCAATAAAGTGCAGCAGAGCCAGCAGAGCCAGCAGTACCGGCAGCCGGCGCAACTCTTTTGGAACCGCGGCGTCGCGCGCGGCTCGCGGTTCATCTCGGTGCCCCCTGAAAAATGCGGAACGGACATCTTCAAGCCAATCGTAGGCCGCGGCTCCGCCTACGCAGATATCGATGGCGATGGCGACCTGGACGTAATCATGACGCAAATCGCGGGTCCACCTCTGCTGTTGCGAAACGACCAGAAGTTGAATCACAATTGGATTCGCCTGAAGCTGACCGGGTCGCGCTCGAACCACGACGCGATCGGAGCTTGGATCAAGGTGCGTCTGGAGAACCAAACTTTGATGCGCCAAGTGATGCCGACGCGGAGTTACCTTTCGCAATCGGAATTACCAGTAACGATCGGTCTGGGAAGCGCGGATCGCGTTCGGTCGGTGGAAGTGATTTGGCCTGGGGGCGCCGTGCAGCGGGTCGAGCCGGTGCCGCGGTTGAATGCGGTCACGCGAGTTATTCAGGCACCATAGGGAACCTCCCCGGTCCCACTTTGTCTTCCACTTTGTTTCTTTTTTTTGGTGGGAAAGTGGACGACAAAGTGGAAAAAGCATCGAGCGTGAACTTAGGATTTGGTGGCTATGACGAGGCATTCCCGTTTGGCGCCGGGATGAATGTGGACCGCAAATCCTGCGTTTTTGAGTTTCTCGGCGATCTGGGGCAGGAGGAAAGTCAAGTAGTACATGATAAAGGGCGGCTTGAGGAGAGCGTTGCGGACTTTCATGGTTACATTAAAGCTTCGTCGCCAGACCGTGGACGGAGAGAGAAGAGGCGGCGGATAGGCGGAATAGAACACAAAACGGCCGCCAGGTCTGAGTGCCTGGTGAATCAGGCGCAGAAACGCGCTCTCCTCTCGGGGTAGTATATGGCCCAGCGCGCCGAAGCAGGTGACGGCATCGAACTGCTCATGGAAGCTCATCTGCATCACATCCGCGTGGACAAACTCCAGCTTGGCCGTTCCCTTGGCGTTCTCCAGCTTCTGCCTGGCCTGCTGGAGCATCCCTGCACTGAAGTCGATTCCGACGACCCTTTGACGGCAGATCGGACGAAGAAACTTCATCCCCGCTCCGGTTCCGCAGCAGAGATCGAGGGCGGCGTTCACTTCCCCGATCGCACGGATTGCAGGCTCGATCATCTCATCGGGAGTGCGAAATGGAGTGGCATCGAACTTGGGCGCAAGGAGATCGTACCCTCGCTGGGTTGAAGAGAGCGCTTGATGAATCAGTTCAAAGAAGGTCGGGCCGTCTTTGGAGAACATATCGGGTTGTTGCTATGCGGCTGAGCGGAACGGGTGGTTCACCGCTCGCCTATTGGGACAGGTGAGCGAATCAATGTACCCTGGTGTCCGTTGCCTGAGAAGTCCGTCGCTGCGTCTCCGTTTTGTTCCGCAAAATGATAGCCAGCCACCAAACCGCCCCCAGCGACCGCCTTCTTCAGCCCTTTGCCATTGTTCCATTCTTCCGCGATTTCTGCGGGGCTTAAGCCGCGGTTGTAAAAATGAATCTCGGCTAGCTCGCCGTCGAAATGCCAGCCTTTATCTCCGTCCATGCCAATGCGAACCGCGTGCTTATCGTTGTGATTGCAGGGATCAGGCCCTGAACCAACGAGCCGGCTGTCGTAAAAAATATTCATGACCGTGCCCGTGCGGGTGAAGGCGAGATGGTGCCACAGACCATCGCGGAACTGTTGCGGAGTCGAAACCGGGCTCGAACATCCAGCCGTGTAGAACAAAAACGTGTTATTTTCCTGGCCGTGAACCACCCAGCCATCGCTCATTGAATTGTCTCTCTTCGAGATCATCGTCAGGTAACGCTGGGTGGAGGTGGTGCGAAACCAAAACGAGATCGTAAACGGGCCGGTGCCGAACTGCAGTTGCGGATGATTTTGAATTTGGACGCGGTTGGATAAATCGAAATGAAACGCGGTCAGGCTTCCATTGGTTCGTGTTTTGTACAGCATAAAGAAAATGAAACCCGCGCCGCCAACCAATCCGAGCAGTCCTAGTACTGCCAGGCCAACGATCACCGTCACCTGAGACTTCGTGAGGGGCATAGTTGAAAAACGTTGATACGCGAGTGGAAGGCGTCGTGCGACATTTTTCTGTTAAAAGACCACAGGCGCAGAAGGCACAGAGCGAAATGACGAAGCACGAATGACGAAAAGAATGACTAAGTCCGAATCTGACTAGGTAGCATGCCTGCCTTGGTCCGCAGCCGTGATGCAGGTTGTTGCACGCGCATTGCATGTTAGGGGAAACGAGCCATGATCCGCCGCACTCGAATCACGTGGACGACTCTTATCTTTGGCGCGACGGCCGCGCTGTTCCTGGCCATGACATTGGCGGCTCTGTTTCATTTGCGTTGGGTGCGGCGATTGCCGTCGCTGGAGACGTTGGCGTCGTCGGGGGCCGAGGGAAATGTTCGATGCTCGGGCTCGCGCCGTTTTCGGTGATCCTCCCGGCGAGGCGTCTGGGCTGGTCATGGCCTTGCGCTCTGTTGATCCCGTTCATGTTCCCTGTGTTTTTGTACGCGTTACTGAACTCAACCTTCGTGACGCTGCGCCACGGCGGCATCCGATGGCGGGACACGTTTTATTCACTGGAGACGTTGCGAGCGAGAACAGTGAGGTGATTGCTACTTGGCTTTGTTGCGCCACTCGTCCAGAAACTTGCCGACCACGTTCCCTTCTTCAGTTCCATCCGGACGCGTGATGAGCTAATCAACCAATTCGCTCTCGCGAAGAGTATGCGAATCGCCCATTTTGAGGCCTGATCTTCCCAGGATCTTACTCGATATCCGGCCGTCAATTCGGCCGTTTTGGATGCGTGTGACGGCGACAAACACCTGTTCCTGTCGTCTGAGCCGCGCTGGTCAGGAAATGAACAAACGGTGTCCAATTAACTCAATTGGTGAGCTTGGAATGGCGTAGCTCTTCTGAAACTCAGTTAAGCTTAAATTCTTTTTTCCAATCTTCCGGCCAGATGACAGTGTAACGGTCTTCGTTGGCTTCGCGATACGCCGCGGTAACCCAGTCGAAATGTTCGAGTCGCTCAAGAACCGGGGTGGCCTGCTCGAAGGTTGCGGCGGGATCGGTTGTCCAAATGAAAAGGTTGATCGTGTCAGGTCCAACGTCATGGCCATCAACATCAGCGCTGCCGGCCAATTCTTTACTTAAATGCTCTTCGAGATCGACGATGGCGTCGTATTCGGAGAGCGATTGTCCGGGAAACTGCAGAATGAGCTGATATTTCATAGTCACGGCAAGGCAAAGCTAAGCATACTTAATTCTGTGTCACAATGGGGAGGGGGGAAGAAAGTGCGATTGGCGCCGGAGCGCGGACAGCCTGTCCGCGAGATTCTCTTTTTCGACAGGGTCTCGCGGACAGGCTGTCCGCGCTCCAGAGTTATGGTTCGTTCGTTCAAGCTTTAGAGTTTCTTTGCGGTCAGGATGCTCCGGTCAGCCGCGGTTGCGGCAAAATAAAACTCGCCGAAGCCAGCCGCTTGCAAAAAGCGCTCCATCTCCGCAACGGAATAGCATTTACCCTCGGTAATGTTCATCAAAAGCGCCGAATAGGATGCTACAGGCAATGGCCCGGACTTCTCTGCGTTAATATGGGCGTCGTGGATAATAATCATGCCGCCGCTTGTGAGAGCGCGGCCGGACTTGTCTAGCAATATTCGGACCAGCGGCTCGTCCCAATCGTGCAAAACGTTGGAAAAAAGGTGGACATCGCATTCAGGCGGGAGGGGGTCTTTGAACATATCCCCAGTAGTGACTGAGACCCGATCCGCATAGCCTCGGGTGCGAATCTGGCGGCGAGCGATTTCATCCACCGGCGGCTTTTCGAAGACCGTGGCGCGAAGGTGCGGATGCTGGGCGGCAAAGGAGCAGGCGTATATGCCGGAGCCGCCGGCGATATCCAGCAGGTGGTGATGCCGTGAAAAGTCGAGACGCCTGGCAGCAGCCTGCGCCAGGTAAACGCCACGACAATCCATCGCCGCGGTGAATCGATTGGCAAAGTCCTCCCCTTCCATTGCTTTGGCCCACTCCTTTTCGTTCTTGCTGCTGCCGAAGTTTGCCGGCTTTCCGGTGCGCAGGACCTTGACCATATCCTGGCAGACGGGACGGTCTTTCAACGATGCATAGTAAGGGCCCAGAAACCAGGGAGAACTGCTGACCAGATGTTCTCGAGCCAACTGCGTCAGCTCGAATGCTTCGCCGTTCCGGCGCAGGAGATCCATGGCTGTAAAAAGAGTAAGCATCACATCCGCCGGGCGCGCTGCGATCCCGAAGTTCTGGCAAATGGCTGGCAAATCGGCGGGATGGCCGTTCAACCAGGTGAAGAAATCAAACTCTGTAATCGCCGCTGTGAGCAATTC
>Ga0137394_10002439_pt1 | contig 13732 bp, 9 predicted proteins | sample czobulk116metaG_FD_108278 | JGI IMG/M metagenome (GOLD analysis project Ga0137394, IMG submission 108278) | Vadose zone soil microbial communities from Angelo Coast Range Reserve, California, USA - czobulk1.16 metaG | ecosystem: Environmental > Terrestrial > Soil > Vadose zone | place: USA...
GTCCCACCGTTGACACCGGTCCACCCCGTCGGTATACTCTACGAAATCTAGTAGGTCGGTCCCGGGTATATCCCTATATACGGGACTCGGGGCGAAACCGGCGAGCGGCTCCACGGGAGGATAGCCGATGGGGATGTGGGTCGGGCGGGGGCGCAAGGCCAGGGTCGCGTACGGGTTCGACGACATCGCGCTCGTTCCCGGAACCGTCACCGTCAATCCGAACGAGGTCGACATCTCCTGGGAGCTCTGCGGCCACCGGTTCGAGTTGCCGATCATCGCCGCGGCCATGGACGGCGTCGTCGGACCCCGGCTCGCGGTCGAGATGGGGCGGCACGGTGGGCTCGCGGTTTTGAACCTCGAAGGCATCTTCTCCCGCTACGCGAACCCCGCCGAAGTCCTCGAACGGATCGTCTCGGCCAGTCAGGAAGAAGCGACCAAGATCATCCAGTCGATCTACGGGGAGCCGATCAAGGAGGAGCTGATCCACCAGCGGATCGGCGAGATCAAGAAGGGCGGCGGACCGGCCGTCGTCTCCTCGATCCCGCAGCGCGCCGAGCGGTTCGCCCAGATCGCGCAGGAGGCCGGCGCGGACATCTTCGTGGTCCAGTCGACGGTCACCACGGCTCGCCACATCGCCACCGAGTACACGCCGGTCGATCTCCGCAAGCTCAAGAAGCAGCTCGCGATCCCGCTGGTCATCGGCAACGTCGTGACCTACGAGGCGTGCCTCGAGCTGATGGACGTCGGGGCCGATGCCCTGCTGATCGGCGTGGGCCCCGGTGCGGCCTGCACCAGCCGCGAGGTGCTGGGGCTGGGCGTGCCGCAGGTGACCGCCACCGCGGACGCGGCGGCGGCGCGCGACTTCCACTGGAAGCAGACCGGTCGCTACGTGCCGATCATCACCGACGGCGGCATGACGACGGGCGGTGACGTGTGCAAGGCGTTCGCCTCGGGCGCCGACGCGGTCATGATCGGGTCCGCGTTCGCGCGCGCCATCGAAGCGCCGGGGCGCGGCTATCACTGGGGCATGGCGACGCCGCACGCCAACCTGCCGCGCGGCACGCGGATCCGGGTCGGCATCGCCGGCTCGCTCGAGCAGATCCTCTTCGGGCCGGCGTTCACGGAGGATGGCACCCTCAACCTCGTGGGCGCGATCCGGACGTGCATGGGCTCGGTCGGCGCCCGGACGATCCGGGACCTGCAGCAGACGGAGCTGATCATCGCGCCGACGATCAAGACCGAAGGCAAGGTGTTCCAGCAGGCTCAGAAGTTGGGGCGCCCGCGGTAGCGGGGCGCCCATGTCGGTCGGAACCGGCACGATCGCGGTTCTCGATTTCGGCGGGCAGTACACTCAGCTGATCGCTCGCCGGGTCCGCGAAATGTCCGTATACTCCGAGATCTTCTCGTGCACGTACCCGATCGAGCAGATCCTGGCGGGGGGCTACAAGGGCATCATCCTCTCCGGGGGCCCCTCGAGTGTCTACGACGACGGCGCACCGCTGCCGCCGAAGGCGCTCTTCGACTCGGGCGTGCCCGTCCTCGGTATCTGCTACGGCATGCAGGCGATGGGCTACCTCCTGGGCGGCCACGTGATCCCCGCCGAGCGGCGGGAGTACGGCAAGGCCGAGATTACGCTCCAAGGGTCGAGCCGGCTGCTCCAGGGCGTCGAGCCGGAGGAGACCGGGCGCGTGACCGTCTGGATGAGCCACGGCGACACCGTGCTCCGCCCGCCCAAGGGCTTCACGGCGCTCGCGCAGACCACGAACTGCCCGGTGGCGGCGATGGAGGACAGGGACCGCGGGCTCTACGCCGTCCAGTTCCATCCGGAGGTCGTCCACACTCCCCAGGGGCAAAAGATCTTCGACAACTTCCTCTCCATTTGCGGTGTGAGTCGCTCCTGGTCGATGGCTGGCTTCATCGACACCACGGTGGAGGCGATCCGCACCCAGGTGAACGGACAGCGGGTGCTGTGTGCCCTCTCGGGGGGCGTCGACTCGGCAGTGACCGCCGTGCTCGTCCACCGCGCCATCGGCGACCAGCTCACCTGCGTCTTCGTCGACAACGGGCTCCTCCGCAAAGGGGAAGCCCAGTCGGTCGTCCACACCTTCCGTGATGCCTTCAAGATGAACCTCATCCACGTCGACGCATCCAGGCGATTTCTCGATGTGATACGCGGCGTGACGGATCCCGAGCTCAAGCGCAAGCGCATCGGGGCCGAGTTCATCGCCGTGTTCGAGGACGAGGCGCGCAAGCTCGGCGACATCCCATGGCTCGCCCAGGGCACGCTCTATCCCGACGTCATCGAGTCGGTGTCCTTCCGCGGGCCGTCGGCCACGATCAAGACCCACCACAATGTGGGCGGCCTGCCCCTGAAGATGCAGTTCAAGCTCGTCGAGCCACTCCGGGAGCTCTTCAAGGACGAGGTCAGGAGGCTCGCGGAGCTGCTGGGCCTCTCGCCTGAGATCGTCTGGCGACAGCCGTTCCCGGGACCGGGGCTCGCGATCCGCGTGCTCGGCGAGGTGACGACGGAACGGCTCGACCTGCTGCGCGAGGCCGACGCCGTCGTGCAGGAAGAAGTGCGCGCCGCCGGCTTCGAGCGGACGGTGTGGCAGGCCTTCGCGGTCCTCTTGCCCATCCGGACCGTCGGGGTCATGGGCGACTTCCGGACCTACGCGCACGTCATCGCGCTGCGCGCCGTCATGAGCCAGGACGCGATGACCGCGGACTGGGCGCGACTGCCGTATGAGCTCCTGGGCACGATCAGCAACCGGATCATCAACGAGGTGAAGGGCATCAATCGGGTCGTGTTCGACATCTCGTCGAAGCCGCCCTCCACCATCGAGTGGGAATAGGTGGCAGTAGAGGTGAGCCCGTCCGACGGGAAAGTGAGCCATGCAGCATAGCGAGTTCGTCCACCTCCACGTCCACTCCGAGTACAGCCTGCTCGACGGCGCCGCCCAGCTCGAGAAGCTCGTCGACAAGGCGAAGCAGCTCCGCTTTCCGGCGATCGCGCTCACGGATCACGGCAACCTCTTCGGCGCGATCGACTTCTACCTGGCCGCCCAGAAGGCCGGCGTCAAGCCGATCCTCGGCTGCGAGCTCTACGTGGCGCCCGGGAGCCGCCGCGAGCGCGGCTCGCAGGACGGCGGCTACGAGGGCGCCAACCACCTCACGGTCCTCGTGCGCAATCGCACGGGCTACAAGAACCTCGTCAAGCTCGTGTCCCGGGCGTTCCTGGAGGGGTTCTACTACAAGCCGCGCGTGGATCGGGAGCTCCTCGCCCAGCACGCCGACGGCCTGCTCGTCCTCTCCGGGTGCCTGAACTCCGAGGTGTCGCGACTCCTCAGCGCCGGCGACGCCGTGCGGGCCCGGGAGACCGCCGGGTGGTACCAGGAGGTCTTCGGCAAGGACCACTACTTCATGGAGGTCCAGGCGCACGGGCTCGACGAGCAGGCGCGGGTCATGGCCGAGACCCTCCGGATCGCCAAGGCCATCGGCGCGCCGATCGTCGGCACGAACGACTCGCACTATCTCGAGGCGGGCCACGCCCGGGCCCACGAGGCGCTCCTCTGCATCCAGACCGGCACGAACCTTCAGGACACGGGCCGCTTCCGCTTCTCGACGCAGGAGTTCTACATCAAGTCCGCCGAGGAGATGGCGCGCGTCTTCGCCGACCTCCCGGAGGCGTGCCACAACACGCTGGCGGTGGCCGAGCGATGCAACCTGACGCTCGACTTCAACGAGTTCCACCTGCCGCGCTACGTCGCTCCCGAGGGGCACACGCTCGACAGCTACTTTCACGAGCTGGCCCACGACGGGCTCCGGCGGCGGTACGGGCCGAATCCCGGCGACGCCGTCGAGGCGCGGTTGGCCCACGAGCTGGCCGTCATCGAGAAGATGGGGTTCGCGGGCTATTTTCTGGTCGTCTGGGATTTCATCCGCTACGCGCGCGAGCAGGGGATCGCCGTGGGTCCCGGGCGCGGCTCGTCCGCCGGCTCGTTGACCGCGTACTGTCTCGGGATCACCAACATCGATCCCATCCGGTACGGACTGCTCTTCGAGCGCTTCTTGAACCCCGAGCGCATCTCGATGCCCGATATGGACATCGATTTTTCGGACGACCGCCGCGACGAGGTCATCCGCTACGTGGCGGAGCGCTACGGCCGCGATCGGGTCGCCCACATCATCACGTTCGGGACGCTCGGCGCGAAGGCGGCGATCCGCGACGTCGGGCGCGTCCTCGGCATGCCGTACGCCGACGTGGATCGCCTCGCGAAGCTGGTGCCGAACTTTCCGCTGAACATCACGCTCGACGACGCCCACCAGAAGTCGCTGCCGCTGGCCGAGATCGTGCGGAGCCAGGCGAACGTGCGCGAGCTGTGGGAGATCGCCCGCACGCTCGAGGGGTGCACCCGCCACGCCTCGGTCCACGCCTCGGCGGTGGTCATCTCCGACGAGCCGCTCGAGGAGCACATCCCGCTCTACAAGGACCCGAAGCGGCCGGAGCTGATCACCGGCTACGCGATGGGGCCGATCGAAAAGCTCGGGCTCCTCAAGATGGATTTCCTCGGTCTCCGCACGCTCACGGTTCTCACCAACACGGTGGGGCTGATCAAGGAGTCGCGGGGCCTCGACATCGATCTCGACACGCTGCCGCTCGACGACACGAAGACCTACGAGATGCTCTCCGAGGCGAAGACGTTCGGCGTGTTCCAGCTCGAGTCGTCCGGCATGCGCGACGCGCTGCGGGGCCTCCGGCCGGAGCGGCTCGAGGACCTCATCGCCATGGTCTCGCTCTACCGCCCCGGCCCGATGGAGCTCATCCCCGACTTCATCCAGCGCAGGCACGGCCGGTCCAAGATCACGTACGAGCACCCCGCGATGGAGAAGTTCACGCGGGAGACGTACGGGATCATGGTGTACCAGGAGCAGATCATGCAGATCGCCTCCGAGATGGCGGGCTTCACCATGGGCGAGGCCGACATCCTGCGCCGCGCCATGGGCAAGAAGGACCGCGACCTGATGGCGAAGCAGCGCGAGAAGTTCGTCACCGGCTGCCGCGAGCGCGGTACCGCCGCCGCGAAGGCCGAGCGCGTCTGGGAGCTGATGGAGAAGTTCGCGGGGTACGGGTTCAACAAGTGTTTGAGCGGCGACACGCTGGTCGAGATGGCCGACGGCAGTCGCAAGCCGATCACCGACGTCCGGGCGGGCGACCTCGTCCTCACGAAGGACGGACCATTCCGAGCTCTCGGAGTCCGGCCCAGCGGTACGCGTCGGGTTGCCCGTCTGACGCTGGCCAACGGGATGACGCTTCGATGTACGCCCGATCACCCGATCTTCACCCAACGAGAGTGGGTCAACGCCGAAGACCTGACCGGAAGCGACGCAGTAGTCGTCTTGGGCGGCGCGTACCCTGTCCATGAGCGCCATCGGGGACTACAACAGCGTGGCCACGAGGGTGGCGCCTCCGTCAACACCGCCACCCTCGCCACGTCGATCGAATGGTCGAGTCTCGCGTCGTTTGTCCTCGAGGGTGTTGAACCGACGTACGACTTCGAGGTCCCCGGCGCCAGGAGCTTCATCGCCAACGGCATCGCCGTGCACAACTCCCACGCAGCGGCGTACGGGCTCGTCGCCTACCAGACGGCGTACTTCAAGGCGAACTATCCCGTCGAGTTCATGGCCGCGCTGCTGACCTCGGAGATGGGCGACACCGACAAGATCGTGAAGTACATCGAAGAGTGTCGGGCGATGGGGACCCGGGTCGAGCCGCCCGACGTGAACGTGTCGGCCGTGCAGTTCAGCGTCGCCGGCGACACGATCCGGTTCGGCCTGGCCGCCATCAAGAACGTCGGCGAGGCGGCGATGCAGTCGATCTTGAGGGCGCGGAGCGCCGACGGCTCCTTCCGGACGCTCGAGGACTTCTGCACGCGGGTCGATCTCAGGCTCGTCAACCGGCGCGTGGTGGAGAGCCTCGTCAAGGCGGGCGCGTTCGACTCGCTCGGCCTCACCCGGGCCCATCTCCTGGCGACCACCGACGCGGCGCTCGAGAGCGGGCAGCGCCAGCAGCGAGACCGGGCCGAGGGCCAGGGGTCCTTCTTCGAGATCCTGCCGGCGGCGGCGCCGGCCCGGGCCAGCGTGCTGGCCGAGGTCACGCCGGAGTGGGAGACGGACCAGCGTCTCGCCTTCGAGAAGGAGGTGCTCGGCTTCTACATCTCCGGCCATCCGCTGGCCCGATTCCGCGGCGTCGTCGAGCCGCTCGGCATCACGACCTCCGTCGACCTCGCCGCCAAAGGCCACGGCGCGCGCGTCGTCCTCTTCGGCCACGCCGCCGGGCTCAAGGAGACGTCCACCAAGGGCGGCAATCGGATGGCGTTCTTCACCCTCGAGGACATGGACGGCACCGTCGAGGTCACGGTGTTTCCGGAGCCGTTCAAGTCGGCGGCCGCCTGTCTGCGCTCGGGCGAGGCCGTGCTGGTACGGGGCCGCGTGGACGACGGCGACAAGGGCCGGGTCGTGCTGGCGGAGGACGTCCGCCTGCTCGAGCAGGCGCTGGCGGAGTCCGGCGGGCGCCCGCGCAACGGCGCCGTCGCCAGCGAGCCGAGCGCTTGCCGGATCCGTGTGACACCCGGCGAAGACCCGAGCGTCGCGCTCGCCGCCGTGCGGCAGCTCTGCGGCGAGCATCCCGGTCGCGTCCCCGTCTTCCTCCACCTCGTGCTCGGCGCCCAGGAAGTGGTCGTCCGCACGCGGGGTCTCTCCGTCGACGGCAGCCGTGAGCTCGTCACCGAGGGCGAGACCCTCCTCGGTCCCGGCGCAATCAGCGTGGACTATGCCGGACGCGCTTGACTTCGAGCAGCCGCTGATCGAGCTCGAGAATCGCATCGCCGTGCTTCAGGCCGAGGAGAATCCGCCGAAGACGCGCGACGAGATCACGAAGCTCGAGGAGCGCCTCGCCCGCCTGCGCCAGAGGACCTACGCCAGCCTGACGGCCTGGCAGCGCACGCAGCTCGCTCGTCACCCGAAGCGCCCGCACACGCGCGACTTCTTCAAGCTCCTCTTCGAGGACTTCGTCGAGCTCCACGGGGACCGCGTCTACGGCGACGACGCCGCGGTCGTCGGCGGCCTGGCCCGGTTCGAGGGGCAGGGGGTTGTGGTGATCGGCCACCAGAAGGGGCGCGACACGCGCGAGAAGATCGCGCGCAACTTCGGAATGCCGCATCCCGAGGGCTACCGCAAGGCGCTGCGCCTCATGCACCTCGCCCAGAAGTTCGCCAAGCCCGTGCTCACGTTCATCGACACTCCCGGGGCCTACCCCGGGCTCGGCGCCGAGGAGCGTGGGCAGGCCGAGGCGATCGCGCGGAACCTCAGGGAGATGGCCGCCCTGCGGACGCCGATCCTCTCGGTCGTGACCGGCGAGGGCGGCAGCGGCGGCGCGCTCGCGATCGGCATGGGCAATCGGGTGCTGATGCTGGAACACGCGATCTACTCGGTGATCTCGCCCGAGGGATGCGCCGCGATCCTGTGGGGCGACGCCCGCAAGGCGCCCGAGGCGGCCGAGTCGATGCGGATCACCGCGCCCGATCTCCTGCGACTCGGCGTGATCGACGGGATCGTCCCCGAGCCCGTCGGCGGCGCGCACCGCGATTGGGAAGGCGCGGCCGGGCTCCTGCGCAAAGCCCTCCACGAGCACCTGCGCCAGCTGACACCGCAGTCGGCCGAGGATCTCGTCGCCGGCCGCTACGAGAAGTTCAGAAAGATCGGCGCGTTCGAGGAGGCGTCGGTGCCGGCCCGGGGCGCCGGCTAGCGCCGCCTCGGCTCAGCCCGCTCGCCGAAGGAGCGCGGCGGCCACGTCCTCGTCGGTGACGAGGACATTCATGAATCGTCCGGCCACCGCGCCGCGCACCGCCTCGAGCTTGGCGCGGCCTCCGGCGATCGCCACGACGTAGCGGTCGTCGCGCCGCGACAGGGCCTGGAGTCGATCGCCGCCCACCGAGAGGACTCGGCGCATGAGCATCCGCAGCTCCGGGCGGTCCACGATCCGGCCCTCGTCGTCGAAGGGCTGGTAGTTGATCTCGCCGACGACCCCGAACTGGCGCAGGCGCTTGACGCTCACGCCGTAGGACTCGGCCAGGGAACAGAAGCCCGGCGTCTCTTCGCCGATGAGGCCGATCCCCACCAGCGCGATGTCCACGTCCTGGGCGGCTTCGTAGATCCGGCGGATCTCGGGATCGCGCAGGAGCCGCCGGCGCTCCCGCTCGATCTCCCGCAGCGACAGCAGATGCTGCACCGGCAGGGCCCAGGCGTGGACGTGGGGCCGATACTTCGCGGCCATCATCCCCACGAGCGTGTTCGGGAACAGATCCACGAGCTCGAGCGTGCTCTCACCGGACAGAGGATACAGAGCCAGGTCGCGAAAGCGACGCTCGTGGAGCTGACGGATCGTCTGATAGAGCGTGAACCCGCACGAAAGCCCCACGCGCAGGCCGTTGGCGGCGATCTTCTCGAAGTAGGCCGCCGCGGCGGTGCCCAGCTCTTCCTTGACGTCGCCGCGACCACCGGCCGCGATGACGACCGCGTCGCGCAGACCGAACCGCTCCACCAGCCCCGCCTCGAGCTGCTCGCGGCGGGGGAGATCCAGCTCGACGCGGACGAGGCCCTCGTCGAACGCGCGCTTGAGCAGGCGCGAGACCGTCGCCGCCGACACGCCGAGCGCTCGGGCGATGTCCTTCTGGCTGCGGCTCTGGCGGTAGTACAGCTCGAGGCAGTGGACCGTCTGCCGGAGCTCACGCGAGGTGAGAGGGGCCGACTTCATACGGGCACTGGAGTTCCAGAAATAAATTTCATTTCCGTAAATTTCTTGCTTGACGCCAATCAGTGTACCCCGCTATCCTCGAACGCAGCATCCAATTCCCCCACCACGCAAGAAGGAGGTGTGCATGTCTGCGCGGCGCTACGGCCCCCAGGACGGCCAGCCCCCCCTCAAGATGACGGAGTATCACCAGTCGAAGGACGAGCTCGCCGGGCTGCCGGTGACCGTCACCGAGAAGATTCCGGTCACCAACACGCCGAACATCTTCTCGTACAAGTCGTACATCTTCGCGAAGAACCCGGCCCTCGTGCAGCGGTACATCAAGGCCACCAAGGCCGACGTCGGCGGCGTCGGCGGTCACGTCGTAGCGGCCGATGAAGTGAAGTCGATCATCGCCAAGTACGTCCTCGACAACAACAGCTACCGCGGCGAGCCCATGTTCACCTCGCTCATCGTGACCCACACCGGCGACGACTGCGCCGTCACCGGCATCATGGCCGAGACGGTCGACATGTCGGTGGTCGACGAGCTCATGTGGGACGCCCTGCAGGAAGGCGCCACCAAGGCGGCGGAGCTCGGTCTCTACGGTCCCGGCCAGGACCTGGTGGCCGACGCCTTCACCGGCAACCTCCGGGGCGCGGGCCCGGCGACGGTGGCGCTGCCGTTCCCGGTGCGCAAGGACAACGCCTCGCAGACCGTCCTCGTCTCCTTCGCCGACAAGACCGAGCCCATGGCGTTCAACCACTACGCCACCGGCGCCTACATGCTGCCCCGCTTCAATACCGGTCTGGTCATCGCCGCTTCCAAGATGAAGCGCGGCTACCTCTTCGAGATCGTCGACCTCGACACCAAGGCCCAGGCGGTCGAGGCGGGCGCCCACCCGCGGGACCAGCGGGCACTCGACAACAAGATGGAGGAGGTCGCCAAGGGGTTGCAGGAGAAGGTGATCACGCTGCGGGCTCCCGAAGATCTCTACGACATCGAGGGGCTGACGCGCTCCTCGCGCTTCGTGATCGCTCGCATCTGGACCCGGGGTGATAAGGGCGAAAAGGATCAGATCGGCTACATCTGCTCGGCCGAGCGCCTGCACAACATCAAGACCAAGAAGGGCTTCACCTACGGCGGCAAGGACGACCCGGTGCTGCTCGGCTTTTGCCAGGGCGACTGGCCGGCGCCCGGCGAGATCACCTCGCCGTGGGCCACGGCCCCCATGGTGGCCGGCGACTGCCGCGGCAGCCACAACCTGCACATCCTGCCGATGCCGATCAACTCGCAGACCTCGTACTGGTCGGGCCCGATCCTGTCGGCGATCACGCTCTCGTGCAACATTCATACGGGCCGCATCGGCGCCATCTCGGACCAGTTCGCGCTGGGCACGCCGTGGGACGAGGTGCGTCGCACCGCCTCCAAGCTGGCGATCCAGTTCCGCCACGCTCACGGCATCAAGCAGCCGGCGACGCTGCACGAGGACGAGCTGGAGTATCAGGAAGGCTGGAAGGAGCGGCGTAACCGCCTCGAACGCCAGTTCGAGATCAAGCCGCCGCTCACCTTCGGCAACGGCAACGGGCATTCCGCTGACGGCGGCAAGAAGGCCGTGTCGGCGCGGCCTGGTGGCCGGCCGGAGGAGATCGACTAGGTGATATCAACATCGGGGGGAGCGACGCCGCTCCCCCCGATGCCCGCCCACCGGGCTCCCCGGGCGTCCAGCCCCTGATCGTGGCGCCGGCGAAAGCCGGTGTTCTCCTGGCTCGGTTTCGCGACGCTCGTTTGACTTGCCCGACGGTGGGTGCTACGGTCGGGTCCAACGCAAACGCGAGATTTTCCAGGCACTCATGGCCAAGCTTCACCTGATCACATACGGCTGCCAGATGAACGAGTACGACTCGGAGCGCGTCGCGGGCCTGCTACGTGCGGACCGCTGGGAGCTGACCTCCGACGAGACCGAGGCCGACCTCATCTTGGTCAACACCTGCGCGATCCGCGAGAAGGCCGAAGACAAGGTCTTCTCGAAGCTCGGTGAGCTGCGTCTGCTCAAGACGCGGAAGCCCGACCTCGTCATCGGCGTCATGGGCTGCATGGCGCAGCTCCACCAGCGCGACATCCAGCGTCGCGCGCCGTCGGTCGACCTCGTCTTCGGCTCGCCCGCCATCGCCCGCGTGACCGAGCTGGTCGACCGCGTCCGGCGGGAGCGTCGGCCCGTGCTCGAGACCGGCGAAGGACCGCTCGTCAAGATCACGGCCCGCCCGCCGGCGGCCGGGCGGCTCAAGGCCTTCGTGACCGTGATGGAGGGGTGCGAAAAGTACTGTACCTTCTGCGTCGTGCCGCAGACGCGGGGGCGCGAGCGGAGCCATCCGCCCGACGTCATCGTCGACGAGGTCAGCCAGCTCGCGGCCGCGGGTTGCCGCGAGGTGACGCTCCTCGGCCAGACCGTGAACGCCTATGGGCGGGATCTCACGCCGCCGACCGACCTCGGCGAGCTGTTCGCGCGGGTCAGCGAGGTCGAGGGTATCGCGCGGATCCGCTTCACGACATCCAACCCCTATAACCTCACGCCCAAGCTGATCCGCGCCATGCGGGACGTCCCCGAGGTGTGCGAATACTTCCACCTGCCGCTTCAGTCGGGCTCGAACCGCGTGCTCGAGCGCATGAACCGCGGGTACACCCGCGAGCGCTATCTCGAGCTGGTCGCGCAGATCCGCGACGCCGTGCCGGCGATGGCGTTCTCGACGGATCTGATCGTGGGATTCCCGGGCGAGACGGAGGCCGACTTCGCGCAGACGCTCGACATGGTCGAGACCGTCGGCTACGACAACGTGTTCGTGTTCCGCTACTCGCGGCGGCCGGGCACGCCCGCCGCCACGATGCCGGACCAGGTCGCCGAGGACGTGAAGGCCGGCCGCAACACCCGCCTGCTGGAGGCGGCCGCGCGGGTCGGCGCCGAGCGGAGCGGCCGGCTCGCCGGCCGGACCGTGGAAGTCCTGGTGGACGGAACGTCGAAGAAGAATGCGGGAGAGCTGTCGGGTCGCACCCGCTGCAATCGCGTCGTCAATTTCGACGGGCAGGGGAGCGCGTCCGTCGGTGACCTGGCGCAGGTCCACATCGATCAGGTGCTGCCGCACAGCTTGCGCGGAACGCTCGCGTCCCGACCGGAGGAGGCCGCATGTTTGTCGAAATGAAGGTGCGCGGACTGGCCCTGGACGCCGTCTCGAACATGCCGATCATCATCCTCCGCGATGAAGAGGACAAGCGGTCGCTGCAGATCTGGGTCGGGATCTTCGAGGCCAACGCCATCGCCCTCGAGCTCGAGAAGGTCGCCCCGGCGCGTCCCATGACCCACGATCTCATCAAGAACATCCTCGAGACCCTGGAAGCCCGCGTGCTCAAAGTCGTCGTGACCGACCTCAAAGAGAACACCTTCTTCGCGGTACTCCACCTCCAGCTCGGCGAAACCGAGTACACGGTGGACTCGCGGCCATCGGACGCCATCGCGCTCGCCCTCCGCGTGGCGGCCCCGATCTACGTCGACGAGGAGGTCGTGCGCAAGGCGAAGAGCCTCGAGGTCACGAAGGAGGCGGAGCCCGTGAAGGCCGACGATCCCGAGCAGCTCCGCGAGTGGCTGCAGAACATCAAGCCGGAGGATTTCGAGAAGTTCAACAAGGCCTGAACGGACGCCTGCTCGTGCGGATCGCGCTCTTCACCAACAACTACCTGCCGTTTTGCGGCGGCGTCACGATCTCGGTCGAGACGCTCCGGCGGGGCCTCGAGTCGGCCGGGCACGAGGCGTGGGTCTTCGGCCCGCGCCTGACCGGCGCGGACGACGGCTCGGTCCGGGTCGTGCGCTACCCCTCGATCCCCGTCACGACCTACCCGGAATTCGCGCTGGCGGTTCCGTACTCGCGCCGGATCGATCGCCTCGTGGCGACGCTGAGCTTCGACGTCATCCACGCGCACCACCCCTTTCTCCTCGGGCCGGCCGCGCGCCGCCTCGCCCGCCGGACTCGACGGCCGCTGATCTTCACGTATCACACGCGCTACGAGAAGTACGCGCACTACGTCCCCTTGCCGGCGGGCCTCGTAGAGGCGGCCGCGCTACGGCTGAGCGCCGGCTTCGCCGCGCAGGCCGATGCCGTGCTCGCGCCCTCGGCGGTGATCCGCGACGAGTTGCACGCGCGCGGCGTCCGGACGCCGATCGCCGTGGTGCCGACTGGCGTCGACCTCGCGCGCTTCCGTCCGGGGGACCGGGCGGCGGCGCGACGGAGCCTCGGCGTCGGCGACGGCGAGCCGCTGGTGCTCTACGTCGGGCGGCTCGACCGCGAAAAGAGCGTCGATCGCGTCCTCGTCGCCTTCGAGCGCGTCGCCTCGACCGTGCCGGCCGCGCGACTCATCCTGGTCGGGCAGGGCACCGAGGCCGAGCGCCTGCGGCGCCTGGCGAGCAGCCTGCCGGTGGCCGCGCGGATCCGCTTTCTCGGTCTGCGGCCGCACGACACCCTGGCCGAGTGTTACCAGGCCGCCGACGTGTTCCTCTTCGCCTCGGAGACCGAGACGCAGGGACTGGTCCTCGCCGAAGCCGCGGCGTGCGGCCTGCCGGCAGTGGCCGTCAACGCCCCCGGGTGTGACGAGGTCGTGCGCGACGGCGACACCGGCGTTCTCACGAAGGGCGATCCGGCCGCGCTGGCAGAGGCCACGATCGGCCTCCTGCTGGATCCCGAGCGTCGCCGGGGGATGGGCCGCCGCGCTCGCGAAATCGCCGAGCGCCTGTTCGACGTCCGCCTCCAGATCGACCGCACGATGGCCGTCTACATCGACGCGGTCGCGCGCGTCCGATGGTAGTGCGAGCCGAGGCCGGCCGCCGGACGAGGCGAGCCCTTCAGATCCGATGGTAGTGCGAGCCGAGGCCGGCCGCCGGACGAGGCGAGCCCTTCA
>Ga0137394_10002440_pt1 | contig 13731 bp, 11 predicted proteins | sample czobulk116metaG_FD_108278 | JGI IMG/M metagenome (GOLD analysis project Ga0137394, IMG submission 108278) | Vadose zone soil microbial communities from Angelo Coast Range Reserve, California, USA - czobulk1.16 metaG | ecosystem: Environmental > Terrestrial > Soil > Vadose zone | place: USA...
CTGCCTCTCGGCAACACATTCGCGAATGTCCGGCCCGGACGTAACTGTCCCCAAATTTCGGACGAGGAGCGGGGTGCCGCTCTTGGTTGCAACGGGCACGGTTTCCAGGTCGCTCAGCCAACGCAAATAGCCGAGGCCGCGAATCATGTATTCGGCCCCTCCCATTTCAAGCAGCCGTCCACCAACTTCGTTCGTACTGCCCCGCACTTTTTCAATGACAGTCGAGAGAGGGATTCCATAAGCGCGAAGTTTGTCGGGATCGAGATTCACCTGATACTGGCGCACGAATCCGCCAATGGTGGCTACCTCGGCCACTCCGGGAACAGTTTCGAGCTGGTAGCGCAGAGACCAATCCTGAAGACTGCGCAAGTCGGCCAAACTGCGTTGATGGCTGTGGTCCTCGAGCGCGTATTCATAGACCCAACCTGCACCAGTCGCATCCGGTCCGATGACAGGATGCACGCCCGCCGGCAAACGTCCGGTGATCTGTTGCATGTATTCCAAGACACGCGACCGTGCCCAGTACAAGTCTGTCGTGTCTTCAAAGACGACAAAGACGTAGGAGTCGCCAAACATGGTTTGTGCCCGCACGGCCTTTACATGCGGTGCGGCGAGTAGTGTGGTGACGATGGGGTAAGTAACCTGGTCTTCAATAATGCTGGGCGGCTGACCGGTCCATGGGGTGTGGATAATCACTTCCACATCGGAAATGTCTGGCAACGCGTCGAGCGGAATGTGACGCAGAGCCCAGATTCCTGCAAGCACCAGCAGCAGCGTCCCCGTGAGAACGAGGAAACGATTTCGAGCGCACCAATCAATCCATCGGGAGATCACGTTACATCCCTCCCGTGGCGTTCACACTCAGTTGCTTGTTCGCGATGAGTTGGCCATTCTTTCTTGCGAGGATTGTGACTTGCCAGGTTCCGCCGCTCTCAAGCTGCCCCGAACCTTCATAGAGGCCGTTGCCTTTGTCGCTGAGAGTGACGGGTGTGCGCATCGCTGCCATGCCCATTGCAGGCATCGCAGGCATGAAAAACGTCACGCTGACTTCCGCTCCAGCGATGGGCGCTCCAGCTACGTCTGTGAGTTTCACGCGGAATACGTTGGTGCCTTTGTGAGGCGGGTTCGGATCTGAACTTAATTCGACAGTTCCCTGCGGAGCGTTTATAGCGGACGCCGCACCCGCGCCGGGTGGAGGTGGAACGAACGAACCGAGTGCGGCCTGAAGCTGGCTCTCGGAGTCGATCAGGAAATTGGCGGACGTAACGATTTCTTCGCTCTCCTCCACTCCTTTCAGCACGATGATATCGTCGCCAGCGCGTGCCCCTAGTTGCACCTCGCGCGGCTCGATGTAGCCGTCGCCGCGGCTGACGAAAACTATCTGGCGAGTGCCAGATTGCAGCACGCCGCTTGCGGGAATGACCAACTGCTTTCCCATCGGCACTTTCAGCACGACGTTGACGAACATCCCCGGAGTGAGTTTTAGCTCCGGGTTCGAAAAGACAAGCCGCGCGTGCGCGGTACGCGTCGTCATGTCCACTTGTGGGTAGATGAAGTTCACCCGGCCTTCGAAGATGCGGCCAGGATAGGAATCCACGATGAGGGTCGCGCGGTCGCCGACCTTGATGCGTCCCAAGTCGATTTGAAACACCTCTGCTAAAACCCAAACGGTCGAGAGGTCGGCGACCGAATAGAGGTGCGTCTCCGGCTGAACGGTGAGGTTTGGCAGCGCGTTACGCTCGGTGATGTAACCGGACACGGGAGAATCCACTTCCAGTTGCTGCTCTACGTCGCCAGTGGATTCCAGCCGGGAGATTTCATTCTGCGACACTCCCCACTGCTTGAGCCGTTCTCTGGCGGCTTCCAAGAGAGAAGCGGCGCCTTCGGCTACACCGGGAACTGTGCTTCCGGTCACGCGCTGTTGATTCTGTTTTGCCACCAGATATTCACGCTCGGTAGCGACGAGCTCCGGGCTGTAGATGGTGAAGAGCGGCTGCCCTTTGCGGAGGTATTGATAGGTGGCGTCCGCGAAGACTTTTTGAATGTAGCCGGAATACCGGACCTGCACGGTGGAAAGCCGTGTTTCATCGACCGCGACGTTTCCAGTCACGCGGATCTCGTCTTCGACCACCTTGCTTTCGACCCGGCCGGTTTTGACGCCAATGCTTTGCAAGCGTTGCGGAGAGATCTCCACCGCAATCAAGGGCACTTCTGTCGATTCAGGAGATGTTGCCATCGAAGTCGCCATAGAATCCTGCGCGGAAGAATTCGCCTGTTTGGTTTGGGCATCTGCCATCGGCTTCGCTGGGCTATAGTGGAGCCACAACCAGACGAGGACGACCGCGAGTACGATGTTTCCAATCAATGCCAGCAAAAATCCTGTGCGATAGGTATTCATCTCTTCGCCCCTTCCTCGCGCAAAGACAGTCCGGTGAGTTGTTCGAGCCGCGCGATGGCAGTCTCGTATTCGGCGACGTTCTGCCAGTAGTCCCCGTCAAGATGCAGCACATCGAGAAACGCCGTTAGCAGCGCCTGAAACTCCTGTTTGTTGGATTGGTAGGCCGCGAGACCCGCTTGAAATTCGGAACGTGCCTGTGGAGACAGTCCTTCGCGGTGAATCCTGAGCAGTTCGGAGGTCTGCTGCGCGATCACATATTGCGAACGCAGTTCGGAAGCGACTTGCTGCGATTGCACCTGGAGTTCGCTTCGAGCACGAAGCTGTTCCGCTTCGGCCTGCGCGAGTTCCGGGCGCTGTTTGCGTCCGCGGTAGATGGGCACGCGGACGCCGACGCTCAGCATGTAATAGGCGCGGAACTGGGTGGGGTCGGTGCGTTGCCACATGTACTGCACGTTGAAGTCGGGATAGAAGTCTTTGCGGGCGAGGTTCACTTGCAACGATTGCTTTTCGATCATCTTCTGCGCCCCGGCAAGGTCGGGATTTTGCGCCTGGGCGGCAGCCAAGAGATCTTCGTAGGTCTGCGGGAGAGGTGACTCGGTGAGATCGGCCGGCTCGATGTCCGCTGATCCCTGGGGACGATTGAGGAGTTGCTTGAGCTGGGCTTCGAGCTTGCCAACCTGAAGATGGTGCATGGCGATTTCGCGAAGCAGCTTCGTTTTTTGCAGTTGCGCCTGGAGGACGTCCTGCTGCGTTCCCATGCCGGAACGGTACCGGGCGTCGGCGGCCTGTTCCACTTGCTTGAGCAGCTCGCCGTCCTGTTCGAGGATCGTGAGTGTTTTGGAGAGATACGCGAGCTGGAAATACGTGCCTTTGAGCTCGGCGAGGACGGCGCGGCGCATCGACTCGACCTGTTGCTGCGAAACATCCGCTTCGCGTTTCGCAATCTCACCCTTGAGGCGCAACTTGCCTGGGTATGGGATGTCTTGCGAGATTCCGAGGCCTAGATAGGCAAAGTCGCTGTTGGTGTAGCCGGCGAAGGGGCGAGGGCTGCCAACACTGACATGCTGCAAGTTGAATTGAGGGTCGGGCAGCGTGGAAACCTGAGACGGCACCTGTTTCGCGGCCTGCCAGCCTTGTCGCGCCGCTTCAATCGCCGGATTGTTCTTCTCCGCTTCCGCGAGCAAATCGGAAAGTGGAGTGACCATCCCTGCGTGCGACGATATGGACTCCTGCGCGAAGACATTCCCCGCCAAACCAGCGAAGAGCAAAATCACACAAAGACTTCGAATAAGGGCTGCGCACCAGAGTCGCGCAGAGGGATTCTTTCTCGCTATCGAAAACATGTTTTTCTCCTAAGCGTGTGAATTGAAACCGCGCGGACCATCGGCGAGTGTCCAACAGGATCTCAACCGGAATACGTCGGCGGGTCAGAGAGACAGTGGAGACACAAAAAGGGACAAGCCGGTGCGTCGCCGCACCGTTGCTCAGCAGATCAGATCAGGAGGGAAGCGTGAAGGGTGTATAGCTCAGGAGGCGAATGTTGTGGAGCCTCGAAATCCAAACGGGATGCATCGGGGTACGGCATTGCCTGCGGTGATGCAAGAATATCGGTCACAACTATCACCGGCGCATGGAGCGCCACGTGCGGAACGGGGAGCACATTTGGTGACTGCGCCGAAACCATCCCCTTGCAGCAATCGTGAGTCTGATTGGACGGATCGCAGGGCATCGAACCGCAGCACTGCATACTCTGCTGGTCTGGGGTCATCGCGGACATGCACTCCGCAAACTGTAGACCCAATAGAGCGACTGCGGCCAAAAACACCAAAAGTCTCTTGCTCACCATGCTGATTCGACTCTAGGCTGATTAGACGCCTGAGTCAACGAAAGGATACGGTTGTGTATCAGTCGCGAATAGAAAGGAAAAGCGCCTGAGCCCCGTTTTGCAGCACGCGTATCGTGGAGTTTAGCTTATCGCTTGCCATCTCCCATTATCGTGAATACGGGCTGACAGCATCTCGCTGACTATATAGCTTACTTAGCTTACTTCCTAAGCGAGTATCTCACGTACAGGAGTGGACTCGATGGGAGCGGCACGCGAGAGTAGGCATAAGCTGACCGACGAGATCGTCGGGCGTCTGGCGCGCCAACACAGCACTGCGGCGGTGCTATTTCACCACGCGGTCGCGGAGCGTCTGGGCCTAGGCCCAACAGATCACAAGTGCCTCGACTTGCTGCGAGAGCGCGGGGCGTTGGCTGGCAGCGACCTGGGCGCAATCACAGGCTTGACCAGTGGCGCCATCACCGGTGTGGTCGCGAGGCTGGAGCGCGCTGGATATCTGCGTCGTGAACCGGACCCACACGATGGGCGTAAACAGATTCTCCATCTGGCGCTGGAGCGCTCCCCCATGCAAGATGTGATCGACCCATTACGAGCAGAAAGCCCGGAGCCTGGGTAAACTCCGGGCCGAGCGGTTGACGCAAGTAACCATCTCTCGCGCCGTGATTACGGAGTGAGGAAAATCTCCGCCTTGAACTCATCCGTCCCAGGAGGAGTGGGCGCCGTCCCATCGCCCTGGGGTGCAGGACCGAACACACTGAACCCTACGATAGCCAATGTCCACTGACCGGGTGTGGGATTCTTTACTACCGCGCGTTCGCGGCCATTCAACGTCGCCCCGTCAAGATCCAAATTGCCGTTCGGGTCGATCAGCACGAGGTCGAGGTCGTTTGCAGGGTAGTGGGCCCAATCGTGCTCCCAGGTGAGTTCGAAGGTGGCCATAGAAAGGCCAGCGCGCACATTGAACGGGACGAACAGATTCTGGCCATCGGCGACAACGTCTTTGAATTCGAAATCAGGCTTTGCCTTGAGCGTCGCCGTCATCGTGAACTCAGCGGAGACGCGTCCAGCGTTTGTCCAGTCCCCCACGGCCGTGAACCGCGCGAAGCCCGGCTCAGGGTCAGGGATGGTGACGGAGGCAGAGCCAATAAGGAACGACGGTGGAATGTGGTAGTCGTCCGTGTCGCCACCGGTCATCTTCGCCTCGTGGAGAGCGACAACCGCGTCATCGCCGAAAATTTGATTTTGCTGGCTTGGTGGTGACAGCGGTGTGACGTTGGCGTTCAAAGTGACACTGCCCACATTCTTCGGAATTCTAATGAAGAACTCCTTCCGGTCGCCCGGTTTGAGTTTTGCCGACCCGGAAATGGTACCTCCGGGCAAAATTTTCGCGGTCTCCACGCCGGCGTTGTCCAGGTTTTCACCCACGCTCGGTGTGAAGGTGTTGATCAAAGTGGAATCGTCCACCTCCGGGTCTTTTTGCAGCCGCTTGAGGGATCGTACGAGGTCGAGATAGCCCCCACCGCGATCAAAGGGCGTGGAGTGTTCGGAAAGCAGGTCATCATTCGCGCCACCGATGAGGGCGTTCCGAATCTCCTTGGCTGATGCCCTCGGCGTGGCTGCGATAAGTAAGGCTGCTGCACCTGCGCCGGTGGGAGAGGCAAAAGAGGTTCCGCTTACGAAGAACAGGCCGCCATTGGCAGCTTGTGCGAAGTTATGTTCTCCCGCCGCGACGGCACCAATGGTCACCCGGCCATCGGCACTGGGCCCGCGCGAGCTGAAGTATGATACTTGGTTAAAGTTCGTGGGGTGATACAGCAAGCCAAAGCCGATGGCGCCCTGCCCATTGACCCGGCACGCCAAAACGTCTTGGAGGATGCGGTCGTGGGTTGGAGTGAGTGTGGAGCCCATGGTCAGCGCGTTCAGGCCGCTGCCCGGGGACCCAATCGAGGCTCCCGACGGCCCGGTGTTGCCCGCTGCAATCGAAACCACGATTCCGGCGTTGGTCAGTTCGTTGGAGATAATGTCGTCCATTCCGCGTCCGGCGAAATTTTCAGGGCCGCCCAGGCTCAGGTTCAGCACCTGGAGGTTCAAGGAGTCGAAGACGAAGGGGTCGTCTTCGGTGCCGCTGCCGGAAACTGGGACTGAGGGCTTGCCCGCGAGGAAGTTTTTCTTGATAGTAAGTGCTCGGTCCATCGCAGCGATGATTACCGAAGTGGGGGTCCCGCCACCAGCCGACGAGAACACCTTGAAGGCATAGAGCTTGGCTGCAGGAGCCACTCCGATCATCGGAACTCCAAGGGTCCCCGGGAGATTGAAGAGTGCGCCATCGATGACTGAATTGGGCGAATTGAACTGGACCGACGGCCCTGTGCAACCCGCTTTACTGAAAAAGAAGATCGCGTGGCCAGCGATCATCGAACCCACCCAGGTGCCGTGGAAGCCATTCTTGGTGCTGGTAGCGGACTTCACCGGATCGTTGGGCAGAAAGCTCTCGCCACCAATCACAGAACCATTCAGGGACTGGACCACTGCCGGATTGTTCGCGACGCCGCTGTCAATCACTCCTACGACGACACCCTGCCCCAGATCTCCCGCGTTTTGCAGCACGTTGGCTCGGATAATAGTGTTATTGAAGGCGAAGTCCGCCGGTGATCCTGGCGTCTTACCAATCGCGTCCGAGAGGTCGACCACCTGGGCGCCGGTCTCATCAACCTGTGCCAGTGCCGGACGCCCGCGCAGGCCCGGCGGCTTTGGAAGCGTGATCTGGACGTCCTTAATTATTTTGAAATCGGTCACAGCACGCAGCGCCAGAGCCACCCGTGCCGGCATTGTGGCCGCCACCGCGGGCACGTTTTGATATTCAATGTCTATATGACCTCCCATGGCTTGGATTGTCTGTTTTAGGGCACTACGTGAACCACTGGTCTTGACGATGACGTGTTGCATTTCCTGAGCGCTCGCGCCCGATGCCACCAGCGCGAGGCCCGCCAAAACAGTAAATCTATGCAGAACCTGCTTGGGCCTTTTGGTCATGATGTTTCCTTTCGTTCTTTTGAGAGACTAAGGTCCCGAGGACTCAGGTGCGTTTTCCTGCGGTGTGTGATCGGCCAAGAGAGGGGACAAAATGTTCCTCACCAAGTAAGCGGTCGCATACCTGCGCGCCTAAACTCTCGGAGCCAACTCCAAGCGCTCACAAGCTCCTACACTGCTGGCAGTTGGGAGCGGTGCAGATGCAGATCTTCGCTAAGTATGGGTACGCTATGACTCAGCTCAACCACGCACCCCGCAAGATCCACGCCTTGGGCGCGGATGCTAGGCTCCGCATGAGTAGATGTCAATCGAAAAATCCTAAGAAAAAACCTAAGAAATCTTGCTTTGCTTCTCGCTTGACCGCTTGTTCGGCGATCCAAATCGAGATCACTTATCGGATTGCATCTGATGGATTTTCGACATAGCAATCTGTTGGACAGATAGCTATCGAGGAATGCCTACATCACGCTTCTCATGGTTGCATAACTCGCTACACCTAGAAGTGCCGTTTACGCCCGTCGCAATCACGTCCCGGCGGATAACATACTCGGCTGCCATCTGAACTTCCCGCATCTGAGCGTTCAAAGCTTCTGTGAAGTATTCGAGCCAACCAGTCATGCCGAAAGGGACTCCAGCCGCGCCTGATTCCGGGCCACCAGAATCAGGTCGTAGCCACGCTTTGCAAGACGGTCGGCGTAGACGGCGCCGATACCCGACGACGCGCCCGTAACTAAGGCAACGTCTTTGTTCGATGAGTTTGACATTTGCGATTCTCCTTTGTCCGCACCCGCCAGGTCCCTCCAGCACGCCTTCCGATGCGACATGAGACCGTTCGGTTTCGTTTGTTTTTGTGCTACAGTGGTGTCTAGAGACCAGTCGGTCGCACCAATGGCGGGAATGTTCAGATCACCGATAGCTGGAGTTGGCGCTGGGTTTTCTTTATCAACATTCCCATTGGGATAGTGTCGCTGGTCCTCACCAAGCGTTTAGTATCGGATCCACCCGAGTTTACCCATCAGGTCCAAGCGGAGCGCCGCGCCGGCAAGCTCAAGATTGACGGCCTGGGGATTGTGCTCGTCGCTTTGGGATTTGCGTGCCTTGAAGTCGTGCTGGACCGCGGCCAAACGGAAGACTGGTTTGAGAGCAACTTCATACTAGTTTTCTTCTCCGTGGCAATAGTCGCTCTGGTCTTTGCCGCTATCTGGGAGTGGAGGCACCGCGATCCCGTGGTGGAGATACGACTTCTCGGCGAACGCAACTTCGCTATCGCCAGCTTCTTCTATTTTCTATTCGGCTTCACGCTTTTCGGATCAACCGTGCTGATTCCGCAAATGTTACAGAGCCTCTATGGCTACACGGCCACCGACGCAGGGCTTGTCCTCGGTCCCGGAGCGATGGTCATCGTCGTCTTGGCGCCGGCTATGGTAAGGCTGCTGCCAAAAGTCGGGGTGAAGCCGATGATCGCGGTGGGCTACTTCATTTTCGCTCCGAGCATGTGGTACTACGCGAGCCTCGATCTCGGCGCCGATTATAAGCATGAGGCGCTTGCTCGCGCGGTTCAGGGCCTGGGAATCGCGCCGCTCTTCATTCCCGTGAGCCAACTCGCGTATTCGTTCTTGCCAAAAGACAAGAACAACAAGGCTTCCAGTTTAACGAATCTATTTCGAAACCAGGGAGCGAGCCTTGGCATCGCGTTTGCCACCACGGCGGTGGCGCGCCGCACGCAATACCATCGTTCGGTGCTTGTCGCTCACGCCACTCCGCTGAACGCGCGCTACCAGGCGGTTTTGACAAACCTGTCCACATATTTTGCGCAGCATGGTTACTCTGCGGCCGACGCGTCGGTCCACGCGCACGCGCAATTCGGCCGGATCTTGGATCAACAGGCTTCTCTCCTGGCATCCCTCGATTGCTTCCGGCTGCTGGGCTGCGCCTGCCTGATCGGAGCGCCTTTGGTTTTCTTCACACGCAAATTCAGGTCGGCTGGTCCTGGCTCCGCACACTAAGGGCCGCTCAGAAAGGCCTGAAAGGAGGTCCCAAGAATGATTTGGGTTGGCAGTTTCAAATCTCTGCGGTCGGTGCTCCGCGAGCCTCGTTTCACTGGTGCTCCGCTGGAGGTGCACACCTGGGTGCGGAGCGAAATCGGCCTGATCTCACCGCTGGTCGACTGGCTGATGAGCTTGATAGCTGGATCCCGCTGTGTTTTCGGAGAGGAGCAGTCCGTTGAACTTGCCTTTCGAGAAGCTCTGAGCAATGCGATGCTCCACGGCAATCGATTGGACGCTCGCAAGCTGGTTCACGTCCGTTGCCGCTGCGAATGCGGCAAGGGAGTGTTCATCGTCGTCAGAGATCAGGGACATGGATTCGACCCCAATAGCGTTCCCGATCCTCTGGCGGTCGAGAACCTCGGCGCCGAACACGGGCGCGGCATCCATTTAATGAAATTGGCTATGGACGAGATTTCATTTGGGCGGGGAGGAACGGAAGTCCATATGCGCAGCCCAGGGCATGAACAGAAGACACCCGTTTGGCACCCTCATGACCGAGCTGCACGACGGCTTGTTAGCAGGCCATCGCCCGGCGTCCGTGTTGTCGAGTTGTATGAGCGGCCATGCACCTGAGTCATGTCACCGGCTCTGAGTTGTACGACAACGAGGGTTCCGCGCAAATCTGAACACTGTTTTTCAACGGACTTTCAAGTTTCATCGAGAAGCCCATGGTGCGGAAGTCGCCGGGAAGCTCGCATCCGTCCAACAGAATGGCCTTATTGTAGCTGATCGGAAGCCCGAAGCTTTTTCAATGCCATGGCAGCCGAGTGCGACTTGCCCCAGTGGCACATCGCTTCCAGAAGCGGACGCAGAGACTTTCCGAGAGGAGTAATGGCGTATACCACTCGCGGGGGCGTGTCCGCGTATACGGTACGCTCAACAATTCCCGTGTTCTGGAGGTCGCGGAGTTGCTGGGAGAGCGTTCGTTGCGTGATTCCGGTAATAGCGCGTTTTAGTTCGGAAAACCGCTTGGCGCCGTGGAAAAGTTGCTCGAGAACGGCCCCTTTCCAGCGTCCACCGACGATGCGTGCGGTGGCTTCTACCGGACAGAGTTCTGGACGCTTGGCCATAATGAACTTAGTTTCACATTGTATACCATGTATCGAAAGGATGTCGCATTTTTGCATATAACCTTACCTGCTCCTTCTTCATCTATCTTGACCGCGACGGTATCAGAGCTGGATTTCCAAGCAGCCCGGTAGACTTCCAGCACCAATCGTCGAACGGCAAACAGGGAAACTCCTTGGAGAGGGATAATGCAACTTGAAACAACGCGTCGATGGAACAGTAAGACGCTCAGCAACGTAACGCCGCAGGGGATCCTGGCCATTGCTCTGTCGACTCTTGCCGGCCTAAATACCGGGTGTTCCAGTTCGGCTCAACCTAAGGCTCCAGCGCCGGCGGAAGTGAGTGTAGCCGAAGTTATCTGCAGGCAAATCGGCGACAGCGATCAGTTCACCGGTCGCCTTGAAGCCGTCAATGCAGTCGAGGTGCGTCCGCGCGTTTCCGGCTACTTGCAGAGTGTGCACTTCAAGGAAGGGGCGATTGTTCGACAAGGCGACGTCTTATTTCAGATCGATCCGCGTCCCTTCCAGGCGGAAGTGGACCGCCTAAAGGGCGATCTGTCGCAAGCGAAAGCACAGCGTTCGCGAGCGCAAAGCGATTTCGAGCGCGCCGAAAGGCTTCACAACAATGATGGGATGTCAGCCGAAGAGTACGACCGGCGCGCGGCAGTCCGCAACGAAGCCGAAGCTCGCATCGCATCCACAGAGGCAGCTCTTCGTGGCGCGGAACTGAATCTGGAGTTCACGCGCGTCACGGCTCCGATTACGGGTCGCGTGGGACGGGCGGAGATCACGGAAGGCAACTTGGTCGAGAGCGGCACCGCGCAGGTGAAGCCCTTGACGACCCTGGTTTCGCTCGATCCGATCTATGTCTACTTCGATGTTGATGAGCAGACCTACCTCAAGTATGCGCGGCTGACGCAAAGCCACGGGACAAGTTCACATGATCTAAGCAGTGCAGCGTGGTTGGGCCTAGCGGACGAAGACGCATTCCCCCACATCGGCCAGGTGAGCTTCGTGGACAATCAAGTCAGCTCTTCGACAGGAACAATTCGCCTGCGAGCAACTTTCGCGAATAAGAATTTGGCTCTAACGCCAGGCCTTTTTGCGAGGATTCGGTTGCAAGGAGGCGGTACGCAAAGTGGCTGCCTGACAAAAGACGAGGCCGTGGTTACGGACTTGAATCAAAAGTACGTTCTCGTGCTCGGCAAAAACAACACGCTCGCGTATCGCCCGGTGAAACTTGGCCCAATGACGGACGGATTGCGTGTCGTGCGTGATGGTTTGCACCAGGGCGACGTGATCGTCGTAAGCGGCCTGCAGCGCGTGCGCCCCGGAGCCACTGTCACATCCAAGATGGTTTCCATGGCGAGCCAACCTAACCCATCGAGTGATACAGCCACGCAATCCGCCCTTGTGGATCACGGGCAGAAGTCGCGCGAGCCGAAAGTCCGGGAGTAGCCCAGGACCGTCATGAATATCTCTAATTTCTTCATCAAGCGCCCCATCTTTGCCGCCGTAATTTCCATCATCATTTTTGTCATCGGGGCTCTCGCCTATTTCCGCCTTCCCCTGAGCGAGTATCCGGAGGTTGTACCGCCCACGGTGGTCGTACGCACAAGCTACCCAGGCGCGAATCCCACTGTCATTGCGGACACCGTGGCCTCGCCCCTCGAGCAACAGATCAATGGCGTCGAAGGCATGCTCTATATGTTTTCGCAAGCCACAGCCGACGGCGTCATGACCCTGACAATCACGTTTGGACTGGGGACCGACCTCGACAAAGCGCAAGTGCAGGTGCAGAACCGTGTATCGCAGGCGCTGCCGCGATTGCCGCAGGAAGTCCAGCGCCTCGGTGTAACGACCGAAAAAACGTCACCGGATTTGCTGATGGTGGTGCACCTGGAATCTCCGGATAACCGTTACGACATGTTGTACCTGGCAAATCTGGCCATTCTCCAAGTGAAGGATGAGTTGGGCCGCCTCCCGGGCGTCGGCAACGTACAGGTCTTCGGCGCGGGCGATTTCAGCATGCGCGTATGGCTCAACCCGAACAAATTGGCCTCGCACAACTTGACCGCAACGGATGTGGTCCAGGCGATTCGCGAGCAAAACGTGCAGGTTGCGGCAGGTGTCCTTGGCGCTCCACCGACAAATACGGGGAGCACAGCGTTTCAATTGCTTGTAAACACGCAGGGGCGTCTCACGACCGAGGAAGAATTCGGCAACATCATTGTGCGCGCCGCCAAGGATGGCCAGATCACGCGCATCCGCGACCTGGGCCGTGTCGAACTGGGTTCCAGCACGTACGCACTCCGCAGTTTGCTGGACAACAAGCCCGCTGCAGCTCTTCCAATTTCGCAGCGGCCTGGTTCGAACGCGCTCGAAACTTCGCAGCAGGTACGTGACACGATGGAGCGTCTCAAGAAATCATTTCCGGAAGGTGTGGACTACAAAATCGTCTATGATCCAACGGTTTTCGTGCGCGAATCAATTCAGGCTGTCGGCCACACGTTTGTCGAAGCGCTGATCCTGGTCGTGATTGTGGTGTTGGTCTTCCTGCAAACGTGGCGCGCGTCCATCATTCCGCTGCTGGCGCTTCCAGTGTCGCTGATTGGAACGTTTTCGATCATGCTGGCGCTGGGCTTCTCCCTGAATACATTGTCGCTGTTCGGGTTGGTGCTGGCGATTGGCATCGTGGTGGACGATGCGATCGTCGTCGTCGAAAACGTGGAGCGAAATATCGCCTTGGGCCTCGAACCCCATGAAGCGACGCGACGGGCGATGGAAGAAGTCAGCGGACCGATTGTGGCAATCGCTTTGGTGTTGTGCGCGGTTTTTGTTCCCACGGCGTTCATCGTGGGACTCTCGGGACAGTTCTATAAGCAATTCGCGTTGACTATCGCCATTTCCACGGTGATTTCCGCGTTCAACTCGCTCACGCTGAGCCCGGCTCTGGCTGCTTTACTCTTGAAACCTCACGGGGCCAAGAAGGATCGTCTTACGCGGGCTATTGATTTCGTACTTGGCTGGTTTTTCAAGCTCTTCAACCGGTTCTTTGGCCGCGCATCGGGCGGTTACGGAAAGCTTGTAACGCACACACTGCGTTCCAGTGCGATTGCTGTTGTGGTCTACGCCGGCCTGGTCGGGCTCACCATTCTTGGCTTCTCCCGCGTGCCCGCAGGATTTGTTCCCACACAGGATAAGGGGTATCTCGTGTCGTTTGCGCAGTTGCCGAATGGCGCGACGCTCGATCGCACCGAAGATGTGATTCGCAGGATGTCCGACATTGCGCTGAAACATCCGGGAGTTCAGAACGCCGTTGCATTTCCTGGCCTATCGATCAAC